>Ga0316217_10000132_pt1 | contig 112278 bp, 97 predicted proteins | sample 1anoAmetaG_FD_203633 | JGI IMG/M metagenome (GOLD analysis project Ga0316217, IMG submission 203633) | Freshwater microbial communities from Trout Bog Lake, Wisconsin, USA - 1anoA | ecosystem: Environmental > Aquatic > Freshwater > Lake > Hypolimnion/Profundal zone | place: USA: Wisconsin...
TCGTCGTTATGGAGAGACGACTTTGCGGCCGTGCAAGGTCGTCTTCACCATCCGACCGAAGCCGAAGGCGAAGGGAGGATGGGGCCGCATCGGCTTAGCCGATGGCGGGGGCGTAGCCCCGAGGGCCGGAGGCCCGAGTCAAGACCGCGAAGGGCCTCAAGGATCAGATGTAAAGATCGGCAGTGAACGAAGCAGAAGGCCGCCCCTAGGCGGCCTTCGTCGTTATGGAGAGACGACTTTGCGGCCGTGCAAGGTCGTCTTCACCATCCGACCGAAGCCGAAGGCGAAGGGAGGATGGGGCCGCATCGGCTTAGCCGATGGCGGGGGCGTAGCCCCGAGGGCCTCAAGGATCAAATGTAACCGACCGCCGGGTGACGAAGCAGGCTGCGGGGCAGCCTGCGAAGTCGGGACCCGACGCGGAGGTTATGCCACCGACCCAGAAGGCCGCTGAAAGGCGGCCTTTTGTATGGAGCAGGCTGGTTTCTTGCTGCCGGCGAAGCTGGCAGCTCACGCCAGATCGCTTCGAAATCTTGCGCATAGCCGGGCCATCATGGATCCATGCCCGCCCTCGTCTACCTCCATGGATTCAGCTCGGCCCCGGGCGGGAACAAGGGGACCTTCGTCCGGCACTGGGCGGAGGCTCGTGGGATCGCCTTCCACGCCCCGGACCTCAACCTGCCCACCTTCGAGACGCTTACGCTCACCGCACAGGTGGAAGCCGTCGAGGCGCTCCTGAAGGGGCTTCCGGCCGCACCGGTGCTGGTGGGCAGTTCCCTGGGCGGCTTCATCGCCACGGCCGTGGCCCGGCGGGGCGCTCCCCTCCGCGCCATGATCCTGCTGGCTCCCGCCATCCACTTCGCCCGGCGCCGGATGACCAGCCCCGGCTGGGCCCGCTACCGGGAACGAGGGGAGATGGAGGTCTTTCATCATGGCGCCGGCAGGCCCCTGCGGCTGGGGCCGGAGCTCCTGCGGGACCTGCCGAACTGGGCGGACGACAAGGCCTGGCGCATCCAGGTCCCCACGGTGATCCTGCACGGGCGCTCGGACGAGGCGGTGCCCCTGGCGGAAAGCGAGGCCTATCGGGACCGGAACCCGGGCACGGTCCTGCATGTCCTGGAAGATGACCATGGGCTGTTGGCGTCCCGTTCCCTGGAATGCCTGCGAACCGAGTTGGAAGCGGCGTTTGGCTGAGAGGATGAGCTACCTGGTGGAGCTCTTCCCGGCAGGGTTGCCAGGTGGAACCTCCGAAGCCTAGGAACCGAATTCCGCCGGGCTCAGGGACTGCAGGTACTTCGTGAGCACCTTCTGCTTCTCGTGGCCGGCCTTCACCTTCTTCTGGTAGATGGAGAAGCGGTCCTCGGCGGGGCAGATGGCCGGGAACAGCGCCTCCAGGGCGCCGCGCCGCAGTTCCTCCAGCACGCTGTACCGCGGCACCAGCAGGACGCCCATGCCTTCGATGGCCGCATGGATCATGGCGCGGATGTGGTTCAGCTCGATGATCCGCTCCAGCTGGGGCTGCTCCGCCTCCGGCACGGCCAGGAGGAAGCGGTTCCACCAGGCCCCGGCCTTGTCGATGGAGAGGATGGCAACCCTTGAGAGGTCCGCCGGAACCCTCAGGCGGTGGGCCTTGCGCAAGGCGGGGGCACAGGCCACCACATAGGTCTCCCGGAACAGGGTCGTCTTCTTCAGGGAGGGCAGGGGGTGCTCCAGGCAGTCGATGATCAGGTCGAGGTCGTCCCGGAGCAGGGGCGCCAGCAGGTCGGGCCGCAGGGTGAAATCGACTTCCAGTTCCGGATGGGCGGCGAGGAAGGGTTGCATGTGCCGCATGAGGATGCTGCTCCCGAACTCCACCGTGGCCCCCAGGCGGAGCCGGCCCCGGGCATGGGGCTGGTGCCGCCGCAGGTCGTCGGCCGCGGCGTCGAGGGTGGCGAAGACCTGCTCGCAGGCCAGGTAGAGGCGCCGGCCCTCTTCCGTGAGCCCCAGTTCCCGTCCCCGGCGGTCCAGCAGGGGGGTCCCGGCCAGCCCCTCCAGCTTGGTCATGGCGTGGCTCACCGCGGACTGGGTCCGGTTCAGGCGATGGGCACAGGCGGTGAAGCTGCCGGTCTGGGCGAGCGTGTAGAAGGTGCGGAGCTGGGCCAGGTCGAGCAGGGGGTCCATGGGTATGAATTCTATGCATGTCCCGGGCGGATCGCCTGGATCTCATTGGATGGCCTGGATTCCCGATAAGCTCAGCACCCTTCCCTGAGGCGCTCCTTGTCCGGGCCAGACCCCTCTCCGCATTCCCTGGATCCTCCGATGGCCCTGGAACCGAGGCCCTCGGGGGAGGCCCTGTCGAGCCGCCCGGGTCGGCTCCCGGGGGTCATTCTGGTGGGCGCCTGGCTGCTGGTGGCCTCGGTCCATCTGGTGCTTCGGCCCGAGCGGCGGCTGCTGGTCTGGCCCCTCGGGTACCTGCTCCTGGAGGCCCTGGCTTGCGGGAGCTTGGCCTACCGGGCCTGGACGACCCCGGGACAGGGGCGGGTGGCCTGGTGGCTCCTGGCCGCCTCGGCCTTCCTGGAGGTGCCGAACCTCCTCTTCACCCTGCTCGACCTCCAGGGCGGCCACCCGGATTGGATGACCAGGCTGCCCAGCTACCTGGGGCTGGTCACGGGGTTCCTGGTCCTGGCCGGGATCCTGAGTTTCCCCCGGGGCCGGGAACGGGGGGGGCGGTTCCGGCGCCGGATCCTGGATGCCCTGATCTTCGCGGTCTCCCTGTTCTTCCTGCTCTGGGTGATGGGCATCCAGGCGTCCCTCCGGACGGCCGCCGAGGGCGTGGGACTCCGGGTCCTGGTGGCCTACCTGAACGTGGCGCTGCTCGGAGGCGGCCTGGTGTTCATGACCTCGTACCACCCCGACCGCACTCGGGGTCCCCTGGGCTGGCTGGCGGCCTCGGGGCTGGCCTGGCTGGCGGCCATCTCCTGCTGGACCCTCGCGGGTCTGCCCAGCATCCTGGCCACCACGCCCTGGATCATCCTGGCCGGCGCCATCCCCCTGTTCCAGGGACTGGCGGCCTGGTCCCCCCGGCCGGTGGAGGAGGCCCTGGTGGCGGTCCACCCCGAGCCCAGGCTCGGAGGGCTGCTGCCCTACGTGCCGGTGGTCGTCGCCATCCTGGTGCTCGCCGGGCTCCTGGCCTGGTCGCCCCGGCAGGCCACCCGGGAGACCTATGCCATCTTCCTGGTCATGGTGGTCCTGCTCCTGGTCCGGCAGGTGCTGGCCATCGAGGACCTCGAGGGGGCCCGGAGAACCCTCGAGGACCGGGTCCTGCATCGGACCAGGGCCCTGGAGCAGGCCCAAGCGACCCTGCTCCGGACCGAGCGCATGAACGCCCTGGCCCTCATGGGGGCCGGGCTGGCCCATGACCTCAACAACCTCCTGGGTGTCATCAAGAACTCGGCGGAACTGGCGGTCATGGAACCGGAAGGGGGTGACCCGGTGGTCTCGCGGAATCTCACGCGGATCGCCACGGCCGCCGACCAGGCCGCCCGGCTCACGGGCCGCCTCATGGGATTCGCCCGCCGGGAGTCGGAGGCGCTCTCCCTCATGGATGTGGTGGGGGAGATCCGGGAAATGGAGTCGATGCTGCGCCTCCTCTTGCCCCGCTCCGTGAGCCTCCAGCTGGAGTTTCCCGTCGACCACGGGGTGCTGGTGCGCAGTTCGAAGCTGCGGCTGGAGCAGATGCTTGTGAACCTGGTGGCCAATGCCGGGGGCGCCATGCCGGAGGGCGGGAGGCTCACCATCTACGCGGGGGCCGATGGCCCCGGCACCGGGGACACGCTGATCGAGGTGGCCGATTCCGGCATCGGCATGACGCCCGAAGTCCTGGAACGCATCTTCGATCCCTTCTTCACCACCAAGCCCTCGGGCAAGGGCGTGGGGCTGGGCCTGCCCTCCCTCAAGGCCATGGTGGAAGAGGATGGCGGCCGGCTGGAGGTCTTGAGCGAGCCCGGGCGGGGCTCCCGGTTCCGGATCTTCCTGCCGAGGGTGCCGCAAGGCATCTCCAATTGAAATGAATGAATTTCATTATTATTGTGAAAAAAATGAATGATATGGGAGGTGGGAAAGGCGATACAAAGGGATTCTGGAGGTGAGGCCATGCGGAAGGTCTTGAGCGCTTTGGGTATTTCGGATGTGAACCCGGGCGGCTTCTCCGGCAGCTGGATGGGGGGAGGCAAGGCCCAGCCCGTCCTGTCCCCCATCGACGGCGAGCGGCTGGCCACGGTCCAGAACGTCACGCCCCAGGAGTTCGAAGCCATCCTGGCGGGGTGCCACCGGGCCTTCGCCAGCTGGAAACTGGTGCCCGCCCCCAAGCGCGGCGAGGTGGTCAAGGAGATCGGCGACGAGCTCCGCCGGAACAAGGCGGCCCTGGCCGAGCTGGTCACCCTGGAGATGGGGAAGACCCTCCGGGAGGGCCTGGGCGAGGTCCAGGAGATGATCGACATCTGCGACCTGGCCGTGGGCCTCTCGCGGCAGCTCTACGGCCTCACCATGCCCAGTGAGCGCCGGATGCACCGCCTGCAGGAGCAGTGGCATCCCCTGGGGGTGGTGGGCGTCATCACGGCCTTCAACTTCCCCGTGGCCGTGTGGAGCTGGAACACCGCCATCGCCCTGGTCTGCGGCGACACCGTACTCTGGAAGCCCTCCTCCAAGGCGCCGCTCACGGCCATCGCCTGCACCCGCATCGCCGAGAAGGCCCTCCGAAAGTTCGGCTTCGACCCCGCCATCTGCAGCCTGGCCATCGGCCGGGGCAGCGACATCGGGGACCTGATCAACACCGATCCCCGCGTGGCCCTGGTGTCCTACACCGGGTCGGTGCCCGGCGGCCGCCACGTGGGCGGGCTGGTGCAGGCTCGCTTCGGCCGGCACATCCTGGAGCTGGGCGGCAACAACGCCGTCATCGTGAGCGAGAAGGGGGACCTGGACATCGCCCTTCGCTCCATCTACTTCGGAGCCATCGGCACCTCGGGCCAGCGCTGCACCTCCACCCGCCGGGTCATCGTCCACGAATCCATCTTCGAGACCTTCAAGACCAGGCTCCTGGAGCTCTATCGCCAGACCCCCATTGGCGATCCGCTGGAGGACAAGTACCTCATGGGCCCCCTCGTGGACGCCGGGGCCGTGGACACCATGCTGGCCGCCATCGAGACCGTGAAGGCCCAGGGCGGGAAGATCCTCTGCGGCGGCGAGCGGCTGCCCCATCCGGGCGGCTGCTACGTGACGCCCTGCATCGCCGAAGTCTCCGGCAACCTCCCCATCGTGCAGGAGGAGACCTTCGCCCCGGTGCTCTACCTCATGACCTACAAGACGATCGAGGAGGCCATCGCCCTCCAGAACGGCGTGCCCCAGGGCCTCTCCAGCGCCATCATCACCAATGACCAGCGGGAGAGTGAGCTGTTCCTCTCCGTGAGCGGCAGCGACTGCGGCATTGCCAACGTGAACACAGGCACCAGCGGCGCCGAGATTGGCGGGGCCTTCGGCGGCGAGAAGGAGACCGGCGGGGGCCGCGAAAGCGGGTCTGACGCCTGGAAGGCCTACATGCGTCGCCAGACCAGTGCCCTCAACTTCAGTGGCCGGGTCGAGCTGGCCCAGGGCATCACGCTAGATATCTGAGGCCTCCGTGCCGCGAGTAGAATTCATACCGTTGTAGTCATCATTGAGAGGTGAACCATGTCCCTAGGTATCTTTAAAGTGCCCCATCCCATCAACGAGCCCGTGAAGGGCTATGCCCCCGGCTCCCCGGAGCGGGCCAGCCTCGCCGCCAAGGTCAAGGAGATGGCCGCCCAGAAGATCGAGATTCCGCTCATCATCGGCGGCAAGGAAGTCCGCACCGGCAGGCTGGCCAAGGCGGTCATGCCCCACGACCACGGCCACGTGCTGGCCGACGTCCACCTGGGCGGCGAGGCCGAGGTCAAGCTGGCGGTCGAGGCCGCCGCCAAGGCCAAGGGGGAGTGGGCGGCCCTGCCCTGGGAGGCCCGGGTCTCGATCTTCCTCAAGGCCGCGGACCTGCTGGCAGGCCCCTATCGCGACGTGCTGAATGGCGCCACCATGCTGGGCCAGAGCAAGACCTGCCACCAGGCCGAGATCGACAGCGCCTGCGAGCTGGTGGACTTCTACCGCTTCAACAGCTTCTACTACGAGCAGATCCTCCGCGAGCAGCCCGAGAGCGGCCCAGGCATGTGGAACCGCCTGGAGCACCGGCCCCTGGAGGGCTTCGTCTTCGCCGTGACACCCTTCAACTTCACCTCCATCGCCGGCAACCTGCCCACCGCCCCGGCCCTGGTGGGCAACACCGTGGTGTGGAAGCCCGCCAGCACGGCCCTCTACAGCGCCCACTTCCTCATGAAGCTCTGGAAGGAGGCGGGCCTGCCGGACGGCGTCATCAACATGGTGCCGGGCAGCGGCGCCGCCATCGGCAACCCCGTCCTGTCGAGCTCCCAGCTGGCGGGCATCCACTTCACGGGCTCCACCGGAGTCTTCAACGGCATGTGGCGCACCGTGGGCCAGAACCTGGAGAGCTACAAGGGCTACCCGCGCCTCGTGGGCGAGACCGGGGGCAAGGACTTCATCGTGGCCCACCCCAGCGCCGATCCCCTGGCCCTCACCGTGGCCATCGTCCGGGGCGCCTTCGAGTACCAGGGCCAGAAGTGCTCCGCCGCCAGCCGCGCCTACGTTCCCAGCAACCTCTGGCCGAAGGTGAAGGAACTGCTCGTCCCCATGGTCGAGGGCATCCGGATGGGCGACATCCAGGACCATTCCAACTTCATGGGCGCCGTCATCGACGCCAATTCCTTCCGCGACCAGAAGCAGGCCATCGACGAGGCGAAGGCCTCCAACGACGCCTCCATCCTCGTGGGAGGCCAGTACGACGACAGCAAGGGCTACTTCGTGCGGCCCACGGTCATCCTGGCCAAGACCCCCGGCTACCGCACCATGTGCGACGAGCTGTTCGGGCCCGTGCTCACGCTGCACGTCTACGACGAGACCAAGTGGGAGGAGACCCTGGACCTGGTGGACACCACCAGCCCCTACGCCCTCACCGGCGCCGTCTTCGCCCAGGACCGCTACGCCGTGCAGCAGGCCCTCGCGAGGCTGCGCCACGCCGCGGGCAACTTCTACATCAACGACAAGCCCACCGGGGCCGTGGTGGGCCAGCAGCCCTTCGGCGGGGCCAGGGCCAGCGGCACCAACGACAAGGCCGGTTCCATGCTGAACCTCCTGCGCTGGATCAGTGCCCGCACCATCAAGGAGACCTTCGTGCCCGCCACGGACTACCGCTATCCCTTCATGCAGTAGGCTGCACCCGTTTTGAGAAGGGCGCTCCGCCGGAGTGCCCTTCTCTTCGCCACCGTCTGGCCATGACCCCTGTCACGACGGTCCCTGGCCCGGCGGGTCGTGGCAGACTGGGCGGATCGAAAGGCCTCCATGGATCAGCCCATCCCCCTCCGCGAGAAGTACGCCTTTCCTGCCACCTTCTGGAACGCGAATGTCACGGAGCTGTTCGAGCGGGCGGCCTACTACTCGATGGCGAGCTTCATCGTCATCTACCTCGGGCGGCTGGGCCTGGGGGACTACTGGCCCAGCACGCTGAACGGCGTACTCTGGTTCCTGGTCTTCTTCCTGCCGATCCTCAGCGGCACCATCGCCGACCAGATCGGGTTCCGGAAGAGCCTGCTCCTGGCCTGTGTGCTGCTGGTGGTTGGCTATTTCCTGATGGGCTACCCGGTCTGGTTCGGCGGGCAGATCCTGGCCCTGCAGGCCGCGAGGGAGGTCACTGCGGGTCCGGGCGTGATGGTTCCCGTGGCGGCGGCGATCCTGCTGATCGGCGTTGGCGGTTCCTTCGTGAAGCCCTGCATCGCGGGCACCGTGCAGCGGACCCACCTGGGCAAGGCCACCCTGGCCTTCGCCATCTTCTACACGGTGATCAACATCGGCAGTGTGTTCGGGCGCCTCGCGGCCTTCGTCGTGCGGACGAAGCTGGGACGGCTCGACACCATCTTCACTGTGTCCATGGTGGCGGCGGTCCTGGCCTTCCTCACGGTGCTGCTGCGGTACCGGGATCCCGAATCCACCCCGGACCCTGGCAGGCCCAGGCGCACCGTCTCCGAGGTGCTAATGGGCATGGTCAAGGTGCTGGGCAGCGGCCGCTTCGCCCTGTTCCTGCTGGTGAGCAGCGGCTTCTACTTCATCTACAACCAGGTCTACAACGTGCTGCCGCTCTACGTGAAGAAGACCGTGGAACTGAGCCCGGCCATGGACCTGTACACCATGGCCAATCCCATCACCATCGTGCTCTTCCAGCTGCTCATCACCAGGCTCTTCGGCAAGCTGCCGCCCATCAAGTCCATCATCATCGGCACCGTGATCATCGGCCTCGCCATGCTCATCAACGTGGCCCCCCTGTTCATGGCGGGCGGGGTGACGGTCCAGGTCTGGCTGCCCCTGGGCAGCCTCTTCGTGGTGATGACCGTGGCCCTCATCGCCTTCGGCGAGCTGTTCGCCGCCAGCCGCCTCTACGAGTACATCGGCTCCCTGGCGCCCCGGGGCCAGGAGGGCCTGTTCCTGGGCTACGCCAACCTGCCCATGGCCATCGGCAGCCTGGTGGGCGGCCCGGCCGGAGCCTGGCTCTTCCACCGGGTGATGTGCGCCGGGGCCCTGAGGCAGCCGAACGGCCTGCTGAGGCTGGATCCCAGGGCCGCCGCCACGGGCTGGATCATCCTCACCCTCTTCGGCCTCGGCAGCGCCCTCAGCCTGTGGTTCTACAACCGGTGGCTGCGGCGGCAGCCCGACCTCAAGCCCCCGGGAGAAGCGCCGTGATGGCGCCCTGGAGTTCCCGGAAACTGAAGGGCTTGGCGAGGATGGTGACGCCCGCATGGGACCGTGCCAGGTCGATGGCCCGCTGATCCGCGCGCCCCGTGGACAGGAGGATCGGGACCTGGGGCAGGATCTCCCGCAGCTTCGGAAGGGTCTGGGGGCCACCCCATCCGGGCATGTTCATGTCGAGAATGACCAGGTCGGGCCGAAGACCGCCCCTCACCAGCTCCAGAGCCTGTTCGCCGCTGGTTGCGCCATTGACCCAGTGCCCCATGACCTCCAGGAGCGCGGTGACGGAGGCATGGATGAGTTCGTCGTCGTCCACCAGGAGGAGGTGCAGGGAATCTCTAGATGGACCTGTCTCAAGGGCTCCGGTGGCCGCAGGGCCCGGATCGGCTTTCACGGTCCGGAACCGCATCTCGAGCAGCGTGCCCTGGCCCAGTCGGCTTTGGATGTTCAGCTGGCCATGGTGGGCCTTCACCGTGCTGTAGACCAGGGAGAGCCCCAGGCCCGTCCCCTTTCCATGGGGCTTGGTGGTGAAGAAGGGCTCCAGGGCATGCTCTAGGATTTCGGGCGACATGCCTGTCCCCGAGTCCTCCACGGCCAGGAGGACTTCCCCATCCGGCAGGCCGCGCGTCCTCAGCCTGAGCCGGCCCCCATCGGGCATGGCATCCACGGCGTTCACGCACAGGTTCATGACCATCAGTCCGAGGGCGTCCGGGTCCCCGAGGATGGGGTCCGCGCCCGGGTCGAGCTCCAGGCCCAGGGTGATGTTGGCGGGGATGGTCCGTTCCAGCAGGCGGGCCTGGTCCTCGAGGAGCTCATTGAGGGAGAGGGCTCGCTCCCCCGCGACGTCCTTGCGGGCGAAGTCCAGCAGGCTCTTCACCACGTTCCGTCCCCGCAGGCAGGCCCGGGTGATGGTCTCGAAGGTGTCGTGCAGGCGCGTGCCCTCGGGCTCGAGGTCCAGATGGGTGGTCGAGAGCCCGAGGATGGCCCCCAGCACGTTGTTCATGTCGTGGGCCAGGCCGCCGGCCAGGTTGCCAAGGCTCTCCATCTTCTGGGCCAGGCGCAGCGTCTCCTTGGTCTTGATCTCATCGGTCACGTCGCGGGTGACCGCGAGGCTTCCGAGGTAATTCCCCCGGGCGTCGTACCGGGGGACCGCCGTGACCTGGAGGGTCCGGTGCTGGCCATCCCTGCGCCGGATGCCCTGTTCGTAGGAACCCACCTTCCCCTGCCTTCGCTGGGAGGTGTGGTTCGTGACCTGGTTCCATTCCTCATCATCCAGGAAGCTCCGGAGGCTCAAGCCGACCAGTTCGCCCGGGCCCACGCCGAACATCCGCTCCGCGGCGGGATTCGCCATGAGGAAGGTTTCCGACTCGTCCACGATGGAGACCCCTTCGCCGAGCAGGTCCAGCAGTTCCCGATGGTGGAGCTCGCTCTGGCGCAGGGCGGTCTCGGCGGCCTCCTTTTCCGTGAGATCCCGGAAGAAGGCGATGAAAATATCCTGGCCAGGCACATAGGTGACGGAGACCTCCACCGGGAAGGTGGTCCCGTCCTTCCGTCGGTACCTGGACAGGAACCGGTCAGAGCCCTCTCGCTTGATCTTCTGGGCATGGGCCTGGGTCTCAGCCCTGGTTTCGAGGGATTCCAGGTCGCTGATGTGGAGGGCCAGGAGCTCCTCCCGCAGGTACCCTGTCATCCACAAACAGGCTTCGTTGGCGTCCAACACCGCGCCATCGGCGCCGACCACGTGGTAGCCGTCGAGGTTGGTCCGCAGCAGGGCCCGGTATTCCTCCGCCTGGGCCAGAGCCTTCATCTCCTGGAGTTCGAAATGGATGGCGTTGCGCAGGATCAGCGCGAACACCGGCGACAGGGCGCTCAGGAGCCTGATCACGTCATCCTGGCGCTGGAGGTCCAGGTGGTTCAGCGCAAAGAGGGTGCCCACGCGCTGCTCACCGACCCGAAGAGGCGTCATGCTCAGGGAGGAGATGTCCAGTCGCTCCAGGATGGGGCCCATGGCCGGCGGAGCGGAGGATCTGAGGAACAGGGTGGACACGGCGAGCTCAGGCTGGAGACTCAGCAGCTGGGCCAGCCCATGGATCAGGGCTTCGCTGCGCGCCCGTTCGGGCTCCAGGGCCACGATCCGGGGCGTTCCGACAGGGCCGGGGGCGCCGTGCTCGACCAGCACGACGGTCCGGACGCCCATGAGCTCCCGCAGCTGCCGCGTGAGGAACTGCCCCATCTCACCGGGGCTCTCCGAGAACTTCAGGATCTCCTCCAGGAAGTCCGAGATCAGGAACTGGACGGCCGCGTCGCCTGGCCGGGGGCTGGATTCAGTCATGGTGGTTCGCGGAGAGGGCAGCCCGGTGGAGGCTGGCGAGCAGGGGCTCGAGGGTTACCGGCAGGATCTCGAAGGGCAGGCCCAGGAATTCGCTGGCCTCCTGCAAGGTTTCATGGGGGACCGGCAGCAGGCCGGTATCGAGGTAGATCAGCCGCGTGTGCAGCTCCTGCATGAAGGTCCTGGCGCAGGGACCCAGCAGGCCCAGCTGGCTCACGAAGACCTGCTTCCAGGACAGGGCCCACTCGGGCATGAGAAAGAAGGCCCCCTCCTTCCGGAGGCGCCGGTAGGTCTCGCGGCCCAGGATGATCTCGCAGCAGTTGATGCCCTCGGTCCGGGCCGTTCCCGGCTCGGATTCGAAGGTGTCCATGTGGCCGCAGCAGTCCCCGTAGGCCAGCACCACCTCCCGACCGGGTTCCCCGGTCCGGGCGGCCCCCAGGACCTCCTGGAGGCGGGTTTCCAGCCTGGCGGGGACCAGGTGGAGCATGGAGTTGAGGAACTCCACCGGCAGGTCGAGGCGACCGGAGGCCTGCAGGGCCTCGATCTCCTTCCGAAAGATGGAGCAGGAGATGCACAGGTGGCCGGCCTCGGGGCTCATGGCTTCGTCCCGCCCGCACGGCACACGGCCTCGGTGATGGCGGCGATGCATTCCTGGGGCGTGTCGAACTGGATGTCGGCGCTGCAGGTGGCCAGGATGAACTGGCGGTCCGTCCCCCGCTGGGCGAAGGCCAGGTCACACTGGGCCTGGACCTCCTCGGGCCGAAGGTCGATCAGGCCCGGGCCGTTGAGGTTGCCCATCACGATGGGCCCCGGGCCGAGCGCCGCCCGGGCGGCCCCCAGGTCCTCGGCCACGTCGATGAAGTAGGCCACCACGTTGGGCAGTCCCCGGAAACGGGCCAGTTGGTCGGCCAGGGGGCAGCCCCCATGGTGGAAGATGACGGGGCCGGACAGTTCGGCCAGGGCTCCCCTCAGGTTGGGCAGGGTCAGGGTCTCCGCCACCGTGTCTGTGACGATGAAACCATTGGCCAGGTTCGCGGTCAGGGCGAGGCCCGTGGCCCCGTCGCCGAGCATGGCCTGGCCCAGCTCCAGGAAGAAGGGCGTCAGGCGGTCCAGCAGGGCCTGGGCCACCTCCGGCTGGAAGAGGAGGGCATCGATCCAGGCCTCCAGCCCGATGACCAGCGGGGGGATGTCCGCGGGGCTCACCAGGACGCCAAAGATGGGCACCTCGCCCGCGTAGGCCTTGGCCAGGATCCGGATGGTCTCCCGCAGGTAGAGCAGCCGGGGATGACTATCCACGTCCGGCAGGGGGAGCTTCAGCATGTCTTCGGCAGAGCTGGCGGCGAACCGGGAGACGTTGGGCGCCTGGCGGGGGCGCGCGTGCCAGGCGCTCCCGAAGGCCTCCCCGAGGGCCGGCACGAAGAAGGGGCTGATGAGCAGGTCGGGGCTGAAGGTCTCGCGGACGGCCATCTGGCCCTCGGCGTAGAGGTCAGCCCGGTTGTAGTGATCGTCCAAGGAGGCACCCGTCAGACGGGCCCCGTAGAGGCTCGCGTTGATGAAGAAGGCCGGCCGGTCCGTGGGCTGATCCTGGAGGGCGGCCAGGATCCGTTCCAGGCTGTTCATGGGCGCGACGCCTGGGCGGGATCCAGGCTCAGGGACCGCTGCCACAGGGCCCCGAACAGGGCGGAGGCCTCCACGGCGCTGGCGGCGGTGCCGTCGCCGCCGAAGTCGGCCACCAGCTCGGGCCGCAACTTGAAGACCGCGCCGCCCACCGCCAGCTGGAGCCTCCCGTTCAGGCCCCGCCGATCGATCTCCGCCCGGAGCTTCACCACGTTCTTGGCGGTGGTGTACATCATGGCCGAGGCGCCGATGACCCGGGCCCCGGTCTCCTCCGCCAGGTCCACAAACTGTTCAGCGCTCACGTCCACGCCCAGGTCGCGGACCTCCCAGCCGTCGGTCCGCAGGAAGGCGGCGATCATCTTCCGGCCGAGGGGGTGGAAATCATCCTCGACATTGCCCAGGACCACGGGGCCCTTCATGGTCCGGGCCCCATCGAGGGGACCGGCCTCCTCCAGCAGCCGCGAAAGGACATCCTCGGCCACCTTGGAAGCCACATAGCCCGTGGCGAGGGAGACTCCGCCATGGCCTTCGGCCCAGATCCTGCCGAAGGTCTCCAGGGCCGGGGAGAGCAGTTCAGACACCACCCGGCTGAAGGAGCGTCCCCGGGCCCAGTCCTCGATCACGGCGTTGGCGCCGGCCCGGTCGGCCCGCTCGATGGCATCCAGAAGTTCCTGGGCGTGGTTCCGGTCCATGGCATTCCCATCGCGGAAGGAGATGAAGACGGCAGGTATGGCGGGAGAGGGTGAAAACGGCCGGGCTTATGAAGCCATCCTATCGGCCCCGGGGCCGGGTTCCTGAAATTGAAGGGGCTGCTGGATGATCCAATTTGACGATCTCGCTGGATCGCGGGCCAGTCGCTCCAACTCCTATCGCGCATTGGAGAAACCTGTGGTCACAGATTCCCGCGATAATGGGGGCTCGCTTCGAGGTCCCCATGTCCAAGAAGGAAACGCCCCTGTTCCCCCTGCGCAAGGGGCTCCACGCCCGGCAGGCGCATGTGGACCTGCCGCCGGGCACCTTCGAGGAGGAACACGCCCGCAATGGCTTCTTCGGCCGCACCACCCACCTCTACCGGCTCCATCCGGTCACGGACTGGACCCGCATCGAGGGTCCCCTGCGTCCACACAGCTACGACCTGAACAGCCTGAGCCCCTCGGCTGAGGCCGCAGCCGGATTGGAGGCCCACCGCGCGCCGCGCGGCCCAGAGGGTGGGGCACGGGAGGAGCACCCTGACGAGGCCCTCCAGCTCTCGATGTTCGGCTCCACCGAGCGCGCCTTCGCACCTGTCTGCCTCCTCCACAACTCGGACGTGGCCCTGCACTGGGTGGTCCCGGCGGCCATGGACTTCTTCTACCGCAATGCCGACGGGGACGATGTCTACTACATCCACGCCGGGGCCGGGAGGCTGGAGACCACCTTCGGCGCGCTCACCTACGCCACCGGCGACTACCTGGTGATCCCCCGGGGCACCACCTACCGGTTCCTCCCTGGCGCGGGCGACCAGCGCTACCTGCTCATCGAGAGCTTCAGCGAAGTCACCATCCCCGATCGCAACCAGCTGGGCCCCAACGCCCTCTTCGACCCGGCCATGATCGACACCCCGGAACTGGAACCCTACGACGCCGCCCCGCGGGAGTGGGCCGTCCACATCAAGCGCGAGAAGCTGATCACGAAGGTGTTCTATCCCTTCAATCCCCTGGACGTGGTGGGCTGGAAGGGGGACCTGACGGTGTGGCGCATCAACGTGAAGGACATCCGGCCCGTGGTAAGCGCCCGGTACCACCTGCCGCCCTCGGCCCACAGCACTTTCATCGCCAATAACTTCATCATCTGCTCCTTCCTGCCCCGGCCCTTCGAGGAGGAGGAGGGCGCCATGCGGGTGCCCTTCTTCCACTCCAACATCGACTACGACGAGGTGCTGTTCTACTCCGCGGGCCACTTCTTCAGCCGGGACGGCATCGGCGCCGGCATGATGACCTGGCACCCCCAGGGCATCCACCACGGGCCCCACCCCAAGGCCATTCCCCTCAGCCGCACCAAGGACCGTACGGACGAGGTGGCGGTCATGGTGGACGCCTTCCGTCCCCTCCACGCCACACCGGCGGCTGAGGCCGTGGAGAATCCCCAGTACTGGGCGTCCTGGAAGTAGCGGGGCGCGTTCTCTCGCGGAGGTGCTTCGCTCCCGGTGGGCCCCGCTCCAGCCGCTCCCCCCCGGAGCGTCTTCCGCGACCCACATGGTTGCGAGGTCGCCCTGGAAGTGGGCAACTCCGGCCGGCGCCGGGGGGGGCCGGGTCGTCCAGGCGGTTTCCTAGCCGAGGTGCAGGAAGCGGCGGAGGAAGCTCTGGAAGTCCATGTAGAGGACGCGGAAGGGGCCCCGGTGCCTGCGCCGATCGATGGTCATGGATGCCCCCGCCAGGTTGGTCAAGGTTGCGCAAACCAAGCATGGGACGCACCGGTCGAGGCGCCAGCCCAAAATTCCGAGGTGCATTCCAGATGCCAGGCAGGGGGCCGAAGCCGGCCCCGGCGAGGGCCGCGGAACCCGGGCCCTGATACCCTGGACGCCACATGACAACGGCCACCATGACCATGCAGACATTCGCCATCCAGGGCCTCTGGGAAAAGGCCCAGAAGCTCGGGCTGGTGCTCATCACCTGCCTGGCCCTCCTGTGGGGGGTGTCCCTGGTGGTGCGGGCCGTGCGCCGCGCCGTGGACGATGGCAACGACCTCGTCACTTCCGATGCGGAGCGGCGGGCCGAGACCCTGGGCTCCGTGCTCACCAACGCGGCCCGGGTGCTGGTGGTGGCCTTCTTCCTCCTGATGACCCTGCAGGAGTTCGGCGTGAACATCGGGCCCCTGGTGGCCGGTGCCGGGGTCGCCGGCGTGGCCCTGGGTTTCGGCGCCCAGAGCCTGGTCAAGGACGTCATCAGCGGGTTCTTCCTCCTCATGGAGAACCAGTTCGGCGTGGGCGACATCATCAACGTGGACGACAGCCACGTGGGCACCGTGGAGCGCATGACCCTGCGCATCACCCAGCTGCGGGACGCCGAAGGGCGGGCCCACTTCATCCCCAACGGCTCGATCTCGCGCGTGGTGGTGCTCTCCAAGGATTTCGCCCGGGCACTCGTGGATGTGGAAGTGGACCTGGCCACGGATCCTGACCGGGCCTTCGCGGTGCTGAAGGAGGTGGGCCGACAGCTGCACCAGGACCGGCAGAAGCAGGTCCTGGAGGCCCTGGAGGTGAAGGGCATCGAGACCCTGGGACCCAACGGCTTCATCGTCCGCACCCTCACCAAGACCGCGCCGGGCGCCCAGTGGGACGTGGCCCGGGAACTGCGCCGCCGCATCCTGCTGGCCTTCCGTGAGGCCGGCATCCAGATCCCCTACTCGCAGCAGGTGGTGCACCACCGGGGCGACCCGAACGCTGGCGGCCCGGACACCAGCGCCTGATTCCCGCTCCAGGAGGAGGGCTTCAGCGGATTCCCACGTGGGCGCGGACCGAGTCGATGAGCTTGGCGGAGTCATAGCCGAGCCCGTCCTTGAAGACGGTCACCACGTTTTCGATGTCCTCGATCTTCCGCGAGGGGTCGCCCTTCACCACCACCAGGTCCGCTTGCTTGCCGGGGGCCAGGGTGCCGATGCGGTCCAGCCGGCCCAGGAAGGCGGCGCCATTGGCGGTGTAGATGTGGATGGCCTCCACGGGGGTGAAGCCCGCCTCGACGAGGAGCTCCAGTTCCCGCTGGTCGCCGAAGCCGGGCAGCACGCCGCCCATGCCCGTGGGGTCGGGCCCCGCGAGCAGCAGGCCGCCGGCCTTCACGAAAGCCAGCTCGAAGGCCATCTCCTTCTTCAGGAGGAGCTCGGCCCGGCCGTTCGGGGCCACGGGCACCCTGGCCCGGGCGGCCAGGTAGCTGGCCTTGGATTCCGCAGACATGGCCCCGAGCACCCGCGCCTGGAGGGGCGGCCGCCCGGGCACGCCCAGCTCGAAGACCGGCAGGGTGGAGGTGACGGCCACGTGCTTTGCCACGAGGTCGCGGAGGAGGCCCTGGACCTGGGGCCCCGCCACGTCGACCTGGAGCCAGGAGGCCCAAGAGGCCGAGACCGGAGGACAGGCGTCCGGCGCCTTACCCTGGGTGAATTCCGTGTCCGTGAAGACGGGGCCGTGCTCGAAGTCATCAATGCCGAGCGCCAGGGCCTCGGGCCAGGTGACGGAGCCCAGGTGACCCGTCACCTTGAGGCCCCGGGCGTGGGCCGCCTGGATGGCCGCGCCGAGATCGGCCCGGGTGATGTTCATGTAGGCCTTAAAGGAGGTGACGCCCGCGTCCGCCCAGAAGTCCACGAAACGGCGCGCCTCCTCGGGGCCGCTGAGGGCATGCATCTGGGGCGTCATGGGCTCGAGACCCTCGAGGTAGGGTCCGGTGACGTCCATCTTCGGCCCGGGCAGGAGGCCCGCGTCGATCTGGCGCTTGAGGTTGAGGTCCGTGTAGGGTTCCAGGCTGCCGGTGGTGCGGATGGTGGTGACGCCGCAAGCCAGGTAGAGGCGGGGCGCCGAGTAGGCGATCTCGGCGAAGAGGCGCCCGGGCGGCACCGGCGCCCCCTTCTCGTCGCTGTGGATGGAGGCGGTGTAGAACAGGTGGTTGTGCATGCCCACCAGGCCCGGGAGCACCGTGTGGCCCCTGAGGTCCAGCACCTGGGCCTCCTTTGGCACCGGCACGGCGACGGCAGGTCCCAGGGCCTCGATGCGGCCCTGGCGGAGGACCAGGGTCTGGTCCTCCGCGGCAGGGGCCCCGGTGCCGTCCACCACCCGGGCATGGACCAGGGCCACCACCGGCGCCTCGACGCTGAGGAAGGGGCGAAGGGCGGTGGCGGGAACCGGCTGGGCCCCCAGGGTGGCCCCCAGGGCGAAGGCTAGGGGGGCGAGGCTCCTGCGGATGGACATGGGACTCCCGGGTTCGTGAGTGCCACGCTACTGCCCGGGGTCGGGACCCGGCAAGGGGAATCCCTCGGGCCTCAGTCGCCGGCCTCGCCGGCGGGGGAGCCCGCGTAGAGGTCGGGCAGCGTCCCGCACAGGAGGGCGGGCGTCACACCCACCAGCCGCTCGGGGGCGTGGACCACGGTGTTCACCAGCCTGCCCAGGCCTTCGACCTCCAGGACCACCTCGTCCCCGGCCTTGAGCCAGAGCTCGTCCGTGGCCCCTGAGCCGTTCAGCTCCAGCAGGCAGCCAGTGCCCACGGTGCCGCTGCCGACGACCTCGCCGGGCCGCATCTGGATGCCGTAGCTGGTGCGCTGGAGAATCTGGGCGAAGGTCCAGTTCATGGTGTCGGCATTGCCCTTCGACAGCAGATGTCCATTCACATGGCAGGTCATGGCCGCGTGCAGCACCTCGCCCTCGGGCGAGGCCTCCAGGTCCAGCTCGTCCCTGGTCACCAGCCAGGGGCCGAGGCTGGTCGCGAAATCCTTGCCCTTGCAGGGTCCCAGGGACAGCTTCATCTCCTCCAACTGGAGCGCCCGGGCGCTCCAGTCGTTCATCACCAGGTAGCCGAAGATGGCCTCGTCCGCCTCCTCCAGGGTCGCGTTGCGCAGGGGCCGCCCGGTGACGATGGCCACCTCCAGCTCGTAGTCGAGTCGCGCCAGGTGGTGGTCCTGCACCAGCACCTCGCCCGGGCCCGTGACCGCCAGGTGGTTGGTGAAGTAGGTGACGGGGAAGAGGTCGAATTCGGGGAGCATGTCCAGGCCCCGGTTGCGGCGGGCCGTGGCCACGTGCTGGCGGAAGGCGTAGCCGTCGCGCATGGACACAGGGCGGGGAATGGGGGCCAGGAGCGCGACCCCGGCCGGGTCGAGGACTGCGTGCACAGGGGCCCTGGACAAGGCCGCCTGGGCGAGCGGAAGCAGGCGGTCCTGTTCCTGGATGAGGGCGAGCATGTCCACGGCGAGGCGAGGATCGGCGGCGGCGAAATCGAGGATGCGGCCATCCGTCATCACGGCGCCAATCTTTTCCGTTCCTTCCTGCAGGAAAGTCACCAGCCGCATCGCGCACCCCTGGGTGAGGAGTCAGTGTACTGCCGGCCAGGTGGCGTCTGCCCGGCTTTCATCCAGCAGGCTGAGCAGCGTCTCGGCCGCCTCTGCGATCCGGGCGGGCGGGGTGCTGAGGGGCGGCATCAGGTAGAGACAGTCGCCGATGGGGCGCACGAGCAGGCCCTGATCGAGGGCCCGCCGGTGCAGGCGCCAGCCGAAGCGGGCCGCTGGATCGTGACCCTGCCCCGTGGCGGGATCCACCAGGCGGCAGGCGCCGATGGTGCCTAGTACACGGGCCTGGCGCACGGCCGGGTGAGCCGCGAGGGCGGCAAAGGCGGCTTTCATGGCGAGGTGGAGGAGGGCGGCATTCGCCAGCACCGGTTCGTCGTCAAAGAGGGCGAGGCTGGCGCAGGCCACGGCGCAGGCCGTGGCATTGGCCGTGTAGCTGTGGCCGTGCAGGAAGGCCCGGCCCGAGGCGGGTTCGCCCCAGAAGTGGCCGTAGATGGCCTCCGTGGCCCAGGTCATCGACAGGGGCAGCGTGCCCCCCGTGAGGCCCTTGGACAGGCAGAGCAGGTCCGGCGCCACGCCCGTCTGGTCGCTCGCCAGGAAGGTGCCCGTGCGGCCGAAGCCCGTGGCCACCTCGTCCAGGATCAGGTAGACGCCGTGCGTGTCGCACTGGACCCGGAGTTCCTGGAGCAGTTCCGGCGGCCACATGCGCATGCCCCCGGCGCACTGGACGAGGGGCTCCGCGATGAAGGCCGCCAGGCGCCCGCCATGGAGTGAGAAGAAGGCGCGGAGCTCCTGGCGCGAGCCTTCGAGCCGTTCGGACCACCCAGTCAGATCGGACTGAACCTCGCAGCGGGGGTCCTCGGGCACCTCCAGCCGCTCACAGGCCAGCAGCAGGGGGCGGAACAGCCCCGTCATGAAATTCTCCAGCTCGCCCACGCCCACGGCCCCCAGGGTGTCGCCGTGGTAGCCGCTGCGCAGGGCGCCGAAGCGGTCCCGCCCCTTCTCGCCGCGCTGCAGCTGGGCCTGGAAGGCCATCTTCAAGGCCACTTCCACCGCCGTGCTGCCGTCGTCCGAAAAGAAGGCGCGGGTGAGGCCGGGGGGCAGCTTGGGCCGCAGGCGCGCCACCAGCTCCAGGGCCGGCTCGTGGGTGAACCCCGCGAACATCCCGTGGTCGAGCCTGGCCGCCTGGCGCTCCAGGGCGCTCACGAGCCGCGGGTGCCCGTGGCCGTGGAGGCAGGTCCACCAGCTGGAGATGCCGTCCAGGACGCGCTCGCCGTTGGCCAGGAGCAGGTCACAGCCCTCGCCCCCCACCAGGGGTACGGGCGGATCGGCCTCATGAATCTGCATCTGGGTGAACGGATGCCAGATGTGGGCGCGGTCCAGGGCGAGTCGGTCGGACCAGTCGGGGGGCAGGGGTGTGGGCATGGGATCAGTCTAGGACGCGGACCGGCAGGGGCAGGAACTCCCTCAGCAGGTCGGCATTGGCCTCCGCCGCTTCCGGTGGCGTGCCATCGGCGCCGGGATTCAGCAGCACGGCCTCGATGCGCCAGCCCCGGAGCATGAGGGCCTCGGCGGACAGCAGGGTGTGGTTCAGGGTGCCGAGGCCGCCCAGCGCCACCAGCACGCAGGGGAGCTGCAGCTCCGTGGCCCAGGCCAGGAAGTGGACCCGGGGCGCGAGGGGCACCATGAGGCCGCCCACGCCCTCCAGCAGGATCCGGCCCTCGGCGGGCCGGTGGCACCAGCGGGCGGCGGCGGCGAGGTCGAGGGTCCGGCCCTCAAGCCGGGCGGCGGCCAGGGGGGAGAGCGGGGCCCTCAGCAGCACGTGGCTTTCGGCCCTGATGCAGGGGCCCCCCACCAGACTCGCGTCGGCCTCGGGGTGGTCGGCCCGGTCCACCCCGGTCTGAAAGGGCTTGCGGTAGGTGACGGGGCCCTTCAACGCCCAGGACCGGGCGATCCGGGTGGAGACGAAGGTCTTGCCCACGCCGGTGCCCGTGCCGAGGACCCAGAGGGGGCTGGGGAGCTCCTCGAGGTTCAGCATGGGCCCCGGTCCGTCGGCATCCATTCCGCCTACTTTTTGAGCTGGCTCAGCATCTGCCGGGCCTGGGCGGCCTGGTCGCTGGTGGGGGCGAGGGCCAGCACCCTGTTCCAGGCCTTGGCGGCCTCCGCGGGCTTGTCCAGGTCGTTCGCGTAGACGATGCCGATGTTGAAGAGGCTCTGGACGTGGTTGGGCTGGAGCTTGTTGGCCTTCTGGAAGGTGGCCAGGGCCTTGTCGAACTGGCCCAGCTGGCGGTACATCACGCCCTGGTCCGTCAGCACGTTGGGATCCCCGGGCTTGAGGGCGAGGGCCTTGTCGTAGGCCTCCACGGCCTTCTGGGCCTGGTGGGAATCGAAGTACTCGTTGCCCAGGGCGACCCAGGCATCGTGGTTCTTCGGATCGGCCAGCAGGGCGGCCTGGACCTGGGCGATGCGGGCCTGGGCCTCGGCACTGGGCAGCATCGGCCCCGTGGGCATGCTGCCCGGCGTGGCTCCGGGCAGGGCGCCACCCAGGGAGGGCGCCGGCATGATGGGGGCGGCGGTGGCCGCCGCGGGCAGGGCGGCATCCCTGGATCCGCCACCGAAGACGAAGTATCCCGCGAGGAATCCGGCGGCGAGTCCTCCGACCAGGGCGAACATGATATTGCGATTCAATCGACACCTCCTGAGGATCCCGGGATCCCCAGGAATTCTCCCACAGGTCCGGAGGTGACGATGAACCGGTGCGGGGGATTCCTATGGCCTGATCCCTCTGCGAGCATGATTTCATTCCTTCCCAGCCCCGGACACCCTGATGCCAGCATGGACCGGACCAACCAGCCGTCTTCCCCTCCGGGGACGCCTGGGCGCCCCTGCCGTGCTGCTGGTGGGTGTGACGGTCTCCCTGGCCGCCTTCTTCCTCACCCGGGACACGCACCGTCGGCAGGTGGAGGTCCAGTTCAAGGCCGTCGCCCTGGAGCGGGCGGAAAATGTCATTCACGGCTTCGAGACGGGCTTTGAGACCACCCGGCTCCTGCGCGCCTTCTTCGAGGCCAGCGACAAGGTCACCCGAAAGGACTTCGATGCTTTCGTGAACCCGGTCCTTTCCCGGCAACCCTACATCCAGGCGCTCCAGTGGCTGCCCGAAGTGACACCCAGGAATCGCCCGGCCCTGGAAGCAGAGGCTCGCCGGTTCCACCCCGGCTTCCGGTTCTTCAGGAAGGACGGGGCCGGGCAGGATGTGGACCTGGCGCCTGGCGCGGTATTCCATGCGGTGCTGTTCGAGGCGCCATTCCAGGGAAACGAGGTTGCCCTGGGCTACTCGGCCGAAGCGCTGCCGACCCGGCAGGAAACCTTGGAGCGGGCCATCCGGACCGATGCCCAGGCGGCCAGCGGGCCCATCAGGCTCATCCAGGAGACGGGCCACCAGGCGGGGGTGCTGGTGATGAGTCCCGTCCGCGGGAAGGACGGCCACCACCTGGGGGTGGTGCAGGGTGTCTTCCGCACCGGGGATCTCGTCCGCAGGTCCCTGGCCCTGCTGGAACCCGAGGGCCTCGTGGTGAGACTCCTCGATGGCAGCTCTGAGCATGGAACCCTGCTCCACGAGGAAGTCCCGGACCTGCCTCCGGTCGGACGCCCCAGGGAGGAAGGGCTGCGCCTGGCCCGGACCTTCGACTTGGCGGGCCGCACCTGGACCGTGATGGTGACCCCGGTTGGCGGTTATTTCTCCCTCGGCACCCCCGGGCGCGCCTGGGCCGTGCTGCTGGCGGGACTGGCCTTCTCGGTGCTCCTGGCCGGGTATGCGCGGACGCTGCTGGCCCGCCAGGCGGAGATCCATGCCCAGGTGGAAGCGCGCACTCGTGAGCTTGAGCTGGAGACGGAGAGTCATCGCCTGGACGGCCTGGCCCTGCGGGAAAGTGAGGCTCGCTTCCGCCACCTCGTGGAGGCGATGGGTGAGGGGCTCTGGGTGGTGGATGCCCAGGGGTCGACCACCTTCGTGAACCACCGCATGGCGGAAATGCTGGGTTTCGAGCCCTCCGACCTCGTCAACCAGCCGCTGTTCTCGTTCATCGCCGAGCCTGACCTCCCGAAGGCCAGGGACTACCTGGCCGGCCCCCAAACGGGTCACGAGGCCCAGCACGAATTCCGCTTCCGCCGCAGGGACGGCAGGGAGCTCTGGACCCTGGTGACGGGAACCCCCGTGGTGGACGAGGAGGGCCGCGTGGTCAGCCTCCTGGGCGTGGTCACGGACATCACCGAGCGCCGACGGCACGAGCAGGCCCTGCTCCAGAGCCAGAAACTGGAGAGCCTGGGGGTTCTGGCCGGCGGCATCGCCCATGACTTCAACAACCTGCTCACGACGCTCCTGGGGAACATCAACCTGGCCCAGCTCAGCCTGCCGGAGGTGTCCCCGGCCTGGCCCTACCTCGAGACCATGGAGCGGACGGTCCAGCGTGCGACGGACCTCACCCGGCAGATGCTGGCCTACTCCGGCCGGGGGCGATTCGTGGTGGGACCCGTGGCCCTGAACCAGGTGGTGGAGGAGATGTCCCACCTGCTGAGCGTGTCCATCTCCAAGAAGGTGATCCTGCGGTACCACCTGCAGGAGCAGTTGCCGATCCTCATGGCGGAGGCCACTCAGATCCAGCAGGTCGTGATGAACCTGGTCACCAATGCATCCGAGGCCATCGGGGAGGCCGAGGGCATCGTGTCGATCCGCACCGGGACCCAGGTCTGCGATCGCGCGGACCTGGACCGGGACTTTCCGGGCCAGTCCCTGGAACCGGGCACCTTCCTCACCCTCGAGGTGTCCGACACGGGCAGGGGCATGCCGCCGGAGGTCCAGGCCCGGATCTTCGAGCCCTTCTTCACCACCAAGTTCACGGGCCGGGGCCTGGGTCTGGCGGCCATGCAGGGCATCCTCCGGGGCCACAAGGGCGGGATCCGGGTCTACAGCGAGGTGGGCAAGGGCACCACCTTCAAGCTCATCTTCCCGGCGGGTCCCGGGCAGGCTCCGGCGGCCGGGGCCCCTGCCGAACGGGATGATTGGGTGGGCAGCGGGACCATCCTCGTGGTGGATGACGAAGACGGGGTGCGGGCCGTGGCGACGGAACTGCTGACCTCCATGGGATTCGAGGTGATCACGGCCGGGGACGGGCTCCAGGCCCTGGCGCGGTTCCGGGAGAGCACTGTCCCGATCCGGGCTGTCCTCATGGACCTGACCATGCCCCACCTCGACGGGGCGGAGACCTTCCGGGAACTCCGCCGCCTGGACCCCGGTTGCCGGGTCGTCCTCACCAGCGGCTACAACGAGCAGGAGGCCATCCAGGACTTCCTGGGCAGGGGCCTGGCGGGCTTCGTGCAGAAACCCTTCCTCCGCCGGGACCTCATGGCGGCGATGCAGAAGGCCCTGGAGGGCTGAGCCTAGGTTCCGAGCGTCTCCAGGAGCACCTGGACGAGGGTCTCGACCTGGTCCTCTTCCAGGTGGGCGCCCGTGGTGATCCGGAGCCGGGCGGATCCTTCGGGCACCGTGGGAGGGCGCACGGCCCGGACGTCGAAGCCCCGGCGCTGGAGGGCTGAGGCAAGACGCACGGCGTCGGCATCGGCTCCCACCGGGACGGGCACGATGGCGGAGGGTTGGAGGGGCTGCCTCAGGGCCCGCCGCAGCCGATCCGCGAGGGACAGGGCCCGCTCCCGCCGCCAGGGCTCGGCCCGGGCGATGCGGATCCCCTCCAGGGCGGCGCCGAGCACCGGCGGAGGCAGGGCCGTGGAGAAGATGAAGCCCCGGCAGGTGTTCAGGAGGTGCTCGCGCAACACGGACGCGCAGCAGATGAAAGCGCCGAAGGCGCCGATGGCCTTCCCCAGGGTGCCCATGACGAGGGGGACGCGGCCATGGACTCCCTGCTGCTGGGCCAGGCCCGCGCCGTCCGCTCCCAGCAGGCCCGTGGCATGAGCCTCGTCGATGAGCAGCATGGCCCCGTTGCGTTCGCAGAGGTCCAACAGGGCCGGAAGGTCGGCGGCATCCCCGTCCATGCTGAACACCGCGTCCGTGGCCACCAGGGCCAGGGCGGTCGGCGGGGCCCCGGCCCGCCAGGTGGCGAGCTGGGTCGCCAGGTCCGCCAGGTCCAGGTGGCCGAAGACGCCCAGGTGGGCACCGCCGGCCCGGGCCATGCGGCAGCCATCCACCAGGGAGGCATGGTTGAGGGCGTCGGAGAAGACCGCGTCGCCGGCCCCCACCAGGGCCGGAACCAGGGTGGCGTTGGCCTGGTAGCCGGTGTTGAAGAGCAGGCTCGTGGCCGTGCCTTTCCAGGCGGCCAAGGTGGCCTCCAGTTCGTCGTGGAGGGGGCAGGTCCCCCGGAGCAGCCGGGCGGCCCCTGCCCCGGCGCCGTGCGCCCGGGCCGCGGCAGCGGCGGCCTCGGCCAGCCGCGGGTCCCGCCGCAGGCCCAGGTAATCGTTGGAGCACACATCCACACCGGCGGCCGGATGGATGGCCCGCTCCCGACCCAGCGTCCGGCGGTGGGCGGCCTGTTGCTGGAGTCGGTCTAGCCAGGGGGGGGGGATCACGGAACCTCGGGGGCGGTCATGACAGAGATAGGGTAGGGGGAATGTTAGGATCTGTAGGGGATCCACGTTCGGATCTCCCTTGGAGCGTGGCATGGATCTTCAGCAGCCTTGGCAGGGGACCTCAACCAGGGCCCAGTCCCGCATTGATTTTGTCCGGAACGTCTACCTCTGGCTCATGGGCGGGTTTGCGGTGGCCGCCCTGGGGGCCCTCAGCGCCCCCCTGATCGGCAATGCCCTCATCAAGGTCGCGGGCCAGTTCTGGTACTGGATCCTCTTCGGGGCCCAGTTCGGGGCCTTGATGTTCGCGTCGAGGGTGAGCCGCCGGAAGCCCCTGAACCGGATCGCCTACGTGCTCTACACGTTCGTCTCCGGCGTGATCGCGGGCATCATCGCCCTGGCGGTGGCCCAGGGGGTGGGCTTCACGCCGGTGTTTGTGGCCTTTGGGCTCACGGGGGTGGTCTTCCTGACCCTCACCCTGACGGCCGTCGTGTCGAAGCGGGATTTCAGCTTCCTCCGCAACTTCATCATCGTGGGCATCGCCGTGATGGTCTTCGGGAGCCTCGCCGCGGCCATCTTCCACCTGGAGACCCTCAGCCTCGTCATCTCCGGCGTGGCGGTCATCGCCTGCTCGGCCAAGCTGCTCTGGGACACCTCCGCCATGCTCCGCAGCGACGACTTCGGTGATCCGGCGGGCTTCGCCCTGGCCCTCTTCGTGAACCTCTACATCATCTTCATCTCCCTGCTGAACCTCCTAGGCGGGCGGCGCCGCTAGGGGCCGTCCGGAAACCACGCCTGATCCTCCATCGATTCCGGGGACGGTCCCTCAGGCCGCCGGAGACGCGAGATGAACTGCCAGTCTTAACAGCGGCCCAGCGCCCCGACATCCAAGGAAAACCATGCTCCGTGCCTCTCTGATCACCCTCATCGCCCTCGGTGTCGTCGCCCAGGAACCGCCCAAGGCGCCGGTCCCTGCCCCCACGCCGGCCCCCGTTGCCGCCCCCGCCCCCAAGCCTGAGGAGATCGTGCTCGCCAAGGTCGGCGGCGAGGTCGTCACCGAGGCCGACTTCCGGGCGGCCTTCCAGCTGCTGGGGCAACAGGAGCAGATGCAGCTCCTCATGGTCCAGGGCGGCAAGGAGGAATTCGTCAAGCGCATGGCCGAGAGCAAGCTGCTGTCGGTGAAGGCCATGAAGTTGGGCCTGGACAAGTCGCCCGGGTTCCTCCGTGCCCTCGATCGCGCCAAGGATGACCTGCTGGCCCGGGAGTACCTGGAGAAGGAAGGCCCGGGCCTCCAGAAGAAGCTGGAAGTGGACGAGGCCGCGGTGAAGGCCTACTACGAGAGGCACCCAGACCGTTTCAAGCAGCCGGACCTGGTGTCCGTGCGGCACATCCTCGTGACCGTAAAGGAGGGCAAGGGCAAGGAGGGCCGGAGTGACGCCGAGGCCCGGGCCCGCATCGAGAAGATCCAGGCCGAGATCAAGAAGGGGGCCAAGTTCGAGGCCCTGGTGAAGAAATACAGCGATGATCCGGGCAGCAAGGACAACGGCGGCCTCTACGCCGACGCCGATCCCACCCACTGGGTCCCCGAGTTCGGCGCCGCGGCCCGCACCCAGCCCGTGGGCAAGGTGGGCGCCCCCGTGAAGACGACTTACGGCTACCACCTGATCAGGGTGGAGGGCCGCAAGCCCGCCCGCGAGGTCCCCTTCGGGGAGGCCAAGGAGCAGGCCGAGAAGCTGGCCCAGCAGGAACGCCAGGGCCTCGTGTGGAACGAGCTGATGGACGGTCTCCGCAAGGAGATCCCCTTCGAGCTAATCAAGCCCGCCCCGGCTCCGGAGGCCCACGGGCCCGCCAAGTCACCGGAAGCCCCGAAGGCCCCTGAGACGCCCAAGAGCCCTGAATCTCCGAAGGCCCCCGCAGCGACCAAGGGAGGTGCCGAGTGAGGTTGGTCGCGCCAGCCCTGGCCGTTCTGCTCCTTGCTCCGGCCCTGCTGGCCGATTCCAAGCCCGATGTGCGCGAGGAGATCCTCGTCGTGGTCAATAAGCACATCATCACGCGGCGGGGCCTCAACCAGGCTGTGGAGCAGCAGCATGCGGCGCTCTACCGGCAGTTCTCCGGGAAGGAGCTGGACGAGAAGCTGAAGGATGCCCGCGAGAAGACCCTGCAGGGCCTCGTGGATGCCTTCCTCCTGGAGGACAAGGGCGACGAGCTGGGCTCCCCGGTCACCGATGAGTACGTCCGCGCCAGCATCGACGGCATCAAGAAGGAGAACAACTTCGCCACGGATGCGGACCTGGAGCGCGCCCTCAAGGGCAGCCTGGGCATCGGCCTCACGGAGTTCATGAAACGGCAGAAGCAGCAGGCCATCCAGCAGTTCGTGCTGCAGCGGGAGGTGTTCTCCAAGGTGGCCGTCGAGGACAACGAGCTGCGGGCGTACTACGAGGACCACAAGGAAGAGTACCGTCTGCCCAGCCGGTTCCGCATCCGCGAACTGGTGATCGCCAAGGGCGCCACGGCCGAGGATCGGGCCGAGGCCGGGAAGCGGCTGGAGACCATCCAGTCCGAGCTGAAGGGCGGCAAGTCCTTCGAGGAGCTGGCCCGCCTCTACTCCACCAGCCCCAGCAAGGCCACGGGTGGCGACCTGGGCTGGATGAGCAAGGGCCTCCTGCGCGCCAGCATCGAGGAGGCGGCCGTCCACCTCAGGCCCGACCAGGTATCCGCACCCATCGAGACGGACAAGGACTTCTATCTGGTCCAGCTCATGGCGATCGAAGATGCCCCCATGAAGCCCTTCGCGGAGGTCAAGGCGAAGATCCTGGAAAAGCTCCAGGAACCAAAGGCCCAGAACGCCATCGAACAGTATCTGGCCAATCTTCGGATGCGTGCCAACATCCGCTATCTGGTACCCAAGGATCAGATCCTGAAGGGGTGATGCATTGAGGCTCGACGCGTTTCTCAAGAAGAGCCTGCTCATCAAGCGGCGGGAGCTGGCGAACCAGCTTTGCGACGAGGGGATGGTGAGGGTGAACGGCGTCCCGCGAAAGGCCAGCCAGGATGTGAGGGCCGATGACGAGCTGGAGTTCCCGCTCTACAACCGGGTCCTGAAGGTCCGTGTGCTGGCCCTGCCCGAAGGCAACGTGAAGAAGGCGGACCAGTGGGCCCTCTTCGAGGTGTTGGAGGATAAGCGGATTCCCATGGAATTCGCCTACGGGGACGAGGATCCCTTCGCCCCGCCCCCGAAGGTCCCCCGCAACCACTAGATCACCGATGTCGTCTCGACAGGTTCGTTCTGTCGGCACCTGGAGTCCCGATGCCCGACCAGCCCCTCATCCGGAACCTGAAGGAGGGCGAATCCTTCCAGGGCTTCCTCCTGGCCCAGGAGGCGGCCTACAAGATCAGCACCAAGGGGAGCGAATACCTGGAACTGAAGCTGTCGGATGCCTCCGGCGACCTGAAGGCCTTCCTCTGGGACCTGCGGGCCATCGAGGGCGACCTGGAGGCCATCCGGGCCGATGTCTTCGTGCGCCTGAAGGGCGCCGTGACGAGCTACAACGGGCGTCTCCAACTCAGGCTGGACAAGGTGCGGTTCGCCGCGGATGGGGAGATCGACGATTTCTCCGCGTTCTTCCCCGTGAGTGCCCGCCCGGTGCCGGAGATGCTGGCCGAGTTGGACGCGTTCATCGGCTCCGTGAAGGATCCCTGGATCCGCCGGCTCCTCAGGGATCTCTTCGTGTCGGACGGGGCTCTGCGCGCGGCCTTCGCCCAGGCTCCTGCGGCCAAGTCCATGCATCACGCCCATCTCGGCGGACTGCTGGAACATACCCTGTCCGTGATGGGCATGGCGGAGCGGGCCTGCGCCCATTACCGGGACCTCAACCGCGACCTGGTCCTGGCGGGGGTATTCCTCCACGATGTGGGCAAGACGGCCGAATTGAGCTACCAGCGCAGTTTCGGCTATACCGATGCGGGGAACCTGCTGGGCCACATCGCCCTGGAAGCCCAATGGATCGGCCAGGCGATGGGCAGGATCCCCGACTTTCCCGAGGAGCTGCGGCTGCAGATCCTGCACATCGTCTTGAGTCACCACGGGCGCCTGGAGTTCGGCTCGCCGGTCCTGCCGAAGACGCCGGAGGCCCTGCTGGTCCACTACCTCGACGACCTCGACGGAAAGCTGGAGGCCATGTTCCGGGCCCTGCAGGACGAGGCCTCGGGCACCTCCTGGAGCCCCTTCAGCCGGGCCCTGGACCGCATGATCTACCGGAAGCGATGGCCGAGTCTCGAGGAAGAAGGACCATCTGTCCAAAACTGAACAGTACTGTTCTTGCCTGTCCATAACTGGACATAATTGGTGCCGTCTGCCCTCCCCTGGGCAGGTACCGCTGGGCAAGACCCGTAAGGAAGTGCTGGCAACTCAAGGAGCGTGCCCAATCTGTCGCGGTAGAAAATTCCTGGCACGGGTCTGGCTCTAAGGAAATCAGACCTGCTGAGGTGTTCCGTGAAGCTGTCCCGCAAGGCCAAGCGCTACGACGACTCTGTGCTTCCTGGCGAATTCCAGGGATTCGAGACCTTCCACCAGACGGACCTGGAACTGGATGGGACCCTGGATGGCTTCCTGCGCCGGGCCGAAGACGGGGTCCAGCTGGGCGAGATGGTCCTGGAGCGCCATATTCCGAAGAAGCTCAGCTTCGCCAAGCTGAAGACCAAGGCGGAAAAACTTTCCGAGCAGGTGAACTACCTGAAGGAGCGCCTGGAGATCGTGGATCATGATCGGCGGGGAATGTACATCCAGCTCCGCAGCCTGCCGCCCTACAAGGACGACACCCAGATCCAGTTCAACGAGATCAGCATCGGCAAGAACAAGATCGTGGTGAAGCGCATTGCCTTCTACCGGAAGGAGGAAGTCAAGCAGCAGGTGCCCCTCCAGCTTTCGGAGCTGGAGCTGAAGCGCCTCCTGTTCGATATTCGACAGGCCATTGCCTAGGACCTGGCGAATCGCTTGCATTGGTTGGCAAGACGGTTGGTTAAGATGAAACAGGGGGTGTCGGGGGGCACCCCCTGTGATTTGTGGGGCCGAGGCTGGGCGATCCGGTCTGGGCTGAGAGCCTCATCGCTATTTTAAGAAAGCCTTGAGCTTCAAGATCGCCTCACTGTCATAGAAGGAGCAGCAGCCCTTCTTGGCGGCCGGTGCAAGTTCCAGGTCCTTGATGGCCTTTTTGACCCTGGCATCGGAGACGCCCAGGTCTTTGGCCAGGGCGCTGGCGGTGATGAGGGCTGGAGCTTCGGTGGGCACGGGGTCTCCCAGGGGGATGAATAGAACGAGTCTAGAGCGTCTGCTCGATGGATTCCGGGGTGATGGCCAGGGTGGCCCTGACCCAGGCGAACCTCGACTTGAGCACCTCGAAGTCCGGCCCAGCGGTCAAGAAGGCGGCCCTGCCCTTGATCAGGAAGCCCGTGCCGGCTCCGTGCCGGCCGGCCACCTTGGCGCTCCCGAGGGTGAGGAGCACCTGGTCGTTGACACAGACATTGGCTTCCGTGCGCTGCATGTAGCCCGCCGGGATCAGGATTCGCCCATCCTCCGTGAGGTGGAGGTAGCTGTTCCAGGTGTTGACCATATGGGGTCCGTCCTGGCCAAGAGTCGCGATGGCGACCACGCCATCCTGCTTCAGCACTTCCAGCAGGGTCTCGGGTATGGCCACGGGGGGCCTCCAGGCAGGGGGTGATTTCGAATCAGGGAGTGGGGAGATCCAGCTGGGGCGAGGCCTTCCGGCTCCGAGCCGCTTTGCGCTGTTGGAACCAGGTTCCCGTCTCTTTGACGAACCGCTTCGGAGCCTTGTGCTCGAATTCGCAGACCAGGTCGGCAAGGGTTCTCGAGGCGAGGAAGGCCTGGAGGACCCGCTCGGCGTCGAGCATGAAGGCATGGATGCGGCAGGTTCCCGCGGTGGCCCACCCGGGCGCGGGTCCCTCGAACAGCGCGCAGTGGTCTCGGATCTCGGCACAGGCGAACAGGGTCCGGTCCGGGTCCACCGCCGCCAGGATGTCCATTACCGGGATCTGCCCAGCCGGGCGCGCCAAGGCGAACCCGCCGGAAATGCCTTCGAGGCCCTTCACGATCTTGGCCTTCTTCAGCCGGGTGAAGATCTTCGCGAGGAACCGCTCGGGGATCTGCTGGTAGGTGGCCAGGTCTCGCACGCTGACCGGCTCTGGGCGAGTCGCGAGGATGAGCAGCGAATGCAGGGCATACTCGGCGCCGGCCCCGTACATGGATGACTTCAAACTAGCACCTCATGGGATGAAGTTTAAAGGCAGGCCTCCTGGGGTCAAGGGCCTTTCAGTGATCAGGCCGAAGGCCGGCTTCATGGTCCTGCCCGCCCCTTGGCGCCCTGGTTGAGAACGCAGCCCGGGAGGCGGTGGGGCTTCGAGGGGGGCTGAGGCCGACCTGGTTGCTATGCTCTGCTCGACGGGTCGCACTTGACGCTGCACGGCAGCGCCAGGTGCGACCCGTCAGAGCATCGCCATCCAGGACCCGCTCTCGGCGCGGACGGGGCCTTCGGGCAGGTCGCTTTCCTTGAACATGAAATGGCCGCTGTTCCAGCTGCCGCAGCTGTCGCAGCGGTCGCTGTAGTCCTGGGTGCGATGCCCGCAGACGGCGCACTCGTAGCGCAGTTTCAGGATGCCCAGGTTGCGGAGCAGCTGGCGGTACTCGTTGAGGGCCGCATCCAGCCTGGCCCGACGGCTGTGGATCTTGGCCATGAAGAAGAACAGGATGGGGCTGTAGACCACCTGGCTGCGCACCTCCTGGAAGAGCTCCAGGGCTTCGTCGAGAATCTCCAGGCGGTAGAGCATCTTGCCCAGGAAGAACTTGGCGGTGGTGGCATGCCTGGAAGTGGCCGCCACGCGCCGCATGAGGGCCAGCCCATCCTCCGGCCGCCCCAGCTGGATGAAGTAGTCCTCGATCTCCTGGAGGAATGTGCCCTCGCCGGTCTTGCGGAAGCCCTCCAGGAGAATCTCGAGGCCCTGGGCCTCCTGATCCTGGAGGATCATGCAGCGGCCCAGGCTGAGGTAGGCCGGCACGAAGTCGGGTTCTTCCTTGATGACCTGCTGGAAGACCTGGGCCGCATCCTTGAACTGGTCCGCTTCCACCTTGGTCATGCCCACCTGGTAGGCCAGGGCCGAGCCCTGGGCCCTTTCACCCGGCGTGAGCTCGGAGGCGAAGAGGGTGGTGAGCTTCTTGTGGGCCTCGAGGGCCTCTTCCCACCGCTGCCCCTCCATGTGCATGGCCCGCAGGCGGCGCCAGGCGCGAAGGGCCTTCTTGGGCTGGTCGGCGGCCAGTTTCTTCAGGACAGCCAAGGCCGCATCGGAATTCCGGACTGCCACCAGGGCTTCGGCCAGCTGGTAGTGGGCCTCCACCTGTTCGTGCTCGTCCTCGCACAGGGCCTTGAACAGCTTCACGGCCTCATCGGCGCTCCCGGTCTTGAGGAGGATCTCGCCCATCAGGAGACGCGCGGGGATGTGCTCCCGGCGCTGCTCGAGGATGCCCGCGAGGATCTCCTTCGCCTCGCGGGGAAGACCATGGGCCATCAGGTCCCGGGCTTCCTGCATCCGCTCGGAGATGCGCTTCACCAGCCGAGTGTCGGCGGAATCGTTCAGCCCCCGCACCAGCCGGATGATCTCCATGATGCCCGTGTAGAGGACGTTCAGGAGGAAGCCCAGCAGGAAGGTGATGAGGATGACGCTCTGCAGCTTGATGCTTTCGCCGAACAGGTTGACTTCCTGCACCAGCAGATCGTGGTTGGTGAGGTACAGGTTGCCCAGCACCATGAGAACCAACAGCAGCAAGACGATGAAGAACACATTGACGAGACGCATGGGCAGCCCTCTGATCCTGCGCCTAGCATGACACAGGTGGGCCGCAGGCTCCCGGCTCTCAGCTGTCGGCGGGGCGGTCGATCCATTCCTTGGCCGCGCGGAGGTCTTCCCACACCGCGCGACGGACCTCCTGGGTGTACTGGCGCAGCACGTAGGCCGGGTGGAAGGTGGGCATCACCGGGATCTCCCGGTCGCCGACCCGCAGCCGACGCCACTGGCCCCGGACCCTGGTGATGCCCTCGGAGACCCCCACCAGTTCGCGAAGGGGCGTGGCGCCGAGGGTGACGATGACGGCCGGGCGGATCAGCTCGATCTGGCGGTGCAGGTACCCAAGGCAGGCGCGGGCTTCCTCGGCCGTGGGGGTGCGGTTGTCCGGCGGGCGGCACTTCACCACATTCGTGATGTAGGTTTCTTCCCGCGTCATGCCGATGGCCCCGATCATCCGATCCAGAAGCTCGCCGGCCTTGCCCACGAAGGGACGCCCCTGCAAGTCTTCGTCCCGGCCTGGGCCCTCTCCCACGAACATGAGCCTGGCCTGGGGGTGCCCTTCGCCGAAGACGAACCTCATGCGGCCCGCTCCCAGGGGGCAGGCCAGGCAGCCCTGGATGACCTGCTGGAGATCGGGGAGGTTGCCGGCTGCGGCCACCCCTTCGCGGGGCGGACAGCCCCTGGGGTCCGAAGGGGGCACGAAGTTGGCAACAGGCCTGATGGCTGACTTTGGCGCAGGTCCTGGGGGAGTCCCACGCGGGGCCGGGGGGGCGCCCACCGGCGGGGTGGGGGCCAGGACCGTCGGTCTGGGCTCGCGCACGAGGCCCATCACCCCCAACTCCTCGAGGGTGTCGCGCCAGGCCTGCAGCGGATGGTCCATAGCTCTCCAGGGTACCCCGGAACTTCTTTCCCGCTTCGGGCATCCTAGGCCTTGGAGCCCATGCATGGCGCAACCCGCACCCGAAACCCCGTTCGGCACCCAGGAGGCCTTCCACGCCGCCTTCGCCGAGCTCTATCCACGGCTGGTGAGCTACGCCCGTCGCTATGGGGCCGTCTTTCCCGAGGACATCGCCCAGGAGTCCTTCGTCATTCTCATGCAGCGGGAAGTGCCGGTGGAGCATCCCACGGCCTTCCTCTACGGCACCGTGCGAACCCTGTCTCTCACCGAGCGTCGCCCCATGAAGAACCAGAATCTCAGCCTGGAAGTGGTCAACGAACCCGGACTCGCCGGGGGGGCCGATGACCAGGTCCTGAACCAGGAAGTGAGGGAGCGCATGCGGATGCTCTCGCCCACCTTCCGCGAAGCCCTGTGGCTATTCGTGGTCGAGGGGCTCTCCATTCGAGAGATCGCGGACATCCTGGATATTCCCGAGGCCACCGTGAAGACCCGCATCCACCGGGCCAAGGCCCAGCTCAAAGATCAGCTCAATCCCACTGGAGGCGTCCATGTCCTGGTCTGACCCCGCTCGGCGATTCGAACCTGCCGAGGATGTCCAGCTGCGGGCCGAACTCCGCGACCTCCTGGGACTCGGGCCCGGGAGGGCCCCCAGCGAAGTCGAACCGACCCCGGAACTGAAGGCCTTGGCCGAGGATCTCCGGCGGGAGGCCCAGCGCCGCAGCCGGACCCAGCGGAAACGCCCCACCTGGGGGCTCCTGGCCGCCGCTGCCCTGCCCCTCCTGGCCGCCCTGGCCGGCCTGGGTGGCTGGGGGGTCCAGCAGAAACACCGGGCCGATGACCTGGCCGCCCAGACCCTCCGCCAGGAACAGGAACTGACCCGCCTGGTGGCCTCCCACAGCACCGAACTGGCCATGGAGCGGCAGGCAAAAGCAGAAGTTCAACAACAACTTCAGTTGGCCTCTCGCAAGGGGAACCGGAAGAACGAGCCCTTCCTGGTGATTCCCGTGGGGGCCCCCCTCAAGGTGACAGGGGATGACTATCAGCGGGTGAAACAGGATCCCCAACATTAGTAGCCGGAGTCGGCACGGTCCTGGCAACCTCAAGGCAAGGTGTTCCCATGGCCAGCAATCCCCTCCTCCTGCTCATCCTCCTGCTCTCCGCCTTCGCCACCATCCTGGCGGGGATGGGGGTCTTCGGCAACAACCGCCCCCCCGATTCGAGGCTGAACTCCCTCCTCAACGACCTGGATGACATGAAGGGGATGCTGTCCCAGTTGCAGAAATCGGTGCTCCAGACCGAGCGCAAGCTGGAGAAGGAGATCCAGGCCTCCCGTGCCGAGAACCGGGAAGTGGTCGAGAAACTGGCCGAGGTGGTGGACAAGCGGATGAAGGACCTGGTGGCCTAGTCCCGCGCAGCACGGAACCCCCGGAGAGTCTCAACCTGCCTGGCTGTGGTTGGCCGGTGTCCAGCCCCGCTCGTTGAGCAGTTTCACGCCCTGGATGCGGGTGAGCCGGAAGGCCATCTCTTCCTGGTGCAGGTGGCAGAAGGCCAGCAGATGGTCCTCCTGGATGGTCCGCGGGGACACGCGTCTGAGCTGGGTCCGATGGGCCGCCGGGGGCAGGTAGGTGAGCTCCACCATGAGGGTGTGCCCCGCGGCGTATTCCAGGATGCGCTGCACCTCTTCCGCCAGCTGGTCCTCGCCGCCCAGGTGCAGCATGGGGATGCGCCGCTGGACTTCCTGGTAGAGGGAGGGATCCTCGTCATGGAGGCGCTGGATGGCCGAGCGGACCATCTGCTGCACGGGCTCCAGGTGGTGGTTCATGCCCTTCTCGTCCACGAAGGCCAGGGCCGCCAGGGCCCAGAGGTAGAGCTTCTCGTCGGCATCGACGCTGAGGGCCAGGAACCGGCCGGGCTTCGGCATGAAGCCGGCCTGCTTGAGCAGGGCATGGGCGTTGCCGTCCCCGCGCACCTCCAGGACCGTTTCGGAAAGCGAGCCCAGCTTCAGGGGCGCCAGCTCCGGGCGCAGCTTGAGCTCGTCCGCCAGATGGGCCGTGCGCGCCCGCACCAGCCGCACCCCCTGGTGGACTTCCACCTCGCCCACCCGGCGGGAGAGGTCCTCGAGCAGCTGGAGCAGGGGCTGGGGCAGGGTCTGGGTGGTGGCGCCCAGGCGCAGGCTCAGCTCTTCAAGGAGCACACCCGCATCGAGGGCGCGGACCAGGGTGGCGTGGCTCACCCGGAAGGTGCCCATGGCGTCGAGGGCCTCCACGTCCGCCAGCTGGGCGAGCTGGAGCAGCCGGTGGGGGTTCTGCAGCAGCGGCGTCAGCAGCTCCAGGGTGGGCTGCAGGATCATGGGCTGGTCCTGCTCCAGGGGCTGCCAGTGGGCGGCCGTGCCCTTCAGGTCGCGCAGCAGGTATTCGTGGGCGAGGGCTTCGCCATGCTCCGTGAGCCGCAGATGCACGTAGCCCTCGTCGCCCTGGATGATGCCCATGCGACCCAGGAAGGGCAGGAAGACACTTCGGGTGCGGTCCTCGTCCAGGGGGTGGAGGGTCTTGAGGAAGGCCAGGAAGGCGTGGACCGCCAGGGTCTGGCCCCGGCGCTCCAGCAGGTGCTGCATGAGGAAGTGGCGATCCTCGGCCGGCGGCATGCCCCAGGCCTTGAGGTCGTGTTCCAGCAGGCTGGCGAAGGCGCGCTCGGCCACCCAGCGGGGTGGATGGCTGGTCACGGCGGGCAGCAGGGTCTCCACGCGTCCATCCCGGTTCCAGAGCAGGCCCAGCCGATGGAGCAGGGTGAACAGCAGGGTCGCATCCTGCTCCTCCTGGAGCATGGCATTGCGCTGCATGAGCAGGCCCAGCTCCTTCTTGGCGGGGAGCCCGCCCTTGAGCACGCGCAGCCCGGCCACGCAGCGCAGCAGGACACTGGTGAGGGCCAGGGAGAAGCGGAAGGGCTCGACGGCCTTCAGCTTCACTTCCGCAGGGGCCAGGAAACTCAGGGCCCCCTCGTCGAAGTCCTCCAGGGCGTCGGCCACCCGTTCGGCCACGGCCCAGGTGGCGCCCGAGGGGAGGACCAGCCCCAGATCGCGCAGGATCTCGAGGACCGGGGTGTCGGGCAGGGTCCCGTCGCTGACGAAGTGCTTCAACGCCACCAGGGACTCGCTGTCCAGGTCCGCCAGGGTGTCCGACAGGCGCTTGTGGTCCTCCAGGTGGAAGACCATGGTCTTCAGGAGGCGCATCCGCCCTTCGCCGCAGTCCTCCCAGCGGACCGGGATGGGCAGGCGCCTCCGTTCGCAGATGGCTCGGAGCTGCTCATCCGAGCAGTTCGATAGGAGCTGGAAATGCGTGTGCGACATGGGCACCCGGGTACAGAGGATCTTTCAGTATCCCACGGGAATGCGATTCACTCACGCGCAAAAAGTGCCCGACAGGTCATGAACCCGCGAGTCAGGCCAGTCCCTTACTGAACCGCGAGGGTGCCCACGGTCACCGGGATGGGGGAGATGGTGCCGGCGCCATCGAGCACCTGGCACTTGATCGGGTCGGCACTGAGGGCGAGCGCCGTGCCGGAGGCGAGCCCGAGGCCGGGCTTCAGGTCCAGGGCGACCTGAAGCAGGGTGCCGCTGAGGGTGGCGGCCGGGGTGGGGTTCTTCTGGGCCAGGGTGACCTGCAGCACATTCCCGGAGACCTTCGCCTTCTGGATGGGTGTGCCGCTGCCCAGGTTGAACTGCGTGCCGTTTTTCACGAGGGTGGTGGTGGTGCCACCGGCGGGAACGTCCACCCAGCTGAGCTTGGCGGTGTCGGCGCTGAGGGTCAGGGAGACGCCCATGGCCGTGCCCGAGCCGGGGCCCAGGAGGTTGAGCACCAGGTGGGAGCCGGAACTCGAGGCGTCCTTCACCAGCTTGTAGGTGCCGGTGGTCGGGTCGGTGTAGGCCAGACTCGGGGCCGCCGGAGCAGGAGCTGGAACTGGGGTCGAGGTGGAGCCGCCACCGCCGCCCCCGCAGGCGAGGAGGGCGGCCATGGAGAGCGCGGCGAAGGTGGAGGAAGGCCTGGGGATGGTCACGGTCGTCTCCGTTACATGCCGGCGAGCAGGAGGGCCAGATCGGCGTCGCTCACGGTGCTGTCCCCGCTGAAGAGGCAGCTGGCGCTGGTGGTGCCGTAGTACTTGGCGAAGGTCAGCAGGTCGAGGGGACTCACCGCGCCGTCGCCGTTGAGGTCCAGGCCGAGGACCCCGCCCGCGGGCGTCCCGCCCCCGGTGTCGAAGGTCAGGGCCAGGTCATCCAGCCGCCAGGCGGTGAGGTTCGCGGCGTTCTCCGCCCAGTCGGCCCGGATCCTGACGGCCTGTCCCTTGAGGTCGCTGAGGTCGAAGGTGTCCCGGGTCCAGAGGAGGCGGTCCACGTTCTGGTTGCTGTAGGTTCGCAGGGTCCTGAGGGTGTTGCCGGCGGCGTCCAGGACCCGCACCGCGAGCGTGTCGAGGGCGGCATATGGAGGTTGTTGGCCGGCGGGGGGAGTCTGGCCCGTGACCTGCCGTATCCAGTAGCCGAGGGAGACGGAACCTGCGCCAGCAGGGATGCTGATGGCCTGTTCGAGGAGGCCGGTGTTGCCGGAATCCAGGCTGTCCCAGTAGCCGAGGTAGGCGTACCAGGCCCCGCTGTGGGGGTAGGTGGCGTTGGTCCTGAAGGGGCTGGCCTTGGCGGCGGCGAGGGTAGTGTTCCAGGTCCAGGCCCCGCTGTCCCCGGCCTCGAAGCCAGGGTTCAGGAGCAGCTGCTGGCCGTTGACGGCAAAGGTCACCGCCGGGGCCGTGGCCGAGCCGGCCGCATTGCTGACCACCACGTCGTACCGATGATCGCCGTCCGAGGAGCCCAGGTAGGGCAGGGTGTAGATGGCGGAGGTGGCCCCGGCGATGGGGCTCCCGTCCTTCCGCCACTGGTAGCTGAGGGGGGGGGTGCCGGTGACCGTGGCCTGCAGGTCCAGGGACTGCCCCGCCGCCAGCCGGGCCGTGGCGGTCGATACGGAGGCGGTGGGGGCCGCGGCGGCGGGCGGGGTCATGGTGACGGTGAGGGTCTCGAATTCATAGCAGTTGTAGGTGTACCCGGAGTCCTTGAAGGTGGCCCCGTAGTTCATCTGCATGGGCAGGCGGAGCTGGCCGTTGGGGCGGTTGGTGGTGAGCCCCCACTGGTTCCGGACGATCCAGTAGTGCTTGGCGGGGTCCGCATCGTCCTCGTTGTAGCCCATGATGGTGATCATGTGCGCCCCCCAGGTGGCGTCGCTCCAGGTGCCGCCCTCGGAGGTGTTGACCCAGAGCGTGGCTTCGGTCTGGTTGTCCCAGAAATCGTAGAAGCCGCCGGTGTCGCTGAAATCGGTGTAGAAGCTGAATCCCACGGCCTGGCCCTGGTTGAGGGCGGTCTTGATGGCCTGGATCATCTGCGTCTGGTTGAGGCTGGTGTTGCTGATCTGCGCCGGCGTGATCTGCGCGATGGCGTAGCTCGGCGTGGTGCCGATGAGGTAGGGCTGGACCAGGGTCGAGGTGCAGTACTTGTTGACCGCCCCGTCCAGATACTCCGCGTGGGGATTCGACCAGGGGACCAGGATCTTCTTAGAATTGTAGAAGCTGGCGAAGGTGGTCAGGTCCCCGCCAGTGCAGGTGTAGCTGGTGGCGTTGGACTGGAGGTACTGGGTCGAGAGGAAGTCCTTGATGCCATAGGTCGAGGCCAGGGCCACCTCCAGCATGGCCGTGGAGGCGAAGACCCAGCAGCTGCCGCACTGGCCCTGGTCCCAGAGCGAGGGGACATAGGTCAGGTTCGAGAACAGGTCCATGGACGTGGAGACCGAGGCCTGGGCCGCCGCGGCCAGCCGGTGCTGGACCGCGGCGCTGGAGGAGGTGTGGGGAAGCCCCTGGTGATTTTGACGCCACAGTTCCCGCGTGGCGACATCGGGATGCATCACCGGGTGCCTGACGCTGCCCTGGAGGAAGGTGCCCGCATCCGGAAGGCCGACCTGGGAGGGAGCCTGGGCCGTCGCCGGAAGCCACAGGCAGGCCATGCCCAGGACGGCCCGGACCAAGCCATGGGGGTTGTGCCTAGCGGACATCGCAACTCCTGATCGATCCTGACCGGACGCTGAAGGGAACTGGAACCTCGATTATGGTCCGCCTCGGGGGCATTTTTCTCCGCAGAACTTCTGGGCCCGGTGGGCCCGGGCCGGAAGCGGACATTGACCCGGCCCGGGTCGCCCCCTACTCTCAATCATTTAGGCCGCCGCCGTGATCGCCCTCCGCCCCGACAATCCCCTGATCGTCCAGAGCGACAGGACGCTGCTGCTCGAGGTGGCCCACCCGGCCTTCGAACAGGTGCGGGACGAGCTGGCCCGTTTCGCGGAACTGGTGAAGAGCCCCGAGCACATCCACACCTACCGCATCACGCCCCTGAGCCTCTGGAACGCCTCGGCCTCGGGCGTGAGCTGCGAGGAGATGATCGAGACCCTGAACACCTGGTCGAAGTACCCCGTGCCCCAGAACCTGCTGCAGGAGATCGAGGACCACGGCACCCGCTACGGCAAGCTCCGCCTGGTGGCCAAGGGGGACCGCCTGGCCCTGGAGATGGATGACCGGGGGCTGTTCTGGGAACTGGAGAACCAGAAGTCGCTGCAGGGCCTCCTGGCGGAGCCCTACCCCGACGAGCGGGGCATCTACCTCAACACCGGCATGCGGGGCGAGGTGAAGCTCCAGCTCATCCGCCTGGGCCACCCGGTGCAGGACATGGCGGGCTACAAGCCCGGCGACCCGCTGCCCTTCGAGCTGGCGCCCACCCTCAAGCAGAACGGCCGGCCCTTTGGCCTGCGGCCCTACCAGCAGGCGGCGGTGGATGTCTTCCACGCCGGGGGCGGGCCCGATGGCGGCGCCGGGGTGCTGGTCCTGCCCTGCGGGGCGGGCAAGACCGTCATCGGCATCGGCTGCATGGGCAGTCTGCAGACCCATACCCTGGTCCTCACCACCAACGGCACCGCCGTGAAGCAGTGGAAGCAGGAACTCCTGGACAAGACCACCCTCACCGAGGACCAGGTGGGGCTTTACACGGGCGACACCAAGGAGATCAAGCCCGTCACCATCGCCACCTACCAGATCCTCACCTACCGCCGCAGCAAGACCGGCCCCTTCGAGCACTTCAAGCTCTTCGAGGCGGCCAACTGGGGCCTGGTGATCTACGACGAGGTGCACATGCTGCCGGCGCCCGTCTTCCGCGCCGTGGCGGAGCTGCAGGCCAAGCGGCGCCTGGGCCTCACGGCCACCCTGGTGCGCGAGGACGGCAAGGAGGAGGACGTCTTCAGCCTCATCGGCCCCAAGCGGGTGGACGTGCCCTGGAAGATGCTGGAGAAGGACGGCTTCATCGCCACGGCCCACTGCCTGGAGATCCGCGTGCCCCTGCCCATGGACGAGCGGATGGAGTACGCCGTGGCCGACCAGCGCCAGCGCTTCCGCATCGCCTCCGAGAACAGCCTCAAGATGGTGGTGATGGACGAGCTGCTGGCCGGGCACCCCAAGGACAACATCCTCATCATCGGCCAGTACCTGGAGCAGCTCCGCATCATCGGGGAGCGGCTGGACGCGCCGGTGCTCACGGGCCAGACCCCGGAGAAAGAGCGGGAGATCCTCTTCCGCCAGTTCCGCGAAGGCCAGCTGAGGGTGCTCATCGTGAGCAAGGTGGCCAACTTCGCCATCGACCTGCCGGATGCCTCCGTGGCCATCCAGGTGAGCGGCACCTTCGGTTCCCGCCAGGAGGAGGCCCAGCGCCTGGGCCGCATTCTGCGCCCCAAGGGGGACCGGAACCTCAGCTACTTCTACTCGCTCATCAGCAGCGAGACCACGGAGCAGGAGTTCGCCCGGAACCGCCAGCTCTTCCTCACGGAGCAGGGCTACCGCTACCTCATCGAGAGTCGCCGCTTCGACGAGCAGCACCGGCTCAGTGAGCCCCTCGTCTGGAGACAGCTGCGCCTTGAGACCTCCGGGCCCCAGGCCTAGCCTGGTGGGCTAGAAGCCCAAAGGTCCCGGACGATGCGACAGAGCCGCCACCAGCCACTGGTCCAGGGGCCACACGAGGAGGCCCGCCAGGAGGCCCGCCAGCACGTCGTCCAGGACCACGCCCCAGCCCCCGGGCAGGTCCTGGACGGCATCGACCAGGCCCGGCTTCCAGATGTCGAAGAGGCGGAAGAGCAGGAAGGGCGCCGCCAGCCGGGCGGCCCAGAGCGGCCAGGGCCGCGGCTGCAGGGCGACCGTGAAGAGCAGGGGGGTGAGTGCGAACCAGACCCCCGCCCATTCGTCGGTCACGATGAAGGAGGGATCCTTCAGCCCCGTCTCCTTCACCACCCGGTCCGCAGCCCACACCGCCACCCCGGTCATGGCCAAGGGCGCGACCAGCAGCACCCAGGGCGGCAGGCGCCAGAGGCCCACCAGCAGCAGCCAGGCGAGCAGCCCCGAGAGGGTCCCCCAGGTGCCCGGGGCGGGCCTCAGGTGGCCGCTGCCGAAGCCCGTGGCGAGCCACCAGGCGAGGCGCGGGGCCCTGCGAGGGGACTCCAGGTGTTCAGGGGCCAAGGGTTCTCCCGGGGGCAGGGTGGGGGTGGTCAGGGGCGAGGCGAATGGGGCCGAAGCGCATGCCGAATTGGAGGGAAATTTCCCAGCGCGGGGCCATCTGGCGGAGCAGGCCGCTGGGACCATCCCCGCCCTGGTTCCATAGTGGGACGGCCACTTCCAGACGGGTGAAGGGATGGGTGTAGGTGCCGCCCTGGGTGAGCCAGAGCAGGAATTCGCTCGCTTGGACTGGAACGACCGGAATCAGGATGCCCCGGAACCCCACCTGCGCCCGCACCCAGGGCCGGACCATCCAGGCCTGGTCATGGCTCAGGGGGGAAGGTCCGCCGGCCAGGCTGCTGTGACCCTGGTACCGCTCGGCCCTCAGTTCAGCTCCCAGGGCGGCCTGGGCGCCGTGGTATTCGGTCCACCAGCTGCGCTGCCAGCCCAGGCCCGCCGTGGCGTAGGCCAGGTCCTCGCTGGAGCCGGTCTGGGCCAGGGCCTGCCACTGGTCCATGCGGTAGGGCGAGGGGGAGTTGTCCCAGCCCATGCGGACCTGCAGGGCATCCGTGGTGTCCCCCCGGCTTCCGGCCGCCGCCCCCCGGACCGTGGGTCCCACCGCCAGACCCAGGGCCGCTTCCAGGCCATCGGCCCGGATGGGGAGGCAGAGGAGGAACAAGGGGATGAAAAGGCGGGCGGGCCGATGCATGCCCAGGAGTATACGCGCCGCGCCGTGAAGCACTGGGGCACTGAACCCGCCCCGAGGCTCATACATGCCGCAGGGCCTCCACGACGCGCAGCCGCGCGGCCTTCAGCCCAGGGAAGAGGGCGCTCAGCTGGAGCGTGGCCTGGAGGCCGAGGGCCACGGCCACGTAGACCGTGGGGACGAAGTGGATGTTCAACTCGTAGCCGTGGCTGGTGCCCGGCGGGGCGGGCAGCTGGAGGTGCAGGGCGTTCAGCCCCGCCCGGAGCAGCAGCGTCGCGGCCAACCCAAGGGCGCTGCCCAGGACCCCCAGGAAGGCGCCCTCCCACTGGAGCAGCCCCAGGAGCTGTCGCGGCTGAAGGCCCATGGCCCTCAGGACGCCGAACTCCCGCACCCGCTCCAGGACCGACATGAGCAGCGTGTTCGCCGTGGCCAGCAGGACGATGAGGAACAGGACCAGGCCCATGAAGCCGAAGATGGCGACGTAGAGCAGCTTCACCTGCCGGTAGAAGGAGGCCAGCTCGAACCAGGGCTGCACGGACGTTTCCGGCAGGAGGACCTGGAGCCGTGCCTGCTCGGCGACCGTGTCCTGGGGGCGCTTGAGCACCACGGACAGCCGCGACCGGGCGGGCCCTGCGTCCAGGAGCTGGTTCGCGGTGGCGAGGCTCACCGTGAGGAAGCGGTCGTTGAGTTCCCGGAGCCCGAGATCCTGCAGCCCCGCCACGTCCACGTCCACGGCGTTCAGGGCGCCCTCCCGGGTGGTGGACATGAGGGTGAGGGAACCGCCCACGGAGGCGCCCAGGGCCCGGGCCAGGCCCACGCCGAGAATCACCTCGCGGGCGGCCGGATCGGCGGACAGCCAGCGGGAGCCCGCGCCGCCGGGGACCTGGGCGCCGCCCTTCAGGGCCTCCGCGCAGGCCATGTACTTCGGTTCCAGCGCCGGATCCACGGCCGTGCCCAGGAAGGCCACACTCTTCGCTCCGCTGGACAGCAGGCCCATGAACTGGATGCGCGGCAGCACCTCGGCCACCGCCGGGTCCCCCCGGAGCCGGGCGGCCAGCGCCTCGCCATCGGGCAGGGACTGCTCCAGGCTCTGGGCCTCGTCGCCGCCCCCCGCCTCCCGCGGCATCACCTGCAGGTGGCCGAGGCCACCCCGGATGGCCCCGTCGGCCAGCCCCTGGAAGGTCTGGGCCATGAAACCGCCCGCCAGGCTTAGTGCCAGGAACCCGGCCACCACCACCATGAGGGTGAGGGCTGTGCGGCGCCGCTGCCGCAGCAGGTTCCGGAGGGCCAGGCGGGCCAGGATCATCTCGATGCTCTGGGGGAAAGCATCGGGTCCACAGATTTCACAGATTCACACAGATTCAGAAAACCACAGATCTGGATGAGGCCCCCTGGAACGAAGCCGAATGCCTCGCGCCTATTCTGTGAAATCTGTGGAATCTGTGGATTCATCTTTTCAGTCCTGCTCAACCAGGCGCCCATCGGCAAGGCGGAAGACGCGGTGGGCCCGGGCGATGACCGATGGGTCATGGCTGGCCACGAGGAAGGTGACGCCGCGCTCCCGGGCCAGCTCGGCCATGAGGTCCATGAGCGGTCCGCCGTGGGCGTGATCCAGGCTGGCGGTGGGCTCGTCCGCGAGGACCAGCAGGGGCTCCGGGGCCAGGGCCCGGGCGATGGCGGCGCGCTGCTGCTGGCCGCCGCTGAGCTGGCCCGGGCGGTGGTGGCCGCGGTCAGCGAGGCCCACGCGGTCCAGGGCGGCTCCGGCCCGGCGCCGGGCCTCCCCGTCCTCCATGCCCTGGAGCTGGAGCGGGAGCATCACGTTCTCCAGGGCCGAGAGCACGGGCACCAGGTTGAAGGCCTGGAACACGAAGCCCAGCCTTCGCAGCCGCAGGTCGCAGCGGGCCTTCTCAGGCAGGTTGGACACGGATTGGCCCGCGAGGCGGACCTCCCCTTCGTCCGGCTGGTCCAGCAGACCCGCCAGCTGGAGCAGGGTGGTCTTGCCGCTGCCGCTGGGACCGGCCAGCACGGCCAGGCAGCCCTTCGGCACCTCCAGCGAAACGCCGAACACGCCGGCGCGCTCGCCGCCAAGCTCGTAGGCGCGGGTGAGGTTCCGGAGTTCCAGCATGGGACCAGTGTAGCGGTCCGACTGGGGCTAGGGCCGCCTGCGGAGCCGGAAGGCCCCGACTACGACCGCACGCGGGACTTGAACGCCTGCTCGTAAGCGGCCGTGCTGGCCTCCAGGCCGCCCTCCTCCACTTCGCCGATGAGGTCATAGGCGTGGGCCTTCACGATGCGCACCCGCTGGATGGTGTTCACCAGGGGGGCGCCGTCCACCAGCAGCACGTTGCCGTCGATGTCCGGGGCCTGGCCCTGGTGGCGGCCCTTGACGAGGAGGTCCGTCTCCTCGTGGGCGCCCTCCACCAGCACGTCCAGGACCTGGCCCACCTTGGCCTGGTTCAGCTCCCGGGCGATCTTCTGCTGCAGCTCCAGGAGGCGGCGCTTGCGGGCCTCCTTGGTGCGCTTGGGGATGGGGTCGCCGAGGTCGAAGGCCGAGGTGCCCTCCTCGGGGCTGTAGGTGAAGACGCCCACATGGTCGAAGCGGGCCTCCTTCACGAAGGCCTTCAGCTCCTCGAAGGCGGCCTCGTCCTCGCCGGGGAAGCCCACGATGAAATTCGACCGGAGGGCGATGCCCGGCACCAGGCGGCGCACCTTTTCGATGAGCTTCAGGAAGGGGCCCCGGCCGCCGCCCCGGGCCATGGCCTTGAGGATCTTCGCATCCGCGTGCTGGAGGGGCATGTCCAGGTAGCGGGCGCAGTTGGGCGTCTCGGCCATGGCGTGCAGGAGGCCGTCCGTGAGGCGGTTGGGGTAGGCGTAGTGGATGCGGAACCAGCGCAGGCCCGCCACCTGGCCGAGGGCCCGGACCAGCTGCTCCAGCGCGTCCGGATCGCCCAGGTCCCGGCCGTAGTCGGTGGTGTCCTGGCCCACGAGGCTGATCTCCAGGACCCCTTCGGCCACCAGGTTCCGCGCCTCGGCCACCACGCTCTCGATGGTCCGGCTCCGCTGGGCGCCCCGCAGCTGGGGGATCACGCAGAAGGCGCAGGCATGGTCGCAGCCTTCGCTGATCTTCAGGTAGGCCGATGCCTTGGGCGTGGTGAGCATCCGGGGGCTGGCCTCGCTGTAGAGGTAGTCCGGGTTGGGATCCAGCTGGTAGGCGGCGCCGGCGCCGATGACCTCGGCGATCTGCTCGATGTCCCGGGTGCCCAGGCAGGCGTCGATCTCCGGCATCCCGGCCATGAGCTCGTCCCGGTAGCGCTCCACCAGGCAGCCCGCCACGATGAGCTTCTCGCAGGCGCCCTGCTGCTTCATGGCGGCCGCCTGGAGGATGGCCTCGATGCTCTCCTGCTTGGCGGCGTCGATGAAGCCGCAGGTGTTCACCACCAGCACCTGGGCCTCCTCCACCACGGAGGTGATCTGGTACCCACGGAGGCGCAGGTGCCCCAGCATGACCTCGGAATCCACGAGGTTCTTGGGGCAGCCCAGGGACATGAATCCGACTTTGGTCAACGGCGCTCCGGCCCCGCTCCGGGGGAACCTCATAGGATAGCGCGGCCTGCCGATAACGTCTGCAGCGCGTGTTAAAATCTCCTCCCCTCCGGACGGACCATGAAACTTACCCTCCAGGTCGACGGTGCCATGCACCCCGTGACCCTCACTGAAGAGGGCCTGACGCTTGGCCGCGGCGACCAGGCCACCATCCGGATCCAGGCGAACGCCGTGAGCCGGGTCCACGCCAGGATCTTCCTCAAGGAGGGACAGCCCTACGTGATGGACATGAAGTCCCTCAACGGCACCTCCCTCAACGGCGTGACGCTGGCCGATCCGGCGCCGCTGCACCCCGGCGACACCGTGCTGCTGGGCGAGGCCATGGTGAAGTGGGTACCCGAAGGCGGCGCCGCCGACACGGCCTCGGGCCTGAACCTGAACCTGGCGCCCAAATCGACGGTGTCCAGGATCTCGCTGGAGGACCGGGCCTTCGACGCCTCCGGCTCGATCCTGGTGCCCCATGCCAGCCTGGAGGCCATGCTGGCCCGGGCCAGCGGACAGCACCCCGCCGGGGAGGCGGTCACCCTGTTCCAGCGTCTGGCCAGCATGGCCGGGACCCTGCTGCGGGCCGCGGGCCTCACCGAACTGCTGGAATCCGTCATGGGCCTGGTGACCGCCCAGATCCCCTGCCAGCGTGGCTTCATCCTGCTGGCCGATCCGGCCGGGGAACTGGTGCCGGAGCTGGTCTGGGAGGAGCAACCGGGCCTCCACACCAACCCCATCAGCCGCACCATCGCCCGCACCGCCATGGACAACCGGGTGGCCATCCTCACCACCGACGCCCGCATGGATCCGCGCTTCAGTGCCGGCGAGAGCATCAAGATCCACGGCATCACCTCGGCCCTCTGTGCGCCGCTCATCGTGGAGGAGAAGGCCTTCGGCGTGATCTACCTGGAGACCAGCCTCAACAAGGGCGGCTTCAAGCGCGAGGACGAGCACCTGCTCTCCGCCATGGCGAACTTCGCCGCCGTGGGCATCCAGCGCGAGCGGGAGGCCAAGTTCCGGCAGCGCCTGGAGCGCTACCACAGCCCCCAGGTTGTGGACCAGATCCTGAAATCCAGCCAGAGCAAGGAGGCTCCGGCCCTCCAGGCCCAGCGCTGCCAGATCAGCGTGCTCTTCGCCGACATCTCCGGCTTCACCCGCATGAGCGAGGGCATGGAGCCCCTGGTGCTGGCGGGCATCCTGAACCGCACCTTCGAGGCCATGACCGACCAGATCTTCAGCCGCGGGGGCACCCTCGACAAATACATCGGCGACGCCATCATGGCCTTCTTCGGCGCCCCGAATCCCGATGCCGACCACGCACGGCACGCCATCGACGCGGCGATCGCCATGCAGGAGACCCTCTACGCCCTGAACGCCGCGCGGCCCGAGGGCTATCCCGAGCTCCGGATGCGCATCGGCATCAACAGCGGCGAGGCCTTCGCCGGCGACATCGGCTGCGAGAAGCGCATGGACTACACCGTGATGGGCAGCACAGTGAACCTGGCCTCCCGGCTGGAGAGCTCCGTGGCCCGGCCCGGCCAGATCGTGGTGGGGCCCGGCACCGCCGCGATCGTGGGCCCGGAGAACCTGAGGCAGCTGGGCGCCTTCTCCCTCAAGGGCATCGAGCAGGAGGTGCGGCCCTTCGAGGTCCTGTGGACCCCGGATGGGCCCACGGCCATACAGGGCGGATAGGTCGTCCCGGGCCCGGGGCCTTTGTACGACTCGCTCCGTGGCCCTCCAGGGCGGAGGACATCCGCGAGCTTGTGCCCCACTCTCGCCCCGACTAGACTTGCCCTGTCCTCGACCGATGTTCCCGCATTCCACCGCCGCATCCGTTACGGATTTCGGCAGCCCCGGAGGCACCATGTCCCATGCCGATTCCAATGCCATGGCCGCCCTGCTCGGCGGCGGGTGCCTGATCTTCGCCCTGTCGATCGCGGCCATAGGCATCGCCGTTCTCGTCTTCTACATCCTGACCATGCAGAAGGCCCTGAACCTGGCTGGACCGGGGCACCAGAAGATGCAGCCGGGCATGGTCTGGCTCATGCTCATCCCGCTCTTCAACCTCGTGTGGCACTTCTTCGTGGTGAGGAATGTCTCCGAATCCGTCAAGAGCTGGGCGGCGGAGCATGGCAAGAGCGTGGACGACGCGGGCTACACCATCGGCCTCATCACCTGCATCGCGCAGTGCTGCGGCCTGGTCCCGATCATCAACATGCTCGCCGGTCCCGTAGGGCTGGTCTGCCTCATCATCTGGTGGGTCAAGGTGGCCGGCTTCAACCGCCTCATGGCCGGACAGGCCTGAGCGGTCCGCCCTATTCCTTGACGAAGTCCTTCCAGAGCATCGAGGGCTGGATGCCGGAGTTGCGCTGGTACTTGCCGGACTCGTAGCTGTCGTACTCGCCGCTGATCGTGTGGTAGAAGATCTGGCAGATGGCCACGCCTGAGTAGATGCGCACGGGCTGGATGCAGCTGATCTCCAGGGTCCAGTAGCCGCAGAAGCCGATGTCGCCGAAGCCCGCCGTGACGTGGACGAAGAGGCCCAGGCGGCCCACGCTGCTGCGCCCCTCCAGCATGGGCACCAGCCCATGGGTCTCGGTGTACTCCTGGGTGCGGCCCAGGTAGAGTGTGCCCGGCTGCAGCAGCAGGCCCTCGGCGGGAACCTTCAGGAACTCGATGCCGTTGGGCCGGGCCATGTCGAGCTCGCGCTCGGTGTAGACCGCCAGGTCCTCCCCCAGGCGCAGATTGTAGCTGTTGGGATTCAGCTGGGCCTCCGACCAGGGGTCGATGCGGATGCGCCCTTCGGCCTTCGCCGCGAGGATCTGCCTGCCCGTGAGGATCATCCGGGCTTCAGCGGTCCACTTTCACGACCACGGTCCTGCTGATCATGTCGTGGAGCCCCTTGCGCTCCGCCGTGAACAGGATCAGGAGGTAGGGCACCACGTTGGCGACCAGGCTCAGGGCCTTCAACAGGAGGAGGTTCCCTCCGAGGGCCCCTCCGGCCATGGCGCTGTGCATGGCGCCGACGACGAAGATGGCCGAGAAGGGAATCATGATGACCCAGGAAATGACCCCGTTCACCACGTAGCCGAGCATCCTCAGGACAGCCATGCCCAGGTCGATCCTTCCGGCGGGATTCGATTCCGGCACGACCCTCAGCTTCATGAGCTTCTTCCCGGGGGTTGCGCCGAACCTGATCCAGCACCACGGGACGAAGAAGAGGTAGGCCAGGCCGATCAGGAAGGAGAGGCAGCCCAGGGCGGCGATGGCCCCGAACCCTCCGCTGAGGCCGCCCACGGCGAGGGAGCCGGGCATGAGCAGGATGGAGACCACCTGGAGGGTGAAGAGGGGGGCGTAATCGATCAGCGCCGCGATGAGGCGGGTGAAGAAGTCCCCGCGCTCGCCGGTGGGCACTGCGTCATCGGGCGTGGGCGGCAGGAGGGGGCCCAGAAACGAGGGAGTCGAGGGACCGGTCGATCGCACGGTCCCGGGTCCCGGTGGCGGCGGCGGGGGGGCAATGGGCGGCTTGGCGGAGGTCGGGACGGGGCCGGTGGCGACTTGCTCCTGGTCCTGGAGTTCGATCTTCGGATCGGGATCGGCGGGAGGTTTGCCGGTGTGGATGGCAGCCAGTTGCTCGGCGGACATGCGCACCGTGCCGCTGGGCACCGCGGGGGCGTCCTGGATGTTGAGGGCGATGGTGGCGCCGGCTTCGGCCCTGGGATCCACGAAGGTGAGCTGCACCTGACCCACAGTGAGACGATCGCCGTCGCGCAGGGGGGAGGACTGCACCCGGTTGCCGTTCACCAGCACCCCGTTGCTGCTCTGGAGGTCCTGGATCTCGTAGCCCCCGGCCACCTTGCGGAGCACGCAGTGGTGCCGGCTGACGCTGGGGTCCGGCAGGCGAAGGGTGTTATCCAACTCCCGGCCCAGGTGGACCTCGGCATCGATGATCTCGAACTCTCGGATACCCGCGCTTTCGTGCACCAGCAGTTTGGCCATGGAGACCCTCGGGGTGGTGGGATGGGCGGAAGTGTAGCGCATCCCCTCGGTCCGGTGATAGGTCAGGGGTCTTGGTTCCTCCTTGACGGGCTGGGGCGGACCCGCCAATCTTCCCCCACAAGGCAAGGTGCAAGCATGGTGCTTTTCAACGCGGCCACCAAGGAGTTGACGGCCAAGATCGTCTACTACGGCCCCGGCCTGTGCGGAAAGACGACCAACCTCCAGCACGTCTACGACACCCTGCCCGGGGCCGGCCGGGGCAAGATGCTCTCCTTGGCCACCCAGACGGACCGCACCCTCTTCTTCGACTTCCTGCCCATCGAGCTGGGCACCATCCGGGGCATGAAGACCCGGATCCAGCTGTACACGGTGCCCGGACAGGTCTTCTATGACGCCACCCGCAAGCTGGTGCTCCGGGGCGCCGATGCCGTGGTGTTCGTGGCCGACTCCCAGGCCCCGGCCCTGGAGAGCAACAAGGAGAGCTTCCAGAACCTGATCGCCAACCTCCGGGACCAGGGCTCAGAGCTGGAGAAGATCCCCCATGTGATCCAGTGGAACAAGCGGGATACGCCCAACGCCCTGCCCGTGGAAACCCTGGACCGGGAGATCAACCTCTACGGTGCCCCCACCTTCGAGGCCTGCGCCATGCGGGGCGAGGGGGTCAAAGAGACCCTCACCGGGGTGGCCAAGCTGGTGCTCCGGAATCTGGCTGACCGGTACGGGGGTGGCGTCGTGGAGGAGCCACCGGTGTTCCTGGGCGATCCAACGCTCCCTGAACCTTCTGAATCCACCCGGCCCATGGAGGTCGAGGAGCTGGCTGGTGGCGAGCTCCTGGAGGAGATCGACGAGATCCCGGGCGAGTCCGGCCCCAGCACCCATGCCCCGGCGCCTTCGCATCTGCCGCATGCCAGCGTGGTGGAAGTCCCCGTGGTCCTGGATCGCAGCCTCTTCAGCGGCGAGTCCCCGGTGGAGATCCGATTAAAGCTGTATATCAAGTGAGCTTTTTAGCCTCATTGCGAAAATCGCGGCCTTTGGCCGCGTTTTTCGTTAACGCCCGGCCGCAGCCCGGGCGCTTGGGGCAAACTGAATGATTGAATTCGAGGCCCATTACATGTCCCGCCAGGTTGTCACCCGCTTCGCCCCCTCCCCCACCGGCATGCTCCACATCGGCGGCGTCCGGACAGCCCTGTTCTCCTGGCTCTTCGCCCGCAGGCACGGGGGGCGCTTCATCCTGCGGGTCGAGGACACGGACCTCTCGCGCAGCACCGATGACAACATCCGCATCATCGAGGACGGCCTGGCCTGGTGTGGCCTGACCTGGGACGAGGGCCCCGTGCTGGGCGACCCGGGAAGCTGGAAGGGTCCCCATGGGCCCTACCGCCAGATGCAGCGCATGGACCTCTATCGGGCCAAGATCCAGGAACTGCTCGACCGGGGTCTGGCCTACCGCTGCCGCTGCTCCCGCGAGGCCATCGAGGCACGCCGCAAGACCGTCGAGGCGGCGGGCAAGGTCTTCCAGTACAACCGGGGCCTGGATCGCGGGAAGGGCTGCGCCGACGCGGGCCATGACGCGAGCCAGCCAGCCGCCATCCGGTTCCGCATGCCCGGGGACGGCGACATCGTGGTGCCCGACCTCATCAAGGGGGACACGCGGTTCCCGGCGGACAGCCTCGATGACTGGATCATCGCCCGCACCGGCGAGGGGCCCGGCGACATCGGGGTGCCCACCTACAACTTCTGCGTGGTGGTGGACGACACCGACATGGAGGTGACCCACGTCATCCGCGGTGACGACCATCTGAACAACACGCCCAAGCAGATCCCCCTCTTCGCGGCCTTCGGCACCGAGCTGCCCGCCTTCGCCCACGTGCCCATGATCCTGGGTGCCGACGGGGCCAAGCTGAGCAAACGGCACGGCGCCACCAGCATCACCGAGTACCAGGCCATGGGCCTGCTGCCTTCCGCCGTTCGCCTGGCGCTGGCGCGGCTCTCCTGGACGCCGAAGATCCATGGCCGGGCCGTGGAGAGCGCCGAGGAAGAGCTGCTCACGGACGAGCAGATGATCGAGCTCTTCGACCTGGCGGACTGCCAGAAGAGCGCCGCCCGGTTCGACATGGACAAGCTGCAGTGGCTGAACCAGAAGCTCATCCAGCGCTCGCCTTGGCAGGAGCTGGAGCCGCACCTGAGGCCCTTCATGCCGGCATCCTGGTCTTCCAAGCCCGACGCCTGGAAGGCCCAGGCCATCCAGTCCACGCAGAAGGGCAAGTCGCTGGCGGACATGGCCGAGGCCCTGCGCTTCGCCTTCGAGCGCCCTGCCGACTTCGACGAGAAGGCCGTGGAGAAGTTCCTGACAGCGGCGGTCAAACCCGCCTTGCGCGAGGTCAGCGACCTGGTGGACTACCATCACGAGGCCCTGGAGGCCGCCTTCACGGCGATCCTGGAGAAATATGGGCTCAAGACCAAGGACCTGGCCCAGGCCCTTCGGGTGGCCCTCTGCGGACGGCCCGTGAGCCCAGGCATCTATGACACGCTCATGCTCGTGGGGCGGGACGAGGTGGCCGCCCGCCTCCAGAGGTGGCTGTGATGGACCTCCTGGAATTCACACACCTCACCCTCGCGGTGCTGGAGGACCAGGGCACGGCCGCCTACGCGCCCACGATCATCGCGGAGGAGACCGTCCAGGTGATCCAGGGCATCCCCCCGGGCCTGGACCCCCGGGAGGCCCTCCAGCAGACGGCCCTCCGACTCGGCCTCGAGCAGTCTGACTTCCTCTTCGGAGTGAGGACCGGACCTGGCGAGATCACCACGGGCCATCACACAGCCGTCGACACCCGGTTCCAGCTCATTTCCGAGATGCGCCAGGGCTTCGTGGTGTCGGACCTGGAGGACTGCGCCTGGTGGACCCTGGGCCAGGGGCGGGACCAGTAGCACGGCCAGCACCTACCCATCCGGATGAAGGTACCATTAACCGCAGCTGGCACAGATAAAGCAGGAAGTGGTTTTACATCTGCGAAATCTTCGTCATCTGCGGTCTGATCTTCTAAACTTCGGTCCCACGGAGCCTGTATGAGCCACCCTCCCAAGCTCGCCATCCTCGGCTTCGGCACCATGGGCCAGGCCATCTGTGCCGGCCTGGTGGAGGCCTCGGGCTACCCGGCGGGGCTCATCCACGCGGTGGACATCCATCCATCGGCCATGAAGGCCAGGGCCGAAGCCCTCGGCATCAGGCTCTCCAAGGAGGTGGAGACCGCGGTGAAGGAGGCCGAGGTCGTGCTGCTCTGTGTGAAGCCCAAGGAGCTGAAGGGCCTGCTGTCGGACCTCACAGCGGCGGGTGCGCTGGATCACAAGCCCCTGGTCGTGTCCATCGCCGCAGGCACCAACCTCGCCTTCCTCGATGCGCACACGCCCGAGGGCACGCCCTTGATCCGGGCCATGCCCAACACCCCCTGCTCCATCCGCAAGGGAATGGTGGTGCTGTCCCCCGGGAAGGGCGTCACGGACGCGCAGCTGGCCACGGCCCGGGCCCTCTTCGAGCCCCTGGGCCGGGTCATGGACCTGGACGAGAAGCACATGGACGCGGTCACGGGCCTCAGCGCCAGCGGCCCCGCCTTCATCTTCGTTATCCTCGAGTCCCTGGCCGAGGGCGGCGTCCAGTGCGGCCTGCCGCGGGCCGTGGCCGTGGAACTGGCGGCCCAGATGACCCTGGGCGCGGCCTCCATGGTGCTGGAGACCGGCAAGCACCCTGCGGCCCTCAAGGACGAGGTCACCACGCCCGCCGGCTGCACCATCGCCGGGCTCCTGGCCCTGGAGGACGGCCGTATCCGCTCGGTCGTGGCCCGGGGCATCGAGCGGGCCACCCAAGTCGCGAGTGGGCTCGGGTGACCGGATCTGGGCACGCCTTGAAGCCCAGGGTGTGTTTGAGCCACAGATGAACACGGATAAACACTGATGGAATGCAGCATTGAGCTGCGTTCGTCCGTGTTTATCCGGGACTCGAATTTGCTTTTTGTCGAGGGCGCAAGCCCCCGGGTATCTTAGAGATTTGCATCCTGTGAGCCCCGATGTCCGCTGATCTGCCCATTTCTGAACCCAAGAGCCTCCACTTCATCGAGGAGATCGTCGAGGCTGACCGCGCCTCGGGCAAGCACGGGGGCCGGGTGCTCACGCGCTTCCCGCCGGAGCCCAACGGCTACCTCCATATCGGCCATGCCAAGAGCATCTGCCTGAATTTCGGCGTGGCGAAGGCCTATGGCGGTGCCACGAACCTGCGCTTCGACGACACCAATCCCGTGAAGGAGGATGTCGAATACGTGGACTCCATCCGCGAGGATGTCCAGTGGCTGGGGTTCCAGTGGAAGGGCGAACACTATGCCTCCGACTACTTCCCCTTCATGTACGACTATGCGGAATACCTCATCCAGCAGGGCAAGGCCTACGTCTGCGACCTGACCGAGGCGGAGATCCGCGAATACCGTGGCAACTTCCACACCCCTGGCAAGGCGAGTCCCACCCGGGATCGCAGCCCCCAGGAGAACCTGGACCTCTTCCGCCGCATGCGGGCCGGCGAGTTCCCGGACGGCGCCAGGGTGCTGCGGGCCAAGATCGACATGGCGAGCGGCAACATGAACCTGCGGGACCCGCTCATGTACCGCATCCGCCGGGCCCACCACCACCGCACCGGGGACGCCTGGTGCATCTACCCCATGTACGACTTCGCCCACGGCGTGTCGGACGCCCTTGAGACCATCACCCACTCCATCTGCACCCTGGAGTTCGAGGACCACCGGCCCCTCTACGACTGGTTCCTGGAGCAGGACGTGGAGGGCCGGTTCTTCCAGCGGCCCCTCCCGCGGCAGATCGAGTTCGCCCGGCTGAACCTCACCTACACCGTCATGAGCAAGCGCCGCCTGCTCCAGCTGGTCCAGGAGGGCATCGTCCGAGGCTGGGACGACCCGCGCATGCCCACCATCTGCGGGCTCCGCCGCCGGGGCTACACCCCCGAGGCCGTGCGGGCCTTTGCCGAGAGGGTGGGGGTGGCCAAGCGCGACATGGTGGCCGACGCGGGCCTTCTGGAATACTGCATCCGCGAGGACCTGGAACGGCGTGCCCCGAGGCGCATGGCCGTGCTGCGCCCCCTCAAGGTGGTCATCACCAATCTGGCGGATGGCGAGGGCTTCGACGTGGAAGTGCCCAACCACCCCGAGGACACGTCCCTGGGCACCCGCCGGCTGCAGTTCACCCGGGAGCTCTTCATCGACCAGGATGATTTCCGGGAGGAGGCGCCCAAGAAGTGGTTCCGCCTGGCCCCGGGCGCCGAGGTGCGCCTGCGGGGCGCCTGCCTGATGACCTGCCGCGAGGTCATCAAGGATGCGGCGGGGCAGGTGGTGGAACTGCGCTGCGAGTGGGATCCGGCCAGCCGGGGCGGCAATGCGCCGGACGGCCGCAAGGTGAAGGGCACCCTCCACTGGGTGAGCGCGCCCCAGTCCCTGAAGGCCGAGGTGAGGCTCTACGAGGCCCTCTTCACGCAGGAGGACCCCATGGACGTGCCCGAGGGCCAGGACTGGAAGGCCCTCCTGAACCCCGGCAGCCTCGAGGTCCTGACCGAGGCCCGCCTGGAACCCAGCCTGGCCCAGGCCGTCCCGGGGGAGCGTTTCCAGTTCGAGCGGACGGGCTACTTCACCATGGATCCGGATTCCCGCGCCGGGAGGCCGGTCTTCAACCGCACCGTGGGCCTGAAGGATTCCTGGGCGAAAATCGAGGCCAAGCAGTGAGGTGATTCCTTCCGCGCCGAATCTCCCGCCGCTCGGGAGGGGGAAGATCGAAGCCAGAGGTCAGTGGGCCTTTTGATACCTGCGGGTTGTCAGGGGCCGGGCCAGAGGCTGTGACCCAAGTCGCATCGGGGCTCCAAGGGTTGATTCCCTCCGTGTCCGCAAGGGCGGGGTCCTGCTAGGCTCGATGGGTTGGGCCTCCCCGCGGACGGCCCTGCCGGGAAGCCGCCCATGGACAAGCTCGCGAGCCTGCTTCACATGACCCCTGCCATCTTCTGGATGGTGGTCAAGGTCGTCATCGTCTTTTCAGCGGTCATGCTCCTGGCCTCGGTCTGGACCTGGGTCGAACGGCGGGGTTCCGCCATGATCCAGGACCGCATCGGGCCCAACCGGGCGGCGATCTTCGGGAAGATCCGGATCATCGGCCTCGCCCAGCTGCTGGCGGACGGCATCAAGTTCTTCTTCAAGGAGGACCTGGTACCGGAAGAAGCCAACAAGGGGCTCTTCTGGCTGGCGCCCTTCCTGGCCTTCGTGCCCGCCCTCATCGGCTTCGCCGTCATCCCCTTCGGCAAGGATTTCACGAGCGGGGGCGTGACCTACCACCTCTCCGTGCTGGACCCCGGCAACGGCATGGGCCTGCTCTACCCCCTGGCCATTGGCGGTATGGCCGTCTACGGCGTCCTGCTGGCCGCCTGGTCCAGCAACAACAAGTGGTCGATCCTGGGCGGCATGCGGGCCTCGGCGGCCATGGTGAGCTACGAGATCGGCATGAGCCTAGCCGTGGTCACCATCTTCATGACCACGGGCGGCTACGATCCCGCCGAGGTGATCAAGGCGCAGGGACACCTGCCCTGGGCCTGGAACATCGTCCATCAGCCCTTCGGCTTCATCGTGTTCTTCACCTGCATGTTCGCCGAGACGAACCGCCTGCCCTTTGACTTCGCCGAGGGCGAGAGTGAGATCGTGGCCGGCTTCAACACCGAGTACGGCAGCATGAAGTTCAGCCTGCTGGCCCTGGCCGAGTACTCGCACCTGATGACGGCCTCGGCCCTGGTGGCCACCCTCTACTTCGGTGGCTGGCAGGTGCCCTTCGTGCAGAACCCAGCGGTCATGCTGTCGGTGGCCAGCTTCCTCCTGAAGATGCTGTTCTTCGCCTGGGTCTTCGTCTGGATCCGGTGGACGCTGCCCCGCTTCCGCTACGACCAGCTGATGCATCTCGGCTGGAAGGTGATGCTGCCGCTGTCCATGGCCAACCTGGTCTTCCACGCCTGGCGCATGAGCCAGGGTCACTGAGGAGGGGCGATGGGCGTCGTCGTCAAGAAAGTCGAGCTGGGCTGGCTGGATCGCACCTATGTCTGGCCGGTGATGAAGGGGATGTCGATCACCTTCCAGCACTTCATCCGGAACCTCTTCACCTCCACGGCGAAGCGCTACACCATCCAGTACCCCGAGATGAAGAAGGAGATCCCCGCTGGCTATCGCGGTCTCCATGAGCTGAAGCGGTTCGAGGACGGGGCCATCAAGTGCGTGGCCTGCTTCATGTGCCAGGAGGCCTGCCCCGCCCGCTGCATCAGCATCGAGGCCGAGGAGTTCAGCGACCTGAACATCACGCAGGGCTTCGAGGAGAAGCGCCCGGCCAGGTTCTCCATCGACATGCTGCGCTGCATCTACTGCGGCATGTGCGAGGAGGCCTGCCCCAAGGATGCCATCTGGCTCCGCAATGACTACGAAGTGGCGGCCTACGACCGGCTCTCCATGAAGTTCGGCAAGTGGGACCTCATGAACACCTACGCGGAGGCCGACGGCAAGGACCGCATCAGCCAGGACACCACCCCCACCGTGCCCCGCCGCACGATCGTGATGTAGGAGAGGCCATGTTCATCACCTTCGCCCTCATCACGCTCCTGGGTGCACTGGGGATGCTGCTCCAGAAGAATGTCATCGTGGCGGGCCTCTGCCTGGTGGCCACCTTCTTCGGCGTGGCGGGACTCTTCCTGCTCCTGGCCAACCCGGTGGCGGCCGCCCTCCAGATCATCGTCTACACCGGCGCGATCATGGTGCTCGTGCTCTTCGTGATCATGATGCTGAACAGCCACGAGGAGGAGAAGGCCCAGGCCTCGCATCCCATCCAGCGCTGGGTGTCGGTCGCCCTGGTCGCGGCCCTGGCGATGGGTGCCGTGAAGCTGGTGCTGGCCTCCCCTGGCCTGAAGGCGCTGGCGGCCAGCGGCGACGCCGTTCCCCAGGCCATGACCCTCCAGAAGGTGGGGCTCACCCTCTTCGCGGACCACCTGCTGGGTTTCGAAGTGGCGGGCCTCCTGCTGTTGACGGCCATGGTCGGCGCCGTGGCGCTGACCAAGAGGAACCTGTGAGGAGCCAGCGATGACCGGCATGGACGCGATCCTCCAAGGCGGCCTCCAGGGGTACCTGGTGGTGGCCCTTCTCCTGTTCGCCCTGGGCCTGGCCACGGTGCTGCTGCGGCGCACCCTGCTGCTGCAGTTCATGGGCGTCGAACTGATGCTCAACGCCGCCAATGTGGCCCTGCTTGCCTTCGCCCGTTTCCGGGGCGGCGATGCTCAGGCCATGGTGTTCTACCTCTTCATCATCGCCGTGGCCGCCTGCGAGGCGGCCGTCGGTCTGGCGCTGGTCATCGGGCTCTTCCGCCACCGGGACTCCACCGACTCGGACCGGGCTTCCAGCCTGAAGCAGTGAGGATGCGATGAACAATTACTACTGGCTCATTCCGGTCCTCCCCCTGCTGGGCTCTGCCTTCAATGGCCTGCTGGGCAAGCGCGCCGGCAAGGGCGCCGTCACCTTCGTGGGCCTGGGGGTGGTGTTCGCCTCCCTGCTCCTGGCCCTCTCGGCCTTCCTTGCCATGAAGGGGATGCCGGACCACCGGCTCATCCTGAACTACGGTGAGTGGATGGGTACGGGCTCCCTGAGTGTGCCCTTCGGCCTGGCCGTGGATCCCCTCAGCGGCACCATGATGCTGGTCATCACCGGCATCGGCTTCCTCATCCACCTGTACTCCGTGGGCTACATGCATGAGGACGAGGGCTACGCCCGCTTCTTCAGCTACCTGAACCTCTTCGTGTTCTTCATGCTCACCCTGGTGCTGGGCTCCAGCCTGGTGCTGATGTTCGTGGGCTGGGAGGGCGTGGGGCTCTGCTCCTACCTGCTCATCGGCTACTTCTTCGAGACGGACTTCGCGCCGGAGGCGGGCCTCAAGGCCTTCCTCATGAACCGCGTGGGGGACCTGGGCGTGGCCATCGGGATGATGGTCCTCTTCGCCGCCTTCGGCACGCTGACGGTGTCGGACATCCTCCTCCAGGCTGGGCACGTGGCGCCCGAGGTGGGCTTCGGCGTCCTCACCTTCGCCACCCTGATGCTGTTCGTGGGCGCCACGGGCAAGAGCGCCCAGATCCCCCTCTACCTCTGGCTGCCGGACGCCATGGCGGGCCCGACCCCCGTGAGCGCCCTCATCCACGCGGCCACCATGGTGACCAGCGGCATCTACATGATCTGCCGCCTGGCCCCGGTGTTCACCCTGACCCCCATCACCATGGATGTGGTCGCCTGGGTCGGCGCGGCCACGGCCCTCTTTGCGGCCACCATCGGCCTGGTCCAGCGGGACATCAAGAAGGTGCTGGCCTACTCCACCGTCTCGCAGCTGGGCTACATGTTCCTGGGCCTGGGCGCCTCCGGGTTCGCCGCCGGCTTCTTCCATGTCTTCACCCACGCCTGGTTCAAGGCCCTCCTCTTCCTCGGCGCCGGCAGCGTGATCCACGCCATGCACCACGAGCAGGACCTCTTCAAGATGGGCGGCCTGAAGGACAAGACGAAGATCACCTTCATCACCATGTTCGCGGGCACCATCGCCATCATGGGCTTCCCGGGCACCTCAGGCTTCTTCAGCAAGGACGAGATCCTCTACCTGGCCTTCCTGAAATCCCCGGCGCTCTGGGTGATCGGCGTCCTGGGCGCCTGCTGCACCAGCTTCTACATGTGGCGCCTCATGGCCCTCACCTTCTGGGGCAAGCCCAGGGACCACCATGCTTACGACCACGCCCACGAGAGCCCCCTGTCCATGACCCTGCCGCTCATGGTGCTGGCGGCGGGCGCACTGTTCTGGGGCTTCTGGGGCGTGCCCGAGGCCTTCGGCGGGCACTTCGCCGTGGGAGAGTGGCTGAAGCCGGCCCTCACCTTTGGCCAGGTCCACGGGGCCCACGGCCACCACGAAGGACCGGCCGTCCTTCTCGCGGTGATCTCCACGACCCTTGGTCTCGGCTTCGGCTTCCTCGGCTGGAAGACCTTCAAGGACGGGCCCGCCGCCGAGCTGGCCTTCGCCGACAAGCATCCCTTCGTCCACAACCTGCTGCTGAACAAGTACTACGTGGACGAGGGGGTCGAGCTCTACCTGTTACGGCCCATCCGCTGGTTCGGCAACCTGCTCTGGAAGCTCTTCGACGTCATCCTCATCGACGGCGTGGGTGTCAACCTGCCGGGGGCGCTCACCCGGGTCTTCGGGGATTTCGCCGCCCTCTTCCAGACCGGCCGGGTTCGGAATTACGCCCTGAGCATGGCCCTGGGGGCCGTGGTCCTCCTCTATGTCTTCCTGAAGTAGGTGGGGCGATGACCTGGCTGAACTCCCATCCCCTCACCTTCCTGGTCTTCGCCCCGGCGATCCTGGGCGCCCTGATCCTGGCGCTGCCCCATGCGCTGGGCCGGCTCTCCCGCATGCTCGGGTTCATGGGGGCCCTGGCCATCTTTGCCCTCAGCCTGGCCTGGCTGCTCGGCCACCACGGCGGGGGCGGAGTCGCGGAGCGGACGCCCTGGTTCACGCTGGTGGGCCTGCCCGTGGACTATGCCCTGACCGTGGACGGGCTGAACCTCTGGCTCGTGCTTCTCACCACTTTCCTGGTCCCGCTCACCATGCTGGGCACCTGGAACAGCCTCAAGGACCGCATCGGCACCTTCGCCGCCATGTTCCTCCTGCTGGAGACCGGCATGCTGGGGGCCCTGATGGCCCAGGACCTGTTCTTCTTCTACCTGTTCTGGGAAGCCATGCTGATCCCGATGTACTTCATGATCGGCATCTGGGGCGGCGACGAGCGGCGCTACGCCGCCACCAAGTTCTTCCTCTTCACGCTGAGTGGATCCCTGCTCTGGCTGGTGGCCCTGCTCTACCTGGCCAACAAGGCCGGCGGCTTCAATCCGCTGCTGATGGGACAGGCCGCCGCGCTGCTGCCCCTGGGCGCCCAGCACTGGCTCTTCATCGCCTTCGCCGTGGCCTTCGCCATCAAGGTGCCGCTCTTCCCGCTGCACACCTGGCTGCCGGATGCCCACACCCAGGCCCCCACCGCCGGCTCCGTCATCCTTGCGGGCGTGTTGCTGAAGCTGGGCGGGTACGGGTTCATCCGCTTCGCCATCCCGATCTTCCCCGAGGCGGCCATGCACTACGCCAAGGTGATCGCCCTGCTGAGCGTCATCGCCATCGTCTACGGGGCCCTGGTGGCCATGGTGCAGCGCGACATCAAGAAGCTGGTGGCCTACTCCTCCGTGAGCCACATGGGCTTCGTGATGCTGGGGCTCGCCTCCTTCACGGTGATCGGAACCCAGGGCGCCATGCTCCAGATGCTCAACCACGGCATCAGCACCGGCGCCCTCTTCCTCCTGGTGGGCATGCTCTACGACCGGGCCCACACGCGCATGATCGCCGATTTCGGCGGCGTGGCCGTGAAGATGCCCGTGTTCACCGCCTTCTTCTTCATCGTCACCCTCAGCTCCATCGGCCTGCCCCTCACCAACGGTTTCGTGGGGGAATTCTGGATCCTGAACGGCACCTTCCTTTCCGGCTTCGGCTGGGGCCGGCTCTACGCCTGCCTGGCGACCTCCGGCGTGCTGCTGGGCGCCGTCTACATGCTCTGGATGTTCAAGAGGGTCTTCTGGGGGCCCGAGAACAAGGACGAGGACAGCGGCACCCACCACCTTCATGCGGACCTGAATGCCCGCGAGATCGCGGTCTTGCTGCCCATCGTGGTGCTCATTTTCTGGATGGGCGTCCATCCGCGGACCTTCGTGGCCGTCAGCGAGGCCCCAGTGGTGGCCCTGCTGCAGGATGCCAAGGCCCCCGCCATCCGACCCTTCGTCCTCAAGCCGGCCGTGCATGAAGCCGAGGCGGCCGAAGGGACCCACGCCACCCCCGAGGCTTCCGCCGAGCCCGCCGCCCAGGAGGTGCACCGATGAGCCTCACCCCCAGCCAGTGGGCGGCCCTGCTGCCCCTGATCCTCCCGGCCCTGGGCGCCTGCCTGATTCCGCTCATGGCCCTGGACAAGGACCAGACCTCGGTCAAGTGGATCCGGGCTGCGATGTACGGCACGGCCCTGCTCGCGGTAGGCGCCAGCTTCTGGTACCTGACCGATCTCTGGACGACCGGTGCCCAGCCCAGCTTCTTCCAGCTGCACCTGGACCGGCTCGCCCAGTTCACGGGCATCTTCGTGCTGGTGGCCGCGGCCCTGACCATCCTCGAGAGCTGGGACCACTTCCACCAGGAAGGGTGGGTGAAGGGCGAGACCCTGTCATTGCTGCTGTTTTCCGTGACGGGCATGATGCTCTTCGCCTCGACCACCCATTTCGTGACCCTGTTCCTGGGGTTGGAGCTCTTCAGCATTCCCCTCTACGCCATGGTCGGCACCGTGCGCACCCGCTCCGAAAGCGCCGAGGGCGGCATGAAGTACTTCCTGACCGGCGCCGTGGCCTCCAGCTGCTTCCTCATGGGCGGGGTGCTGATCTACGGCCTGAGCGGCACCCTGGATCTGGCCAGCGCCGCCTTCACGCTCAAGTCCCAGGGCCTGGCCCTGGATCCCATGGTGCTGGTGGGTGCGGCCCTCATGCTGCTGGGCTTCCTGTTCAAGGTGTCGGCCGTCCCCTTCCACCAGTGGACCCCGGATGCCTATGAGGCCTCGCCCCACCCCATCGCCGGGTTCATGTCCGTGGCCACCAAGGGCGTGGCCTTCATCGCCCTGCTCCGCATCTTCCCCGGCAGCCTGGCCCCCCTGGGCGCGGTGGGCGTGAAGATGCAGGCCGTGATGGCGGTCCTGGCCGTGGTGACCCTGGTGGTCGGCAACCTCACGGCCCTCGTGCAGACCAACGTGAAGCGCATGCTGGCCTATTCCAGCATCAGCCATGCGGGCTACCTGATGCTCGCCTTTGTGGCGGGCACCCCCGCCGCCTTCGACGGCATGCTGTACTACCTCGTGATCTACCTGGCCATGAACATGGGCGCCTTCGGGCTGCTGACGGCCTTCGGCCTGGTGGGGGAGCAGACCACCTTCGAGGACCTGCGGGGCCTGGGCTGGAAACGGCCGGCCATGGGCGTGGCCGCGGCCATCTTCATGCTCAGCCTGGCCGGGATCCCCCCCCTAGGCGGTTTCTACGGCAAGTACATGATCTTCCGCGAACTGGTGGGGACGGGCCATGTCGGCATGGCGATCCTGGGCGTGCTGGCCAGCCTCGTGTCCGCCTACTACTACCTGCGCTTCCTGGTGGCCCTGTTCCTCCAGGCTCCGAGTGCCGAGGCGGAACGCCTGGCCTCGGACCGTCCGGCGGTCCATGCCCCCCTGGCCGGTGCCGCCGTGCTGGTCTGTGCCGTCATCGTCCTGGCGGGCGGCTTCCTCCAGACCTTCCTGGCCGACGGGTTCGCCCGGCGCGCCCTGGTGGAGGGGCTCGGGTTGATCCGCTGATTCGCGGCGTGGACTCAACCCGAGGCCTGGAGGGGCGGTCCATACATCGCTATGCGAAGGTCGAAGGCCGGGGCGACCACGCCCCGGGAGCATGGAGCGAGGGAACATGAAGCGGAATACCTGGATCGGTCTTGGGCTCGGACTGGCGGCAGCGGCGGGCCTGGCGGCCTATGTCTGGACCCGGCCCAAGGATGAGGTGAAGTGGCGCTCGGTCAAGGTGGACAGGGCCAACATCACCCAGCGGGTCGTCGCCACCGGCATCGTGAACCCCGTGGTGCAGGTGGCCGTGGGCACCCAGGTCTCAGGGGTAATCACGGCTCTCTACGTGGACTACAACAGCATCGTGAAGAAGGGCCAGCTCGTGGCCGAGATCGATCCCACCGTGTGGATCTCCCAGCTCCAGGATGCCCAGGCCAGCCTGGACCGGGCCCAGGCGGCCTACAATTTCGCCAAGGTCGACTACGAGCGCAGCCGGCGGCTCTGGGAGGCCAAGCTGCTGGACGACGCGGACCTCGACACCAAGGACACGGCCCTCAAGACCGCGGCGGGCAACCTCGCCTCGGCCAAGGCCGCCCTCGACCACGCCAAGACCAACCTTGACTACTGCCGCATCACGGCCCCGGTGGATGGCGTGGTCATCTCCCGGCTGGCCGACGTGGGCCAGACCGTGGCCGCCAGCTTCAGCACGCCGAGCCTCTACATGATCGCCCAGGATCTCTCCAGGATGAAGATCTGGGTCTCCATCGCCGAATCCGACATCGACGACGTGCAGGTGGGGCAGAAGGCGCTCTTTACGGTGGACAGCCTGCCCGACAAGCAGTTCACCGCCCAGGTGAGCCTGGTCCGCCAGGAGCCGGTGATCAACAACAACGTTGTGACCTATGTGGTGGAGATGATCACGCCCAACGAGCCGCTTTCAGACTTCGATGACGACGAGAAGGCCCCCGCCGGGAAGGCCCGGGCCGGGTCGGCGCCGAAGGCCGTCGAGAACCACGAGGCCCCGGACCCGGAACGGGCCTGGGAGCGCATGAAGGATCGTCTGCCCGCCGGCACCACCAAGGAGGCGTTTCTGAAGCGGTTCCAGGAGCGCCAGGCTTCCCAGCGGGTGAAGCCGTTGCCGATGCTGCCGACGGCCAAGCTGTCTCCCCAGGAGCTGGCCCGCATCCCGGGAGGGTCCAGCATGATGCCCGGGCCCCGGTTCACGGGCAATCTCTCCCTCCGCTCCGGCATGACCGCCAATGTCACCATCGAGACCGCCAAGCACTACGACGTGCTGCGCGTGCCCAATGCGGCCCTCCGGTTCAAGCCCTCCGCCTTCATCAAGGATGAGAAGAAGGCCGATGGCCCCAGGCTGGGCCAGCCCATGATGTTCGGGGGAGGGCGTCCCTCGGGCGGCGCCCAGTCGGGCACCGGCACCAAGGGCGGGATCGTGGCCAAGCGGGATGACCGCATCTGGGTGCTGGCGAACGGCAAGCCCAAGGCCATCGCGGTGAAGGCCGGGATTTCCGATGGCCAGTTCACCGAGGTGAGCGGGGAGGGCCTCACCGAGGGGATGGAGGTCCTGATCGGGGTCGAGAGCACCAAATCGGCCAACGGTTCACCCGCGCCCTTGACCGGGGCTCAGCCGGGCGGGAAGCGGTAGCGGCTATGGGCCGAGACGCCGTGGCAATCTCGTGGGCCCGGTAGGGGGTGGGGCATGGCCTTCGCGGAGTTCCTGAAGCTTGCACTCTTCGCCATCACCCGCAACAAGATGCGGGCCTTCCTGACCATGCTGGGCATCATCGTGGGTGTGGGCGCGGTCATCGCCATGATCGGCATCGGGGAGGGCTCCAAGCGGGCCTCCATCGCCCTCATCCAGAACATGGGCTCCAACATGCTGACGATCTTCCCGGGCTCCGGCGGCAACCGCTTCGGTCCCATGGCCATCGGCAGCGCCGACATCCTGCTCGAGAGCGATGTCTCCCTGATCAAGCAGGAACTGACCCAGAGCAGCGTGGTCACGGCCACCCAGCAGGTGCAGACCACCCGTCCGATCATCTACCAGAACAACAACTACGTCACCCAGGTGCAGGGCACGGGTCCGGAGTTCCTCCAGATCCGGGGCTGGGACACGGCCAGCGGGCGCTTCTTCACAGACTCGGAAGTGCGGGGCATGGCCAAGGTCTGCGTACTCGGCAATACCGTGAAGACCAACCTGTTCCCCAACGGGGACGATCCCGTGGGCCAGACCGTCAAGATCGGCGGGGGCGGTGGCGGCGGGGCCCTGCCGTTCCTGGTGGTGGGCGTGCTCGAGGTGAAGGGTGCCGGCATGTTCGGCGACCAGGATGACCTCATAGTGGCCCCCTACACCACGGTGATGCGGAAGGTCATGGGCCGCGACAAGATCCAGCGCATCATGGCCAGCGCCCAGGATGGCAAGGCCGACGTGGCGGCCGCGGAGATCACTGCCCTGCTGCGCCAGCGCATGAAGGTGGCCCCCAAGGACGACGACCCCTTTCAGATCCGCAAGCAGGACGACATCGTGCAGATGCAGGCCCAGCAGGCGGGCATTCTCACGGCCCTGCTGGCCGTGGCCGCCAGCATCTCCCTGGTGGTGGGGGGCATCGGCATCTCCAACATCATGCTGGTGAGCGTCACCGAGCGCACCCGCGAGATCGGCGTGCGGCGCGCCCTGGGGGCCACCCAGCGGAACATCCTGTGGCAGTTCCTCACCGAGGCGGTCCTGCTCTCCCTGCTGGGGGGGGTCATCGGCGTCGCGGTGGCCTTCCTGATGGTAGCCATCCTCCAGAGGTTCCAGATTCCCGCCGTGACCGAGAGCTGGGCCGTGGCGCTGGGCCTCGGCTTCAGCGGCCTGGTGGGGGTGGTGGCGGGATTCCTGCCGGCCCTGAAGGCGGCGAACTTGGATGTGATCGACGCGCTGAGGTACGAGTGATCCTCCATGGATGAGCCTTCCGGGGCGCATGATCCCTACGCCGTCCTCAGGAATCCGGACTACCGCTGGTTCATCGTCTCGATGGGGCTCATCACCCTGGGCCTCCAGATGCAGGGCCTGGTGGTGGCCTGGCAGGTCTATGACCGCACCGGCGACCCGCTGGCGCTGGGGCTGATCGGGCTCTCGGAGGCGCTTCCCTTCCTGCTGGTGGCCCTCTTCGGCGGCCACGCCGCGGACCGCCTGAACCGGGCGCGCCTCTGCATGGCCTCCACCCTGGGCCTGGCCTTCTGCTCGGCCCTCCTGGTGCTCTTCACCTGGCGCTCCATGGGCGGCCCCCTGGCCAAGGCCGTGGCACCCATGTACGGCATCATCTTCCTCACCGGCATCGTGCGTGCCTTCTACCGACCGGCCAACGTGGCCCTGGGCACCGACCTCCTGCCCAAGGAACTCTATGCCAGCGGCTCCACCTGGCGAGTCTCCGTCTTCCATGCGGGCATGGTCGTCGGGCCGGCCATGGGGGGGCTCGTGTATGCCTGGCGGGGGCCCCTGGTGGCCCACCTGCTCGTGATGGGGCTGCTGCTGTCGGGATTCCTGGGGCTGCTGCTGATCCGCTACGTCCCGAGACCGGTTCGCCCCAAGGAGGGGTCGATCTTCGCGAGCCTCGGCGAGGGGCTTCGATTCGTTTTCTCCCAGAGGCTGCTGCTGGGTGCCATCAGCCTGGATCTCTTCGCCGTGCTGTTCGGCGGTGCCGTGGCCGTGCTGCCGGTGTTCGCAAAGGAGATCCTCAAGACGGGGCCCCAGGGGCTCGGCGCCCTGCGCGCGGCACCGGCCATCGGCTCGGTCCTCATGGGGCTCACCATGGCCCACCTGCCGCCCATGCGGCGGGCGGGACGGACGCTGCTGCTCTGCGTGGCCTCCTTCGGTGTGGCCATGATCGCCTTCGCCATCAGCCGCAGTTTCCTGCTGAGCCTCCTGCTGCTGGCCGCCAGCGGGGCCGTGGACAATGTCAGTGTGGTGCTCCGTTCCACCCTGCTCCAGATGGTGACCCCCGCGCAGATGCTGGGGCGGGTCTCCTCGGTGAATCAGGTGTTCATCGGCTCCAGCAACGAGATCGGCGCCTTCGAGAGCGGGGCGGCCGCCCGACTGCTGGGGCTCGTGCCCTCCGTGGTCTTCGGGGGGTGCATGACCCTGGTGGTGGTGGCCTTCACCACCTGGAGAGTGCCCGAGCTGCGCAGGATGGACCGCATCGGCTAAATTCAAAAAGATCACCATCAAGACACCAAGAAAGGCAAAACGCTTTCTTTCTTGCAGTTCTTGGCGACCTTGGTGTCTTGGTGGTGAAAGATCCTCCGTCTATTGAGCTTGCATGATTGCCGTGACTAGAGCACGGCCAGCGCGGCGTTGTAGTCCGGCTCCTGGGCGATCTCGGGGACCAGTTCGGTGTGGATCACCTTGCCCGATCCATCCACCACCACCACGGCCCGGGCCAGGAGCCCCTTCAGGGGTCCGTCCACGAGGGCCACGCCGAAGGCCGGGCCGAATTCCGCGTTCCGGAAGGTGGAGGCGGGGACGACGTTGTCCAGTCCCTCGGCGCCGCAGAACCGCTTCTGGGCGAAGGGGAGGTCGGCGCTCACGCAGAGGATCGTCGTGTTGGGCTTCTCGTTGGCGCGGGCGTTGAACTTGCGGACGCTGGCCGCGCAGGTGGGCGTGTCCAGGCTGGGGAAGATGTTCAGCACCACGCGCTGACCGGCGAGGTCCTTGCCCGAGATCTCCGACAGGTCGGTGCGAACCAGGGTGTAGGCCGGAGCGGCGGCGCCTGTTTTCGGCAGGTCGCCGGAGGTGTGGATGGGATTGCCTTTGAGGGTGATTTGGGCCATGGGCTGCTCCTGATGATGAAGGACCAGTCTAGCGCTCCCCACTCAGGTCATTCAGCCGGGAAGAAACCAATCCCAGGAGCCTCAGGTCAGGGGGCCTAAGTCGTCGCTTGCCTTCCTCATCCAGGAATCCATCTTCATGAAGGCCTTTTCGAAGCCTTTGAGGGCCTTCGCCTGCTCTTCTACCGTTTCACTGGGAGCGGCTTTGGCCTTGAGTTCCTCTTTGATGGATTGGGAAGGAGGGGGAGGGAGGGGAGGCTTCGGGAGGGCCGTCAGGCCTGCCACCAGCTTCTCGATCTTTGGGATGGCCATTCCCACGGAGATGTTCAGGAACTGCAGGTTCGCCTGCCGGGTGCAGAGCAGGAGGAGGTTCGCCCCCTTGATGGGGCGGACCACGAGGCGCGATTCCCCATACCGGAGATCGAGGGTCGAGATGGATCCGGCGGCGACTTCCAGGCCCGGGATCCCATAGAGCAGAACCCCTGCGGCGCTGGCCAGGGCCTCGCTGTCGAAGAGCTCCGGGAAGGAATTGGCCAGCACCTGGCCTTCGGCGTTGTACACCATGCTGCCCACGATCCCGGGGAGCGCGTTCATCTGGTCGAGTACCGTCTTCATGGGGCCTCCGCTCTCAAATCAGCGAGGCAGGGTGAGGGCTTGCCTGACCTGGGCCTCGACGGCACCGGCCTGGCTCTCCCCGCTCACCAGGACACAAAGGTACAGACTCTTGGTGCCCAGTAGCAATAAATGCCGCGACTTCCCTTCCACGGTGGCCGAGACCAGCTCTCCGGTCTGGAAGACCGAAGCCAGCTGGTTCCCCACCATGGCCAGGAAGGTCCCTTGCCCTGCGAGCACCTCGCCTTCGAAGCTCTGGTCCCCCACGCGGGTGCCGTCCTTGGTCTGGAGCACGGCAAAGAGGACGCCCGGCACCGCCCGCACCCGGTCGATGATCTCGCTGGATTTCGACGTCTTCGTCCCGGGTTCCTTGGGCAGGGCCGGGGTGCGCTGGGTGATCCGGGCGGCGCGGCGCTCGTCCAGGACCCGGGCGGCATCCAGCAGCAGGTGCTGGCTGGGCTTCAGGATGGTGGTGCGAGGTGAGGCCAGGGCCGGCTGCAACCCGAATCGCCCGTTGGGCCACTCCAGGATGTCGTAGAAGGCCTCCTCGCCGACCTTGTCCCCATATTCCACATGGACGATTCCACCCTCATGGAAGTAGAGGAACCCCTTGGATTCCCCGCTCTGGATCGAGAGGCAGCCGGTGAACCGGTTCTGGAGGTTCAGCTGCACCACGTCGGAGACGCCTAGGCCAGGAATCACGCCCTCAAAACCCTCCCAGGAGTCCTTGGGTTGGCCATCAGAGGGTGTCATTCGCGCTCTCCCAAAGGGGTCTAGCCGGTAGGCAAAAATACACCGTGATCCTCAAGAACGCCAGAGGAAACCGCGCAACCCAACCCATTTTCCCATTCACCGACCCCGCGGATGGCCCCCACGTCGAATCATGGGCCGCATGGCTCAGATCCAGGACTGTACCTGGGTCCGCCGCTGTCATGGATGATTGCATGTCCACTGCCTGGTCCGAGCGGATGGGTGAAGGTTCCCGGGAAGCCGGGAGGAATGGCTTGAAAGACTGGCCCCCCTGGAGGTGTCCGGACCGGATGCTTCATGGGTAAATGAGCATGCACGATCCAAGGAATACCCAGAGCATAGAATCGACCAGCGGGACCAGGCTTGAATTCCGTCGAAGGGTGCATTCCCGGCCCCTGAACGGGAGCGGCGCCCGGAGGCCGATCGGGTAGTCTGGGGCATCGGGGGAGGCCTGTTGCAAGCCCTGCTGCAGAAGATCACCGCGAGGGACCAGCGCCTGGCCAGCTTCAGGCACTATGACCTCCTGGTCCATGTCTACGTCGTGCTGCTGCTCATCAGCAACCTGCTGGGGCCCAAGCCCACCCAGGTGGGTCCCTTCATCTTCAGCGGCGCCCAGCTGCTCTTCCCCATCACCTACATCTTCGGCGACGTGTTCACGGAGGTGTACGGCTACGGAGGCGCCCGCCGGGCCATCTGGATCGCCTTCCTGGCCAACGTGCTGATGGGCTTCTTCGCCCTGTTCATGGTGTGGCTGCCGGCGGCGCCGGCCTGGCCCAGGGAGAACCAGCGGGCCTTCGAGATCGTCTTCGGCGCCACCACCCGGGGCATCCTGGCGAGCCTCGCCGCCTTCTGGATCGGGGAGTTCGTGAACAGCTACGTCATGGCCCGGATGAAGCTCTGGACCGGAGGCCGCTGGCTCTGGACCCGCACCCTCGGGAGCACCGTGGCGGGGCAGGCGGTGGACAGCCTGGTGGTGACCTTCGGCCTCTTCGCCTACACCCTGCCGGTCTCGACGATTTTTGTGATGGCCGGCAGTGGCTACCTGTTCAAGGTGCTCTACGAGGCCGCCGCCACGCCCATCACCTATGCCATCGTCGGCTTCCTCAAGCGCGAAGAGGGCGTGGACGTCTACGACGAGGGGACCAACTTCAGTCCTTTCGTGAAGGACGTCTGAGGGGACCCGTTCTCGGGACAGGAAGCAAATGCGATATCATGGTCGTCATACGTCCTTGATCTGGACGGGAGGCCCTATGCGTCTTCGGTGGATCGGAATCCTGGGAGTGACGAGCCTGCTGGCCGCGGGGAAACCGGTGGACTCGAGGAAGCTGCCCTTGCCCCACATCCAGGCCAAGATGCTCTGCTACGACTGCCACCAGAAGGAGAAGCCCGTCAGCGCGGCCATCCCGGACGAGGCCTGCATGGTCTGCCACGGCGACTATCCCGCCATGAAGGCCCTGACCAAGAACGTCCCGCACAATCCGCACGATTCCCCCCACGATCCCGTTCCCTGCACCGAGTGCCACCGGCAGCACCTCCCCCCGGTCGTGCAGTGCGAGGAATGCCATCCGACCTGGCCTTACAAAATCAAGTGAGGCGGGCCCCCTTGGGCCCGGGGTCTACTTCGGCGGGAACTTCGCCAGGATGTCCCGGACCGCCCTGGGCACCACTTCGTCGGCGTCCTCGGGGCTGTTCAGGCCCGTGAGGGCCCCATCGGCGGCCCCCTGCCAGATCATCTGGTTGGTCCTGAAGTCCACGATCTCGATGACGATGGTGCCTTCCTTGTGGTTCCGCACGGTGCTGGTGGTCACACCGACACCCCCGTAGACGGGCCGGTAGCCCCATCCCCAGCCCGAGCGGACCGTGGTGCGCACCTTCCGGTTTCGCACCACGGGATAGTAGGTGACGAGGAAATCAGGGTCGGCCTTCGTCTCCATGCTGAAGCCCTTGGCCTTCAACTCCCGTTCCACCGCGGCCCGCACCCGCTTGTCCATGAGGGTGGTGGTGCCGCCCGTGCCCTTCTTCGAGGTGTAGTAGTCGAAGGTCCGGTAGCCGCTGAAGGTGGCCGTCACGTCGTAGTCGTAGGTCACGTTGTAGCTGCTGCAGGCCCCGAGGAGGGCCAGGGACAGCAGGGCGGTGGCGAGGGGCAGGGCGCGCATGGATCCTCCGGTACCCTCCAATGGAAGCCTGAAAGGGAGGGGGGTTGAAGGCGAAAAAGCAGTCTAGGGTGGTCTGAGAAATTACCAGATCCTACTCCGAGCACCGGCCTCGGTCTGTGGCAGGCTGCGGATTCCACGACCTTTCTTTGGACTTGAGGGAGATTGGACCGATCCTGAAGGGGATGGTTCTCGATCCCACCCTCGATCCCGGCGCGTCCAGCCCCCTGTATCTGCAGTTGCAGCGGCGGCTCCGTGGCCTCATCCAGCAGGGCGAATGGCGCCCGGGCTCCCGGCTGCCGGCGGTGCCCGAGCTGGCCCAGCGCTGGGGGGTCCACCGTCTCACCGTGCTGAAGGCCATCGCGGGGCTGAAGCGCACGGGCTGGATCCAGACGGTGCAGGGCCGGGGCAGCTTCGTGGCGCCGCGGTTGCCAGAGGCCCCTGGCCTGCGGGCCAGCAGCGAGTTTCCCTTCGAGGGATCGCCCCTGCTGGTCCACGATGGCGAACTGGGCTCCTGGCTGGGCGAGACCCTGGAACGGGTCCAGGATCGTCACCTGGTGAGCTTCTCCGCGGGCTTCATCCCATCGGATCTGGTCCCCGGGGAGGCGCTGCGGCGCCTCACGGCCCAGGTCCTGAAGGAGCTCGGATCCGAGGCCTGGGTCTATTCGCCGCCGGCAGGCTTTGGCCCCTACCTGGAAGCCGTGGGCCGCTGGCTGGCCTCCGAAGGGGAGCCCATCGACGAGGGCTGGGGCATCCGCGCCCTGCCCGGGGCCCAGTCGGGGCTGGCCCTGTCCCTGGAGTCCTTCACCGTGCCCGGCGACCGGGTGCTGGTGGAAAGCCCCTGCTACGTGGGCATCCTGGCCCTCATCCGGGCCCTGGGCCGAGAGCCCGTGCCCGTGCCCGTGGACCGCCAGGGCCTGGATCCGGACCGCCTGGCCTCGGCCCTCCAGCGCAGCGAGTCCAAGCTGCTCTTCACCGTGCCCAGCTTCCACAACCCCACGGGCATGACCCAGTCCAAGGCGCGCCGGGAGCGGGTGCTGGCCCTGACGAGGGCCCACGGCGTGATCCTGGTGACGGATTCGGCCTACGGCGACCTGCGGTTCTCCGGCAACTCCCTGCCCCCCTTTCGGCGGCTTGAAGGGGCCGAGCACGTCATCCACCTGGGCAGCTTCTCCAAGTCCCTGGCGGCGGGCCTGCGTCTGGGCTACCTCATCGCCAAGCACGACCTGCTGCGCCGCATGGCCCCCATCCAGGAGGTGCAGACCATCGCCCAGCCCCCCCTCATGCAGGCCGTAGTGGCACGGTTCCTGGATGACGGCGGTTTCCGCCGCCACCTGGCCCGGCTCCGCCGGGCCCTCAAGGAGCGCCGGGACGCCATGGTCGAGGCCCTGGCGGAACATTTCCCCACCGGCACCCAGGTGTCCGAGCCCAAGGGCGGCATGCACCTCTGGGTGGTGATGCCCGAGGAGTTCTCGGCCCTGGACCTGCACCGCGACGCCCTGCAGCATGGCCTCGGTTTCGCGCCGGGGCCCCTGTTCTTCGCCGATGGGCGGGGCACCAACTGCCTCCGCCTGAACTTCTCCACCCACGACCCGGGGACCACCCGCGAGGCCATCGCGCGACTGGGCCATCTGGTCCACCGGGCTTGAACCGGTCATTCTGATTACACAAGGAGCTACCGTGAGCCCCACCCAGACCGCCACCCCCATTGAGATCCGCCCTTCCGCCCACGCCGCCAGCCCCGAAGAGCGGGCGAAGCGCATGGCGAACCCAGGCTTCGGCCGCATCTTCACGGACCACATGGTCGTGGTCCGCTACAAGGAAGGCCAGGGCTGGGGCAACGGCGTGCTGAGCGCCTACGCGCCCATCGAGATGGATCCCGCGGCCTCCGTCCTGCACTACGGGCAGGCCATCTTCGAGGGCTTCAAGGCCTACAAGCAGCCGGACGGCGGCATCGCCTGCTTCCGGCCCGAGGCCAATTCCCGGCGCTTCAACACCTCCGCCGCGCGCCTGGCCATGCCCGAGCTGCCGGAGGCGATCTTCCTGGACGCGGCCAGGGCCCTGATCACCCAGGACCAGGCCTGGGTGCCGGGGGCCGTGGGCGAGAGCCTCTACATGCGCCCGCTCATGATCGCCACGGAACCCGCCCTGGGCGTGCGCCCCAGCAACGAGTACCTGTTCATCCTCCTGGCCAGCCCCAGCGGCGCCTACTTCCCGGCCGGCGTGAAGCCTGTGACCGTCTGGATCTCCGACGACTACGTCCGCGCCGCGCCCGGCGGCACCGGCTTCGCCAAGTGCGCCGGCAACTACGCCGCCAGCCTCGTGGCCCAGCGCCAGGCCCAGGGCGAGGGCTGCGACCAGGTGGTCTGGCTGGATGCCATCCACCGCACCTACATCGAAGAAATGGGCGGCATGAACATCTTCTTCGTCTACCAGGAGAAGGGCGAGACCGTGGTCGTTACACCGGAGCTCACGGGCACGTTGCTGCCGGGCATCACCCGCGACAGCCTCCTGCAGCTGGCCCGGGAGCAGGGCTTCCGTGCCGAGGAGCGCAAGATCACCGTGGACGAGTGGCGCTCTGCCATCCAGGAAGGACGCATGACCGAGGCCTTCGCCTGCGGCACCGCCGCCGTCATCACGCCCGTGGGCCACGTGAAGTCGCGCAAGGGCGACTGGACCATCCACAACGGTGAGACCGGCCCCGTGGCGGCCAGCCTCCGCGAGACCCTGCTGAACCTGCAGCATGGCCTCAGCAAGGACAGTCACGGCTGGATGAAGAAGATCGTGTAGTCGCCGCTCGCTTGGTTCAGCTGCAAAAAACGCCCGCATCGGCGGGCGTTTTTCGTAGGGAGAAGCCGGTTCAGGGATAGCTGAGCGCGGGCGTTAGGAGTCCACCTGAACTGACTGCCTGGAGGCTGGCACCGACCTTCATGACCGGGGCGGCACCCGAGGTGCTGCGCTGGGTGGTGATGCCGTAAAACCCCGGTGCCAGGCCCGCGAAGGCGACCAGGTCCTGGCTCAGCCCGGTGGCCACGGTCTGGGACTGGACGATGAGCGTCTGGGAGCCGGTGCCGCCTGTGGAGAGGGTCTGGCGCAGCTCGCCCCAGGTCTCCTGGGTGCTACTGGAGGCGGGCGTGATGGTTAGGGCGATGGAGCCTGGAGCCTGTGAAGCGCCGAAGGTCAGATTGGCCGTGTATGTTTTAACCGCTGTGGCGTTCACAGGTAGGGCCGCTGCGGCCGGGTAAGCGCTGATAGCCCCTGTGGGCAGGGAGGCCACGAAGTAGATGCTGCCCGTGGGCAGGCCTTCGAGGAGGAAGTTCCCAGTGCTGCTGGTGAAGGCCCTGCGCTGGATGGTGGCCACACCTAGCGCATCTACGGTTTCCGCGAAGACCTCTGCACCAGAGAGGAGGGTCGTGCCGGAGGTCAGCTGGCCGGTGATGGTGGCCGAGGTGCTCAGGTCATAGAAGCTGCCCGTGGCCTGGAACGTATAGGAGGTCCCACCGGTAGAGGCCCGGTACTGCACGGCCTGCTCCCCGCTGAGCATGATCTGGGCTGTGGCGCTCCCGTTGGCGGGCACCGTGATTGCGCCGCTCACGATGGTGGTGGTGGGCATGGTCATGGGCTGCCCGTTGGCGGAGCCGGTCGGGTACACGTAGGCGGGATAGTAGGCGCTGCTCGGATAGGTCTGGGTGGCCCAGGTGATCCGGAACTGCTTGTAGGTCCCGGGGGTCACCTTTGCCGCAGGCAGGATCACCGCGCTGTTGCCGTTCTGGAGCAGCATCAGGTCGCAGGTCTTCTGGACGTTCCCCAGGGCGACCCAGTTGCTGCCGTCGGGGCTTCCTTCCACCTTTTCCAGGCTGACCACGGCCTGGTCGTAGCCTGGGAAGCTGTCGGATCCGAAGCGGAGTGTCAGGCTGCCGGTGGACGGGGCCGAGTACGAAGTCCCGCCACCCCCACCGCAGGCCACTGCCAATCCGACAGCGAGAAGCGAGGCCAGGAATGAATAACTGCGCATCGGAGGCTCCATGAAGAGGTCCGGATCCAGTGTAGACCCAGCGGCAGGTCCCTGGTTGAAGCAGGCATGCGGTGGGCCAGGTTCAGTCCCACGCCCGTTCCGAGGCATTCCGTTCAGTGACTTGGAATCCCCCTCTCTCCGCCAAAAAAGAAGCCGCCTGGCGGCGGCTTCCCATGGCGGAGAGAGGGGGATTCGAACCCCCGGTACTGGTTGACCCAATACACTCGCTTAGCAGGCGAGCCCGATCGGCCACTCCGGCATCTCTCCAAGGCCTTCAAGATTACCGTTGGGAGCCGATTGACACAAGGCTTCTTGACTGGACTAGGGCTGGCCTTCGGGATCGAGGCGCCCGGGGAACGTGGAACGGAGCGATGACCCGGGAATGGGGTTCGGCTGTGGGATGCAGGAAGGGCCAGAGGCTAAGAGTCGCTGGTGGTCCCTTTCGTGGAGAACTGGACGAGGTACTTGGCCATCAACTTGTCCTCGACGCTGATGTGGTTCTCCATCCAATCCTTCACGAATTCCATGACCCCAGCCGCCACTGCCTTGGGGTCCTTGCTGGAAATGGCCGTCAGGCCCTGGACCCGGGACCTCATGCCATCGTGGAAGGCCTTGTGCTCCTGGAACCTTGGGTAATGGTTGGCCAGCATGTGGATTTCCTCTTCCTCACAGTGCGCGTCAAGGTAATCGCCGAGGAACGCGAGGAGGTTCGTGATGTGTTCCCGGTGGAAGTCCTGTTGGACGGCCTCGAGAAAATCATTGAACTCGGCCAGCAGACGCCGGTGCTGCTCATCGAGGTTGGGGAATCCCGTCTCCCACTCTGGGTTCCATTCGAGCCGGCTCACGCTACCTCCCCCAACCTGACGGTGTTGCAGCGGTCGAAATCGCCGTGCCTCAAACATAAAAATGAGTCACGAGTCATCATTAAGCAAGCCGGAAAACTCCAAGGTGGGTCCCGAAGTGTAATCCGGATCGACCCATGGCCGGGGAAGGTCCCTCTACCCTTGCAGCCCCGGTGTGCCTGGGACCTGGAAGGGCCCCCATCGTCTTTGGAATGCCCACAGGTCTGCAGGCTCCCTGGGCACAGGGGTACAGGTGCTCCGGGCCCCTTCCCGGAGCTGAATCGGGGCCTGATCAGCAAGCCTTTCACTGGCGGAGGGTGAGGGATTCGAACCCCCGAACGCTTTCACGTCTCCAGTTTTCAAGACGAGCGGTAGAGAAGCAAAACCCTAATGCTTGCAATGCATATTCTGGAATTGTAACCAATCAGCAACCGCTGGCCAGATTGGACGATTCGGCCCCCGGCATGGCAGACTTTGTATACCCGGAGGGATGGGTGAGCGGTTTATACCAATAGTCTTGAAAACTATCGAGGTGAAAGCCTCCGGGGGTTCGAATCCCTCTCCCTCCGCCACTTCCTGCTAGTAGAGCCGTTGCGAGGCTCTCCTAAGCAGGCGTCTGCACATGGTAGCGAGGGGCCTGCCTACGAAGCAGAATGTCGTGATGCGTGGAGTAGTGCGTCAATGGGAGTGTGGACCGTCGCCACGACCAAGAAGGCCAGCCAGAGGTTGAGCCCAACCCACACAGCAGGCGTGAGCGGGATCGGCCCGCCGAAGGCTACTATTTGCCTGAGCACGCAGAACAGCAGGACAGTCCCGAGCAGCCCAGCCGTCAAGAACTTGAGACCGGATGCCTCATACACGCCCACGAGAATTGCCAGAAGCTCAAGTGGTCGATCCCAGGATGAGGGAGCCACAGCGTGGATGAGGGCAATGAGAACAAGGGTCAGGGTGAGTCTGCGCCATTTGGTGAACATGGGCATTACCTCCGTGCCAAGATAGGCACTCATAATGGTAAAGGCTCATATCGTCCAACTTTGCGCAGAGCATTAATGCTTTGAACTTTGCGCAGGGGGCGTTTCACCCCTGCTAGTAGGCCCCGCCAAGGGCACCCTTGAGCAGGTCTCCAGACACTTGGGACGCCTTGTCATCTGCCCGCTTCAGGACGTGCGCATAGATGGTCATGGTGATGACCGGGGTCGAATGACCCAGGCGCTGGGAGACAACGTGCAGGGGGACACCCGCGTCGAGAAGCTGCGAGGCATGGGTGTGCCTCAGGTCGTGCAGGCGGAGGTCTTCAAACCCCGCTGCATCGGCTGCTCGCCTGAATTCCTTGCTGATGGCATCAGGGTGCCACGGCCTGGAGAAATCGACGTCCTTCACCACTGACTTGAGCGGCTGCCTGCCACGGGGCCGCCTGATCACACAGGGGAACACCAGGCCGTCATTGGGGCAGAGCACCCCCAGGCTGCTGGCCAATTCTTCGTGATACTGCCGATGCCGCTTCAACGCATCACAAAGACCCTCATCGATGTTGATCTTCCGGATGCTGCTCTTGTTCTTGGGGGCCTTCACCCGGAGGCCGAACTTCTTGGTTTTCTCCAACGCCTTGTTGATGCGGATGGTCTTCTTGTCGAAATCCACGTCTGACCAGCGCAGGGCCAGCAGTTCCCCACGACGCACCCCCGTGCCCGTGGCCACCAGAGCCACGGTGAAGATGGGCTTCTCCCGGATTGAGGCAAAGAGGGTCTGGAGTTCATCCTTCTCAAGCGCCTTGATCGGGCCGTAATCATCATCCTCGATGCTCGAGGCCTGCGACTTCTCCGGGTTCGGTGCGGTCACATCCTCGACCGGGTTCCGGTTGATGATCCGCAGCTTCATGGCCTTGTTGAGCGCCTGGAAGAGGATGCGGTGGTAGTGCAGAACACTCTGCCCGGTAAGCGCACAATCCTCTCCAGGCTCTTCCCCGGCAGCCTCAGCCTTCCTACGGTTGGGGATGTGCCCGGCCTTCAACAGCGCCGTATACATGCGCTGGATGGCCGTTGAGGTGAGCTTCTGAATGAGCGTTGTGCCGATGTGGGGGATGATCTGGGTCGTGATGGCCAGTTCGTAGCCTTCCCAAGTGCTCTGGCTGACCTTGGCTGCGGCATGGTCATCGAGCCAGAACCGCAGCCATTCGGCAACGGTCATCTTGGTGGGGTCAACGCTTGTCCCGTTGTCCACTTCCCCGAGTTCCTTGCGGAGCCCCTTCTGTGCTTCGGCCTTCGTCTTGAACGTCTTGTAGTTCTGTTTCCGCTTGCCGGTCACTGGGTCAGGTTCCCCATCCCATTTGATGAGGTAGGAGACGCCCTTCTTTCCTTCACGTTTGATGATGGATCCCTGGCTCATTTTGACCTCTTCCTACGCTTGGCTGGGTCGGGTGGAATGTCTGGGTTAGGTATCAATCCCATCTTTGTAAGCACTGCATCACTGGCGTCTACACCATGCGATTCAACGGGCTGCCCCTTGCCAGCCTTTCGTGCATAACGCCCCGTCCGAATGCCGTAGTTGTGCGCGTTCCGGCAGTTGTCGCTGCAATACTCCCTGCGGTCAGTGTGTTGGCCGTTCACCTTGCCAACGTAGAATGCGTTAGGGCAGTCAGGCCGGGCACATGGGCGGAGTTCGATGGCACCGGCATTCTCCTGCGCCAATCGCAGCCACATCCACGCCAGCAGGGTGCGGGGGGATACTTTCAGGATCGTCTGGAATCCCACGGTATCCATGACCACAGACATGTGCTGCGGGCACCACTGGTTGAAGTGGCGGTTCCGTTCCTCTGGAGAGGCAGTTTTATCGTCGTGAGCATGCTCGACGTAAATCCACATGTTGGTGTGAGCCAGCCAAATTTGAGCCAGGGTCTCGGTTTTAGGCGCAGGGTTACCGTCAACCCCCAGCAGGCCGTATTCGTTGATGAAGGCCAGCAACGCATCGTTGTCCCCCAACTCCAATTTCAGGAAGCGGCGGTGCATGTAGTCGCACTTCTCTGCGGGGTCGTAGCGCTCGACGGGGCCACCTGAGGCCTCGATGCGATTCCCAGGTGTTCGGACGTATCCAGACACATCCCGCTCCCATTGGAGCTTGTCAAAAATCGGCCATTTTGACTCTGGGAACATCACAGCCCTTCCACGGTAACTTCATGCCGTTCCGTTCAAGACTGTGCCGTTCCGTCCGTCTTGTCAAGGTGCTTATTGGCTATGTTGCTTAGCCATCATCGAAGATTCATCGCAAATATCATATTGTTTCCGATGAATTTTGGCCTCATCCTTCTGGACATGGCGATACCAAGTAGCACGAACGGGCCTTGGAGTTCGCCTTAGTCGAGGAGTTCCAATGCCCAACAACGACCAGAACCAGGTAGAACGCCTGGCCTGCTCGATCCCAGAAGCGGGGAAGATGATCGGCCTTGGTCGGACTGCATCCTACGAAGCAGCCCAGCGAGGGGAGATACCAACGATTCCGTTTGGGGGTCGATTGGTGGTCCCCCTCGCCGTCTTCAAAAAGAAGCTCGGCGGGGGCGACTCTGAGGAAGTGGTGGCCCCGTGACCGCTGTCGAGTCCATCATCGACCGCGCCTGCAAACGGAAACTGGCGACATGGGTGCTCAGCCCTGAAGGCCTGATGAGGAACAAGAACGCTGATGATGCCCGGTATGGGTATCTGGTCGTCGTCCAGGACAGCACTGGCCCGGACGCTTTTGATGAAGCCACTCTCAAGGCGATGCTCACGGGTGCTCAGTCAGTGCTGTGCAGCGCAGAGATGGACCAGTCACATGCAGCGATGATCGGCCTGATGCTGGATATGGCGGTTGCCCCGCGCATCGTCATCATCGTGACGATGCCCCGGCACCACGCTGCCTGGAACCGGAAAGTCGAGTTGCTGGCAGGGTGTGGCCCTCTGATCCATGTCGTTTCCGATGAAGCCACCCCCGAAGATTGGGGGTCTGCTCAGTGAGCGAACCCGCTGTTGCCACCCCCCTGCCAGAAATCGAAGTGCCTGCGGTCCTGCGCTCAAAGCGGGGTTGGGTGGTATGGAAGTTCCAGCCGGATCCCAAGCGTCCCGAGAAACCCAAGAAGATGCCCTACTACGTCTCAGGGCGGGTCCGCAGTGGAACCAACGGCAGCCCGGAAGATCGTGAGCAGTTGGTTGATTTCGACACGGCCATGGCCGCATGCCGAAGGGGCGGCTTTGACGGGGTGGGGTTCGCCACGCTCCCAGATTTCGGGGTGGTGGCCCTGGATTTTGATGGCTGTGTCATGGGTGGGTTGGTCGATCCCACGGTGTCACGGCTGGTGGCCAACACCTATTGCGAGCTTTCGCCCTCTGGCACAGGGGTGCGAGCCTTCATGCTCGGATCGCTGCACAATCAGAAGAGTAGGGCGACAGCGGATCAGTGGGGGTTTGAGACCTTCCACGACACCCAGTTCGTGACGGTCACAGGTGATGCGCTCGATATTTGCCGGATGTTCGGCAATGAAGACACCGTTGCAGACCTGACCCCGGAAGTCGTAGCCCTCTTTAATCAACGGTTCCCCAAGGCAGGCGGCCAAACCCAGCCCAAGTCTCAGGAAGAGGAGAAGGAAGCAGACATCAGCCGTGCTTTCGCCCTTGGGTCCGTCAACGATGACACCTTGGCGGATCTGCGGGATGCCCTGCTCATCGGCCTGGCAAAGGCTGCACCTGGCTTGAGCTACAAGGATTGGACCGATATCGGGCAGGCGCTCAAGAGCTTGGAGCAGGCCGGGCGGGGTGCTGAGGCGCTGACTCTGTGGCATGACTTCTCAGCCCTGGACCCTGCTCGATACAGCGCAGACGACACGGACCAGAAGTGGGAGAGCTATTCCCCCAGCAGGATCACCTATAAATCCATCTTCCACTTGGCCCAGCGCAACGGATGGGCAAACCCTCGCACCAAGACTGACGACTACACCAAGCTGGAAGACAGGACCGACACAGGCAACGCAAACCTGCTGGTCAGGTTGACGGGAGGGAACCTGCGCTTCGTTCCCGAACGTCGGCTGTGGATCCTGTGGGATGGGTCGAAGTGGACCGGCGATGAATTCGGATCTGTGGCGTGGGCGGCTGCGCAGAAGGTGGCCCAGCACTACCACGCGAGGGCTCAGGAACTGAAGAAGCAGGCCGATGGTGATGCGCTGTCCAAGGATGAGCGCAAGCGCCTGGATGCTGCTGTCGAGAGCGTAGAGAAGTGGGCGGGGCATTGCCGGAACAAGCGAACCATCGACGCCATGCTGGCCCTTGCTTCGAAGAACCCGCAGGTGGTGGTGCCTGTGTCCAGCCTCGACACAGACCCCTGGCTCTTCGGGGTGGCAAACGGTGTGGTCGATATGCGCACAGGCCAGCTTCGTCCTGAGGCTCGGGAAGAGTTCGTCACCAAGCGCAGCCCTATCGCTTTCGACCCTGCGGCCCAGGCCCCGCGCTGGGTCCGGTTCATCGAAGAGATTATGGGCACCCCCCTGCCAGCCGAGTTCGACCCCACCACGGGGTTGGTCGCACCTGGGTCAGTGGGGCGCTACCGGCCCCGCCCTGCGCTCGCCAGCTACCTCCAAAGGGCTCTGGGTTACGGCCTGACGGGTGCGGTAGTCGAACACAAGATGTTCTTTGCCATCGGCCCAGGCAGCAACGGTAAGAACATCCTGCTTGATACGGTGCTGGAAGTGTCCGGGGGCTACGGCAAGACGATCCCACCTGAGGCGCTGATGGCCACCCGCCATGATGCTGATGCAGAGCGGCCCTCCCCCACAGCCGCCACCCTGGCAGGGGCGAGGCTCGCTGTCAGTAGCGAGAGCCGGGATGGGCAAAAGCTCGATGTGGCCCTGGTGAAGCGGCACACGGGTGGTGGGTTTATGACTGCCCGGATGATGAGGGAGAACACCTTCACCTTCCCCATCAGTCACAAGCTGTGGCTGATGACCAACCACCGCCCCGGCCTCGACCACATGGACGATGCCTTGAGGGGTCGGCTGCACCTGATCCCCTTCGATCGCCAGTGGAACAGGCCTGGCCACCCCGCCCGGAATGAGGAACTGCCAGACGGTGACAAGGATCTGATGGCCACCCTGCGGGCTGAGGCCTGCGGGATCCTCGTGTGGCTGATCCAGGGTGCTGTCCGTTACGCCAAGGAAGGCTTGGAGCCGCCTGAGGAAGTGGCCCGGATGACCCGGACCTATTTTGCTGAGCAGGACCCCATTGGCCGTTGGGTCGAGACGCAGGAACGGTGCGAGCCCCAAAGGGGAACGCAGGCCAGCGCCCTGTATGCGCAGTTCACCAAGGATCTGGGCACCGAATCAGCCGGGGTCACTGAGAAGGCCTTCTGCCAGGCACTCGGAAACCGGCACGGGATCAACAAGTGCAAGAAGAAGGCGGGCATGCACTACGGGCTGGCCCTCAACGGCATGAATGAGCCTGGAAAGGTGCAGGGTGCAGGATGATGCAGCGTTTCTCTAGTTCCTCTCTAACGGGTCAAAAAACCATGTATAGGGGGAGATGTAGGGGAATCATGCGCAACCCTGCACCCTGCACCTTTGCCCCCTGCTCGACCCCCAACACCATCGCCCACGACCCCCGCTGCTCGAAACCCCGTGTGTGCGGCCACTACACGACTAGGAATTCAGGGGTGCGCCGATGAGCGCACAGAAGCTGACGCACAAGCAACAGGCCTTCGTCCGGTCATACGTGCGCCTTGGGGGCATGAATGCGACTCAGGCGGCCCTGGCTGCTGGGTATAGCGGCAAGGATGGTGGCGCAGGTGCAGGTGTGGCCGCGAGCCGGATGCTGCAAAAGCCTCACATCCTGCATGCGATCCGGGAAGAGACAGAGCGCACCCTGCGGGCTGGGGTGGCTCAGGGTGCGCAGGTGCTGCTGGACCTGGCCTCGAATGCTCAGAGCGAGTCTGTGCGCCTTCAAGCAGCCACGGCCCTGCTAGACCGGGGCGGGATGCAGCTTGCCTCGATGAGCGAGCACCACATCGTTGTGGAAGACAGGCGCACCGATGCCGAGTTGCTGTCCCGAGTCGAAGAACTGAGCCGAGAGCTTGGGGTGGGATCCAGGGTCATTCCGGGGGAACTATCCAGCGTTTCACCCGCCCTGGTTGCAAATCCTGGTTACAAAAAGCCAATGACGGTTGATTCGATTGAGGTTGACCGTGAATAGCGCCCGTCTAACAGACCGTTCCCTTTGCAACCCAACCCCCAAAAGGCAAGAAATGCTAGGAAGCGTAGCCGCCCATGTCGTGGTGGCACGGCCTGGGTTGAGAGCATGGGTGTCGGGCTGGCTCGATCCCCTCTCCCCCGCTAAGGCACCAACGCCTGGCCATGTGCGCATCGAGGCACCCCCTCAATCCTATGGGGTAGTCGGGCGAAATCACACGACCAGGGGGTGGGGGTGGGGGGCACACCCGGATTCGCGGGCCAACCGAAGGTCGAGGGGTGCCACCCCCGCGATTGCATGGTTTCAACCCTTCGGTGCTGTTGCGTCCGGAGCGGTCAAAAAATTCGGAGGTTCCAGAAAATGACCCGACCTGACCCCCAGAAATTGGCTGAGTTGGCCCAGCACCTCGAGGAACTGAAGCGCCGGAAAGAAGAGAACCGGCTGAGCTACTACGTCGCCTATACGAAGCAGAGTGAGTTCCACGAACTTGGTGCCACCAAGCGTGAGCGCATGTTCATGGCTGGCAACCAGCTTGGGAAGACGTGGTCTGGGGGCATGGAAATGACCATGCACCTGACGGGGGAATATCCGGATTGGTGGCGGGGCCGCCGATTCCAGGGGCCTGTCCGGGCCTGGGCCTCGGGTGTGACGGGTGAGAGCACCCGAGACAACCCCCAGCGCATCCTGCTTGGCCCTCTCGGGAAGCAGGGCACGGGCTCGATCCCCAAGGATTCCATTGTGGAGGTCAGGACCGGGCGGGGCCTGCCAGACGCCCTCGACAATGTTCTGGTCAAGCACAAGAGTGGTGGCGTCTCGCAGGTGGCCTTCAAGTCATACGAGCGGGGCCGGGAGAAGTGGCAGGGCGAAACTCTGGACGTGGTGTGGCTCGATGAAGAGCCGCCCATCGATATCTACTCTGAGGCCCTGGCCCGTATCGCAGCCCGTAGCGGGATGATCTACCTCACAGCCACCCCCCTGCTAGGCATGTCTGATGTGGTGCGCCGATTCCTGAATGAGCCGACGGCTGACAGGGCATACGTCCAGATGACCATTTCTGATGCCTTGCACATCAGCCCGGAGGACCGGGAACGGATCATCGAGGGATACCCAGCGCATGAGCGTGAGGCCCGCGTGAAGGGCATCCCCATGTTGGGCTCAGGCCGGGTGTTCCCTGTGGCTGAGGAAAAGCTGCTGGAGGAAGCCTTCTCGATTCCCCAATTCTGGCCCCGCATCGTTGGGATCGACTTTGGATGGGACCACCCGACCGCAGCCGCTTGGCTCGCTTGGGACCGTGACCAGGACATCGTCCACATCTATGACGTGTATCGTGTCCGGGAAGAGACGGCCATCACCCATGCCGCTGCCATCAAGGCTAGGGGTGAGTGGATCCCGATTGCTTGGCCGCATGACGGTGCCCAGACGGAAAAGGGTGGAGGGGAGACCCTTGCTGCCCAATACAAGAAGCTGGGTCTCCGGATGCTCAACGTCCAAGCTCGCTTCGAAGATGGCGGGAACAGTGTCGAGGCCGGAGTCATGGACATGCTCAACCGCATGCAGACGGGCCGCCTGCGGGTAGCTGCCCATCTTGGTGAGTGGTGGGATGAGTTCCGCATGTATCACCGCAAAGATGGACGGATCGTCAAAGAGCATGACGACATCCTGAGTGCCACTCGATACGCCTTGATGATGCTCAAGCACGCTCGCACTGGGTCTGAATACTCCAAACGTGGCCCCCGCCAAGCTCATGGGGTGAATTACAACGTATTCGACCCCTACGGACCTGATGAATCCGACAGCCGGGAATCGGGGATAGGGGTGGTGTGTGGTCCTCCCCCCTACGGCGACAGGACCCGCCGCCGCCGCAGCATCAGTGCGGAAGACACCGACTATCCCTTTTTCAATTGAGGTGAGCCATGCCCATCATTCAAGGCTATGACGAACACATCATGCCCCAAGGTCAGATCGGGGTGCGTGCTACACCTGACGACTTTGGTGCGCAGATCGGCCAGGGCATGCAGCGTCTTGGTGCTGGGCTGGGGGATGCCGCAGACACGGCCTTCAAAATCGCTGAATCCCAGGACGTAACAAACGTCCACGTCAACATGGCCAAAGGCAGGGCGGAGTGGACACAAAACCTCCAGGACAGGGCGAACGCAGCCCAGCCGGGAGATGAGACCTTCCTCGATAGCTTCCACAGCGACATCGCATCCTGGGCCGAAAAGGGTGCAGCTTCCGCAGCCACCCCTGCCGGGCGGAAGCTTTACGCATCAATGGCGGCCAACATGGTCAGCGAGTTCACCCAGCGTGCCATCGGCATTCATTCCGAGTTGGCTGGGCAGGACGCAAGGAACAAATACGAACTGATGATGAAGTCGGCTGGGTCTACGGTCTATCAGGACCAGTCGCAGATCGGCACGGTCATCGATCAAAGCAAGGCATACATCGATGATCCCAAGGGGCCGTTCGCCAAGATCCCTCAGCCTACACGCGACAAGTTCAAGCAGCAGATTGAACAGGATGTCAACTTCGCCGCCGCTCGTGGGTTCGTTCGCCACAGCCCCGATGCGTTGCTCCAGTCCGTTGCGCCTGACCAACTGACGCAGTTCAAGCCTTGGGACAATCTCATCCAGTCGAACGCTGCCCCAGGCGGCAAGGTCAGCATCAGCCCGGAAACCATGGCACAGGCACCCGCTGTCACGGCTGCGGCTGCGGTTAAGAATGTGAACCCCAACATTCTCCTGGCCCAGGCTGATGCCGCTGGGGGTGTGGCCGAAGACCCGAAGGTGCAGGCATCTGACGTGGCCGCCCTGCTCAAGCAATACGGGGGTGATTACCGAAAGGCCCTGGCTGCTTACCACATGGGCACGACTGGCCTTGATGCCACCCTGCAACGGTGGGGGTCCGAATGGGAGGCCAATCTACCGGAGGCAACCAGAGACTACGTCAACACGATCATGGTCAAGTCCGGGGCCGTGGCTGAGGGCCAGTCCACTGACGTGGTAGCACCAGAGCTTCCGGCCCAGCCTGACCCAACCGCACCCCCACCCCCAGCAGGCCCGCGTGCGCCCGCCGCATCGACCCTACCCTTTTTTCAGAACATGTCCTGGGAACAACAGGACCACGTTGTGAAGGAGGCGGTCCAGCTTCAGCACATGCGTATGACCATGGCGGAGAAGGCCAGGGCTGAGCAGGAATACGAACTCAAGAAGCAGCAAGACGGGGTAATGGATGGGTTCCTGAAGCAGATCATCGACCCGGCCACGAACGGCAAGTTCAGCGAAAAGGCCGTGCTTGCTGACACGACGTTATCTTGGCAACAGAAGCAGCACGCCATTGACTACAACCTGACCCGCATGCGGGAACTCAGTTCAGCGGCTGAGACCAGGACGAACCCGGCTGAGGTTCGGCGATTGATGCTTCAGATTCATGCCGCAGACGATGACCTGACGAAGACCTACAACATGGATCCGGTCATGGCCTCCTACAAGTCCGGGTCCATTTCCACGAACGAACTGCGAATGCTCCGGGTTGAGGTGGAACAACTCCGCAGCGGAGACACCAACAGCTTTCAGAAGCAGGTGCATTCGGCCCGTGAGGTGGTCTACACCTCGCTTGCCCGGAGTGTGTGGGGTCAGTCCATGCCTGAGGTTGCGGCTGATGCTGCCTATAGGTTCAACGCAGACATGGACAGTCGGATTGCTGAGATGCGCAAGGCGAACCAAGACCCCCGCACCCTGCTCGATCCAGCGTCAAAGGATTACTTGCTGAAACCAGAGCGCATCAAGGGGTATCTGCCCGGCACTCAATCAGCCCTGAGCACGGGTGGGGGGAAGGTCATTCAGCAGGGGCAGAGTGACCGCACTCCCGACCCTGCCCTTGAGGTCGGCAAGGTCTATGAGGTCAAACCGGGGGTGAAGATGACCTATCTTGGCGGGGCCAAGAATCTGAGCACGAGTTGGAAATGAGCGAACCGCTGAACATCGACTTCATTGACCAGCCCAAGCAGGACACCAGCCTGGGCATCGACTTCATTGATCAGCCGAAGGGCAGAGCGTTCAATCCTGCACAAGGGCAACAGTATCAGCCGGGCTTCTTCAACAAATATCCGGCCATTCAGCCCGCTTCCATCGGCCCTGCCAAGCCGCACGATGAACAGTCTGATTTCATGCTGGCTCTGGATTCCACTTCTCAATTCATCCGGAAAACTCAGGCCGCCACTGAGGCCTTGAACCGGGGCATTGATGACACGATTCATGGAAGGTTCGCGGGCATCGGCGGGCGGATGGCCGATCAATACAGCGCCGAAATGGATGCCCCCCACGGCCCCGCCCGTGTTGGCAGCGGCATGGCGGATGCATTCAGGGCAGGATTGGAAGGGTCTTCGGGCGGGCTCTTAGCCCGTGGCCACCTGCCTGACGTTGTGCTCGATCCCCAGAATGCCAAGTGGTATGAAAAGCTGGCGTCCGGTGCGGGCTCGCTGATCGGCGATGCTCCGGCCATGGTCGGCGGGTTCTTGGTGGGCGGGGCCGCAGGCATCGAGACTGGGCCAGGTGCCGTCCTCATTGGTGGGGCCGCTGGGTTCGCTGCCCCCACTGCCATCCGGGAAGCGCTGGTCAATGCCTACACCCTCGATCAGGTCAGTAGCAGTGCCGATTTCCTGAACCGGGCGAACATATCAATCATGCGAGTCGGCAAGGATGCCCTTGTTGGGGCGCTCACCTCAGGGACCGGGGCCGTAGTTGGGAAGGCCGTTGCCCCCCTGGCTGAGGGTGCCGTGGCCGGGGGCCGCATCTCAGCCACTACGGCAAGGATCGCAACTGGAACGGCCACAGCCGGGGCCGAAGTTGGGACCATGACCGTGGCCCCGGCTCTGCTCGAGGGCCGCCTGCCAGAGCCTGAAGACTTCATGAACGCAGCCCTGCTCGTGGGAGGCCTGAGGGGCGCGGGTGTAGTGGCTGGGAAGCTACGAGCCATCTATGCAAAGACGGGGGTTGAACCCATTCAGGTAGTAGCCGATGCGAAGAACAACCCCGAGATCATGGCTGATCTACTGAAATCACCTACAATGGAAAGCGAGGCTGAATATGATTCCAGTCAAAGCAAAGGCACAACGGGATCTGGCGAAGTATCCCAACCCACAGGACGAGCCTTTGGAAGTGATGCACCAGCGGCTGGGGATGCCGCCCCCGGCGACACTGGAGGACGGCCCGAATTGGGCGGACCAGGATCCACGACGACCCTTGCCGAATCCCCCAGGCTCCAGTCTTACCAAGTAAGAAATATCCCTGTCATCAACGTCAATGGAGTTGAGATTGCAGGCGGCCCTCGGCCTCCCTACTTCTCTTTCCATGGAAACGTTGGAACAGACGGTGTGCCCCAAGCCGGAGGCGAAACAACAGGGGCTGCGGGAGTTGGGGTCTACATCGGGCAGACCCACGCTACGGCAGGAAAGTTCCGGGGAGGCATGGCCGAAGACGGCACCCCCAACGGGCAAGTGTTGGCTCTTTACCACGACACCTCCCTTCTCAAGACGGTGGACCTGCGGCCAGATCGGGTCTACACCCCTCAAGAGGCCTTGGCACTTGGGTTTGACTCCCAAGGGGAGAGCGCAACCGGCCACGAAATCAGACTCGCTTTGGTCGGGGAGTTGGGGCCTGCGGGGTTCACCAAGCACATGCAGGATCTGGGTTTCAACGGTGTGGCCTACGGCCTTGGATTGGATGGTAAGACCCCCGCCTGGTGTGTCTTTGATCAGTCCGTTTTCAAGAGAGTGACCGACACCAAGGGCTGGTCAGCGGATGAGATTGCCCGCAGGGAGGCCTTTGACCCGACTCCAATCAAGGTGGGCACTGTTCCGGTGGAGCAGCCGCTGCCCCGCGCCTACAGGCCCTTGGCAGCCGAGCGAGCGGCACAGGATGCGTTCTCTGGGGAGCGGGCACAGCAGGTGTTGGACCACCCCTTTGCAGACGTGCCTGAGACCAAGCAGCCGTTTCAACTCAACATGCGCTACATCGATGGGCCAGAGGATCTGAAGGCGCTTCAGACCCGCATGGCCGACGTGTATCAGGAAGACATCAATGCGGCTCGTGGTGGAACTCAGAGTTGGGCTGAGACTGAATCGAAGGCCGCCCAGCAGGTAGCTGATATGACTGGCCAGGATCTGGAAAAGGTTCTGGCTGGACGCCAACCGGGCGACACGTCGAATGCCGTGCAGCTTCAGATCATGGGGGACATCCTCATGCAGGCCACGGTCGAGGCCGGTAACGCCATCAAGGCTGTCCAGGAAGCAGGCGTCAACGCTACTGATGGGATGAAGGCCGATGCTCTTTCGGCAATCCATCGCGTGGCCATGGTGCAGGCTGATTTCACCGGGGCTAGTTCCGAGCTTGGCCGGGCACTTCAATATCTTCAGAGGATCAAGGAACTGAGGGCCAAAGGGGAAGGCCTTCGAAATCTGGTTGACCTGTATGGAGAGTCAAACCCAACGGAACTTCTTCGTCTGGCTGCTGAAGCAAACAGCCCAGAGGGCCTGGCCATGTTTGCTCGGGAAATGAACAAGGCCACCACCTGGGGCAAGGTCATCGAGTATTGGAAAGGCAGCGTGCTTGGCCCGTTGGCTGTCGGGAAGAAGGTCACTAGCGACTTGGCCATGACCGTCATGCAGCCCATCGTGGATGAGGCATCCTGGGCCTATGGGGCTGCCAGGGAAGCGATGGGCGGGGAGGAGAACACCCAGTCCGCTGCCAGGGGTGCGGCTCGGGCAGTCGGCAATTTACGGGCTGCGAGTGATGCACTCAAAATCACCTTGGCCCAGATGCGATCAGAAGGCCCTATCGATGGGGCAGCCAACGTCGTCAAGGAGATGCTATTCAAGGATGACCCAGGCGGGATGATGGGCAACCGGCATCAACTTGGCGGCAACTTCGGCAAGGCCATTCGAATGAACTTCAGTGCCCTGGAGTTCATCACCGAATACTTCAAGAACCTCCAGATGCGCGGGGAAGCCTACGCCATGGCAGCAGACGAGGCCGGGAAAGCTGGGCTTTCTATCGGCACCCGTGAGTTCTGGGAGCAGGTTGGCGAGCGAGGCATGCAGCCATCTGAGGCCACCATCGACCACCTGGAACAGTTCGGCAGGCGCATGACCTTCGGTGAGAAGTTGGGGCCAGTTGGGCAGGCCGTGAACAAGCTGGTTCAGGCCGCCCCGGTGCTGGAATTTGTCGTCCCCTTCCGAAAGGCCCCGGCCAACGTCATCAAGCAGGAAATTCGGCTATCTCCGCTGGCACCGTTCTCGGAGCAGTGGAGGGCTGACTTCAAAGCCGGGGGTGAGACCCAAGCCCGTGCCCTGGCTGAGATGACAGTTGGAACGGCCATCGCTGGGCTGGCCATGTCCTGGGCCGCCTCTGGCCGCATCAGTGGGGCGGGCGATCCTGACCCCGCCAAGCGTGCGACCCAGATGGCCGCAGGCTGGCAGCCTCACAGCATCAAGATTGGGGGCAAGTGGTATTCCTATGGGAAGGTCCATCCAACGGGGCTTCTCATGGGTATGGTGGCCGACGTCCACGACATGTGGGGCTACATGGATGCTGGGGATTCAGACAAGGCGCTAAAGGCTGTCCAGAATGCAGCCGCTGAGGCCATCAAGGAACAGCCCTTTCTCCAGGGTGTTGAGAATGCCTCTGATGCACTCCAGGCTGCGGACGGCAAGGGCGCTCGATTCGCGCAGAACTTCGTGTCGGGGTTCGTCCCTATGGGCGGCACCCTCAGCACCGTGGCCGCAGCCATGGACCCTTACCGCCGCGAGGTAGACAGCATCATGGCCGCCGTCATGAACAAGGTCCCAGGGTTGCGGCAGAACCTAGAACCTAAACGGGATCTGTTCGGCCAGGAAATTCCAGAATCCCAGCGCCTGCTGGGCCTCAGTCCGATCAAGGCCACCGAACCAACAGAGGACAAGGTTCGGACTGAAGCGGCCCGGCTTGGCATCAGTTCCCCCCACATTCCGAAGTCCATCCAACTCCCCGCTGCGCACATCCATGACCTGGGCAAGGTTGAACTCACCCCCCAGCAGCGTGACGTGTTCGGCGACGTGGCTGGGCACATGGCCTATCAAGTCCTGGCTCAGATGGTGAACAGCCCTGGGTGGGACTACATGCCCGATCTGGTGAAGCAGCGGGCCTTCACAGTGGCTCTGGAGAAGACGCACAAGGCTGGGGAGATGGCTGCCGTGTCAGACGAGCAGAGGCAGAAGGAAATCCAGCGCATCATCGGGGTGGTGGGGGAGAAGCTCAAACCCCCGAAGTAACCCCTATGTCTGGTAAAATTAAGCAGCGTTGGAGAGGCCCTGGTCCCCGATAACCCCGTGATCCTTGGCACTTTCCCCACTGCAAAAAGTTGCGGGATTTGTATTCCCTCTACATAATTCAGCCTGGAACCCCGTAAGGCATGCCTTACGGCCCCCACCCCCTGCGGGGTGGGACTATCACCAGAAGGCACGTCCTTCTGGCCCCGGTGCCCTGCGGTGCCGGACTAATCTCCAAGGGGTATACCCCAAGGTGCCGGTCGCTAGCGCGACCGGTTTTTTATTGTGGGCACCATTCCCAGGGCGTAAGTTCGAGTGATGTCAAAGACACGAGTTATCGCCTTCATCGATGGATACAACTTTTATCACTCGGTTCATGAGATGAACCCTGTTGATCGACGGACGGGGCGGTTGCTCAGGATAAAGGACCACCTCAAGTGGGTGAACCTCTGGTCCCTGGTAAAGGCATTCACTCAGCCCTCCAAAGAAGATTTGATTGGCGTCCACTACTTCTCTGCTTACGCCACCTGGAGACCCGCGTCATTTGCCAAGCATCGAGCCTTTGTAGCTGCCTTGAAAACCACGGGCGTCAACGTGGTCCTAGGCAAATTCAAAGAGAAGCCCAGATCGTGCCGCAAATGCGCCGCTACTTGGAAAGGCCACGAGGAGAAGGAAACCGACGTGAACCTCGCCCTGTATCTGCTGGACCTCGCCTATAAGGATGAGTTCGACAAGGCAATCGTGCTGACCGCTGATACGGACATCCTCCCTGCCATCCGCATGGTGAAGGACCGATTCCCCAACAAGGAAATCGTCGGGCTACTTCCGAATACTCGATTCGTGGCCGCGAATGCTCTGAGAACCCTCTGCCCGGTGAGCAGCTTTAACGAGGGGCATCTCAAGAAGAACCTATTCCCGGCAGTGATAGCTGTTCCTGGGAGCAAGGACATCGTCCGGCCCCCAGCTTACGACCCTCCGGCTGTTCCGTAGCCCGATCCTGGTATGGAACTTGATCACAACTGAGGTAGACAGGATCCCGACATCCTGGTGAAATTCCCGCTTACCTCCAAGAGGAACCTTTGCTGAGCCTCACAGATCAGGGAGTCTTGCCCCCATTCATAGGGGATCCAGCCTCCGAGGGGCCGTCAGGGTTTTCGCCTTTCTTGTTCACACCGGAAGATTTCGTGGCTGTCTTTGGGACAAGCCCTCACAGAAGCCGGATCCTCACGGGATTCTTTGAATACCGTAAGGCGCTCCGAAGATTCGGGGTGAGCGGGACCCAATGGATTGGGGGCAGCTTCGTCGAAGACTGCAAGAAGATTCGAGGGCGTGAGCCAAGCGATATTGACGTGGTCACTTTCATTGATGGGGCCACGGTGCCCCAGCCTGGGCACCCTCTGCACGAAGATTTCAGAACCTTCATTTCCCACAGCCATCGAAAAGTGTTGAAGGCTGATTATCTCTGCGATGCATTTATCGTGAGCGCGATGTATCTCCACCCTTCTGGCGGCCTGATGAATGTCTATGCCGCAACTGATGTGGTCAGGTATTGGTGTAACTTCTTCGGGCATTCTCGATCCATAGCCGGAGCCGCCCAGGTCTGGAAGGGCATGGTGGAGATTCCCCTTTCAACCGATCCTGTTGATGCAGAGGCTGTCAGGCTGCTTGAGAAGGAAGGGGGTGGATCATGAGTAGAGTGACTGATCGATCCTTCCTGCTGGCCCAAGAATCTGAACTCATCAGAATGGTCGAAGCGTGCTCACAAGATGATTGGTTCCGTCGTGACACCCTTCAGGCTCGTCTCGATGCGGTGCGAGAGGAATTGGAAGCGCTTCCGATAGAAACCGTGGTTCCGAGGCCAGCGGAAGTCGCCATGCTTTTTGACGGCGCTCCCGTGGAGGCAAGGAAGGGCATTGAGGCCGCATTCGTCCCAGAGGCAATTGAGAAATTCACCGCCCTGGTAGCTGCCCGGCTAGAGGAAATTCGGAAGAGGGTCGGCAAGTCGCTTCAGCATCAGTTCAGTGCCAGGCCCCTATTAATCGTTGGCACGGCTGAGGGCTCATTCGGGTTCCAGTTCCGTGAGGCTGCGGCCCCCGCAGAGGACAATAAGCTCATCGGCAGTTCATACACCGAAGAGGCCATCAAGGATGCCGTAGCACTCATCAACGACTTCGACAAACTGGATGACGCGCATTTCAGCAAGCGTGTCGCACAAATTGACCGGCGATCCATCCAGGCTCTGGCTGGATTCTTCCAGCACGTTGTGGATAACAAGGCGACACTAAAATTCCGCTCGGACGCGATCAACACTGAAATCGACCGCCCGTCTGTTCTTCACATCGCAGAGCGAGCCCGGCAGGTTGAAAAGCAGGCGGACACCATCGACATTCCGGGGATGCTGTATGGGCTGATGCGATTTGGGCGAAGGTTCGAATTCCAGCCTGAAGTCGGGAAATGGTTCGATGGCCGAATCGCCGATACCTTCGACATGGGCACCGCGCCAAGGGAATTGCCTACCAAGTGTGTCGGGGTCTTTCATCAGGTCCGCGAGCTACATGTGGGGAAGGGAGCGAGGCCCCGGTGGAGGCACGAGCTACTTGCCATCAAGCCTTGGATCGAAGGGGAGTCGTAGATTCTCGGTTCCAGTGGAACAGCCGCTGCCACGGCAGAGGGTGGCCCCCCGTTGCGACCCTCGCACCATGTGGCGACTCTCACGACAGAAGTAGCCCTCTTTCTGTAGCGAAAATCGCAACATGTTGAGATAATAACAACAGAAATAATTAGACTTGACACGAGTCTCGGGCAACCCAAAATTGGCAGGTCAAACAACCCGCCAAGGAGGCGACCCGTGGAAACCACCTATGAATCGATCAACACCAAGGGCATCCTGCACGACATCGCAGAGGACGCCATTCAACTGAACAACATGTTGGTCTGGTTCGGTGTGGATACCTTGCCTGCGGAGGTCCAGGCCTCTCGGGAAGAGCTTTACCAAGCCCTCCAGGCAGAGCGGCCCATGAGCAATGGCGACCTCTGTGCCATTGCCAATGAGTGCGCCTTCATGGTGGCTGCGATCCTCGACCCGACAGAGGGCATGGACATGATCAACTGGGTCGGGGGAGAGCCCAGCCGCATCCTCGTGGACCTGCTTAGGAAGCTCGTGCCCTTGGGCTTGATGGACAACTACACGCGAGAGAATGGCGGGTTCGGTATCTGGTGAGGCGGGGCATGACGATTGAGGAGCAATACCGGGAGTGGGAGGAGACAGGCCGGGAATGGATCGGCAACCTCATGCCCACCCTGCGGGGCCACGGCTGCGTCTGGCACAGATGCACCGTGGCGGGACTCCAGGGCATCGTGAGAGCCGGGGCAATCCTCCCAGCAGGGGAGACAACCGAGCCTTCATGCGTGAGTGACTGCCAGGCGCACCGTCTAGGCGCTGTGCCCCTATTCGACTTCGACAACCCGACAGAGCGAGAGGTCTATCGTGCAGCGAAGATGGGGTGGGCTGGGTTCTTGCACGGGGAAGAGGGGATCACGGTATGGCTGAGGATCCCTGTGGGCCGCTTGGACCCTGGCGGGCTGCTTCTCCGTGACGTGGAAGCCGCCAAGGGCAACCCCCTCATCTCACACCGCTACAAATGGATCCCCTATGTCGAGGCCTGGCACCTGGCCCCAATCGACTGGCGAAATGTAGACCAAGCCTGGGCCGTCCGGATGCCCTATGGCGGGGGTGCCTACACCATGACCGGCCTGAGCCTCGCAGACCCCGTATCGGAGGCCCAGCAACTTCGCCAAACATGGGGTGAGGAGTGGGAGCGGAGACGGGCTCTGGACCGTGCGGAAGGGAAGATCGATCTTGGAGAAGCGCTGAGGGAGGCTCAAGCGCGGCGGCAATCTGAGGCCTGATCCCACACGGCCAACACAGGGCGGGTTTTGCAACCGGGATGTAACCGGACGCCCCATAACGGGGCCGGACAGGGCAGCATACAGATACCCTCAAACCCCCGGTTTTGCTGGGTTTCTCGGACGATTCAGAACGGAACGGACAGGCGGAAACACTATGGAGCCGATTTCAAGACTGGCGCCATCAACCGCTCGGCCAACCCTCCGTGCGAACAGTTTGCCCTGGGGGCCCCCGATTCGTCCATTTTGGACCCGGGAGGGAGGGGGCCGAGGCTGGGGCGTGACTGGTCCGGTGATCACCCAAAAAGCTAGGGTTTGGTGTCCCATCCCTCCGCGGCCCTGAAGCTGTGGTAACGGCCCTGGCCCAGGATCAGGTGATCGGCGAGGGGCACCCCCAGGGATTCCCCGGCGGCCTGCAGCCGCCGGGTCAACTGTGTGTCTTCGCGGCTGGGTGTGGGGTCGCCGCTGGGATGGTTGTGGTAGGCCAGGGCCGAGGAGGCGCCGTAGCGCAGAGCCTCGCGGAAGAACTCCCTCGGGCTGATGAGTGTGGCCGTAGTGGTTCCCTGGCTGAGGATCCGCTCGGCCAGCAGGTCGCCTTTGGCGTTCAGGGCCAGCAGGCCGAAGCGCTCCTCGGACCATCCCTGGCAGCGCGGTAGCAGGTAGGCCCCGGCGGCCCTGGGACTGGTGATGCGGGGTCGTTCGGCGGTGCACTGGGCGCGCCGAGCCAGTTCCACCGCCGCCCAGAGCTGGCCGGCCTTGGCGGGACCGAGGCCGGGCTGCTGCAGCCAGTCGTTCAGGCCCAGGCCGATGAGGCCGGCGAGGCCTCCGGTGCGACCAAGCACCGCCTGCGCCAGTTCCACTGCGCTTTGGCCCCGGCGCCCTGTCCCCCAGAGCAGGGCCAGCAGCTCCGCGTCAGCCAGGCTTTCGCCATGTCCCGCCAGCAGGCGTTCCCGGGGGCGCTGCTCGGGGGAGAGGTCGAGAATGCGCATGAAGGCGCTCCTGGGTGGGAAGGGCAGGGAGGTCCGGCAGCGCCTCGGCCGCCCGGGTGGGCTCCGGGTCGCGCTGGCGGCAAGGGGATCCGCAGGGAAACGGCGGGCACGTCAACAACGGGTCCAGGCACCCAGCCGCGGCCGGTAGCGCAGCAACTCCACGGATCCAGACAGATCCAGGCAGAGGCAGAGGGCCTCCTGGCCGTGGTGCAGGAACCACACATTGGCCAGGGCCCCGCGCTGGGGCATGACCGTGATGGGGTGTGGATCACCCCCTCGCCAGCCGCTGTCCTCTAGACTCGGCGGAAGGGGGATGGCCGGGGGTCTACCCCAGCGGACTCCTTTGGGTAGTCTCACGGCGATCCGTCCCTCCGCGGGCTGGCGGCGGGGTTCCAGCACCACGGTGCGGTGATGGAGGGAGGCCAACCGGAAGGCGAGGCGAAGGCTGCGGTCCAGTTCGACCCGGGCGGCCCGGAGGGGTCGGCAGAGGGGCGAGGGCCAGAGGGCAACCGCGATCCGGGTGACCTGCTGGAGGAAGGTGGCTCCAGAGGCGAGCATCACACCCTCGACCACTTGCCGAGGCTTCGTCGCCAGCGCAGCACTTGAAGATGTCCTTGGCCGGAGAGGCGCATGCACAGGGCCTCCTGGCCATCGTTCAGGAACCAGGCACTCGCCAGGGCGGTGTGCCTCGGTGTCACGGTGATGATGGGGTGGGATTCGCCGGTTATAGCCGCCACGGGTGAGTCCATGTCGGGGGGATACGGGATGTGATCGGGCTTGCCCCATTTCACATGGCGACCCAATTGCACCGGCAGGTGCTCTCCTGCGCCGCTGGAATGGCCCAGCGCCACCTTGACATCGGTACCCCGGGCGCGGGCCAGGGTGAAGGCCTGGTACAGGCTCCCCACGATCTCCTGGTGAGCCGCCGACAGCTCGATGCTTCCCTCGTCGAGGCAGAGGGTGGACATGGCGCCAAGGATCACGAGCACGGCCATGACCACGGTGAGTTCCAGGAGGGACGAGCCCCGCTGGTGGAGCTGCCTAGAATCCCGACCCATGGCCGCACCTACTTCTTCGAGACCGCAGGGGGCTGCACGGGCGCCGTGGACAGGAAGGGCTTGAGCTTGGCGAAGGCCTTCTCGCCGATCCCCTTGACGTTCATCAGCTCCTCGGACCTCTGGAAGCCGCCATGCTGCGTCCTAGTTATATCCGTTTATTCATTTTTATGTGTGTGTGACTGCTTTAATCTTTTAATTTGAGTTTTTATGTTGTCATTCATTTTATGAATTTTCAATGAAATCCCTTTCGGACCTACCCGCAATCCATCAAGACTTCCCTCCCGGAACCTCTGCCCCCAGCTCACAAGGAAATAGCGAATGGGCACCAAAGCTGCGGGGAGCTGTTTCCATTTTGGAAACAGCTCAAAGACAGACTTCGGCGATGAGGCATTGACCCAACGGCTTGGCGGGTTGAACGGCGGAAACTGCGAGCCCATGGAAAGCCAGGTGCCCCCCATGGACTTCCTATGGAAAGCCAAACACAGGCTTCCCACAGGAAGCCCACAGGTCCCCCCAGCCTTCCCACAGGCTCGGCCTTCGGCTGGAAACCGCGCAGCGGTTTCCACAGTTACACGCCTGGACCGGGCAATCAGCATCGGGTTCAGATAGTTCGACGGAGGACGATCAGTTCTCCCCAACAGACTTCTGATCCTCTGCTCTGAGATATAGAAAGATGACAGCCTCCATGACGCGTGCAGGCTTCACGTGCATAGTCGCAGCCATTTCCCTGACCCATTTGCACTCGAGCTTCCCTAGCTTGGTGTTGACGGTCTGGCTCCGGTAGCCACTCCGATTTTTTTTGACTGCGCTAATGACATGCTTGAGCTGATCAATTGACACAACAGGCTTGATCGCCCGCACAGCATCCGTGAAGAAGTATGAGTAGCCACCACCATCAGTCCGCTTCACCAGGAGGACATAGGATTCCTGATCCAGTCTGCAGATTGGGGACGGGACCATTATCCAACTTTCTGTAGAGCCATCTGGACCCTTCATCAGGTTCTGAATCAGCACTCTAACGGCAGCCTGCATGCGTTCTTGATTCATGGTCGTCTCCTAGGATTTCTAGCGACCCTGGAAGGTTAGGGAAGGGCCCCTCTGGTAATGTCTGTTCATGGCCCAGGCCCGCCGAACTCCCCTGACAATGACTGGGGTGAGGGGTGGCCTGGATATAATATCGGATTCCGATTATATTCACCTACCTGGGATGCGTCCATGACTTCGGGTCGGGGCGCGTATCAGGCCAAAAAGCCACTGGGGCCCTTAGCCTCACTAGGGCAACGAATCCGTGCCGTTCGAATTACCTGGGGATGGACCCAAGGCACCCTCGCAAAGGCCCTTGGCAGTGCTCAAAGCCTGGTCAGCGAATGGGAGAAGGACGTCAGCAGGCCTTCGGGGGCCTCACTTACCGCCCTGGCAAGGCTCTTCCACAGCTCTGCTTCAGCCCTCTCCACGGGAAAGGGCTTCAAGATCGCTGACCCTCCGGAAGCGAAGCCTGTGGGTGGCCAAATGAGCAAGCGGAGCATCCAGGAACTGAAAGGCCTGCTACCGGTCCTCAACGAAGGCGAGATCCTCCAAGTGGACACCGAGACCATTGACTCCGAGTTGGTGGCTTTGAGGGATGCTCTGGCGGCACTGCGGGCAGCAAAGAAGGAGGGGCGCCCTGTATGGTTGGTGATTGGGAACCCTGACTCCAAGAGGAAGTAGAGACCTGATTCTAGGAAGCCGTTCGCCAAACGATCGCAAGTGTAGCCCCAGCACTGCTCCTATGAGCGACAGATTCTTTGCCTGACGCTGGTCTCTAGAGATGAAGCCTCACGGGCCCCGTAACCATTGCCTTGGCACCAGCCTGGTGCATTATGGTGATTAGTGAACCGGAGCAAGCAATGGTGGTGCGGGCCAAAGAACCTAAACGGCGCGGTCGAAAACCAGTCGGCGAGCGTATTTCCATCGGCTTTGCTACTGACACCTATGAGCGGATCTTGGATCTTGCTGACTCGAAGAGTGTGTCGGTCGCTCAAATCGTTAGAGAAGCAGTCACTGACTACCTTGGAAGACTTGCAACAGTGAAGAAGTAGATGGCCACAGAGAACGAGTTCCTCAAGAAGTGGAGTGGGTCCGCCGGAAACGAGCGGGCCAACAAGGATTCGTTCCTGAATGACCTCTGCGACTTCCTTGATGTCCCTCGGCCTGGCCCTAAAGACAAGAGTCCCGACTACTGCTTCGAGAAGGATGTTGAACGGTTCGGCATCATCGACAGCGGCAAGAGCACGGTCTCCATCGACTTCTACAAGAAGGGCTCCTTTGCCTGGGAGGCCAAGCAGGGCAGCCTCAAGGCCGTCCCCGGTAGCGCCCCCGGCCGTGGGACTAGGGCCTACCAGCAATACATGGAGAAGGCCTTCCGCCAGGCGATGGGCTACCGGCGGGACCTGGACAAGGCTGTTCCCTTCGTCATCACTTGCGACATTGGCTTCTCGATCCAGGTCTGGGAGTGCTTCGACGGCGCGACCCCTGGCTATGGGGCCCGGGAATCCTTCAGCCTCGAAGACCTCCTAAAGCAGGATGTCCGGGACTACTTCAGGGCTATTTTTATGGACCCGGAGAGCCTCAGCCCTTCCAGGCGGCGGGCGAAGGTCACTAGGAAGGTGGCCGCGCAGCTAGGGCATTTAGCCTCTGTGCTTGATAAGACCAATCCCCCCGAGGTTGTGGCCCGTTTCCTCATGCGGTGTCTGTTCACACTCTTCGCAGAGGACATCGGCCTGCTACCCGAGAAATTGTTCGAGCACGCCCTTCTGGATGACTGGGCACCCCATCCAGAGTCCTTCGTCGATGGGCTTGAGGAACTGTGGAGCAAAATGAACGAGCCTGACCCCGCGAAGCGGAAGTGGGGCTCTCGTCGGATTCCCTACTTCAACGGGGGGTTGTTTGCCGAAAGCACGGTTCTGCCCCTCGCTCAGGAGCAGATCCAGATCCTGGGTGAAGCGGCAAAGTCCAACTGGGCAGAGGTCGACCCGAGCATCTTTGGCACACTCCTGGAGTCCGCTCTCAACCCAGAGGAACGACACCGCTTGGGGGCCCACTACACACCCCGAGCCTTCATCGAGCGGCTGCTAGTCCCTGCATTGAAGGATCCGATCCAGCATGATTGGGACCTCGTGCAGGCCGAGGCACTGGCTGTGGTGGGTTCGGATCCGACTGATGCCGACAAAGCCAAGGGCAGGGCCATCCTGCACGCCTTCCACGCAAAGCTCGCCAAGACGACGGTGCTCGACCCTGCCTGCGGCAGTGGGAACTTCCTCTATGTCGCCTACGACATCCTGAAGAGGATTGAACAGGAGGTCCTTTCCCGACTCATGGACATGGGTGAGACTAGGCGCACCCTGGCGCTCGACACTGTCATGGTCACACCCGCCCAGTTCCATGGAATCGAGCTAAAGCCCTGGGCGGCGTCGATCGCAGAGCTAGTTCTCTGGATCGGACACCTCCAGTGGTATCACAAGCTCTTCCCGGGGCAGGCCCCACCAGAGCCGATTCTCCAGCGGCACGAGACCATTGAACGGCGAGATGCGGTGCTGACCTGGTCGGGCACCAAAAAGACCTCCCGGACCCGCTGGGACGGGAGAACATTCAAGAAACATCCAGTCACCGGCAAGGACGTTCCTGACGAGACGGCGCAGTTGGCAATCAACGATTACCTGAATCCTAAGCCTGCGAAGTGGCCGGAGGCTGAATACATCATTGGGAATCCTCCGTTCGTGGGCAATGCCCGCATGCGCGATGCCCTAGGCGACGGCTACGTCGAGGCACTCCGCGCTGCCTACCCCGACGTGCCCGATAGCGTAGACCTCGTTCTCTACTGGTGGCATAAGGCCGCTGAGACTGTTCGGTCAGGCCGCACTCGGCGGTTCGGACTCATCACCACCAACAGTCTCAGGCAGGTGAAACAACGAGGCGTCATCACCCACCACACGAGTGGCAAGAATCCCGTGAAGCTACTGTGGGCCATTCCGGATCACCCTTGGACTGATGAGGGCGCAGCCGTACGAATCGCAATGACTGTAGGCGGGCTGGAAGGCCAACCCTGGCTTGGGCATGTGGTGGAAGAGGGCAACGGTGATACCCCAGAGAACGAAGCTCAGACCGTAAAGATAGAGGGTGGTGCCGTAGGGCAAATCAATGAAGACCTGAGCGCAGGGGCCAATGTCGCTGAGAGCATCGCCTTAAAGGCCAACGCTGGCCTAGCATGGGCTGGTGTGCAACTCTACGGCGCAGGATTCATCGTGACCACAGAATTGTGGGAATCCTGGGGCCGCCCAACAGTAGTTCATCCTTACGTCAATGGACGCGACGTAACGGATCGTCCCCGTGGAGTCAGAGTTATTGATTTTTATGGTCTTACCATGCAAGAGGCCCAACATAATTTCCCTGGCCCCTTCCAGCATGTTTATGAAAATGTGAAACCCGAACGCGACCAGAACCGTCGTGAGCCAATCCGAAACAACTGGTGGCTTTTTGGGTGGGTCAGAGAAGGTCTTAGGATAGCAAAAAAAGGGCTTACGAGATTCATTGTTACCCCAGAAACGGCCAAGCACCGTGTCTTTCAATTCCTGTCCAGTAACGTCCTTCCAGACAATCGCTTGACAGCTATTGCTACCGCTGATGCCTTTGCTTTGGGTGTTCTATCATCGAGATTTCATGGTCTATGGTCATCTACAAGTGGCGCGACCCTAGAAGATAGACCCGTTTATACGAAGGCTCGCTGTTTCGACCCGTTTCCTTTTCCGGAAGCCACTGAACCTCAGAAGCAGGTAATTCGCGATCTCGCTGAACGCCTTGATATGCACCGGAAGGCTGCGCAGGATCGGGGCGCTACCATCACCGGGATGTATAACCTGTTGGAGAAACTCCGTTCTAAAGAGCCGTTCTCCGAGAGAGAGCGCGAGCAACACGAAATCGCTCAAACCGAGATTCTTCGCCAACTACACGACGAACTGGACTTTGCCGTGGCCCAGGCATACGGCTGGCCCGAAGAACTGGCCGAAGCGGAGATCCTAGAACGCCTAGTGGTTCTTAACCAAGAACGAGCCCGCGAAGAGGCCCAGGGTCTTGTTCGCTGGCTCCGGCCCGAATACCAGGCCCCCAAGACCACCGAAGCGGCCCCAGTACCCATGATCGAGGTAGAGGACGAGCCCGAGCCAGCCCTATCCGTCCCAGCCGCCAAGGTGGTCACAGGCCCCTGGCCAAAGGAAACAAAGGAGCAGATTGCAGCCGTCCGGGACCTGATCCTGGCCTCAGATCGTGCCTGGACCATGGAGGACCTAGGTAAGGCTTTCAAGAGTCGTGGCGGCTACAAGAAGACCATCGAGTCCCGCGTCGACCTGCTGGTGGACCTTGGGGTAGTTGTGATGCAGCAAGGTCCCAAGGGGACTTTCTATCACCGGCCTATGGCCGCTATGAAAGCGTCCTGAAGCACCCCACCCTGATGGACCCCGAGTTGCTCAAGGAGGTAGGCCTTTTGTTCCAGCTTTGATGGTTACCTCATCACTAGAGTCAACTACTTGAAATCGTCCTCTAGCAACGGGAGTGTGCCTCCACGAGGAGTCATTTTGATGGTAAAACCCTTCCCTTCTGGGTTCTCGAAACGATAGGAAGTAAAACCAACGGCCCCTACATTATCGTTCCAGCGTTTACCTGAACCGAGGCCAGATAACGCTCTATCTCGTAAATCTGCATTCGGGAAGTTCGCCTTTTTTGACCGAAGGACTAGCCTGGTTGCACCGGGTCCCGTTGCTGACATCGTGTATTCGAGTTCGGTCCTCTCGCCAGAAGGAAGCATGGTGGGTTCTCCCCTCTTACGTGCGTATTCGAGTCGACCCTCTGGAGAAGGTCGTTCCCATTCTTCGTAGAAACTAACAAGGGTTAACCAATGGGTCCATTCAGCAATGCGGGACTTGTCGGTAAACCGGTCTAATCTCAGGGCCTCTTTACCTAATTCAGCTTCCTTGGCTTTAGCCAGTTGTAGGAGATAGGCTCTCAACATTTCTGAATCTTTGGCATTAGTAAATGACCGGACCTTCTCAAGTTGCTCTACCGTCAAAGAATCTGGATAGGACTCCTTCAGGACAAGGCATTGCTGGTTGAGATCCTGGTCGTATGAGTTTTGAGGTTTGAAGCGCAAATTGAACGTGTCCTGACGGCAAGCGTGCGTGAATGGCCAGTTGATGGCCGGTAGCTTTCATGGGTCCAGGGAGGACCCATGGCACGACCGAAACAGGAACCCCTGCCGCCAGCAGTGAATCGTCTGTATCAACGGGTTGAAAAATGGCGGCAGTCCAAGAAGGGTCAATTTTCGATCACGCCCGGTGAGCTTTGGGAGGCGGCGGTCCCGCTCGCGGTGAAGTTCGGCGTGTGCAGGATCGCCCGCACCGTGGGGCTGGACTATGGGGGCCTGCGGAAGCGGGTCGCCGCAGCGACGGGCAAGCCCGGCTCCGCACCGGCCATCACCTTCGTGGAGGTCCCCACCTCCGGGATGTCGCGGACGGATCTTCAGACTCCAGAGCCCCGGCCTTGTTCCGTTCCGGACTCCGGCCTAGTGATCGACATCTCCCGGCCTGACGGCACCCGGATGCGGATCAGCCTGAGGCCCGGGTTCGACATGGACACCGCTGGGATCGTGGCCGCTTTCGTCGGGAGCGCGGGTTGATCCAGGTCACCCCACAGATGCGTGTCCTCGTGGCTGTCGAGCCGGTGGACTTCCGGAACGGGATCGACGGCTTGGCTCAGCTATGCCGCGAGCGCCTTCGGGGCGATCCCTTCTCCGGCTGTGTGTTCGTCTTTCGCAGCCGGACAGGCCATTCCATCAAGGTCCTGGTCTACGACCAGCTTGGTTTCTGGCTCTGTCAGAAGCGCCTCTCCCAAGGCCGGTTTCGGCATTGGCCGGAAGGGAACGGGGAATCGGCGGAGCTTCTCGCTCATGAACTCCAGGTCCTGATCTGCGCCGGGAACCCGGCGACAACCGGCGTTCCAGCCGCTTGGAGAGCCTTCAAATGATAAAAAGCCTAATTGTTTATATAATTATATTGTGTTTCATTACTTCGACTGCCAGAGTTGAGGGTATGGGACGTTCGAGGCAGCGGCACCCGCAACCTTCCACGGCGTCGTTGGGTAGGGTTCCCGTCGATGTCCAGGAGATGGAACTGGCCACGCTGTTCGGCTACGTCGCCAAGGCCCAGAACGAACTCCTCAATGCCGAAGAGGCCAGGGCCCTGCATGCCTCCCTGGAGACCCTGGCCTTCCTTCTGGAGGAACTGAAACGCAAGGGGGCCACCCTTCGGCGCCTCCAGGCCCTGCTGTTCGGGTCCAGTTCGGAGCGGACGGACAGCGTGTTTCCCCCCACGGCGCCTGAGCCGTCAGCACCGGAGAACGCGACTGTTCCAGAAGCCTCTGTGGGTCCCGAACTAGCAGGTGCAAAGGCTGTGGTGAAGCCAAAGGCCAAGGGCCATGGCCGCAACCCAGCCTCCTGCTACCACGGCGCAGAACAGGTCCAGGTGCCGCATCCGGATCTTTCGGCGGGGGATCCCTGCCCGGAGTGTCCAAAGGGAAAGGTCTATCCCCTGGCCGAGCCCGCCGTGCTGGTGCGGGTGATAGGCATGTCGCCGCTCTCGGCCAAGGTGGTGGAGCTGGACCGCCTGCGCTGCAATTGCTGCGGAGAGGTGTTCAAGGCCCCGGCCCCGGAAGGAATGGGAGAGGAGAAGTACGACGAGACGGCCACCAGCATGATCTCGATGCTCCGGTACGGCGCCGGCACGCCCTTCTACCGACTGGCGAAGCTGCAAGCGAGCTTGGGGATCCCCCTCCCTTCGGCAACGCAGTGGAAACTGGCCATGGAAGCCGCAGGCATTCTGGAACCAGCCTTCCAGGAACTGATCACCTGGGCCGCCCAAGGGGACGTGATCTACCAGGACGACACCACCATGAAGGTGCTCTCCCGGCCTGATCTTCTAATGAGGGGCACGAAGCAGCGCAAGGGCGTCTACACCTCCGGGATCATCTCGAAGGCCGGGGACCAATGGGTGGCCCTGTTCCTCACGGGGATGAACCACGCCGGGGAGAACCTGGCCGAAGTCCTCCGGCGGCGGAAGGCGGAACTGGGGAAGCCCATCCAGATGTGTGATGCGGCATCGGCCAACACTGCGGGGGACCTGGACACCATCGTCGCCCACTGCCTGGCGCACGCCCGGCGGAGGTTTGTGGATGTGGCGGAGGATTTCCCCGTGGAGTGTCTCCACCTGCTGGAGAGCCTGCGGGAGGTCTATCGGAACGATAAGGAAACCCGAGGCATGTCTCCTCGGGACCGCCTGCGGTTCCATCAGGAGCACAGTGGGCCGGTGATGGAACGGCTCCGGGCCTGGCTCCAGGACCAGTTCGAGCAGAAACGGGTGGAACCAAACTCTGGCCTGGGTTCAGCGATCACCTACATGCTCAAGCACTGGGAGCGGCTGACCCTCTTCCTCCGGGAAGGCGAGGCCCCCCTCGATTCCAACAAAGTCGAGGCTTCCCTGAAGCGGGCGATCCTCCACCGGAAGAACAGCATGTTCTACAAGACCCTGAAGGGCGCGCATGTCGGGGACGTCTTCATGAGCCTCATCCACAGCGCGGAACTCAACCAGGTCAACCCCTTCGAGTACCTCGTCGCGCTCCAGCGGTACCACGCCCTGGCCGAGGAGAACCCGGAGGAATGGATGCCCTGGAACTACGCGGACACCCTGGCTGGGATCGGACTGGCGGGATAGGCCGTATGTGCGAAATCACCTGGAAGTCGAGGGTGGCCAGAGCCCTGGCTGCTGAAAGGTCAGCCTTGAAGAGAATCCCAGGAAAACTTGTCAAAGACGAAAAAAAGACGAACATGGCTGCGTGTCCTGCCTTGCCACCTACCAGCGCCGGAAACCCGAGCACATGGTCCTCCACATGTGCCTGACCGAGCACCTGCCACGGTTTCTGTCGCGCTGCGAGGACCTCGACCGCTACGTGCCCCGGTTCGTCCAGCGCGAATTCGAGGGATTCCTGCGCTGTGGCATCCTGGACTACGGCTTCGCCCGCGTCCACTGCCCGGAGTGCAGCTACGACCGGCTGGTGGCTTTTTCGTGTAAGGGACGGGGTTTCTGTCCGGGCTGCGGGGCTCGGCGGATGGAGGACGGTGCCGCGCACCTCTGCAACGAGGTCCTGCCACCCCTGATCCCTTACCGCCAGTGGGTGCTGAGCTTCCCGAGGCCCCTGCGCTATCTCATGGCGTACAACCCCGTCATCTGCCGCGACATCACCAGGATCCTTTCGCGGGTGGTCTTTCGCTTCCTGCGGCGCCAGGCCAAGAAGTTCCTCAAGCTGAAGTCCGTGCAGTTGGCCAACCCCGGCCTGCTGGTGGTGATCCAGCGGTTCGGCTCGGGACTGAACCTCAACGTGCACCTGCACGCCCTGGGAACCGATGGGGTCTACGTCCTGGATGTCGAAGGCCGCCCGGTGTTCTGGGCGTTGCCGGAGCCAACCAGAGAGGAACTCGACAAGCTGGCCGCCCAGATCTGCGAGGAGGTCATGGATCTCCTGCGTCGGCGCGGCATCTGGTCGGATGCGGATGTGAACGAGGATCCGGTGGATCCGCTTATGGGCCAACTGGCCCGTGCCTCCATGACCGGGACTCTGGCCTTTGGTCCCGCCGGATCCCGCATGGTGACGCTCGGAAGCCCGGCAGCCGCACGACCTTCCAAAGGACGGGCAGGGCATGCATCGGGATTCAACCTGGACGCGGCGGTGCGGGTGGCTGCGGATGACCGCTTCCACCGGGAGCGTTTGTGCAGATACCTGCTGCGTCCCCCACTGGCGCAGGGGCGGTTGGTGGAGCGCAACGACGGACGCTATGCCTTCCAGATGAAGAGTCCCTGGCCCGACGGCACCTCCGTCCTCATTTTCAGTGGGGTCGAACTGATCGGGCGACTCGCTGCGCTGGTCCCTCCGCCCAGGCAACATTCGGTGCGGTACTTCGGAATATTCGCGCCTCATTCAAAGCTGCGGCCACTGGTGGTGCCGAGACCCCCAAGGCCCAAGCCTTCGCCCGCATGCTGCATCCTGAGCGACGATACCGAAAAAAGCCGATACGGTCGCCGGACCCCCTGGGCGCAATTGCTCCAGATGGTTTTTGGCATAGACGTTCTCCAGTGCCCCAGGTGCTCATGCAGGATGCAGCGAATCGCCTTCCTCACCCAGCCAAGGGTGATCAGCCGCTTCCTCGATGCCATCGCCAAACGGGACGAGCCCCCGTAGGGATGGCCAACCTCGCGGGAGGACGTTTCCAAGCTCCCTGAGCCCACCAACACGTCCAGTTGGCGGGCATCGCCATGGTCAAGGACCACTTGACGCATCTGAGGAGGGTGCGATCCTGGTCAAATCAACCCGATCTTTGCCAATCTGACCCGGTTCAAGGCCCCCAACCCGCTGGCTCGGTCCCTTGAGACCGCTCTTTGTCTTTTCGCCATTCAGCGTTTTGGCCCTTTATTTCACCTATCCACTGTGGAGTTTTTGTGAACACTAAGCTTCTTTCTCTCATCTTTACGATTTCCCTGCTTGCGTGCAGTGGTGGCTCTTCCTCGTCCCCCTCTACTCAGGCTGTCCAGCCTCCTAATCCCACCGTAACAACAGCCCCAACGGCTGACAACATCACTGTCAATATCGACGGCACCTTTACTGAGACCGAAAAGCAGTGGGTGCTCACTTTCACCCGTCAGCTTGCCTACGTCTTAAATAACTTGACTGGAACTTCCCCAGCCATTTCTTTCAACCTCACATACGACCCGTCTTACCATAAGTCGTGGAATAACGATCTCACTATCCTCCAAGCCAGTTCCAAGCAGTTGACTGACCCTCATTGGGCCTCATGGTTCGTGGTCGAGGTGTCCCATAAATACATTCCTCAGTACACCAATTTCGCAAATTCGTCCGATATCACCCTATTTAGAACTAATGAATACAATGCTCAAGCCATGACAGCAGCAGTCTGCTATTCAATGAAGGGGTCTCTCTTTGCCAATAACTTCTCAGAAAATGAAGCCAGGGCATACGCAGAGCTAGTCGGTATCCTCGAAGACCCCGGGTATTCCCTAGCATATAATCACATCAAGTCTGAAATTGTCGAATCGGCATACCCCAACAACTACAATGGCATGAACAGCATTAGTTGTGATGAAGCTGTAATCACCTATGGTGCTCTCTTTAAGGCTGACCCACTCTTCTGGCAGAAGTTCTTCTCTGCCTGGTCACGCACTAACTGGGTCGGTCGAGCTGGGTATCAGCAACTCGTCGCTAGTGTTGCCCCTACTACTATGTATGGTGTCCCTACCATGCAGTGGCTGTCAAGTCGCCATCAGTTTGCCGCTAATCCTGTTCAATCGTCTATCTCTGTTACTACGCTCGATCTTACTAAAGGCCGCGCGTACTCTCGTCATGACCTTTCCACGCTCAACCCGACTCATTTCGCTGTTCTTGGCCAGTCATTGTTTCCTGTCAATGGTCTGCCTGATCCTCTCCTCTTCGGACAAACTATAACTGCTACTGTTTCTAACTCAGTTTCTAACGCTGTCGTTTGGACTGGCTCTGCCTCGGTTCTTACTAATCTCGACAACGCCCTACCACAAATGCCATCATTAGCCCCTGGTTCTTACACACTTCAAGTGTCCATCGTGTCTCACGACACCGTTTTGACCGACAGCATCAACTTTACTAAGTAAACACTAAGTAAACACTCCACAACAGCTCCTCGTCAGGGAGCTGTTGTGGAGTTTCAACCTTTCTAAGACGAGTCGTCATGAAAGAGTGAAATGACCCTAACTAAGACCCAAAAGACCCAATTAGCTGTTGTCTCAACATTCGAAAATGGAAAACCCAACACATACGGAAGAACTTATTGGTCACCAACAACTAGAGAACTATCTGGAGGCCTAATGATGGCCTCTTTTCAGTCAGGCAACATGGCTTTACTTCTTCCTGATTATCGGCGACCCTCAGCCTGAAAGCCAGGCATCGACACCTCGAAAAGTGTAGGCGACGCCTCAAGTTTCTTCGGATACGACAGGGAGTGTCCACCACCGGAACCGATGATTTCGGTGGAGAACGCGATATGCCGAGGTACGACATCCAATTTCAGAAGGGCCTCTCCCTCCGGGAGTTCATGGCACGCTATGGCACCGAGGAGCAGTGCATCGAGGCCGTCTGCAAGGCCCGCTGGCCCAATGGGTTCCAGTGCCCCGAGTGCGGGTCCACTCGCCATTGCCGCCTGTCCCGTGGCCTGTTCCAGTGCCAGGACTGCCGGAAGCAGACCAGTCCGACCGCCGGAACCATCTTTCAGGGCACGAAGCTCCCCCTCACGGTCTGGTTCCAGGCCATGCACCTGCTCACCCAGGGCAAGCACTCCGTCTCGGCCCTGGAACTGAAGCGCCAGCTTGGGGTCCATTACGAGACGGCCTGGGCCATGAAGCACAAGCTCATGCAGGTGATGTTGGAGCGGGAGGCCCGAACGGTCCTTTCTGGCCGGATCGAGGTGGACGACGCCTATGTGGGTGGGGAACGTCACCTGGGGAAGCGGGGCCGGGGTGCCGCTGGGAAGACCCCCTTCGTCGTGGCCGTCCAGACCGACCCCAAGAACCCCGCCGTGGTCCTCCACATGCGGATGAAGGTGCTCCGGAATGTCACCGGACGCGAACTGAAGCCCTGGTTCGCCACTGGCTTCGCCCCGAACTCCACCATCCTCACGGATGGCTGGAAGGCATACAACTTTCTGTCCGAGGCCGGATTCGAGCACGAGTCCCACATTATGCCGGGTGGCTGGCGGAGCGGGCGTCACCCCTCCTTCCCCTGGGTGAACACCGTCCTGGGGAACCTGAAGGGGAACATCGTGGGCGTGACCCGCTGGGTCGGGAAAGCCCACCTGGACCGCTACCTGGCCGAGTTCCAGTATCGCTTTAACCGGCGTTTTGATCTGAAGTTCCCCGGCGTCAATTAGGAATGTGCCTCAGCGACAACTACCTTTGTGCGTTTAAGGGAGCGCGGCGAAGCCGCCGCTTTTAGTGATTTCAGGCCAGTTGGGCCGACGACAATTACCAGCGACAATT
>Ga0316217_10000133_pt1 | contig 111939 bp, 55 predicted proteins | sample 1anoAmetaG_FD_203633 | JGI IMG/M metagenome (GOLD analysis project Ga0316217, IMG submission 203633) | Freshwater microbial communities from Trout Bog Lake, Wisconsin, USA - 1anoA | ecosystem: Environmental > Aquatic > Freshwater > Lake > Hypolimnion/Profundal zone | place: USA: Wisconsin...
CAGCGAACCGCTCATCAGCAACGAGCAGTTCGCGCTCGGCGGCACGTCCGGCGTGCGCGGCTATCAGGAAGGTGAAGCCTACGGCGACACCGGCTGGCGCACGCAGTTCGATTTGCGCGCACCGCCAGTAAACGTCGGCTACTTCCCGTCCACAAAAGGCGATGTGCCCGCCAACCTGCGCGTTTCGCTGTTCATGGATTATGGTCAGGTCTTTCTTTTGGATCGACCGCAGGATAGTGGACATCAATTAAATGAGTGGGGAACCGGCATTGGATTTTACCTGACGGCGGGCGAACACTTTGATGCCCGTTTGACGGCCGGCTGGGCATTGGAGAAAGCAAGCTCCAGTTCCAATCCAACGCAAACTTCCGTCACGACCTCCATCGGAGAATGTCAGGTCTATTTCAGCGTGGGCTGCCAGTTCTAAAAATGTTGCTATGAAATTCAAAAAAACATTTTCCATTCGGACACGCCAACTTTGTAGAACGCGAAAATCGCTCTGGCTCGCCGCGTTGCTGGTGGCCGGACGCAATTGGGATTTGCTCGCCAATCCTACCGGCATGACGGTCGTGTCCGGCTCTGGCAGCGCGCGACCAACCGGGTCGCAACTCAACGTGGCCGTCAGCCAGTTGGCCGTTCTTAATTGGAACAGCTTCAACATCCGGCCGGGCGAAACGACGACGTTTCTCCAGCCGTCGGCCAACTCCGTGGTCTTCAATCAAATCGGCGGCGCAAATCCGTCGCAAATCTTCGGTAATCTCAACGCCAACGGCACGGTCATCCTGGCCAACGCGAACGGATTTTATTTCGGGCCGCATTCAATGATCAGCGTCGGCGGCAGTTTCATCGCCACGACTTCGCCCATCACGCCGGACTTCGGCGCGGGTTCCGCGTGGCAGTTCACCGGCATGCCGCCGCTCGCCAGCATCGTGAATTACGGACAGATCAAGGTCGGCCCGGAAAAATCGCTGTATCTCATCGCCGAGCAGATTGAAAACCACGGCGAGCTGGCCGCGCCCGGCGGCGATGTCGGGCTTTATGCCGGCGAAAGCGTGCTCGTGAGCGAACGTCCCGACGGCCGTGGCTTGAGCGCGACGATGAAGGTGCCGCGCGGCGCAGTGAATAATTTCGGCCAGATTACCGCTGACGCCGGAACAATTGCATTGCAGGCGCAGGTCGTGAATCAGGACGGAATTCTTCAAGCCGATTCTGTCAGCGACAAAAATGGCGTCATCGAACTCGTCGCGTCGGATTCGCTCAACCTCGGCGCGGATTCGCAAATCCTCGCGCGCGGGGACAATTCCACGACCGGCGGTTCGGGCGGGAACGTGACGCTGCAATCCGGCGGCACATTCAGCGACAGTGACGGCAGCCGGATCGCCACGACCGGCGGCACGCAAGGCGGCAACGGCGGCAACATTGAAGTGAGCGCGCCAAATGTTTTGTCGTTGAATTCAAACATGGACGCCAGCGCGCAGGCCGGCTGGAGCGGCGGGGAATTTTTTCTCGACCCAGTGAACATTGTTCTTGGCACTTCGACCGCGAACGGTGCGATCAATGTGAACACCGCGTTCGCCGGTTTTTCCACCATTCTGTTGCAGGCCACCGGAATCATTTCGCTCAACACCGGCACGACTTGGAATTTGAGTTCCAGCACCGGACAGACCACCGGGCAATTAACGCTGGAAGCTGGCGGCGACATCACGTTTGGCAACAGTGCCAAAATTTTCGACGCCAACAACTGGTCGGTAGCGCTCGAAGCCGGATACGATTTCGTCAACAACGTGGTTCAGTCCGGCGTCGGCAACATTTATCTGAACGGCGGCAGCGGCTTGTCGCTGAATGGGTCGATTCAGTTATCCGCCGGCTCGATCAATCTGGTGGCCGGTCAGAGCATATTGCTCGCATCACCGAACACGCACAGCAAGGGAATCGTTTCCGGCTCGGTGTTCACCACGGGCGGCGGCAGCATTTTTGCGGAGGCGCTGGCCGGCAACATTGATGCGGGCACATCGAATGGCGGCACCAGCAGCACATCCCAGTCGAGCGATTACAATTTTGGCGCTTCGGGTGCGAAACTGAACACGATTCTTGGCGGCATTGCCACGGCGGCGGGCGGCGACGTGACTTTGATCGCCGGCAACGACATTGACAGCACGCCGGTGGTTGCCTCCAAACAATGGCCCGCCGCGTCCGGTGCCTACGGGGCAGGCAACGTCACCATCATCGCGGGCAATCAAATCAGCGGGAATTTCATGCTGGCCAACGGCGTTGGCACCCTGCTGGCGGGTGTGCCGGTGCAAAGCGGACAGGCCGCCGTGCTTCAAAATCCTGCGGCTGATCCGGCAGCCTATGCTTCCACTCTGAAAGATTTGGAAACGGCGGCGACCCAGACCCAAAATCCCAACGGCAACATTGGCGGCTTTGAATATGCCGGTGGCGCGAATCTGGCGGTGACCTTGAGTTTGATTCAAGGTTCCTGGAACGCCTGGGCGGCCAATAACATTTTTCTCAAGGAGGTGAACAACCCGAACGGCACTTTCAACTCGGCTCAATCCTATTTGTATAATTATGCGCCGGATGCGTCGGCGAATTTCTGGGCGGGCAACGCCATCGAACTGGCCGGCGGCACGACCGGCGGCACGCTGGCACGGTTGCGCGGTGGAAACCAGAACATCATTTATGCGCCGAGCCTCATCCTCAACGCCGGGGCGGGCGGCATCCAGATTGACAAGTCCATCATCCTGGCTCCTTCGAGCGAAGGTTCGTTGGACATCATCACGCGTGACGGCGGCAATTTGAGCGGGCCGGCGACGACCACGCTGAACGGCATCACAATGTCGGACAGCGACTCGACTGACTATCGAACCTTCGGCACCGCTCATGCCGCGACGCCATTGCATTTGAATGATCCGAACCCGGTGCGGCTGGATATTTCCGGCGACATCAACAGTTTTAGTCTTATCGTGCCGACGTTCGCCCAGATCAACGTGCTTGGCGACACGTTCAATTTCGGTTTCCTCGGACAAAATCTTCATGCCGACGATGTGACGAGCATCCACGTCGGCGGCAACATCACCTACCAGTCATTTTCCGCCGCCAATCCGTCCGGCACGCTCGGCAATCAGGGACTTGATCTGGCCGGGCCGGGTTACTTTGACATCACCGCGCAGAGCATTGATCTGGGTGTGTCCGACGGCATTTCCGTTTTGGCACCAGACGCCGCGCTGGCGGCAATTTCTCCCATTGGTGCCAATCTCAACATAACGACTTCCGGCGATCTCGCCATGACTTCAACCAAGATCGCCAATGAAAGTTTTCTGGGCGGAATCGAATTGAATGTGGGCGGCGCGCTGGACGTTGGCGGAGAGTTCACCGCATTTGGCGATCCTAGTTCTCCGAAAGGAATTTTCACCACCAGCGGTGGCAACGTGAGCGTCATCGCTGACGGCAATGTGAACGTGAACGGTTCGCGCGTCGCCGCTTACGATGGCGGAAACATCAATGTCAAATCCTTGAACGGCGATGTGAATGCCGGTGCCGGCGGGTCTGGTTATGTCACCTTGCAGGCATTTGATTGGAATCCCGTGACACGACAACTAGCCGGCATCCCGGCGACGATTCCCGGCAGCGGCATTCTGGCGACCACCGTGGTTGGCTCCGACGCCGCGCTCGGCAACATCACCGTGAACGCGCCTAACGGCAGCATCAACGCGAGTTCCGGCGGCATTCTTCAAATCGCCTTCAATGGCGTCGGCACACAGAATAATCTTATTGATTTGAATGCCGGACTCGACATTGTCGCCACGGGTTCCGGCGTCATCGGCGTCAATGTTACGCTTCATGCCGGTCGCACTGTCACCGGATTGTTTGTGGCTCAACATACGGTGGACGCCACGGCCCAAAACTTCGGCCCCGGCCTTCTGTTCGGCCCGACGGTGCACGCCCAGGATTCCGGCGATAATGGCGGCGGTATTCCCATTCAAATTGTGTCCGAAAATCCCATCTCGGAAAATGGCATTACCGTTCCCGCCTCGGCTCCCGACGTGGCCAGCGCTCCCAAGGAAGTGGCGCAAACGGCCGCCGACTCAACAACCGTTGCCACCAATGCTGACGAGCAATCCGCCTCCACGGACGAAGATCAAAAGAAGAAAAAGACAATCACGCTGGCACAGAAGGTGGGGCGCGTGACGGTTAATTTACCAACCAAAACCAATTAAGAAAAAACCATGACCACATTCATTCAACCTATGCTGGCCGCGAACGCGGCGGTTTATGCCATCGAGAACGCAACGACGGAAGGCAAGGCCACCGTCCTCGTGCTGCTCGGCCTTTCGCTGTTTAGCTGGACAATCATCCTGTCCAAGTTTTGGCAGCTTAACATTGCGAGAAAGGCGGCGAAGAAGTTTTTTGACGCCTACTCGGCCACGCGCGATCCGCTGGACATTAAGAAGCGCGGCGAGGAGTTCGACGGCGCGCCGGCCTACACGCTGTATGAACGCGGCGCGGACGAACTGGCCTATCAGTTGGAAAAAAATCCCGTCACCGTGAAAGGCGAACGCCGTATCAGCCCCAGTTCCTTCGAGTCGGTGAAGGTGGTTCTGGAAGAATCGGCAGCGACCCAGGCGATGGCTCTTGAAAAAGGCATGATAGTCTTATCAACGGCGGTGGCGGGCGGGCCGTTCATCGGTTTGCTCGGCACGGTCTGGGGCGTGATGTCCACGTTTGCCGGCATTGCCGCGAGCAATTCAGCGAGCCTTACCGCGATGGCACCCGGCGTGGCGGCGGCCTTGGTCGCGACGGTCACGGGTCTGCTCGTGGCGATTCCGGCGATGTTCGCCTACAACTTCATGGTGACGAGCATCCGCACCATCACACAGGAATTGGACGGCTTCGCCTCGCGCTACGCCAACCAGATTGAACACACCTATGTGGACAACCGCGACATCGAAGACAAGATCGCGTGGGCGCTGACACGAGTCGAAATGGGCGAGAACACGCCGGCCATCTGACGCATGAAAAAGTGTTCCCATTCCGTGCATCATTCGCTGACGGAGCTGAACATCACGCCGCTGCTGGATTTGGCGTTCGTGCTGCTCGTGATTTTCATCATCACGACGATCCCGCCGGTGAAGGATTTGGCTTTGAAGCTGCCGACCGCTGCCCGGCAGTTGAAAGACCCGCCGCGCAAGGCCAATTACATCACGGTGCTGGGCGACGGCACGCTATATCTGAACAAAAGGCAGATCGCCGACGCACCGGAGATGTTGCAGACGCTCATCAGTCTGCGGACGGACAATCCGGACTTGAACGTCATCGTGCGCGGCGACGCGCATACCAAGTATAAACAAATCCGCGCCGTGCTGGATGTTTGCCAGCAGGCGGACGTGCCGAAAGTAAATTTGGCGACCGACCCGTTGAAATAAAATGCCGCCGCAATCCAAACCACGCAAAGCCAGAAATCCGTCGAAAGTGAGCTTGATCATTTCGGTCGCGTTCCACGCCGGCCTCTTGCTGGTGTTGTTTTATTTTGCGGCGCGCGAAGGGTTGCTCGGGAAAAAGTTGAACACCATCGCCGTGCAGATGATCAAGGAAAAGCCGCCAGAAAAACCTAAAGAACCGGAGAAACCAAAAATCGAGCCGCCCAAAGTTGAGCCGCCGAAAGTGGAAACTCCTAAAATTGTCGAAGCACCAAAGGTGCAGGCACCGCCTGTCACCGCCCTGCCGGTAATTGCGCCACCCAACAGCGAGATGCCGTCGTTTGAATTCGGCGGCGGCAAGGCTGTCCAGACCAGTTCCGATCCGGTGCAACTTTACAAAGGCTACATGGAATATGTTTTGCGTCAGAAATGGCATCGCCCGGAGGACGAGGCGGACGATGATTTTGTGGCTGAAGTCGCCGTAAGCGTGGACCGGCAGGGCAACCTGGAAAATTCCACCTGGCTTAAAGGTTCCGGCGACGAGCGATGGGATGCGACGGTCAAACAGGTTTTCAATGTTGTAAAAAACTTTGACCGTCCGCCGCCCACGAATTTTCCGCCGCGCGTCACCATCCGCTTTGACGTGCAGGAACAAACGGAGCCAGTATTGCAATGAGCCTGAAAAAAACAACGCGGCGCGGCCACGGCACGATGACGGAGTTGAACATCACGCCGCTGCTCGACCTTGTGTTCGTGCTGCTCGTCATTTTCATCATCACCACCCCGCAGATGATGAATAATCTGGAAATCAATTTGCCGTCCGGCAAACCGCCGGTGCAAAAACCGAAGGCCGAGCCGACGCGCATCGAAGTCAGCGCCCAGGGACAAATCTCTTTGGACAGTGCGGCCGTCACGCCGGCGCAACTCAAGGTCAAGCTGGCCGCGCTGAAAGCCGCCGACCCGGACCTTGGCGTCGTGGTCAAGGGCGCGGACAACACGGATTATCAAATCATGGTTTCGGTGCTCGACACCCTCCGCCAACTGGACATCACGAAAATGGGTATGGCGACAGATTAGGATTACATCAAGATTTGAAGCAATATGAATCACTCCTCCGTGGATTCACCGGCTATAATCAAACCGACACAACCCAATGGCGCTGGCACATGTGCCAAGCACACCAAAATTTGCCTGTGCCGGCAGTTGCGCAGCAACCACTACGAGCACCCACGGCCCAGCTCGCTCGACTTAAAACTTGTCTTACTAGCAGGTTGCATTTGTGGGTTGTGATCCGCAATTCACCGTCACCCCGGCATTGCTAGACGCGTAACTTACCATCCAACACCATGCCAGAAAAGCAACCCTCTCACTGTCCTGAATGAACGGAGAAACGGCGGGATTAAACCATTTGGTCAAATAAACCAGCGAAGAGAATTTAGCCAGACATCAATTTATTGCAATTGTCACAGCATAAGAGCCACGTTAAGGTATAGCCACGCCAACGTCATTCGGCTGCACGCCATTTTATACGCCAGCCTGATTGCCGAATTCGGAAATGCAATTAACGATCTTATCCATGATAAAACGGGCCATTTCAAAAATTGTCGAGCCGGGGCCGTTCAAACAGATTGCCGGAGGGATGTTGCTGGTCGCGATGCTGCTGACGGGGGCAACCTCCACACTGGCGCAAGAACGAAGAATCATTTCCGGCCATGTGCCGGCGGCGGTGGCGCAGTTGCAGCCGTTGAGCGCTTTGCCGGCCACCAACCAACTGCGGCTGGTGATTGGCTTGCCGCTGCGCCACCAGGCGGAACTGAACGACCTGTTGAACGAACTGCATGACCCGGCAAGCGCCAATTATCACCAATGGCTGACCCCGGAACAGTTCACGCAGCGGTTTGGGCCGACGCCGGCGGATTATCAGAAGGTCGTTGATTTTGCCGGAGCGAACGGCTTCAAGGTGGCGGGATTATGTTCCAACCGGATGTTGGTGGACGTGGAGGCGCCGGTGACAAACATTGAAAAAGCATTTCATCTGGCGCTGCATTCGTATCGGCATCCCACGGAGAACCGGAATTTTTACGCGCCGGACACGGAGCCGACGGTGGACACGAACATTCCGATATTGCATGTGAGCGGTCTCGACAACTTCATCTTGCCGCATCGTCTGGGCGGCGGCCTCAAGCCGGTTCCGCTGGCCGCCAACCCAATCACGGCCTATGCCACGGGATCTGGACCGGGTGGTAATTTCATGGGGAAGGATTTTCGCGCCGCCTTTGTTCCCGGCGTCACCAACACGGGCGCGGGTCAATACATCGCCATCATCGATGTCGGCGGGCCATATTACACCAATGATGTTTACATGTATGAAACCAATGCCGGCCTTTCCACCAGCATTGTTGTCAGCAACATTTTGTTGTCCGGCTGGACGGGCATCCCCACCGGCACCAATTACAATGAGGGCGAGGAAGTGCTGGATATTGACATGGCCATGTCCATGGCGCCGGGCGCGACGATTTTGAACTACGAAGGCGGGGCGGACGACGTGTTCAATCAAATTGCCATGGACAACAAAGCCAAGCAGATGACCTTGTCCTACGGTTTTGGTTTGGATGCAAACAACTACCAATCCTTCCAGCAGTTTCTCGCGCAGGGACAGGCGATGAGCCAGGCGTCCGGTGATGGCGGCGCGGATTTGAACGGCGGCACCGGACTGACCGGAAATCCTTATGCCACCATTGTGGGCGGAGTGTCTTTGGCGACGAGCAGTGCCGGCGGGCCGTGGCAATCGGATCCGACTTGGGGCGGCAGTGGCGGCGGCATCAGTGGCTATGGCATCCCAAACTGGCAGCAGGGCATCAACATGACCACCAACCTGGGTTCCACCAGCTACCGGAATTATCCCGATGTCGCCATGCCGGCGGACAATATTTTCACGGTTTATGAAGATGGTTCAATTGTGGGCGGGACGGGCGGCACCAGCGCGGCTTCCCCTTTGTGGGCGGGCTTCATGGCGCTCGTTAATCAACAAGCCGCCACGCTGGGCAAACCGGCGGTGGGTTTTGTCAATCCGGCCATCTATGCGATTGGCAAGGGTTCTTACACGGTTTATACCAACTGTTTTCATGACGTTACCACGGGCAACACTTTTAACAGCCAGAATCCCAGCCGGTATGCGGCGTGTCCGGGCTACGATCTTTGCACCGGCTGGGGTTCGCCAACTGGCAGCAATACGATCAGCGCGCTTGTCGGAACCGGCACAAATGACTTCATGTTCTTTTCCTCACCGGGTAGTTTCAGCTTGGTCGCCGGCGCTTCGGCCAATGCCACCATTACCATGACGCGCATGAACGGCCTGACCGGTAACGCCACTTTCTCCATCACCGGTCTGCCTGCCGGCATCACCGCAACTATCAACCCCGCGAGCACCACCAACACCACCACCCTGACGATTGCGACGCTCACCAACACCATGCCGGGCAGTTATAGCGCCACGCTCACCGGCACTTTGGGCAGCCTGACGCATACCGTCACCCTTAATTTAATTATCATCGCACCCATTCCCGGAGCTACGCAGGTCAGTCTGGCGTCGTATTACAACCGCACGGGCTTTTATTCGGACGGGCGCAGCTTCAGCACGGGCGTGGATGGCAGTTATGGCGCTTATTCGGCCAATTTGCTCGGCTCGACGCTGTCGTGGAACGGCCTGGTTTTCAATCTAGGTCCGTCGAACGCGGCGGACGTGGTTTATTGCGCGGGCCAGACGATCAATCTGCCCGCCGGCCGTTTCAACACCCTGCAAATCCTCGCCACCGGCGTGCAGGGCAACCAAACGGCACAGACCTTTACCGTCACTTACACGGACACGACCACCGCCACGTTCACGCAAAGCTTCAGTGACTGGGCGAATCCGCAATCCTATTCCGGCGAATCCACCGTGCTCGCGATGCCTTACCGGGATGACAACGGCGGCACGAAAGAGGCTTTGAATGTCACCGTGGACGGTTACACCTTCAGTTTGGACCAAACCAAGACGGTCAAGAGTATCACGCTGCCCAGCAACGCAAATGTTGTCCTGCTGTCAGCCATCCTGGCGAACGAACCGGTCAGCGCGCCGCTGGCGGGTTATTACAACCGCGCCGGTATTTACACCGACGGCACCACCTTCACCAATCCGGCGACCGGCGGCATTGATGGCAACGGTTATGCGTATTCCGCCACGCTGCTCGGCGGCTCACAGACTTGGAGCAACACCGTTTTCAACTTTGGACCGGTCAACGCCACCAACGTTATCAGCGCCACCGGTCAGACAATTTCCCTGCCCGCCGGAAATTATTCGACCCTGCGGATGCTCGCGACCGGCGTGAACGGCAACCAGAATTCGCAGTCGTTTGTGGTCACTTATACCGACACTACCACCGCGACGTTTGTGCAGGGCTTGAGCGACTGGTTTACTCCGCAAAGCTACGCCGGTGAATCCAAGGCCATCACCATGGGTCACCGGGATTTGAGCGACGGTTCGACTGGCAGCGGGCCGTTATACCTCTACGGCTACACCTTCGCACTCAATAGCGCCAAAACCATTCAGAGCATCCGTCTGCCCAGCAACGGGAATGTCATCGTCACCGCCATCAGCTTGGTTCCCAACTGGCCGCCGACGTTCTACGTCAATCCGTTCACCGAACCAGCCCTCGTGGCTGGACAGATTTATTCCGCTACCATGGCCACCAACGCCAGTGATCTGAATGGCGACCCGCTCACTTACGCGAAAGTCAGCGGCCCGGCTTGGTTGAGCGTGTCCGCCGGCGGTGTGCTCAGCGGCCAGCCGCTTTCCGCCGACGTCGGCCCGAACAATTTTGTCGTAAGTGTGACCGATCCTGGAAATCTGTCCAATACGGCCACGATGAACATCACGGTTTCGGCCGCGCCGCCGATCCTGTCCACCATCACCAACACCGTCAGCAGCATATTTATGAACTGGAGCGGTGGCATCGCGCCCTATCAAATGCAAATTTCCACAAATCTGGCGACCGGCTGGGCCAATGTCGGCGGCTTGATCAGCTCAAATACATTCGTCATTGTGCCCACCAATCCGGCGGCATTTTACCGAATCATGGGCCAGTAAAGATGGATATCCGGCGTTTGATGTAACTTCGCTTTTTCCCGCCATGAGATTTTTTAGTCTACATTGATGGAAGCACTGCAACGGAATCTGTGCTACCCTGAAAGGTGATGTCACGTTAGTATAGATTGGTGATGAATTTTAGCGCTAACCGCAGCGACGCGTCCAGATACCTCCGTTCATGCGTGTGACCATAGCTTAACGCAAAACCGTAAATCGCCCACGCCGCCCCGCACACCCAGCGCGATTCCACTGCGCAGCCGACGTAGGTATCACCACCCAATGGTTGTGGTAATGACCTGACCTTAACCCCCACCTATACACACTATAACTTGAATTTTGGAAACAATTCCATTTTCCAGTCAACCACCGATGGTTTCCAGCCTAATCGCGGCACCATGCTGGTTACTTTTCAATTGGACGGGAGCGGCCCTGCTTGTATCTGAATTTCCATCTAACCTTGTCTGTGAGTAATAGCTTGGGGCGTTTGGATTTCTTTGCTGTAGCACAATGAACTAAACCGCTCACCGGTTCGGCGCATTCGTGCCGGTTTTTTTTAATCCAAATGTAAAATGCCGCGTTGCAGGGCGGTGGTGGCGGCTTGGGTGCGGTCGTTGGCGTTGAGTTTCGTTAGAAGGTGGCCGACGTGCAGTTTCACAGTGACCTCGGCAATGCCCAGCGCGCTGCCAATTTCCTTGTTGCTCCGGCCTTTGGCCATGAGCTTGAGCACTTCGATTTCGCGCGCCGTGAGTTCGGCGCGGGTCATGCGCTCGGCCAGCCGGGCGCCAACGGCGGGCGAGATAACACGTTCGCCGACGTGGACTTTCCGGATCGCCGCCACCAATTCTTCCCGGGCGGCATCTTTCAAAATGTAAGCGCGCGCGCCCGCCTGCAATGAACGGTAAATGTCTTCTTCGCCATCGTGCGTGGAGAGCATGATGATTGCGGCTTTGGGAAATTCCTTGCAGATGGCGGCGGTTGCTTCAATGCCGCTTGCGCCGGGCAGCTTCAAATCCATGAGCACGATGTCGGGCTGATGCTTGCGAAAGCCTTCGATGGCTTGAGAACCGTTGGAAGCCTCGGCTTCAACGGCCATGTCGGGTTCGAGGTTGATCGAGCCGGTGAGGCCCATGCGGATGGCGAAGTGGTCGTCCACGACCATGATGCGGATTTTTTTTTCATTGGGGAGAATTCTGTTCAGAGCCGGGATTCGGTTCACGGCGATCCGCGAAATTTTTTGTCACCATATCGGTGATATGGATCAGGATTTCCGTGCCGTGACCGGGCCGGCTGGCCAGCGTGAAACGCGCCCCGATTTTTTCCGCCCGTTCCCGCATGTCCAGCAGGCCAAAATGCCCGCTGCTGGCCTGGCCGGCGGTGGCAATGTCAAACCCGCGTCCGTTGTCGCTGATGCGCAGTTGAACTTGTGACGGTTCGTATTCCAGCACGATCATGATTTGTTTTGCCCCCGAATGTTTCAGCGCATTCGCAATCGCTTCCTGGGCAACGCGCAGCAGGTTGTGCTCAGCCACGGCGGGAAGCTTGCGCGGGACGCCGGCGGATTTGACAACAATTTCCACGCCCGCGGCCGCAGCCAATGGCATCGCCATCTCCCGCAATGCGGTGGCGAGATCGCTGTTTTCAAGCAGATGCGAACGCAAATCCCACACGGAACGGCGGGCTTCGGACAGGCTGCGGCGCGAAAAGAAGCGCGCGAGCCCCAGCAGCCGGTGGGCGGTTTCGGGCGAACCCTTGAACTGTGCATCCACGGCATCCAACTGGATGGTAATGGACGCGAGCTCCTGTTCCAGCGTGTCATGAAACTCGCGCGCGATGCGGTCGCGCTCCTCAAGCACGCCCTCGCGTTTGACTTTCTCCTCAATGATCCGGGTTTGCCGGTGCACGCGGCGGTCGAGCACGACCACCCACGCGAGACCCGCGAACAGGACGAGGCTCATGATGCCGAGCATCCAGAGCAACCGTGCCAACGTCCACCACGGCGGTTCGCGCAATATTTCGATGTCGGCGGACGAGCGCAGCAGAATTTGCATGGACTCGGGCGGCGCATAGTTGAGGTTGGGAATGATCTCTTCGCGCGTCCGGTTCAGCGGCGGCGTCCATTTGCTGGGCGGTTGCGCGACGAACACGCCGGTCAACGCGACCTGGCTGCCGAGTTTGATGCTGCTGAAGCGTTCATCTGCGCGCAGGGCTTCGAGGTGAGCCGTAAAAACAGTGTTGGAAGATTGAAGAATGAGGGTCTGCCCCAGCGAACCTTCCACGCGATTGATCAAGCTGGCCTCCACGCGAACAAGAACGCCTTCGACCACTTCCGGCGCGCCCAGCAATGTCTCCATCCTGACCGGCACGGGCTCGGGCTGTTCACCTTTGCGAATCATTTGAACGACGGCGTCTTCCAGACTGGGCGCGTATGGACCGATGGCGGTATAACCGGCGACGACGACTTGGTCGCCCGGAGCGAGTTGCATGGGCTGATCCGTCCGCACCGCCAGGCCCCCTTCACCATTTTGGATAAAAAAACTGCCATCGAGTTTTTGCAGCGTCACCGCCCCGCTCACTTTCAATCGGTGGCCATAATTGCCATGCGTGTTGAATCGCGCCAGCCCGGCGAGCGAAACTTCCTCTGGTTCGCCGGACGAAGGTTCTTCGATTACCACGTCGGCCGGGCTGGAAACGGCAATCCATGGCGCGCTCAACTGGCGTTTCATGGTGTAGCGGGTGTAACACACGCCACGCGCCCGGATGTGCGTGTTCACCAGCGCGTCGGCGTCCTCCTTCGTCAAGCCGCGAACGGACACGGTGAGGCGCTGGCCATCCAGCAAGAGGCTCAAATAATACTTGTCCTCCGAATATCGGATCGTTGAAGAAGTGGCCGAGCGAACGAGGCCCCGAACTTCGACCCACTGACTGTCTTCGCCTCCCGCAGCGAGTTGGTCGAAAGATACTTTTTTTGGCGCGGGCAACGATCCCCAGCCAAGCACGCGGATGGCGGTCGGGTTGATAATCGGGGCAAAATCACCCGGTGCGGTGACACCGTCCAGTTCGATCTCCAGCCCCGCCGTGAGGTTGGCCCCCATGTTCGTATCCATGAGGACGAAGATGCCGGCGGTGGCATCTTCCATAAACAGGTTGTTAATCGGCGGATCGTAGTAGGTGATGACTCCGTGCAGCCGGACAGGAAGATTTTTTCCAGCTTCCTCCGGTTTTAATTCCCGGACTTGCTGCGCGTTGGTGAGGTTATTGGAACTGGCGGCAGTCTGGGCGGACTCCGGCAATATGCAGGTGAGGAGGAATAGTGGAATACACCAACAAAATGCCCACAACTGCAACCCGCGTTTCAACGAAGGTGGCGTGTGCCGCCATGTAATAACTGCATACACGCGATGTTTTAAAGGCCGGATAAGATTCAAGTTGAATGTTACACCGGGCACGGCGGAAATCAAACCTATCCGAAAGTAGTATGCCGTGACACTGCCTCTGTCTGCACGACAACGCGCCGGTCCGTGTTAAATTTAATCACACAGCCGATCAATCATTTGTCAAATCAACAACCAAATCTACAACTATGAAAATCAACATGTCCAGAATCACCCGGCTCCTGGCCGTGCTTGGTGTCGCGAGCCTGATGTCCACCGCCGGCGCCCAGACCACCAATATCATTCTTCAAACCGACTTCGACGGTGATGCCGGCGAAGGGAATTTTATCAATGACTATGGCTATTGTGTCGCCGGCTCGTCTGCCGGATCGGTGCTGTCAGGTTATTCCGGAGGCATCACGGCAGGCGCGGGCGTGGGCGGCACTGTTGCCAATTCAATATCGCCGGATTATACGCTGCTGCCCAGCGACCCGAACTGGACGTCCCCATCTCTCAGCTATGTTTATGCCGTTGTGGGAAACGGGACGCAATTTGGCAGCCCGTTGACGGCCATCACGCCGACGGCCGTTCTGGATTCGCTTATTTTGAGCGCCGATCTCCAGGTTTCAGGATTGCTGCCCAGCCTGACCAATGCCGATGTCACGATCACGAAGGTTCAATTCTTTGATAGCGGCAACAATATTATTTTTGACTTCACCGGGGACGCCGGCTATGTCGGCACAAACTTTGTTCACATTGCCGTGCCATTGTCATCATTGAATTACGGCGGCATTAACGGTCCCAACCAAGGCCCCGATGCCACCCATCCCGTCACCGATTTTACAAATGCTGCGGTCATCGATTCAATCGCCAGTTTTACCATCGAATTCGCGGTGAAGGGTCTTCCCGTCGGAGTGATCGGTGGCACCGGCGCCAATCTGATCTCACCACCTTTTGGCTTCACCAGCACCGGAGCACTTACGATTGATAATGTTGAACTGATCCAGACAGGAAATACTGTTCCCACGCCGCTGCAGGAACAGGTCATCTGGCAGGCCAATTTTGACAGCACATTTCCCAACACAGCGGTCTTTGGTTTCCATTATCGCGATGGCACTGACGGTGCCAGCGGAGTAGTATCCACGAATGCGGGGGGAGGAATTGGCGGCAGCAACTCGCTCGAATACACGGTGGATTTGTCATCCTGGAGCAGCACTCCACCCGCCGCCTATTCAGGCTTTGGAGTGGGCGCGACGGAAAGTCCGCTGCCTTTGGTGCTTACCTCCTCCAATAAAGCATCGTATCGGGTCTATGTTGCAGCCAAGGCGGGAGGGATTCTCAGCGGAGCCAGCACCAACATCCCAGGCGTGTTGGATTTATTGTTTACGGTTCCAGCCGGTGCCGAGTCCCCGTCAAACGCATCGCCGGCCGTGGTGCTGGATCTTAATCCGTCTTTGACGCTGACGACCAACTGGCAGTCATATGTTTTTGATAACATGGCGATAGGCGTGAACAACGGAGGTTCGCAGGCCTTGTTTAACCAGTATGTTACGAAGGTCAACCAGATGCAGGTGCAGGTTGTAGCCCAGGGTAGTCCTAATGTCGCAACTATATTTGGCTACGACAACAATAATACCGTTGACATTGATAACATCAAGGTAGTCCAGCTTGTCCCCGGCTTGCCGCCCGTATCGGTGTCCAACACGGCTGGCCAGATTAAGATTTATTGGTCAGATCCGACCACCGGAGGTTTTGCTCAACTACAAAGCTCGACCAACGTGGCTGGCCCCTATCTCAATGTTTCGGGACAGACTTCAGGTGCGGATTCTCCCTACAGCGTTCCCGCCGGGGCAGCGCATCAATTCTTCAAGACCGTTTGGGTTCCCTGACCGGACAATCGAAGCCGCCCGGAAGCCGGGGCGGCTCCTGAATTAATTAATTGTGAACAGAACAGCTTTTCTGGCATCGGCAGGCGGCATCTATGTTGCAATCTTGTTTTGCTTGGTTGTCGGCGAAGTTCATGCGCAAAGCGGCGCCCAGTTGAAGCTCGTTTGGGATGAAGAGTTCAACCAGCCGGACGGCAGCCCGCCGGATCCGGCCAAATGGGATTATGACATCGGCGGCGGTGGTCATGGCAACAGCGAACTGGAATATTACACTTCGCGCACTAACAATGCCCGCATTGTGAACGGGCAGCTGGTCATTGAGGCCGACCGTGAAAGTTACGGCGGCGCAAGTTACACGTCGGCCCGGTTGAAAACCCAGGGCAAATGGTCCTGGACCTATGGGCGTCTGGAGGCGCGGATCAAAATCCCGCGCGGACAAGGAATCTGGCCTGCATTCTGGACACTGGGCGCCAACATCAGCTTGGAGGGCTGGCCCGCCTGTGGCGAGATTGACATCCTGGAAAACATCGGTAACAGCAACAATCTGGGCGTCGTTTACGGCACGATTCATGGCCCGGTGTCTGGCGGTCGGGACTTCAACGGTGGCGCCGGGGTGCAGGGAAGCTATTCGCTCCCGGGAGGGGCGGCGCTCGCCGACGACTTCCACGTCTATGCCATGGAGTGGACGACCAATCAGATCCGATGGTTCGTTGATACGAATCTTTATTTCACCGCCACGCCCACAAGCCTACCCAGAGGTGGAATCTGGGTCTTCAATCAGCCGCAATTCCTGACTCTCAACCTTGCGGTCGGCGGAATCTGGCCCGGCAACCCGGATGGAACCACGGTCTTTCCCCAGCAAATGTTGGTAGATTATGTGCGGGTCTATCAGCAGATCGCGTCAATCCAGAATTCCGTGGCGCAATCCAATGGCGGCGCGGTTTTGTCCGGGCCGACAAACATCATGTGTCATTCACAGACGCAGACCAAACCCATCGTGGTTGGAAATAGGTTTGACCAGACAAACACAAGTCCACTTGCTATGACGCCCAGTCCAAATAATCCCGGGTCTATTTCCGGTTGGAATCACCGTAGTGGCAAATCATAGCACAAACAATCAACTTATCTGTTTACTATGATAAATCTATTTAGTCATTTGCCCCTCAAAGGCAAACCTTGGAAGATTGGCTTCAAAGACGGAAGGTCTGCTTTCTCTACCTCAAGGCAAAATCAAAGTCCGGCCTTCACCCTGATCGAACTATTGGTGGTGATTGCCATCATAGCGATTCTCGCCGCAATGTTGCTGCCGGCGTTGGCGCGAGCCAAAGCGAGCGCAAGGAAATCAGCCTGTTTGAACAATCTCCGGCAAATCGGAATCGGCATGACGGTTTATGCCGGCGATAATAATGATTATGTCGTCTCGGCACTGGCGGCGAGTCCCACGGCTCCCCCCGGCACAAAACAGACATACAACCAGACGGCCATCAGCCCGCCGGAGGCAGGTTTGGCCAAGGACATCAACTTGGATCTGACCCAGACCAATTCCGCTTCAGTCTGGTGTTGCCCGGACCTGTTAAAGTATGGGACGTCTTATAACGCCAATCCCGGCGGCACAGGGGGACCTCAATGGCAAATCGGCTATCAATATTTCGGCGGCATCTACTGGTGGTATAACAAATTTTACCCCGGCATTAAGTCGGCCAGCCCGATAAAGTTGAGCACCTCCAAACCAACCTGGGCGCTCGCGGCGGATTTGATCTGCAAATTTACCGGCGGCACTGGAAATCCCTGGGGGGCGAGCACCCGCCCGGCTGGGGCAAGCAATGGTCTAGTCGCCCATCAGCGACCGGGCGCTCGATTCCCTGACGGGGGCAATCATTTGACGGTGGATGGATCTGTGCATTGGATCAAATTTGAAAATACGATGGCAATCACCAGTTTTTGGCCTGGAACCTACAATTACTACTTCTATCAAGAAGACCTTGGCACAATGAACACTGCCGTCATCCCGTCGTTACTCGCACAAGGTCCTTAACCAGGTCCCAACTCACTTCATGCGCCTCGCAATTCAAACACCGTTTTCATAGGCGCTCAGTTTTTGCGACCTACTTCTTTGGCCCAATCGCCCCGGTAAATTATTTTCTGGTCATGGATTCTGAAGGTGAATTTTCCGTATTGCACGCCAACACCCGCTGAAGCGTTGACGATCCAACAATTGTCGGGAATGGGGAAAAATATCTCCGTATTGATGGTTTTCTGATCCAATTGATCCTTGATTGAAATTGTCGCCTGCGGGCCAACTTCCCATCCCAGATGCGTGTTATAACTCACTTTCAGATCGTTAAGGATTTTAAAACCCGCTTGGTTCTCGATTTTAGTTTTGACGCTGGCATTGGTCCCGGCATTTAAATCGCTGGCCGGCGTTACTTCGATTGACAATTTAGGCAACTCAATCGCATTTGTCGAAACCAGTATTTGAATGGATTCCGTTTTTATCACCTTGTCATTTTTATCGTAAAACTCAAAGGCCAGTTCCATATCTTCAATTCCCTTGGGTGACAGGGAGAATTGATCGGCATAATATCCCTCTTTGCTTATGGCATGAGTGTAGACGGCCTTGTCGTTCACTTTAACCACCACTTTTTTGACATCTTTGTCGGTGTAAAGCTCCAATGGAATGGTGCCGTTTGTATAAATCGCTCTGTTTTTCGGATTGATGATCAGCCCTTTCATATAGTCACGCAGGGCAAACCAGACCGGACGGGGTGAGCCATACTTGTCCTTGACGTCGCTATAGCCCCAGAAGCCAAACCATCCTTCCGGCTGTTCGGGATTATGATAATACGGATCGCCGCCTTTCCACCAGCCATCGGCATAATAAAACGGACACATTCCTACTGCACCGGCGTCAAGCAGGTCGCGATAGTTGGCCAGCAGGCCGTCCCGCTGTTGCGTCAGGGTATTCCCACCATACCGGCCGAAACCGCGATGGGAAACGGAATAGCCAAATTCCGTGACGATTAAGGGCTTTTTCAGGCCATCCAACTCATACAACCCGCGAATATAGTCCTTGAAGCCCATGGTCGCGGTTTGGGCTTCCATATGGTCGTAACAATTGTAGGCATAAACATCAAAGAGGTTTTCATCAATGTAATCGCTGATCATCGCATTGGCGGAAATGGAAACCGGAATGCCCGGATGTTCTTGATGAATGATGTCCATCAAGTCCTGCATGAGGTGGACAAAGGCTTTGCCGGACACATTGTGCAGATGGTCGGTCTGCGGTTCATTAAGGATGAGATAGGTGATGATGCAATCGTATTTTCGCGAATAGCTCAGGACTTGTTTCAGGGAATCTTCGCATTCCTTGACAAACTCCGGGTCGCCGTAATCTTTTTCCGGCTTCACGTCAATTCCCATGATCAGTTTAAGGCCGGAAGCCTGAACCAGTTTCAGTTGGGGCTCCGAGAGTTGCGTCCAGGTTCGGATGGCATTATAGCCGGCATCCTTGATCACCTTCAGGTCGAATTTCATCAAGTCCAGATCGTCTGTCCTGACACCCTGATAGGGGTTCTGCCCTGGTCGGGCGCCAATTTCGTATCCTATGGCCTTGATGAAAAACTTTTGTCCATTCAGATAATACCAGTTGTCCTTGATCTCGATTTGGGATTTTGCTTGGGAATATCCTGAAAGGGTCGTGGTGAGGGACAAAACGATCAATAGGGCGAATGCTTTTCTCATAGTCGTTGGCGCGTCAAAATATAACTGGTTTCCGTTTGAAATGTAATACAATTATGCACATGGCGGCAAATGATACAATAGAATTCCGCAAAACAACGTAAGCCAATCGAAGCAACATTCCGGCACCCGTTCCCATTCGGAAAATTTTGGGGTGGGACTTGATTCGGCTCGGCGTAAAGCGAGCTGTAAACTTTAAAAAAAACGCCAAACGCTATCATCCATGCAAAAAACAAGTATTTTATAAATGTGGCGGCTTTGAATTCGTTTTTTTGCCGACTCATCTGCAGGAAATTTCTTCTCAAGAATAATTTGGCCACAGGCAATGTGGCGGATAAGCAATTGTTTACAAGATAATTACAGCCAATAAAATAATCGTAATTTCGTGTTGACAACAAAACAATGGCGTAGTAGATTTATTACATGTCCATAATGTTAGTTTTGCAACCCGAAATGCATTGCGTTAATCCATTGCTCGTATCGTTTTCCTGACCAGATAAACCTCCAACAAACAGTAAAAAACAGCAGATCAAACAAACAGAAACCCCATCGTTTATGAAAACGCGAAAATCCACTCAACACAAATGCGGTGAACAGACTCGTCATTATCGAAACTCGTTTCGAGGGGCGTTGCTCACGGGCCGCAGCCCTGATCGCCGCTTGGGCGCTGTCCGGAAGTCCGGCTCAAGCCTCCAATATTTTAGTAAATCCCGGCTTTGAAGCCGATGGCGGACATAACGGCACTGGCATCACGGCTTGGAATTGCTCCTCCCCTGGCAACGTGTGGATCAATATAGATGCTTACGCCCACTCTGGACACAATTATTACAAAGCTTGGGGTCAGTGGAGTGGATCCTATCCAAATGTTACCGCGCTCTGGCAAGACAAACCCTGTCTCCCGACGGCCGCATTTACGGCTGATGGTTGGGAATTCACACTGCCTACAGACAACACCTTTGGCGGCAGTGGCGGAAATCTGGCGTGGAACGAAGTTACGTTCCGTGATTCCGGCGGCAATATCCTCGCGCTCTACCGGTCTGACATGTTTAGTCAGCTTTTGAATCCGATTTATGTCCCGGGCACCTGGTATGATCTGCCGGTCACCAACATTTATACCACAAATGCGCCTTACACATTGACGGGCTCGACGAATCTGCTTGTGGCGCCTCCTGGCACCGTCACGGTGCGATATCAGGTCAACTATTATCAGGACACCACCCCTGATGGCGGATCCTGCTATTACGACGACGAGGTTTTGAACCAGGTTTCCGGCCCCATTCCGCCGGTCATCAGCAACGTCTATCCTGGCAACATGCTCATGGCCAGCAATCACATCAGCTTCAGCGTGAGTTCGCCCAGTTCCACCGCGATCAGCAGCAGCGGCATCCACCTGGTGGTGAACGGAACCGATGTTTCCGGCAGCTCGACCATCACTCCGGTTTCAAGCTCAAGCTATAACGTCCTTTACACGGGGCTTTCCCCCAACGCCTTTGGTTACACGGCTTCCATTACTGTCACAGACTCGGTTGGGTTGGCTACCAGTGCATCCATGGCCTTCGACACGATTTCCACGACAAACTTGGTGTGGGAAGCTGAAGATTATGACTTCACCAACGGGTCGTATTACGATTCCCCGATTGTTTCCTCCACGCCGCAGCCCAACTGCTACGTTCAAGTAACCGGGACGCTGAGCACTGACTATTTCAGCAGCTCCACCGGGCAGGCTCATTACCGCACAAATGACACCACCGGCACAGGTGCCGCAGGTGATTTTGCACGTCAGAAATTTATCACGGCCCAATTGACCGATCCAAATGCGATAGACTACACCGTTGGCTATATCGCGATTGGTGACTGGTTTAATTATACCCGGGACATTCCAGCCGGACAATACAACATCTATGCCCGTCTGGCGGGTGGTTCAGGAGCAACGACGGTCAGCTTTGACGACTATACCGTTCCTGCTTCGCCGGTCAACTTGGGCGTCTTTAGTTTCTCCGGCAGCAACTGGGGGGCTTACAACTATATTCCCCTGACGGATATCAACGGAAACCTTCTGGCCTTCACCTTGGGCGGCAAGACCACGTTCCGGGCGACCCTCACAAGCGGTGGCGACAACATGAATTTCTTCATGCTGGTGCCGGCCCAGCCCACCCTGCCGTTGTTGAGCAATATCTCGCCGACGAATACCGCCGTGCTGGCGCAGACAAGCACCTTCGGCTTTACAGTCACGGCTCCTTCGGGGTCAACAATCAATAACAGCGGCATCAAACTCAACCTGAACGGTGCCGATGTCTCCTCGGGTCTGGTCATTTCCGGTTCCAGTGTCAAGACTGTCAGCTATCCGCTGTTGCAGTCCAACACGCTTTACACGGCGATCATTGCCGTGACAAATACGATCGGGGCGGGCGTCACCCGCACGATCACGTTTGACACCATGAGCACGGCCAACTTCTATGTCAAAATGGAAGACTTCGACTTCAATGGCGGGTCTTATGATACTGTGGGCAACGGGCTGACTCCTTATGCCTATCTGAACGATTCATTGCCCGGCGACACCGGGGCTGTTTCCAACGTTGACTACTTGTATATAACAACAGCCGGCACCACCTTTGATTATCGCGGGCCAAATGCGCTGGGAACGGAAATTACCTCAGACGTTCCGCTTCCGGGATATACGGCTGGCAATGACTATGATGTTGCATGGTTCAACAACGGATACTGGGGCAACTACACCCGTAGTTATCCGGCCGGCAAATACTACGTTTATGGCCGCCTGGCCGGTTATGCCATGAACACGGCGCTGGGTCAAGTGACCGCCGGATTAGGAACCACCAGCCAGACCATCAAACCGCTCGGCACGTGGGTTGCCAATCCGGGCGGCTGGCAATCTTGGGTCTGGGTGCCGCTGCAGAATAACGGCGTCCCGGTAGTGGTGGCATTGGGCGGTGTCGAAACACTGAAGGTTACTTCAGCCGGCAACTGCAACGCAAATTACTTCATGCTGGTGCCGGTTAAGAGCATCAACATCTCGGCGACGCAGTCGGCAGGCAATGCCGTCGTTTCCTTCCCCACCACGGCCGGCTCGACCTACCGGGTGTTTTACAGCACCAGCCTGACCAGCGGCAGTTGGACGCAACTGGCCACGGTGTCAGGTAACGGCACGACGCAATCGGTGAACGACCCCACGGCGGGCGGCAGCGTGCGGTTTTATAAAGTCACCTCACCGTAACAACAAGTCCCGGTGCGAGTCCCAAGGCGGCATATTGCCGCCTTGGGACAGACCGGGAAATAAGAAAGAATACGATTTTACAACTGAATATCCATTGGGATTAGGCGGCAACGAGTTCAAGAAGGTTTGTTTTAACGACTCCATACTATAGTCACGTCAGAAAAATGAATAATAAATGCCAGAAACGGGTCGGTTTCACTTTGATAGAACTGCTGGTGGTGATTGCCATCATTGCGATTCTTGCAGCCATGCTATTGCCGGCCCTTGCTTCCGCAAAAAAGCGGGCCCAAGGCACCTATTGCATGAACAATACCCGGCAACTGGCGCTGGCTTGGATCATGTATGCGGACGATAGTGACACCAAATTGGCCCCGAATTTTCCTCAGAATATCTATGCGGGTGGTCCCGCAACTCAATCTTCTCAGGCGGTAGCCATGGACGCATGTTGGGTCGCGGGTGTTATGAGCATTCCTGGTGGCACTGGTCAAACGGGCACGGAAAATACCAATACGGCCATGTTGGTGGATCATGTTGCCTATCCAAACGGCGCCTTTCTGGGACCGTATATTAAAACGGCTGCGGCCTTCAAGTGTCCGGCGGATTTGTCCAGAGGTTTGGTCTATGGTCAAAAATTGTCCCACGTGCGAAGCGTTTCGATGAATAATTTTCTTGGGTTCAATGCCCAGGCCATAAATACTGGCAGCGCCGGAAAATATAACGTCTACCAGAAGTCTTCCAGCCTGCTGGCTCCCACCTTGACCTTTGTTGTCTTGGATGAACGCGAAGACAGCATTAATGACGGCACGTTTTTTACCAGCGTGGATAGCCCGAATGCAATTACTGATGACCCCGCTAACTACCACGGCGGGGCGGCGGGGTTTTCATTCGCCGATGGTCACTCGGAAATGCACAAATGGCAGGGCAACCTGCTCAAATCACCGGTCGGACTCAAACCCATAAACGGCAAAAGTGTGGCGGGCGATCAGGCTGGAATGAGCGATTCGTATTGGCTGTGTCAACACGCGCTCGGATTGGGCGGTTTTCCGTGATTGGTTATTGATATGAGGTTCTGATTGGATTTGGTTGAACGGTTCCGGCTCGATGCCGGAACCGTTTTTGTTTTGAAAGGGGCGGGAACGCGGACAATCAGATTTCGATGTCGGAAGGTTCTTTCCGAAACCACTGGAGCGCATAAAGGATCATCTCCGTGGAATTTTTAAAATTCAATTTTTCCTTGATCCGGTTCTTGAACGAACTGACGGTCGGCATCGCCACGTTCATTTCCTGGGCAATCTCGCGGGTTCCCTTGCCTTGACCCAACATGCGAAAGACCTCCAGTTCACGGTCGCTGAGCGCTTCCAAAGGCGATGGAACCTGGTCGGCATCGCCTTTTACGAATTTTGAAACCACGACCGTGGCCATGTTTTCGCTGATATGCACGTTTCCGCTGAGCACCTTGCGGATGGCGGTCACCACGGTTGTGGCCGGCTCGCTTTTCATCACATAACCCATCGCTCCAGCCCGCAAGGCCCGGTCCCCGTAAAGGGTGTCGGAATGCATGGAGACCACCAGCACCGGCAAGTCTTCATAGTCGCGCTTGATAAGCTTGATCAGATCAAGGCCGCTGGTGTTATCGAGCGATATGTCCACGATCACCAAGTCGGGTGAAGACTCGCGTATCCCGTCCAGCCCGGCGGCGGCGTCCGAAGCGTCGCCACAAACGATCAAATCCGGTTCCAAATCAATCAGTCGCCGGAGACCGTCACGGAACATCGCATGATCGTCAACGATGAAGATGCGCCGCCTTGCCAAAGTGGATTCCCCTGAAGCAGATTCCTTCGAATCTTCACGGTGGTTGTGGTTTTTATGGTTCTTTGGATTCATGTTTAATTGTCCGATTATTGGGCCGTCAGATGATATTTGCAACTAATCTGCGTGCCCTGTCCCGGCTGTGTGTGCAATGAGAGCGCCGCCCCGACCACTTTGGCCCGATAGCGCATGATTCCGATTCCCATCCCGGCCTGGTCAAGATCTGCCTTCAAACCGACCCCGTCGTCCTGCACCGACAAAACCAAATCATCATTTTCCTTCTGCAGACGGACCTTGATGGCGCTGGCTTGACTGTGTTTGGCCGCGTTCAGGATGGCTTCTTGGGCAATGAAATACAAATGCATCGCCACACTGTTGTGTATCGTGGGCAACGTGCCACTGGATTGAAAGTCGCACTTTTTTTGGTAGAGTTTCCCAATACTGACTGTGAGTTCCTCCACCGCTTCCACCAAACCTTCCTCCTCCAGCCGGACGGGGAACAGCCCCCGGGCCACGCCCCGGGTTTGAACCAGTGATTCATTGATCAGGCTGCTGATGTCACTGGCTTCGGACGATTCATTCGCATTTTTTTCTTTCAGGTGGCGGGCCAAGATATGCGTCCGGTAGGCAATGGCGGCCAGTTGCTGGCAAACACCATCATGGAGGTTATGTCCGAGGCGTTTTTGCTCCCGGTTGGAGATTTCCAGAATTTCTTTCTCCATCCGCTTTCGGGCGGTCACATCACGGGCGATGCCTTCCACTTCGCTGGATCTGCCGGTTTGCTCGACCATGCGCGAACTCACTTCAAGTTTTAATCTCTGTCCGGCGGCATTCAAAAAATCCCAATCAACCGGCGGAGTCTCCACACCCGTGGTGACTTGCTTCAGCCACTCTCTGGCCGCAGGCCGCTGCTCTTCAGTTATCAAATCTATCAACTGCCGGGCAAGAATCTCGCCGCGCGGATATTGTAACAGCCGTTCACCGGCCTTGTTGATGGAGGTCATCTTCCCTGCCAAATCATGGGTAAAGACCATGTCGTTGGCATTCTCAAAGAGATCGAGATAGCGTTCCTTGATGGTGGCTTCGGCGTGCAGTTTATCTTCGATGATCTGCGTCTGTTGGTGAACCCGGCGGCGCAGCAATACCACCCATCCGAAAGCCGTCAACACAAAGGCGCACAAAATGCCTATGGCCACAAACAGCTTCGGCAGGGTCCACCACGGCGGGAGTTCCTGCACGGTGACATTCTCTGGGGAACGCAGCAGCAGGCGGAAGGAGGAGGCGCGCCAATCCAGCCCGTAATGCCAGTCCTCGCCCAGATCATCAATGACACAAATCCCCGCTACTGAAACCTTGCTGCCGTTTTGCAATGGCCCGAAATTCTGGTTCTGCTCCTGTGACTTCAAGTAGGCGTGAAAAACATAACCGTTGGCTTGCAACACTAAAAAAGGCTCTTTGCTATGTTGCGCCTGATCCAGCAAGGTTGCGTCAATTTGCACCAGGCGACAGTCATAGGTTCCCGTCAAAGCCTCGTCAGGAGTGACCAAGATGGGCTTTAAGGGCGGACCCTGCGCAATCCAGCGATACGTGCTGTTCTCCAGCATGGGGGCATATTCTCCCTTGGCTGGAAACCCCAAGACTTCAACCAAGTCTCCAACGGGCACATAATTGGTCTGCCTGGTTTCAACACACAACCCATCCGTTTCATTTTGAATATACATTTTGTTGGCATAATGAAGCGTCACCGTGCCGGTCACCTTGACGCGATGCCCAACGGTGCTACCCCAAGTATATTGCATGACGCTTTTGATAGGCTGTTCGGGAATGGAACTCACATCAGCATTAGCTTGGTGCTCGATGACTAGATCGTCTGGCTCTGGAATCAGTATGCCAATATCAAACAACTGGCGCTGCGTGTTGAAGTGGGTGATGCAAACACCTTTGGCACGGACGGTGCAATCCACGAACTGGTCACTTTTCGCTACTGGCAATTGTTTTGCCAGCAAAGTCAGTCGTCCTTGGCCCGTGGCCAAATCGATGACGTAATAGGAGCTTTGTTCCTCGAAGCGGACGGCCCGAATTACGCCGCTGATTTCCACAAACTGGCTGTCTTCCTGGCCACTTTCCAGCTCCTCAAAAGAAACCTCTTTCGGCTCCGGAAGCTTCGACTCTCCCAAAATCCGAATGCGGTGCGACGTTACAACCGGGGCAAATGATCCAGAGCCGGTTTCTCCTTCCATCTCCACTAATTGACCGACCTGCAACGGGGGATTGTTCGTCGACGCATCTACATAAAAATATATTCCCGCCGTGTCATCCTGGATGAAGCGGTATGATTTCGTCGGAATACTGTCGTCGAAGAAAGTTACCACACCCCGGAGTCGCACGGGATAGCGAAGATCTGCCTGTTGGGTAGACAAACGGCGAATCTGATCGGCCGTCCGAAGTTCTTCCAGCGGGGGATTTGCGGCAGCAGCCAGTTGCCAACTGCTGGTCGTGATGAGCATTATTAACAACGCAGTCTGACCCAGCAGTGCTCTTGTCCGCACAGAATTGATCTGGCCGATGTCGCATCTCATAACTTTTTTAACCAGCGCAGTGGTTTTACATTCGCGTTGCTTCGCGAAATGTTACCAATCTGATCAAGTTCGCGCAAGATGCCTTCACGAAACGGTCTGATGCTTGTCTGCTGGCGATGCTTATGCTACTTTGCGAGTCTTGAAACGCAGGTCGAACAAGCCAAAACCAAGGCCCCAGAATGTGGCTGAACGTTCGCCATCTGATGGGAAAGTTTCAGATGATATCCCGTCTCAGCCGACTCCCCAACGCAAGTGGCTTTTCCGGGTGCTGGCTGGAATCGTCTTGCCATTCCTTGCATTGGTATTGCTGGAAGCGGCCTTGCGCCTCGGTGGCTACGGCTATCCGACCGGCTTTTTCCAGCCAATGCAAATCGGAGGTCAGGAATGGCTGGTGGAGAATGATCGCTTCGGCTTACGATTTTTCCCGCCGGACATTGCGCGCATGCCGGCATCGCTCCGAATGCCGGCCAAGAAGCCTCCCGGCACGTATCGGATCTTTATCATGGGTGAATCGGCGGCCTTGGGCGATCCCGAACCGGCTTTCGGGGCAGGGCGATATCTGGAGGTTCTGCTGCGTGAACGATTTCCCAATGCTAAATTCGAGGTCGTCAATGTCGCGATGACCGCCATCAATTCCCATGCGATTCTCCCCATCGCCCGCGACTGCGCCAGACAGAACGGGGATTTGTGGATACTCTACATGGGTAACAATGAGATGGTCGGACCCTTTGGCGCAGCGACAGTATTTGGCGCACAAGCTCCGCCATGGGAGTTGGTGCGCCTGGACTTGGCGATACAAAAGCTTCGCCTTGGGCAATTACTGGCAGAGGTCGGCCGGAAGTTAAGAGGAAATGGTTCCGATCATTCATCATGGAGTGGAATGCAGATGTTTACCGGAAATCTGGTTGGTCCAAATGACCAGCGCAAGCAAGCAGTCTATCAAAATTTTGACAGGAATTTAAAGGACATCCTGCGAACAGGACTGGATGCCGGCGCGCATATTTTACTCTCTACAGTTGCCGTGAACCTGAAGGACTGTCCCCCATTCGGATCACTGGTCAGCAGCAATCTTTCCGCCAGCGATCGCAAGCAATTTGAGCAATTGCTGGCTGAAGGAAACCTGCAGTCGGAGCAGCAAAATTACGAAGCCGCCTTAAAACTTTACGAGCAGACTGGCCAGATTAGACCGCAATCCGCAGACTTGGAATATCGCTGGGGGCAATGTCTGCTGCAGACAACCAACTTGTCTGCTGCCCGGGCACATTTTCAAATGGCATGCGACTTCGACTGCCTCCCCTTCCGTGCCGACACGCGTATAAACAGTTTTATTACTGAGGCGGGCAAACGATTGCAGCCAACCAAATTGACGCTGGTTGATGGTATGACGGCAGTGGAAGCGGATCCAAACAATGATATTACAGGGCAGGAAACCTTCTATGAACATGTGCATTTTAATTTCACCGGAAATTATCGTCTGGCCAGAACTTGGGCTGAACAGATTGCTCCGCTTTTACCGTTGAACATAAGTAACCCGACAGGCGCGACATGGGCTTCGCAGGCGGTTTGTGAGCTACGGCTCGGCTTAACCGACTGGGATCGTTGCAATGTCTTGGAGGAGGTTTGCCGCCGGCTGCAACAACCGCCGTTAAGCGGCCAATCCAACAACAAACAGCGGCTGCGGGGGTTCTCAGAAGAGGTGGCGTCCCTGCGAAAGCAAATGGATGACAACGCGGCAAAGAAGGCGTGCGCAATCTATGTCGAAGCCTTGCGATTGGTTCCGGATGATTTTTACATCCTGGAAAATTTTGCATATTTTCTCATCGACAGAGGTGATCTTAACGGTGCCATTGAGCAATGGGTGAAAGTGCGCGCCATCATTCCTCAGGATTACACGGTTGACTTCGAACTAGGGCGTCTGGCTGGTCGGCAGGGGAAATTTGATGAGGCGAAAACATTGCTCGGCAAGACCGTGGTTATGCACCCCAGCTTTGCGCCGGGGTGGCTGGAACTGGGCAAGGTTCAGGCCGCTTCGGGAAATTACCAACTCGCGGTGCAGGCGTTTGATCAGGCGTTAAAGTTCGAACCACAAGATGCACAATGCTGGTTCGACAGCGGCCTCGCGCTGGCGATGTTGAACCGGAGTGAGGATGCGATTCAACATTACCGTCAAGCAGTGAAGTTTGCACCGGATGATTGGAAGGCCCACTTCGAGTTGGGCGGACTCTTGGGACAGGAAGGAAAGATGCCAGAAGCCAAAGCCGAATCCGAGACAGCCGTCCGACTAAATCCAAATTTCCCAGTGGCACATTTGAATCTGGGCATAGCACTGGTGCAACTGGGCCAATGGGACGAAGCAGAGCGGGAATTCGAAAAAACACTGAAACTAGATCCGACAAACTCAAAGGCTGCCGACTATCTTGAGCAAGCCAAAACTCTAAAGAAGTAAGACCCTAAATGTTTATCATTAAGACTGCTCTTGGCTGATTAGCTAATCATTCCCAGCAAGAATCAAGCATTGGAGGAAAAAACAGATTTTCAAAAAATTGTCAGAAATTGGCTAAATAGTAGATAAATAACGATATTTAACATTGTCTTTCAAAATTATTTCATTTTTTTGCAGGGCTTGATAGGAATAAAAATTTATCTGCCAAGCAATCTTGTGTTGACCAAAGCACTAATTTATATTACATTAATTGTAATCTTTTTACTACTATATCGCAACAATGCTTAAGAGCCATAATTCAGTTTGATTTGTAGTAATTAGTCAAATAATTTTTGTTTCCCATGCTTAACACAATTATGCATATGATTTATCAAGACATCATATTGAGGGGGGACTTATATAAATGGCGGCTTTTGACGATTACATCAGACATGTATGGTTTCCAGAAAAAATCGCATGATTTTCAATATCCAACGCTTCGCAAATCACCATTTGTTTGCGAGCAGAAAAAGACTAAAATATGAGCCCTAAAAAACATTTGTCTGCAATCGTAAGCGCTCTTTTTTTTGGTAGAACGCCCGATTCTGCCAATAAAATAATTTGTTTTTTATTTGTTTTCATTTCTGGAATCACATTTTTAAGCGTTGAGGTGCTTCAGGCTCAATTGATTGATGTTGATTTTAATCAAAACAACGGCGTTGGCTGGGGCGGCGGCGGCCCGAACCCTGGACCAACCATGTCAGGCGCAGCGGTTCTAGGAACGGCGGGCGACCAATGGAATGGAATCAATGTCAACAGTGGCATCGGCATTTCTCTGAACTATGCGAATGGCAGCCCGTCGCCGGTTAAAATGACATTCACATCCGGCGGCGGATACGACGCAAACAGTTACGGGGGTTCTACTCCTTTCGCCACCACTTCCTACGATGCCCTGATGGAAGACTATCTTTACACCGGCGGCAGCGCTCAGACCATTTCGCTTTCAGGGCTTGCTCCTAATTCAACCTACGACTTGGTTCTATATAACGCGGCGACCAGCAGTGCCGGTGGCCGCACCACTTTTTTTACTGTCAATGGCATTGCTCAAAGTAGCACCTGGAATGGTTCCAGCAGCACCTTAATCGCAGGCATTGACTATGTGAACTTTGCTTCGGCTTTGTCCGATAGTTCCGGATATTTAGTGATCACTTATAATGGAAACGGCAGCTCAGAAGGGGATGTGGACGGATTTCAAATCCAAGCTGCACCGTTGACAATTAATGCGTCATATAACGGCACCAATATAGTCATTTTGTTTCCGACGGAATCTGGCTTGAATTATCAGGTGCAATATAAAAATGCCTTGACCGACGCCAATTGGATTCTTCTCAATGGCATAACCGCCGGCAGCAATGGTGTTCAGTCAATGAGCGATTTGGCCAGTGGCACTGGCCGCCTATACCGCGTGCAAATTTCAACAAATGCAATTCCAATCATTAGCATGTTGCACACCAGCGCCACAAACATTGTCAACGCCAGCGGCAAAATTGTTCAGTTGAAGGGACTCAATTTGGGCGGCTGGTTCATCATGGAAAAATGGATGTGTCCCCTGGATAGTGGCAGTCTGCCGGACACCTACAGTGTTATCACAAACCTGGACAGCCGTTTTGGCGTCGCCACCGAACAGGCTCTCATCCATGCCTATCAAACCAATTGGATCACGACCGACGACCTCAACAACATCGCCAATGCAGGTTACAATTGCGTGCGGATGCCCGTCTGGTGGGGCAATTTTTATTCGATCACCAATACTACCGGTTCCGGGTGGCGGCCGGATGCATTCGCCGTCCTCGACTGGCTGGTCACCAATTGCGCAGCGCGGGGCATCTATGTGGTGATTGACATGCACGGCGTTGTCGGCGGTCAGACTGTCTCCGATGACACGGGCTGGCAAAATCAAAACCAATATTGGACCAACAGTCTGGATCAAAGTCAAACAGCCTACATGTGGTCGCAAATTGCGGCGCATTACAATGGCAACAGCGCTGTGGCCGGTTATGATTTGATCAACGAACCAAGCGGATCACCAAGCACCGCCGCGGTATGGTCTGCCTACACCAACCTTTACACAACCATTCGAGCCGTGGATCCGAGCCACATGATCATCGTGGAGGGAACGTTCGGAAATTGGAACTGGAGCATGCTGCCTAATCCGTCGGCGTATGGCTGGTCCAACATTGTCTACTCCATGCATGAATATCAATATGGCGGTTCCGTTGCTCAAATTGAGGCTGGTGCTGACAATCAAGTGACGGATTTTAACAATCATCTTTCTTGGAATGTCCCCGACTACATCGGGGAATGGAACAACATGGGAATGGGAGCGGTTTGTTACGACTATTCCATTAATGCCTATAACAATGCCGGCATTAGTTGGTCTATGTGGGCTTACAAGGCGACTCACGGCTTGGTTCCTGATGGCTGGGGCTGGTATGACCCGACTTATTGGCCTACAACACCGAGTATTTCCACCGATTCAGCATCTAAAATTTTGACTGACTGGCAGCAGTGGAGAACCACCACTTCGTTCGGCATCAATTCATCTGTCGGACTATAATTCTGCGCATGTTAGCGATGAAATATTTCAACGAAATCCTGGCTCAATCTGATTTATGAATAATAGAAAGAAAACCACCGCCTTGCTGGCCTTGCTGGTTTTGGGGGCAACAGCAACCGTTGGTGCTGCCGAAACTTCTGACAAACCAGTTGAGGTCTATCTCACGGCAAAGAATTCTAGTCAACATCTGGTCAAAACCACTGACTTAAGTTTTGTGGCCATGGCCCAACCAGAAGAACAGGAGCCATGCATCTTTGTGGATCCGACCAAGACTTTCCAAACCCTGCTGGGCATCGGTGGTGCCCTGACCGATGCCAGTGCGGAAACATTTTACAAGCTGCCGAAAGACAAGCAGCGGGAGATTATCCGCGCATATTTCGATCCGCAGGCCGGCATTGGTTACTCACTGGGGCGCACACATATTCAAAGTTGCGACTTTTCCAGCGAGAGCTACACCTACGTCAAGGAGGGTGACAAAGAGTTACTTAGTTTCAATATTGCCCATGACCGGAAATATCGAATTCCATTTATCAAGGCAGCCATGTCGGCGGCCGGCAAGGATTTTACCTTGTTCGTCAGTCCCTGGAGTCCGCCGGCTTGGATGAAATCCAACAACGATATGCTGCACGGCGGCAGTTTGCTGCCGGAATTCTATGATGCCTGGGCCAGCTACTATGCCAAATTCATTAAGGCCTACGAAAACGAGGGCATACCCATCTGGGGCCTGACGGTTCAAAATGAACCGATGGCCAGCCAGACGTGGGAATCCTGCATCTATACCGCCCAGGACGAGTGCAATTTCGTGAAAAACCATCTTGGCCCCGTTTTGAAAAGTTACGGCCTGAAGAACAAAAAAATTCTGGTCTGGGATCACAACCGAAACCTGATGTATCAACGTGCGCAGGGCGTTCTGGATGATCCTGCCGCCGCAAAATATGTCTGGGGAATCGCCTTCCACTGGTATTCGGGGGACAATTTTGAAAACGTCCGGCGCGTCACGGAAGCATATCCCAAGGTGAATGTGCTGATGACCGAAGCCTGTCTTTACCCGTTTGACCTGAAAAAAATCAACGAGTGGCAGTGGGGCGAGACCTATGCCAAATCCATGATCAATGATTTCAACAACGGCGCCGTCGGCTGGACCGACTGGAATGTCCTGCTGGACGAAACCGGCGGACCCAATCATGTAAATAACTTTTGTTATGCCCCGCTGATTGGCGATACCAGAACCGGCGAGTTGTATTACATGAATTCGTATTATTACATCGGCCATTTTTCCAAGTTTATCCGGCCCGGAGCCAAACGAATCATCAGTTCATCCATGGTGGACAACTTGATGACGACGGCGTTTCTGAATCCGGATGGCAAGATCGCAGTTGTGGTGCTGAACCTTTCGGACAAGGAGCAACCCTTTTCGCTTTGGCTGGAAGGCAAGGCGGCCAAAACAACAAGTCCTGCCCATTCCATAATGACGCTAGTCTGCCAAACGCCGATGTCGCGATAATCCCACCAAGGTTTTCAAAAAATTTGTTTATTGGTGACGAATAGCTTCCCGATTTTGAAATATCGCTAATTCACCAAATGCAAGCGGAAAAAGCGCTGGGATGAGTCAATGAAGCTGTTGGTCAGCATCAGGGTGCCGCCGGTTCCCGTCACGGGACTACCCAGCGGTGTCCAAACCGCGTCGGTCAGATTAGTTTTGCATTCCAACTGGTAAATTTGTCCGGCCACGCCCGTCCAGTTTAGCAACAGATTGCTGCCGGAAGCCTGAACATTCATCGGGACAGACATGGGCACGCCGGCCGAAAAACTCAAATTATCAATGCCCAGACCTTGAGCTTTGCCGGTGGAATCAGTCATTTGCCAGACCAGCCACAGGGCTGCACCGGGCGGCCAGTTGGTAATAGCTTGATTCAAGACCACCAAGTTGGTTTGGTTGAGCGGTGAGGTGCCATCCACGGCAACGCCGTTCGTATCAGTTGCCACAGTCGGAAAATTTACATTCAACCCGGACAAAAATGCCGTTGCGGTGACCGGAAAGGTATTGGTGCCAGAGGAGTCAATGTGATAGTAGAACTTCAGCGTCTTGGAAAGGTTGGATTGCCGCCAGACTTCGCCGGTGAATTGAAGATTCATCCGGTTCAAGGTGATGCCGGTGCCATTGATGAACCGGACACCAAATTCGGTGGCGCCCGTCGTGCTGGTGGCGAGCAAACCGAGCGCGCGGTCGGAACTGCCGGGCAAACCGAAACTGACCTGGCCACCGGTGGTCTGGTCGCCATCTGTCGCGCCAAACCGGGAAAGTAGCAGACTGGTGCCATACCAACCAGACAGCGCCGGGATACTTAATCCACCGTTGCCACTGGTCAAGGCTGGATAGGCAAAATCATAGGGATTAGCCAAAGAATAAGTGACGCCGTTAATGGTCACTGGATTGGCGGTGTTTACTGAAGTCGCGCCCGGATCAGGCAAAGCGTCGAAATTTTGGGTATAAACGGAACCTGGCGCGGCATAATCAATGAACGAAGCTGCCGGCATGGCGGTGCCGTTGTTGGGTGCGCCCGGCGTCGCTTGGAAAAACTCCTGACGATTAAAACTTTGGCCGTCCGGGAACGAACCGTAGGAATTGTTGGGACTGATGTTTTGATAGTCAGCATAGTCCAGCACCTGCGGCTGGCTGTTATAGAGCCGGGTCAAAGCCACCGAACCGGAGCCGCTGGCCAGCACGAAGCTGGTATGGAGTTCACTCAAGGTTGACAGGCCGGTCTGGCCGTCGGCAAAAATGATTTTAAACTGGCCGGGGTTGATTGCCGCACCAACCGGGAAAGCCCATTGCAGGAGATTGGTGTAGTTATTGGCCAGATAAAGTCCGTTCAGTGAAATAATATTGGTGCTCGGATTGTAAAGTTCCAGCCAGCCGGTGTGTTGGCCGGCACTGTTGGTGATGCCGTTCAAGTTGTCAGCCTGCACTTCGTTGATCCACAGCGGCTGGAATGGCACCAGCAATGCGGCCACACTGTTCCGCGCGCTTGGCGTGGCGGAAAAAGGAGCGACTGACCAGTTGCCAACGCGCCAGTTGTCCTGATTTGGATCGATCAATTGCAGGGACGCGCCGGTTCCGTTTGCGCTGATCGGCCAGGGCAGCTGGTTTTCATATTCCACTTTGGTTACGGTCACATTGCTGGAAGTGTTCAACGTGAGAATTCCGCTTGCTGGCAATGTGCCGCTGAATGTGTCAAACACCGGATTGGTTGCACCATAAGCCCCGGCAAAGGCTACGCCGTTCGCCGCCAGGACCAGATAGTTGGTTGGCGCAATAATCGAGCCATTCGGGAAGGTGTATGCCGAACCTTGCAATTGCCAGCCCGACAAATCAAAAGCGGTATTGGTGGAGTTGTTATAGAGTTCGACAAATTGCGCATTTACTGCCGCAGGGTTATACATGATTTCATTGATGACCACCTGGCCCGCCGGCGAGGCGTTGTTGCCATTATAGACCACACTAACACTGTTGCTGTCTCCGGTAATTGGCCGACCATTGCGGTCCACGCCAACCACGCTCAAATTATTGGTTCCGTTGACCAGCGGCAAAGTGACGGTCCAATTGTTCAAGCTGGTCCAAGTCAGCGGATAGGCCACGCCATTAATCCAGATGGCGTCCACATTCACGGGAGCCACGCCAGTCACATACGCTACATTGTTGCTGGTTGCTACCGAGCTGTTGACGGTGAAGCCGGCGGCATTCACGGCGGCAAGCTGTGCCGCGATGCTGCTTTGAGCCTGGGAAAGCCAGGGTTCAATGTTTGCGGTGGGATTTTCAACACTGAGTCCGTTTGCGGTAAAAGTATTGTATTTGGCCATGAGCAGCGGCCCGCTGTTCACGGTGTTAAGCGGTCCGTTGACCAATTCTTGCAGTGCGCGCCAATACATGCGCAGAAAAGTAGGATTAGCATAGATGGCCGCCATATTGGTGTCTGGCGCATAGATGGTGAAAAGGTTTTGTCCCGGCCCCCACGAACCACTGTTGCCGATGACGATGTTAAAGTCCCACATTAGCAATGAATACTTCGTGCCCAGCGAGCCGATATAGCCGTAAAGATTTTGGGCGTTTTGCGCCCCGAAGGAATCCCAGTTGCCCGCCGCGTGGTTGGCCGCAAAAACACGCATCCAGTTTTCCATGTCCGCCAAATTTTCCATGTTCGCCACATAGTTTGGCGAGCCGGCGGAGTTGGCCGCATCTATCAGCGAAAAGACATTGGTGAAGTCACTGTCCGAATCGGGCGTGCGACGGATCTCAAAATTATAGCGATAGCGCGCCGCCTTTTTCACGCCGCCGGTGGTCGTGAAAGGCAGGAGCGCGCAAAACGCATTATTGTTAAATGCCATCGTGGCGCCCGAAGGAAACGGCGCCATCTCAAACCAGGGCTGCATTTTATAGAGGAAACCATCGGTGTCATTGGGAAAATGTTCCTTGACGACATCGCTGCCCGGCACCTGGGTGTCTTCCATCAGGCTGCCGCGGCGGTTGCCGTTGACATAGACCGCCACATAGCGTTTGGAGAGCCAGGGCACGCCGAGCGCGCGCAGGAAGGTGTTGGCACATTCTTCCCGCTGGATGCTGGGGTCGTCACCCGGCCCATTGCCCGGCTGATGAATCTTGTTGAAATCCGTCGCGCCGAGAAATTTATCGTCATCATTAAAGATCCATTTGTAATGGCACAGGTTGCCGGTGGGCGTATTGAACTCCTGATGATATGGACTACCGGCAAACCGGCCCTGCATATTATAGATCACACGGTTGTCATTGACGAAGGTGCAGTCGTTGCCTTCGTTGCTCAGGTCGGACAGGTTGGCCCAGCGGGTGGCGTTGGTCTGTGTGATCCATAAATGATACACGCCGAAACTGCCGCCCGGATTGCCGTCGCCGAACATGACCACGCATTCGCGCACCGGTTGATTGTCATTGGGGCGCAACGCTGGAAAGCGTGTGGTTGTGCCCAGCCCATCCGTGGCCGAAATATAAAACGCCGCGATTTGATTCGCCACCTGTCCGGGAATGGTTGCGCTGAATATGCCGTCACCCGCGACAGCATCGCCGCCGGTGCCGTTGTCATTCATTGGCACTGCTGTATATGCCGTCGCCGGATCCAGCCGGTAATAAAGCGTGAGATTAGTCACGCCATTCGGATCATGCACCTGTGTCGTCACCACCACCGGCTGATTGGCGGCCGGCACGCTCGGCGTATGCGTCACATTATAAATGGCCGGTCCCGCATTGGTCACATATTGGCTGTTGGGGCCGCCTGGCGAGCCGAGATTGGCCGGCACGGGCATTGCCGCCGTGGCTTCAAGCCAGTTGCCATTCAATCGCAGCAACGCTTCCGGCCAGCCGTGCAGCCAGCGCGCCTTGAAGCGCAGCGTCACCGTCTGGCCGGATGCCAGCGAGTTGGCGTTTAAAGCTACCTGGCAGGAATTGTCACCGGTCCAAAGGCGGTCGCTGCACCGGATGTGCAGGGAATAACCACTTTGATACCCGCTGGTTTCCAGGCTGGAACGCACCATGCAACCCTGGAGAGACCAGTTCGTCAGGCCCAGTCCGCTTTCAAACGTGCCATTTGAAACATAGTTGCTCCCGTTGTAATCCACTTCGATGTTGTCCACCAAACATTCCCCGGAATCCAGCAGGCCGATCTGGGCATAATCAATGGAGGGATCGTAATTCGCCCCGTTATCGAGCACGCCGGTGGTTTCAATGTCGGTCCAAACGGATTTTTGCGTCTCGTCGCTATCCGCCCAGTTCGACGCCAGCCGATGATTCGCGCGCGGATCAATCAGTTCCAGACTGCTGCCGCCGCCAGAGGACCATTCGCCCCATCGTCCGCCCACGCCGAAAGTCACTTGATCCTCCTCCACCAAAATAGCCGTGTTTGTGTAGAGTGTCTGCGGCATGGACAGGGTCACCTGCTCGCCGTTGTGCGAAAGCTTGCCAGTGTAATTGCCTACGGTATTTACGCTGCTCAAGTTGGGATACTTGGCGAACAAGTTGGTTATGTTTTTGCCAACGACCAGATAACCGTTCGGCCCGATCGCGATATTCGGAAATGTGAACGTGACGCCGGAGGTGAACTGCCAGCCAGCCAGATTGATTGTGTTGGTTCCCTTGTTGTAAAGTTCAATATACTGGTCATCGTCGTTGCCGCTGATCGGGTCATACATCAATTCGTTGATGACAATATCGCCAATGACGACGCTGCTGTTGTTCGTGCCCGGCGTGTTGGTGGTGAAGGCATAGAAATCATTCGCGCCGTCAGGCCAGCGGCCATAGGAAACACCGTTGGCCTGCGCGCCGAATTGCACGGCGTCCAAAACGCGGCTGCCGTCCGGCTTGATGAAATAGAGCGTCTCGCCCGCGCCGTTGAGCATGAAACCAAATTGCGACTGGGTGAAGGCGACAAAGCCCGCCGGCCCGATCACGGTGCCGGACGGAATGACAAATTTATTCGTCGTCGGATCGTCCGTCAAAATGCAGCCCGATACGTCCACACTGTTTGTGCTGTGATTATAGAGCTCGATGAACTGCGGCACGGCTGGATTTTCCGAGTGCGGCAGGATTTCATTGATGACAACATTTCGCAAAGCATTCGGTGTGAACCCATCCATCTGTCCGGGCGAACCGCCAGTCATATCGCTGATGTCCCACGCGCGCGGGTCGCCTTCACCAAAATTCGGATTGGCCAAGACAAGAGAATGTCCCGTGCCGCCGGTCGCGACCGGCCAGGGATAAACATCCGTGTAAGGCACCGTCAACAGAACCGCGCCTTGTTCATCCAGCAGTTCCAGCGTCTCGGAATGTTTGAGGCTGCCGGTGTAAGGCCCCGTCACATTGGTTATGCCATAAACACTCTGGATGTCCGCCGGCGCGGCGGCCACGACCAGATAAGCGCCGCCGGGAATCTGCGTGTTTGACGGAAACGTGTAGTTCATGTCCGCGCAGGTGATCTGATACCCGCTGATGTCCTGAAACCACGGATTGGAATTGTAGAGTTCAAGATACTCCAGATTTTTCCCATCCGTGCGCGGCGCGGGCTTCCACATGATTTCGGAAAACACCAGCGGCGTCTTGCGGCTGCTCGGCCCCATGACATCGTGGGGATTGAATTGTGTGCCAACCACACCGTTTGTCACATTGGCGAAGTCGCGAAATTGGGCGGTGGTCATCAGGTTCGTGCTGTGGCTGCTGACCGAGAAACCGAGATAAACCTGGTTCGACATTGAAATGGTGTCGCTGCCGAGTTGTGTCCAGGTCCTGCCGTCGTAACTGGCAAAACCGGTGAAAATATTGCCGACGCGGTTGAGCCGCAGCCAGGTGTTCGGATAGTTCGCCGGAAAACTGCCGGCCGTGTTGGCCGTGCTGCCCGCTGGATCTCGCCATTCAAAGAAAGTTCCGTTGATCGCCGGCGTGGCCATGGACGCTGCAAAACGCCCGCCCGGACTCAATGTTTCGCGTGCCATCAAACCGGCCTTGGCAAAAATATCGGACAGGCTTAAACCGGCGACCCGGACGGCCACGTCAAAATTGCCGGAATAAAGCTGGTAGGAAAAATTGCCCTGATCCGAGTTGCCGCCGAAATCACTGCCAACGGCATTCACGTTGATGCCATTGCCGGCACCGGTCACAGTCGAAACGACCGTCGGGTTGCCAATGTCCTGCACGAAATAGAGCAGCGCCTGAAATGTGACAGTCGTGTTCGTGGCAATGGTGTTGGGAATGCTCGCCAGGTCGCTTACGCCGTTGATGACGATGGAATAGTTGCTGCCATAAACCAGCGGTGCCGTCGTCAAAACCACGGTCATGTTGTCCGCATTCAGCGAAGCGCCCGTCACCGGCAGGCCATTGGTGAAAACGTAATTGGCCGTATTGGTCGCGCTAGTGGCGGCCAAGATTTTGGAAAAACGGATTTGCACGTTGGTGGTGCCAAGGTTGATGGCTTGAACCACGGTCGGCGGATTGGTATCCCGGCTCAGCGTCAGGATTGCCGGCGCGCTCGTCACCGAACCGGATGGGTTGGAAACGACACAACTGAAAGTTTGCCCGTTCAAACTGAAGCTTGCATTCGTCAGCGTGAGAACGGGCGTGATGGCACCAGGCAAATTGGTTGCGTTCAAAAGCCATTGGTAGCTGACGTTCGACTGGTTGGTCACCAGCAATGAAAGAGTGACACTGGAATCTTCCACTCCAGTCGTGTTTGTCGGTTGCAAATAGATTCCCGGAAAATTCGTCAACCCGGTGAAGGGAATCAGCAGTGTTCCGGCAGCGCTGGGTATTGTCATCGGCAGTTCAACGGTGCCGTTCGGCAGTTCCCATTGCACCGTTAAATTGTCGCCGCCCGAACCCTGCTCCATTAACGCTTCCAAATAATAGCGCTGGCCACCCTGCAAATAGATCGGCAAAGATTGCTGGTTGGCTTGCGTGGAAAAGTTTCGCCAGGCCGTCCAGGAAGTGACCGAAGCGATCGGTGTTTCATTCGTCGGATTTTCATTGCTGCTTAACAGCAACAATGAATTGTCGTCGCTGGCGATCCAGAAGGTGTAATAACCGCTCATCGGGGGAACCACGAACGTCCGCAACCGCTGGCCGTAATTATTCATGCCGGTGTTGAGCTCCGTCTCGAAATTGGTGAAGACGTGCGTGTAGGTGGCGGCGGGACTATTGGGCCAATTGGGATTGTTGGCGACATTGGTCAGCGCGGTCAGGCTGCCCCCCAGGTTTGAGTTCAGATTCGTCCAAAGCTGACGATAGACGCCAAAGATTTGTGAGGAGAGACTGACATTGGTAAACGTGGCCGTGTTGAGTGCGGAATTATTATGGGCTGTGACAGCCAACCCGGCCAGCACCGGACCATTCATGAAAACCTGCTGCGTGCCGGCCAGCACCCAGTTGGTGCCGTCATAGCTGTAATAGCCGCTGAAATTCTCACCCGACCGGACCAACTGCAACCAGATCGGAGCCGAGATCCCGCCGATGGTCATACTTGAGGATTGAGCGCCGCTCGTGCTCCGCCATTGAAAATTGACTCCGTTAATGGCGGAAACCACTATGCTGACATTCACCGCGCTGGCGGTGGTGTCGTTGCGAAACATGACACCAGCCTTGGACCATCCCGAGCCTGGATCGCTATTTTGCAAGCTCGTGACCTTGGCGATAATACCGCCGTCACTACCGAAGCTGGTGCTGGAAAGATTGAATTGATCAGCAGCATTCCAAATATCCGAACCACCGCCGGTTACCGTCCAGTTGCCATTTACGTCTGATGCCGAGCCAGCCAAACCCGGCGACCCAATGTCGGCATCATTCCAACCCGATGGCAGGCCGGCCCATGCGGTCAGGCTCCAAACAAAAGCGAACGCAATAATGAATGCAAATCTTGATAATTGCCGGCAAGAATTTGAAAGAGCAAATGGCGGAAACTTCATAAATAAGTCAAAAATAACTCATCTTTCAGGCTTAGTCCATTAGTCATTTTAGCCGGCGGCTGCCATGCTGTTAGCCGCCATGCGCCGCCAACACTGGATAAAGTTTCGAGTTTGATGTTTAAATTCAAGCGGTCGTTTCAACTGAACGATAGATTTCAGCGGTAGACGTGGCCGGTGTGGTCAAAATTGCCAAGGCCACAAATTACCCTCTGAAAACAGTGTAATCCCGCCAGCATTTTTTGCGTGGATGGACAGGCAGGCGTGACAAATCCGCCAAATCTGGGTGGGCTTACAGTGCGATCAGCATGAGTAAATTGGTGCTTGTGTTTACGCATAATGTTTTGTCTTATCAAATGTCCCCTTAAACAGATGTGGTAACTGCAAACCCAATAGCGCATGAACACTTCAATTAATTCCAAACAAATCTTTTGTGCCGCTCTCATTCTGCTGTGTGCTTGGGAAACATCAGCATTGGCCGACAGCAACCAGCCGAAGGTCATTGATCTTCACCCATTTTACCAAGTCACTTTTGGGACAAATGACGGCCTCAAGGATTTTCCCGCCCGTCCCATAATTGACGGACTGCCGTTCGAGCCGGATGGGCGCATCGAACTTTTCGGCACAATGGCAAGCGACCGCGGTGACGATAAGCCGAAAAATATTTCCAATATCCAAATCAGATCAAAATATGACGAACTGCACCTGCTTCATGCCGCAACCTGGGAAGAAGCCCCGGGAAAGGTTGTTGCGATCGTCCGACTTCATTACGCGAACGGCAGCACTCACGACTTTGAAATAAAATACGGCGTGCATATTTTGGATTGGGCTCGTCTGCCTGCTGAGGAAACGGAAATGCTGGCGGATACAAACAGCAAAATCGTATGGCGTGGTCCCGGCGTTTACAAAGGCACTGGCAGGCTGTTTGAAACCATTTTTAAAAATCCGCATCCTGACGAGGAGGTGGCGACAATGGAATTGATTTCAACCGGAACGCGTGTTTCCTACCGTCTGCTGGCGGCCACGGCAGCCCAGAGCAATCCTGCCCGGCCGCTTACTCCGGGCTTGCCATTGAATCAGCCGGCATTTCATTTCGACGGCATGTTGAAGGTTGTGGTCGTTGACAAGGAAACGGGTGTTGCGATTACTGATGCGGATGTGTTTCCGTCCATTGATGTCTACGACCAAGGTATCATTATTGCACCGCAACTGACCGCTTCGAATGGTGAAACGATCATTAAATATCCGGTGGACGGCACGACTTCCATCGGTTTTACGGTTTCCAAGCCCGGGTATTTGAGCCGGACCGGAAATTGGCAGCGCGGCAACATACCGCAATGCATCACTAACCGTCTGGTCCGGGGCCAGGCGACAATTCAAGGGGTAGTCCAAGACGACACGGGCAAGCCACTCTCCGGGGCGCAAGTCAGATTGAACAGTTATAATTTTAATCCCGGCTCGCCGGACGAGGGTATTTATCTGCCAGATAAATCTGCCCAGACCGGCTCTGAAGGTCGTTGGATCATTTCAGGATTGCCGGACAATTATAACGATTTCGGCTTGACGGTTTCTCATCCAGATTTTTCGCAGTCGCAATTCTATGCCGATGGCCCGAACGTCAGCCGGTTTAATGGCCAGCACATCCCGGCGGCAGATTTCTTTTCCGGCAAGGCGGTGTTGAAACTGAACAGTGGCGGCAAACTTACCGGAGTTGTTCATGACGCTTCCGGCAAACCCGTGGCTAAAGCAGCGGTGTTTGCCGGCTTTGACCGATACATGAACGGCGCGGTCAAATCCCAGAGCGACGACAACGGGAATTTCAATCTAAAAAATCTCGCGCTTGGTGAAAATTACCTGACCATCAGCGCACCCGGGCTTGCACCGGAATTTGTCACGATAAATGTCGCCGCCACCAACCCGCCGTTGGAAATCGCGTTGAAGCCCGGGAAAGTTATCCATGGAAGAGTGGTTGATGACCACGGAAATCCTGTCGAGGGTGTGGATGTTTCGTATGAAGGCCTCGCCGATCGAAATGGAATCTTCAGCGGCAGAACTCTTGAATGGAAAACGAAGACGGATGCCAATGGTGCGTTCACCTGGGACTCCGCTCCTGCCAAAGTGGTCAATTTAAACATCAACAAAAGCGGTTACATGGCCCTGGAATGGATTCAGGTGGCAACCGACACCACTAACCAAACCACCTTTAAGCTCAACCGCCCGCTCACCATCAGAGGATCGGTGACTGACGCGGACACCGGCGAACCCATTGCAACTTTCAAAGTGACGCCTGGCTGGCCGGAGAACGGTGGCGCCCGGTTGGAAAAGCGCGAAGCCAAATCGGGCGCGGCGGGTCGTTATGAAGTTCAGTTGGATCGTCCCATCATCATCAGCCCGACGCCATACGATTTTATCTTCCAAATATCCTCGCCGGGCTACGCGCCAGCGCAATCGCGTTCGATCAAGCCCAGCGAAGGAGTCGTAACGTGGGACGTAAAGCTCAAGAAAACTCCGGGAACCATCGGCCATGTCAACACGTCGAACGGCAAACCCGCCGCCGGTGTCAAGGTGCTGTTGGCGGTAAACCGGGACTTTCTCCAATTATTGGGACGCCAATTGAGCAATCAGAACAATGACAGCGAGAGCTTTGACACTGATGCCGAAGGTCGCTTTGAACTGCCTCCCCAAAATGGCGACTTCACATTGGCCGCGGCCTCGGACGCAGGATTTGCCTTGGTGCAAAAATCGGATTTTACCAATAACCCCACGCTGACATTAAATCCGTGGGGACGGATCGAAGGCTCGTTTTTAAAAAATGGGCATCCAACCGGGGGACAGGAAATATTCTTCTTTGCGGGCGATCCTTCTGCGCAACGCAGCCTTTGGTCGCAACAGCCGGTTTCCACCGACCAAACGGGTCACTTTGTTTTTCCATTTGTTCCACCAGGCACCATTCGCCTCGAGCTGAAGCAGCCGATGTCGGCCAATTCCTGGACGTATCAAGAATTGCAATCCACGGAAGTGAAGCCCGGTGGAACAAACCATCTTCAAATCAACGTTCAAGGCCGCGCCGTCAAAGGACATTTGAAGCGGAGTGCGGATCTCGCTTCTGATGTGGATTTGAGCAAGTTTAACCTGACGTTGCAGCCGGATGTGCAACCGCCCACAACCCCGGAGGGTTTGGATCAAGAGCAAACTCAAAAATGGTATCAAGACTGGATGAAAACTGATGCCGGCCGCAAATATGTTGCCGCCATGAGCAAACGAAGTTCACTTCAGGTGAAAACCGATGGCGCTTTCGGAGCTGATACCGTTGCGCCGGGAAAATACAAACTGAACGGCAACCTTTGGGGAAACGGATCAACCCTCGCACAAATTGAGGCGCGGGAAGTGGTGGTGCCGGAAATCTCAACGAACGATCCCAGCGTGCCATTTGACCTTGGTGTCATCACAGCCAAAGCCGTCAAACATTTGAATGTCGGCGATCTTGCGCCAGAATTCAGCACCAAGACACTGGATGGCCAGCCTTTGAAACTGTCCGATTTTAGAGGCAAATATGTTCTGCTGGATTTCTGGGCGGTTTGGTGCGGCCCTTGTGTCGCAGAAACACCGAATATGAAAGCGACCTACGACGCCTTTGGCCAGAATCCGCGCTTTGTGATGATCAGCTTAAGCCTCGACCCGAAGACCAGCACGCCTCAAAAATTTACGCAGGACAAGGATATCCATTGGGTGCAAGGCTTCCTGGGTGATTGGTCAAAAGACACGGTGACCAAGGATTACGCCGTGTTTGGAATTCCATCGATCTTTCTGATAGGACCAGACGGCAAAATCGTTGCTCAAAATCTACGCGGTGAGGCTATCAAAGCGGCGGTTGAGCGGGCGTTGAGTTCCAATTGAGGCCACGCAAATTGGCGCATCAATTATCTTGTTGAGGAACCAATATTGCTCCTCCGCCGAGGGTTTCAGTGCGTGATTCAATCCGAAGTTGAAAATGAAAGTGGTGGCACCTTTGGAACTTTTTTAATTTGGCAGTTTTTTTACCGGCTAAATTATAGAAAAACTCTAAACCTGTTCGCTCCTTGTTCGTCCGGTGTCACCGACGATAATGCCGAACCGCTTTTCCGGTTTGGCATTTGATTTCAGACAATCTGCGGCTGCACCATTTCAGGATCCACGCCGAAATCTTTGATCGCCTGCGCGACGACTTTGCGCTCAATTAGATTCTTCTCCGCCAATGCGTAGAGCGTGCCGACGACCGTGGACTCCACATCCACACCGAAGAACCGGCGCAATCGCGAGCGCGTGTCGCTGCGGCCGAAGCCGTCCGTGCCGAGCGTGAACAGTCCGCCGGGAACCCACGGCGCGATCTGGTCCGGCACAGTGCGGATGTTGTCTGACACCGCAACGAATGCGCCTGTTTCCTTCGAGAGCAAGGAATCAAGGTAAGATTTCTTCGGTGCTTCCGTCGGGTGCAGCATGTTCCAGCGCTGGCACCGGATCGCGTCGGTGCGCAGCAGCTTGTAGCTGGTCGCGCTCCAGACGTCGGCGCTGACGCCGTATTTTTCGGCGAGAATTTCCTGCGCCTTCAACGCCGACTGCATGATCGAGCCGCTGCCGAAAATGTGCGCCTTGATTTTTTTATCCTCCGCACCCGGCTTGAATTTATAAAGCCCCTTCAAGATGCCGTCTTCGCAGCCGGCGGGCATCGCAGGCATAGGATGATTTTCATTATAGACGGCGAGGTAATAAAAAATGTCCTCGTTCTCGACAAACATTCGGCGCAGGCCATCGCTGACAATAACCGCAAGCTCGTAGCCGAATGCGGGATCGTAAGACAGGCACGTTGGAATCGTGCTTGCGTGCAGCAGGCTGTGTCCGTCCTGGTGTTGCAGGCCCTCGCCGTTGAGCGTCGTGCGGCCGGAAGTGGCGCCGAGCAGAAAGCCTTTCGCCCGGATATCGCCGGCGAGCCAGAACAAATCACCGACGCGCTGCGGACCAAACATTGAATAGTAAATATAGAACGGAACCATCGGCACGCCGTGCGTGGCGTAGCTCGTGCCGGCGGCGAGGAACGACGCCATCGCGCCGGTTTCGCTGATGCCTTCTTCAAGGATTTGTCCGTCCTTGGCCTCGTGATAATACGAAAGCGTTTTGCTGTCCACCGGTTCGTAAAGCTGGCCCTTGGACGAATAAATTCCAATCTCGCGGAACAACACGTCCAAACCAAACGTGCGCGCTTCGTCCGGGATGATGGGCACGATGTTTTTGCTGAAGTTTTTTTGCTTCAGTAAAAACCTTAACAAGCTGCCGAAAGCCGTGGTGGTGGAAATTTCCGTTTTGGACGGCGAGAAAAACTCGGCGAATGATTCAAGCTTGGGCACGTCGAGCTTGGCCGGCTTGACGATGCGCGCCGGCACGAAGCCGCCGAGCTTTTTGCGCTGGGCCAAAAGATATTTCATCTCCGGGCTGTCGGCAGGCGGGCGATAAAACGGCATGTCGGCGATGACATCGTCGCTGATTGGAATATCAAAACGCGCGCGGAACTCACGGAGTTCCTTCTCGTTCATTTTTTTCTGCTGGTGCGAAATATTTTTGCCTTCGCCCGCTTCGCCGAGGCCATAGCCCTTGACCGTCTTCGCCAGAATCACGGTTGGCTGGCTCTTGTGGTCCATCGCGGCTTTGTAGGCCGCATACATTTTGCGCACGTCGTGGCCGCCGCGTAGCAGCTTGGAAATCTGCTCGTCAGTCAGGTGCGTCACGAGTTCGAGCAGCTCCGGATATTTGCCGAAGAAATGTTTGCGCGTGTAGCTGCCCGGCTCGACGATGTATTTCTGGTAATCCCCGTCCACGCATTCGTCCATGCGCTTGAGCAGCAGGCCCGACTTGTCGCGTTTGATGATGTCGTCCCACTCGGTGCCCCAGATCACCTTGATGACATTCCAGCCCGCGCCGTGGAACAAACCTTCAAGTTCTTGGATGATTTTTCCGTTGCCGCGCACCGGCCCGTCGAGCCGCTGCAAGTTGCAGTTCACGACCCAGATGATGTTGTCGAGGTTTTCACGCGCCGCGAGCGTGATCGCGCCGAGCGATTCGGGCTCGTCCGATTCGCCGTCGCCGAGGAACGCCCAGACTTTCGGCTCTTCCTTCCATTTCACCAGACCGCGCGCCTGCAAATAACGGTTGAACCGCGCCTGATAAAGCGACATGACCGGGCCAAGCCCCATCGAGACCGTGGGAAATTGCCAGAATTCCGGCATCAAATACGGATGCGGATACGACGACAGCCCGCCGCCCTCGGCCAGTTCCTGTCGGAAATTTTTCAGGTGGCTTTCGTCCAGACGGCCTTCGAGATAGGCACGCGCATACATGCCGGGCGCGGCGTGGCCTTGAAAATAAACGATGTCGCCGGGAAAATCTTCCGTCGCCCCGCGGAAAAAATGATTTTGCGCCACTTCGTAAAGCGTCGCAGAGGACGCGAACGACGCGATGTGCCCGCCGACGTTTGTATTTGAATTCGCCTTGACCACCATCGCCATTGCGTTCCAGCGGATGATGCTCTTGATGCGGCGCTCGATGTCGCGGTCGCCGGGAAAGGCCGCCTGCTGCTCCGGCGGGATGGTGTTGACGTAAGCCGTAGTCAGGCCGGCGGACGGGCGCGGCGTGGTGCGCAGTTGTTCCGCGAGCTTTTCCAGCAATTGCGCCGTGCGTTCCGGTCCCTGGCTTTGCATGGCCAGTTCAAACACGGACTGCAACGATTCGGACATTTTGTCGCCGTTGCCGGTGGACGCGGACACGCCACGCGAACCGTAATTGTCTTTTTTTGATGCTTTCACTTGAGTAAATTCACGCTCCAGCGCAGGGAATGCGCAGCCAGATTAAACTGAATCCGGCCGGCCAACGCCAGTGAAATTACTCTAGCATGAAGTGGTGCAATCTCAACCTGTCCTCGCCGGCCGAACAACTGGCGGGCGACGAGGCGTTGCTGGATTGGTGTGAAAATGGCCATGGCGAAGAAACCCTTTTGTTCTGGGAACCGCGTGAGACGTTTGTCGTCGTCGGCTACGCGAACAAAGTGGCGACCGAAGTAAATGTCGCCGCGTGTGCGGCCAAAGATGTTCCGATTTTCCGGCGCTGCTCCGGCGGTGGCACGGTGTTGCAAAGTCCGGGCGGTTTGAACTACTCGCTCATCCTGCGCATCGCCGCCGACGGCCCGCTCCGCAGCATCACCTCGGCCAACCAGTTCATCATGGAACGCAACCGTGCGGCGATTGAATCCGCAATCCGCAATCCGCAATCCGCAATTTCCGTGTGCGGCCACACCGATCTGGCTTTTGTCACCTGCCACGCGTCACTCGTCACCTCAAAGAAATTTTCCGGCAACTCGCAGCGGCGGAAGAAAAACTTCCTGCTTTTCCACGGCTGCTTCCTGTTGAACTTCGACCTTGCGCTCGTCAGTGAATTACTCCGGATGCCGTCGCTCCAGCCCGACTACCGCGCGAGCCGCAGCCACGATGATTTTCTAACGAACCTGAATCTGCCTGCCGCGCAAGTCAAAGCCGCCTTGCAAAAAGCCTGGAACGCAAACGATGAATTGCAGCAGCTTCCCGTGCGGGAAATCCAACAGCTCGCCGCGACAAAATATTCGACCGACGCCTGGAATTTGAAATTGTGAGTTGAATCTGGCGGCGCAAATCGTTAAGCCATTTCTCGCGATGCGAAGAATTGCCGTCATCCTGCTTTGCCTCTTCTCTTACGCGTCCGTTCCGGGCGCGTTTGGCGCGGATGCCGATTACAAACAGGTCGTCATTTTCACCAACGGCGACGCGGTTCGCGTCCGCCTGCCAATTACGGATGTCACGGGCAAAGTGCGCGTGAAAGGAAAAACTTCTGGCGGCTTCGGCCTGCCCGTTGCACCGTCCAAAACTTTGCTCGACGGAAAGTATTATCTCGAATGGCAGGTCGGCTACGACATTCCGAATACCAACAGTCCCAGCGTCGTCCCGGAAATTCAATTCACCAGCAACGGCGCAAAGAAATACGGTCACGAGCTGGCTAAAATCATTTTTGAAGCCGTGCGCCTTGGAATAATTTCGACCAACGATCTCGTCCGTGAAATTGAGATGTTAAAGAACATTCCCACGAGCGAATTCGAGGAGAATCAAACCGTGCAAATCGAAGTTTCAACCAATGCCGCTGCTGATGGATTTCAAAGCACCATCCAGCGATTGCCGCAGTTCACCAAGACCACGCCGCATGGCTGGGTGCAAATCCAGTTGAAGCAGAAACAGCGCGCCGTTGGTTATCAGGCGATGGTCTATGTTTGTCTGCCGATGAATGAAGTGCTGGCAATGGACGACTCGCCGCGTTCAGCGGGAAAAGCCCATGCCAAGGAAACCGTCTATTATGATTTCAACCGCGATAACGCCGCCTTCCTGTTCGACATCATCCACGCCTTCGGCATGGCGTCACAACAGCACAACGAAGACATCCGGAAAATTCTCGGCAAGATTTTGGAAAGGTTCGCTAGACTTTCTTCCGCCGCCAGCTAGCGATGAACATGCCGTTCCCACCCAACTCCTGCGGCCAGATTGTTTTTGTAGCGGCGATCTGTTGACCGCCGGAAATAATCGCGGGTAACTCCATCGGCTCAAATTCCGCCGCAAACTTGGAATTAAAATCTTCCACCACTTCCGTCGTCTCGGCGCGCGTCAAGGTGCAGACGGAGAAAATCAATTTGCCGCCCGGCTTCACGCTCGGCGCGACGTTCGCCAGAAGTTTTTTTTGGATTTCCGAAAGCTCGCGCACATCTTTCGGCTCTGTCGTCCAGCGGGCCTGCGGATTGCGCTGCCACGTCCCGATGCCGCTGCAGGGCGCATCCACCAGCACGCCGTCAAATTTGGTTTTCGTCGGCAGCTTTGCGCCGCCATCCCAAAACACCGAGCGATAATTGAAAACCTTCGCCCGACCCGTGCGTCGCTTGAGTTTTGTCAGCCGCCACTCCGCGCGATCACTCGCCCAGATGAGTCCTTTGTTCTGCATCAGGTCGGAAAGGTGCAGCGTCTTGCCGCCCTCACCGGCGCAGGTGTCCCACCAGGTTTCGCCAGGCTTGGGATCGCAGAGCAGGCTGACGACTTGCGACGCGATGTCCTGAATCTCAAATTCGCCTGCGTGAAATTCCGGCGTCTTGAACAAATCTTCCTCGCCGCGATACAGCAAGGCGTCCGGCAAAGTTTTGCTGATTTCCGCGCCAAATAATTTTTCCGCCAGCGCCGCCGCCGTTCCACGTTTGGCGCGCAGCCAGAGTTTCGGCTGTCGTTGCAATGAAAGCAGCCACTCGTCGCTCACGTCCATTTGCTCCGCCGTCCAGGCAGGCACGGCCTTCGCGCGCAGTTCGGCCAGCGGCACATTGGATTCATCGGCGCGAAACCGGTCGTCCAGCCGCAGCGCGAGGCGCATCTTGGATTCCACGCCGCGCTCGTCGCGCAGCCAGACGTGCCAGCGGTAATAGATGAAGACGGTCTTGGCGATCTCCGTCGCGTCGAAGGGCGCGAGGTCTTTGATCTGCTTGAGGACTTCGCGCAACGCGGCGTCCGCCGGCTTGTCCTTGCCGGTCTGCCGGATCACTTCCGCCGCGATTTCGTGAACTTTATGAATCACCACCGCAGCATACGCGATTGGACGGGGACAATACAACGCGGACATGAGGCAAACCGCGAACCACGCCAAACACGCGAATGCTGCTCCCTCTCCGCCTAGACCGGGGAGCAACGGTATTTAATTTTGGAGTGCAAAGTTGGGATATTTAAGGATGTGATTCATCAGGACGATGAGTTTGCGCATGACGGCAGTGAGTGCCACTTTGGCGGGTTTGCCGGCTTCGCGTTCGTCAGCGGTCTGTTTGTTTTATTCCTCCACCGGCACGACGAGGCTGTCCATGATGTAATCCTTCCGCTCCGGCGTGTTCTTGCCCATGTAGAAATTGAAGATCGGCCCGGACTCGGCGCGCGGGGCGTATTCGATTTTGCTCAACCGCATTTGCTTGCCGATAAATTGCGCGAATTCCTTGGGGCTGATTTCGCCCAAGCCTTTGAATCGCGTGATCTCCGACTTGCCGCCCAGTTTCACGGACGCGGCGTCGCGTTCGGCTTCGCTGTAGCAATAAATCGTCTCGGCTTTGTTGCGCACGCGGAACAGCGGCGTTTCCAAAACGAACACGTGGCCGTCGTGGACGAGCTGCTCGAAGAACTTGAAGAAATACGTGATCATCAAATTGCGGATGTGCATGCCGTCCACGTCCGCGTCGGTGGCGAGAATCACCTTGTCGTAGCGCAAACCCTCGGTGTTGTCCTCCACGTTGAGCGCCTGCATGAGGTTATACATCTCGTCGTTTTTATACATTACGTCGCGCTTGAGATCCCAGACGTTGAGCGGCTTGCCCTTGAGCACGAACACCGCCTGGTTGTTCACGTCACGGCAGCTCGTGATGGAGCCGGCGGCGGACTGACCCTCGCAGATGAACACCATCGTGCCCTTGCCCTTTTCCTTCTTCTGGTCGAAATGATTCTTGCAGTCCTTCAACTGCGGAATGCGCAGCGTGATCGCCTTCGCCCGTTCGCGCGCGAGCTTCTTCACGTTCTGCAATTCCTTGCGCAGTTCCTGCGTGTCCTTGACCTTCGCCATGATGGTCTCGGCGATCTGCTTGTTGCGCTGGAAAAAGTGCAGCAGCTCTTCGCGGACGTTGTTGACGAGCTCGGTGCGGATTTCCGTGTTACCCAGTTTATTCTTCGTCTGCGACTCGAACACCGGGTCTTTCAGGCGGATCGCCACCGCGCCCACCATGCACTCGCGCACGTCGTCGCCTTCGTATTTGGTGTTGCCGTATTCGTTGACCGCCTTCAGCAAGCCCTCGCGGAACGCGCTCAAATGCGTGCCGCCGTCGCTCGTGTATTGACCGTTGACGAAGGAATAAAACGTCTCGCCGTAACGCGAATTGCTGTGCGTGAAACAAAATTCCAGCGTCTTGCCCGCGTAATGCAGCGGCGAATAAATCGGCTCGCTGCCGTCGCTGGCGAGGTCTTCCATCACCAAGTCCATCAGGCCGTGCCGCGATTGGAACACTTTTGGCTCGGCCAACTCCGGCGTCTTGAGGATGAGCTTCAAGCCGGTATTGAGATAACTGTAGTGCCGCAGCCGGCGCTCGATGTGTTCGAGGCGAAATGCGCTTTCTTTGAAAATGCTCTCGTCCGGCTCGAACTCGATGAGCGTGCCGTTTGGCTCTTTCGTTTTGCCGGTGTCTTCCTTTTTTAATTTTCCGATTTTGAAACTCGCCTCGGCGAACTCGCCGTCGCGATGGCTGCGCACGAAAAAGTTTTTCGACAGCGCATTGACGGCTTTCGTGCCGACGCCGTTGAGGCCGACGCTGAATTGAAACACTTCGTCGTTGTATTTCGCGCCGGTGTTGATTTTGGAAACGCAATCCACGACCTTGCCGAGCGGGATGCCGCGCCCGTAATCGCGCACGGCCACGCGGTTGCCCTCGATGTTAATGGCCACCTCCTTGCCGTGGCCCATGATGTATTCGTCAATCGCGTTGTCCACGACCTCCTTGAGCAGGACGTAGCAGCCATCATCGGGATGCGCGCCGGTGCCGATGCGTCCGATATACATGCCCGTGCGCAGCCGGATGTGCTCCAGCGAACTCAGCGTCTTGATCTTGCTCTCGTCGTAAACGGGTGTCGGTTTTTCAGCCATAGAAATTATGCGGCGGGGAAGATGCGGCAAACGCGGAAAGAATTCAACGCAAAGACGCGAAGTCACAGAGAAAAAGCGAGGCGGCTCCGTTAAGCCACCTCGCTTTGTGCGATCCATCCGACGTCGCCGCTCATGCGGCAACGCCCGGTAGAATTATTGTCCCTTTAGGATTATCCCTGCCGCGTTACATCCGGCAGATGAGCAGTTCGCGCTCGTAGATCATTTCCTTGGGCAGATGCGAGTGGAGGTCGAGGAACAAATCCTCGTGGTCCAGGATTTCCTTGCGCCACGCCTTGCGGTCGAAGTGCTGGAGTTCCTCGAATTTTTCCTTGGAAAAATCCAGACCCTTCCAGTTCATGTCCTCGTAGCGCGGCACCCAGCCGATGGGCGTCTCGTTGGCCACCACGCGGCCGCGGGCGCGGTCCACGATCCACTTGAGCACACGCATGTTTTCGCCAAAGCCGGGCCACATGAATTTGCCGGCGGCATCCTTGCGGAACCAGTTCACATGAAACACGCGCGGCGTCTCGGTGAGCTTACGCTGCATCGCGATCCAGTGCCGGAAATAATCGCCCATGTGATAGCCGCAGAAGGGCAGCATGGCCATCGGGTCGCGGCGCACCTTGCCGATGGTGCCGGCGGCGGCGGCGGTCATCTCGCTGCCCATCGTCGCGCCCATGTAAACGCCCGCACCCCAGTTGAACGCCTGATAAATGAGCGGCATGGTGGTGGCCCGGCGTCCGCCGAAAATGATGGCGCTCAAGGGAACGCCGGCGGGGTTTTCCCAGTCCGGGTCAATGGTCGGACACTGCGAGGCCGGCGCGGTGAAACGGGAGTTGGCGTGCGCGGCCTTGATGCCTTTTTCCTTGGCGATCTGCGGCGTCCATTCGTTGCCCTGCCAGTCAATCGCCCTGGCGGGCGGCTCGTCCGTCATGCCTTCCCACCAGACACCGCCGTCGGGCGTGAGCGCGACGTTGGTGAAGATGGTGTTTTTGGCGAGCGTCTTCATGGCGATGGGATTGGTTTTATCGCCGGTGCCGGGCGCGACGCCAAAGAAGCCCGCCTCGGGATTGATGGCGTGCAGCCGGCCATCCGGGCCGGGCTTGATCCACGCGATGTCGTCGCCGACGGTCCAGATTTTCCAGCCTTTTTCGGCAAACGGTTTCGGCGGGATGAGCATGGCGAAATTGGTCTTGCCGCAGGCGCTCGGAAACGCCGCCGCCACGTAGGTTTTTTCACCCTCGGGATTTTCCACGCCCAGGATGAGCATGTGTTCCGCCAGCCAGCCTTCGTCGCGCGCCATCGTGGAAGCGATGCGCAGCGCGAAACATTTTTTGCCGAGCAGCGCGTTGCCGCCGTAGCCGGAGCCGTAGCTCCAGATCTCGCGCGTCTCGGGAAAATGGACGATGTATTTGTCCGGGTTGCAGGGCCAGGGCACATCGCGCTGGCCTTTTTCCAGCGGCGCGCCGACGCTGTGCAGACAGGGGACGATGTGCGTGTCTTCACCGATCAGGTCGAAAACTTTTTTGCCGATGCGGGCCATGATGCGCATGTTGACCACCACATACGGCGAGTCGGTCAACTGCACGCCGATCTGCGACATCGGGGAACCGAGCGGCCCCATGCTGAACGCGAGGACATACATGGTGCGGCCCTTCATGCTGCCCTGGAACAGGCCGCGCAGCTTGCGCTTCATCTCGGAAGGATTGACCCAGTTATTGGTCGGGCCGGCCGCCTCCTTGGAATGGCTGCAAATGAACGTGCGATCCTCGACCCGCGCGACATCGTGGGCGTCGGAACGCGCCAGGAAGCATCCCGGCCATTTTTTTTCGTTCAGCCGGATGAAGGTTCCGGCGGCCACCATTTTTTCGCACAGTTCGTCATTCTCCGACTGCGAGCCGTCCACCCAGTGGATGTGGTCCGGCTGGCAAAGCTCCGCCATGGTATTGACCCAGTTCAGGAGATGGCTGTTTTTGGTTAGAGGCGTGGCCGATATATTTTTCTTCATGATAATTCAATTAGCGGTTGTGGAATGCCGCGTGGCAACATTGCCAGCGACTAATGTGATTGACAACTTTTTTGTCTTATCAAAAATTGGTGTGTCTCGTTGCTGAAATATCAAGCCTATGACAAGCAAACTCAAATCTGGTGTGCTGCTCGTTGCTCTGGTTGCTGTTTTGCAGACGGTGTCCGGCGCGGTGTTGTTCGACAATTTAGGCACGCCGCTGGGGTTGTTCAGCACCAGCAGCGGTCAGCAAGTGGGTGATGAAATCGTGCTGGCCGGTGGCGCGGCAACCGTCATGGGTTTTTCGTTTGAATACTTCGGCTCCAATTTCAGCAGCGGCGAATCCGTCCAGGTTTCATTTTATAAAAACGACGGTTCCCCATCGGCCGGCTATGCCAGCCCTGGCACGCTCCTGTGGACCAGTCCTTCCGTTTCCATTCCCGAAACTGTCAATGCCAGTTCCCCGCCCGGAACGGTGTATAACAGCCTGATTACTTTTGATTCGACGGATTTGGGCGGCGGCGTGCTCGTGCCCGGTGATTTCACCTGGACGGCGGTGTTCACGGGCATCGGGCCGGGAGAATCGGCTGGTCCCATTCTTTCCAGCAGCCCGCCAACAACGGGATTGGATTACAACGATTACTGGCTGAACACCGGAACGGTTGGCAGCCCCAACTGGGTGCTGATGACCAGTGCCCCGCAAAACATTGATTTTCTCGCCCAGGTCAACAGCGTTCCCGAGCCATCCACATTGGCACTGTTTGGTGCCGGCTTAATTGGCTTGGCGGGCCTGTCTTTCAAGCGGTGCGTGATTCAAGCCTGAAATCAACTGCAATTTCCTGCCACCACCGGCGGTTTACGTCGGTGGTTTTTTTATTGGAACACCAGCCGGTAAAACAAATTTCCGATTGTCGTTCCGAACTGGATGCTGTTCGTGCCGCCGCTGGTAGTGACTTGGTTCTTGGCCGGCGTCCAGACCGTTGGTGGATTTAAGTTCGTGGTTTGCACCAGCACAAATCGTGGAGGATTGGTCGGCCAAAATAACTTGCCAATCGCCGGCTGCCCGCCGCCACTGATCCAAGAGAGATTCAACGAGGGCGGCGACTGCACCATTACGTCGGCGGAAAATTCCGAGGTGTTGTTGGTGCTGTCGGTGACGGTGGCGGCGATGAACTGCCCCGGTGTCACGGCGGCGGCCAGGTTGGCGGTGAAGCTCGCGTTGCCGCCGGCATCCGTCGTGACGTTTGTCGCGCCAAGCCAGATCAAGCCTTCGCCGTAGCCGGAAATGTTGGTGACTAGGTTGGCGTAAAATTGCAGGAGGAACGAATGGTTGGCGGTATTATTGAGCGTGCCGCCCACCGCTGTCGCGCTGCCGCCGCTGACCGCTGAAGTGAGCAGCGGAAGTCCCGTGGTCGTGACGCCGTCGGCACCGGTGTCAATGCCGAGGCCGTTGACCGAATTGTTGCCATTGGAAAAAATTGAATTGCGGCTGATGAAATTTCCGACACAGCCGTCACGCACGCGAATGCCGTCGTAGCCGGCGGTTTTCGTGAAAGCGATGCGATTGTCGGCTGCCGGCGTGCTGCCACCGATGAGATTTCCGCTGGCGTTGGCGATGAATTCAATGTTGTGCCACAAATTGCCCAGCGCGCTGACGCCGTCCGCCTTGGTGCCGATGAAATTGCCCTGAATGATGTTGCCGTTTGCCGCAGACAGATAAATGCCGTCGGCATTGTTGGCTGAAATCAGGTTGCCATTTCCAGCGACTAATGTGATTGACAACTTTTTTGTCTTATCAAAAATTGGTGTGTCTCGTTGCTGAAATATCAAGCCTATGACAAGCAAACTCAAATCTGGTGTGCTGCTCGTTGCTCTGGTTGCTGTTTTGCAGACGGTGTCCGGCGCGGTGTTGTTCGACAATTTAGGCACGCCGCTGGGGTTGTTCAGCACCAGCAGCGGTCAGCAAGTGGGTGATGAAATCGTGCTGGCCGGTGGCGCGGCAACCGTCATGGGTTTTTCGTTTGAATACTTCGGCTCCAATTTCAGCAGCGGCGAATCCGTCCAGGTTTCATTTTATAAAAACGACGGTTCCCCATCGGCCGGCTATGCCAGCCCTGGCACGCTCCTGTGGACCAGTCCTTCCGTTTCCATTCCCGAAACTGTCAATGCCAGTTCCCCGCCCGGAACGGTGTATAACAGCCTGATTACTTTTGATTCGACGGATTTGGGCGGCGGCGTGCTCGTGCCCGGTGATTTCACCTGGACGGCGGTGTTCACGGGCATCGGGCCGGGAGAATCGGCTGGTCCCATTCTTTCCAGCAGCCCGCCAACAACGGGATTGGATTACAACGATTACTGGCTGAACACCGGAACGGTTGGCAGCCCCAACTGGGTGCTGATGACCAGTGCCCCGCAAAACATTGATTTTCTCGCCCAGGTCAACAGCGTTCCCGAGCCATCCACATTGGCACTGTTTGGTGCCGGCTTAATTGGCTTGGCGGGCCTGTCTTTCAAGCGGTGCGTGATTCAAGCCTGAAATCAACTGCAATTTCCTGCCACCACCGGCGGTTTACGTCGGTGGTTTTTTTATTGGAACACCAGCCGGTAAAACAAATTTCCGATTGTCGTTCCGAACTGGATGCTGTTCGTGCCGCCGCTGGTAGTGACTTGGTTCTTGGCCGGCGTCCAGACCGTTGGTGGATTTAAGTTCGTGGTTTGCACCAGCACAAATCGTGGAGGATTGGTCGGCCAAAATAACTTGCCAATCGCCGGCTGCCCGCCGCCACTGATCCAAGAGAGATTCAACGAGGGCGGCGACTGCACCATTACGTCGGCGGAAAATTCCGAGGTGTTGTTGGTGCTGTCGGTGACGGTGGCGGCGATGAACTGCCCCGGTGTCACGGCGGCGGCCAGGTTGGCGGTGAAGCTCGCGTTGCCGCCGGCATCCGTCGTGACGTTTGTCGCGCCAAGCCAGATCAAGCCTTCGCCGTAGCCGGAAATGTTGGTGACTAGGTTGGCGTAAAATTGCAGGAGGAACGAATGGTTGGCGGTATTATTGAGCGTGCCGCCCACCGCTGTCGCGCTGCCGCCGCTGACCGCTGAAGTGAGCAGCGGAAGTCCCGTGGTCGTGACGCCGTCGGCACCGGTGTCAATGCCGAGGCCGTTGACCGAATTGTTGCCATTGGAAAAAATTGAATTGCGGCTGATGAAATTTCCGACACAGCCGTCACGCACGCGAATGCCGTCGTAGCCGGCGGTTTTCGTGAAAGCGATGCGATTGTCGGCTGCCGGCGTGCTGCCACCGATGAGATTTCCGCTGGCGTTGGCGATGAATTCAATGTTGTGCCACAAATTGCCCAGCGCGCTGACGCCGTCCGCCTTGGTGCCGATGAAATTGCCCTGAATGATGTTGCCGTTTGCCGCAGACAGATAAATGCCGTCGGCATTGTTGGCTGAAATCAGGTTGCCATTTCCAGATCCCGCGCCGCCCAGCGTGTTGCCGGGCGCGTTGAAAAGATAAATTCCCCCGTTCGGATTGCCCAAGGCATTGTTGCCCGTGACATCGGTGCCGATGAAATTCCCCCGAATGAAATTTCCCGTCGCGCCCGCGCCGTTCAAAGTGATGCCCTTGTCGCCGTTGGCCGAGATGACGTTGCCCGGCCCGATGGTGTTGGCGGGCGCATTGGAAATCACCACGCCGGAATAAGGGCCAACCATTCCATTTCCAAAACCGGTTGAACCGGTGACATCCGTGCCGATGAAATTTCCCTGCACGAAGTTGTTGCTCGCGCTGCTGCTGAAGAGATAAATGCCGCTCTGGCCGTTGCCGGAAATCAGATTGCGTGCGGCAGCAAGCGTTCCGCCCACGAGGTTGCCCGGAACCTCAATCCGCACGCCCGCCGCCGCGTTGGCCAGCGCGTGCGTGCCGGAAAAATCCGTGCCGATGAAATTGCCCTGGACGACATTGGTGCCGCCGCCGGCATCCACGAGGTAAATCCCGTTCTGGCTGTTGCCGGAAATCACATTGCCGGCACCGGTGGCGGTGCCACCGATGGTGTTGCCTGCGGCACCGTCCACCGTCACGCCGCTAAACGAGTTGGCCAGCGCATTGGTGCCGGTGACATCAGCGCCGATGAAATTGCCTGCCACAAAATTGTTGGACGCGCCGGCGAGGATGAGCAGCACGCCGCTGCCCTGGTTGCCGGAAATAATGTTCCGCGCCGCCGGAACCGCGCCGCCGACGAGGTTGCCCGCCGCGCCGCTGATGGCCACGCCGTTGGTGTGGTTGCCCAATGCCAGCATGCCGGAGACGTCCGTGCCGATGAAATTTCCCTGCACCACGTTGTTCGTTGCGCCGCTGCTCAGAATCAACACGCCGCGATCTACATTTCCAGAGATAATATTCCGTGCTCCTAGGTCAGTGCCGCCGATAATATTTGCGGCGGCGTTGTTAATGGTCACGCCATCCAGCCGGTTGCTGACGGCCACCGTGCCTGTGACATCCGTGCCGATGAGATTACCCTGAACAACATTTCCGGTAGTGCCGGTATTGTAAAGATAGACGCCGCTGATGCCGTTGCCGGAAATCAGATTGCCGGCACCGGGAGCCGTGCCGCCAATGTAATTGCCCGGTGCGGTGAGGACATATACGCCATTGTTGACGTTGCCCAAAGCCTTCGTGCCCGCCGCCGTCACGCCGATGAAATTACCCTGCACCAGATTTCCTGTGCCGAGGGAGGGCAGGGAACCGTCGTCTATGTAAATGCCGCCGGCGTTGGCGGAAATCACATTGCGCGCCGCCGCGTTCGTGCCGCCAATCAGATTGCCGTTGGATTGATAAACATAAACACCGCCTTCGGCGTTGCCGAGGCGGTTGGTGCCGGTGGCGTCCGTGCCGAGGTAATTGCCTTGGATGATATTCGTGCCGCCGCCTTGAATGCGGATGCCATCGCGCTTGCAACTGAAAATCGCCAGTCCGGTGACCGCGCTGTTGCCGGCGAGGAGTTGCAACCCGTCGCCCCCCGCGTCAATGCCGGCTCCATTGATCTGGATGAGCGGTTTTCCGGCGTAGCCCGGCTGCGTGGTGCCGTCAATCATCACCGGGTTTGGGCTGATCGGCGGATAGGTGGAGAGCGGGCTGATGTTGAACGGTCCGGTTCCCGGAATCTGGAAGCTGATTGTATTCGTGCCCGAACCGGCGTTGGCATCCAGAATGGCCTGCCGCAACGATCCGCTGCCGCTGTCGCTGGTGTTGGTGACGACAAAGGTGTCTGCCATCAGGGAATTCCCCATCAGCCAGCCCGACAAAAGAAAACCAAGTCCGGCGCACACCCCGGCTTGGCATCCTTGAAAACGCCCTTTCATTGCGCAGAAGCATATCATACCAGCGATGTCCGGTGCAAATGATGTTGTCGGGCCAATGGTTTTTGGCGCTTCTGATTTTGATTAGCAATTACAATGTGCAAACGCATCCAAAATCGGGCGGCTGATTCAAGAGGGTGACAAATGATTTGACATTGACGTGAATTTCCAGTAATGATTTTCAAGTTGAATCAGATGATTCCAAACATGAAAGCGAGATTATTTCAATTGATTGCTGCACTGGCGATGCTGCTGGCGATCGTCGCCGGTCAGAATGCGTCGGCCAAGGATTCACCCCAACTCGCCGATATTGAGCAATCCTTGTCCGGGGTCGCCATACCAGAGCTGCCGGTCAATGCGGCGAACTTGGTTTCACAGTCCAAGGACAGCGAAAAAGAATCGGTCACCATGCTGGTTTTGCAGACCGTTTCCGAAAGCAACCCGGCTTCCATTCCGGCCGTGGTCGGTGCCATCGGGCACTCAACTCCCGCGCTAGCCTCCGTGGCGGCGGCGAATGCCGTGACGTTGCAACCCAAACAGGCGGTGTTGATCACCCGGGCGGCCGTTGGTGCGGCACCGGATCATGCGGGTGAAATTGTTTCCGCCATCCTTGCCAAATTGCCGGCGCAATATGCCGTCGTCGCCGCTGCTGCGGCCGAGGTCGCCCCGGCGTCCGGCCAGAACATCTTGAACTCGGTCATGGCCGCCGTGCCTCCACTCAAGCCTTACATTGAAAAGACCAGTGCCACGGCGACGGATGTTTCCGGAAATGTTCCTGTGCTGACGATTTTGAATCAGAGCGCGATTTTGGCCCGGCGTGATCAAACGCATGTAATGCCAGTTGCGTTCGCCAAGCCTGTCACACCTTTGGTTAAGAGCGAGGCTTCAGCAACCACGTCGTCATCCCCGTCAACGTCTTCAGCAACTTCTGCTTCGTCATCCACGCCGGCATCCAGCGGGTCGCGATACATACAGCCATTGGTAACAATTGGCCCGCCGCCGGTTCCTTTGACGGCGGCACCTGTGGAAATTGGTTCAAGTGGAACCATACCGCAGACGCCGGGCGGTCGCAATTATTCCTCGCCCTGATCGGGTCTGGGTTTTCCTCGGACGGTCGCAATCGTTCAAACCATTCGTTTCAGCCCTTTGTGCATTCGCAATGGGGAGGAATCCATTGGTGCGACGCGGTGCAACCTGCAATTGACCGCACAAACATGCGGTAGTAACGGTTTTTTGGCGTGATATGATCTGCTTGATTCACCCAATATGAATGAGAGTTTTTGAATTTAGTGGTTTCAGAGTCAAATTGATAATCAACAATCAGAATGGAAATTAGAACCCGCTTCAAAGGCGTGAGAATATGAAACAAGGCCGGGCGCAAAAAGAAAGGACACCGGCACGAGGTGATATTCGAGATGATATTGTTTCAATAAAAATCACGTTTGAAGGAATGCAACCCATGAAACCATATCCAACAATATTAAATCGGCTGGGCACTCTGGCGGCGGTGACAACATTTGTCATTCTGCTTGCCGCCACTCAATCAGTTCAGGCTACTTTTCCCAATTGGATGGGCAACTGTTGTAGCCATCCCAACCCAGTGACAACAGGGACCCTCTATGCCGGAGACAGCGTCACATTCACAATTTTGATGAACCAGGTTATTCCGGTCTGAATGCCAATGTGGGTCACAACGGAACCGGCAGTTTTGCTGAGTATGGAATGACATACTCCGGCAACGACTCGGGCAATTCCATCTGGACATACTCGACGCATTTCGTTAGCGGAAATTATCAATACTATTTCCATGGGTATGATTGTTGCAATAACATCTACGCCGATAACAGCCCAAACGGCAGCTTCACAATCACAGCGCTCTCCGATCCGACAGGGACTAGCACGGCAGCAGACGGGACAAATCCCGATACCGCGATTGATCTGTCCTGGGCGCAATGGAACGGGAAGAACGTCTTCATCGTCAGGCAAAAGGGATCTTCCGTTACTTTTACACCCACGCAAGGAAATACTTATTCCGATGGCCAGAACGTCGCCACAGACACATACATCATAAGGCATTCGGTCGGTGGCACCTCGTTGACCGATTCCGGAACAGGCACAGCCTTGATACCAAATACGACTTATACCTACAAGTTTTATTCTGAAAACAACAGTTATTATTCTAGCGGCACATCTCCAGCATCAAGAACCACAGCCCGCTCAAGAAATTCCACTTGGACTGGCAGTGGTGGGGACAATAACTGGCAAACAGATGCCAACTGGAATAATAGCACATATCCGGACGCGAATAGTGCCACGATTCTGCACTTCGCGGGTTCGACCCGGACTTCCCCCAATAACAATTGGACGGCGGGAAGTTCATTTGGGCAGATTCTTTTTGACTCGGGTGCCAGTGCCTTCACCCTTGGAGGCAACGCATTGAATATCTATTCTACGATCAACAACAGCAGTTCCAGTTCACAAACCATTAACAATAATTTGACATTGGGTGCCGCCGCATCTGTTCTTTCGGATGGATCGGGGGGATTGACCATCGGCGGCTCAATCGCGAACGGTGGCTTCCTGCTCACGGCGAACAATGCCAATGCAGTCACCTTCTCTGGCGCTGTCAGCGGCACGGGAGCATTGACCAAATCTGGCAATGGCATGCTGACGCTATCGGCTGGCAATACTTACAGCGGTGGCACAACATTGAACGCTGGCACATTGAGCGTGAATACTATCGCTGATTCAGGCACCAGCGCTATCGGCACCTCCGGCACGTTCACCCTTGGCGGGGGCACGCTTTCCTACAGTGGTTCCAGTGCCGCCTCCACGGCGCGCGCATTTTCCGGAAACTCCGGCTCAATTTCCACAATTAACCTGCCCAGTGGTAATTTGACATTGAGCGGTGCGGTTAGTGGCAGCAGTGCTTTTTACTTGACCAATACAGGCAGCGGCACGCTGACCCTCTCTGGAACTAGTGACAATGTGAATCTTGGTGTAACGGTAAGCGGCGGCACGGTGGTTTTGAACAAAAGCGTTGCGGGCGGAGTGCATGCCGTGGGCACTGGTTTGACCATCAACAACGGTGGCACTGCCCAACTAGGTTCAAGTAGTGCCGGCGATGAAATTTATGACAGCACATTTGTTACGGTGAACAACGGCGGCACGTTTGATCTCAACGGGCAGACCGAAACCATCAACGCCCTCACCCTCAACGGCACCGGCGTCATTGGCTCGGCATTAACCAACAGCAGTTCGTCAGCGGCTACTCTGACTTTGAACGCCGCCAGCACTCTCGGCAGCGCGACCACCATCGGCGGCACGGGCAATATCACGATTAGTGGTGCGGGCGCGATTACGGCGTCATCGCTCACAACTTTGACAAAAGTTGGCAATAACACGCTCAACTTGGCCAGCGGCACAAACGTGGATAACACAGACTTAAATCTTCAAGTAAATGCCGGCACGGTGGTGTTAAATAAAACCGGCACGACGGGGCCCGGTATCAACCATGTTCACGCCGCCGGCACAGTGACTGTCAACAATGGCGGCACGGTCCAGCTCAGCGGCACTGGCGACTATCAGATTTACGATGGTTTGAACACCACCATTAACAGCGGCGGCGTTCTGGACATGAATGGCAAGAACCAGACTTTTGCTGTCGGAATTCTGAACATCAGCGGCACTGGCAGCAGCAGCGGTGGCGCGTTCATCAACAGCAGCAGCACCGCCTCGCTGCTCACCGGTGCGGTGACGCTGGGTGCCAACAGTTCTTTGGGCGGCAACGGCAGTGGCGGTCTGACAATCAGTGGCGTGATTAGTGATGGCGGCAGCGGTTATAGCTTGACCAAGATCGGCACCGGCACTTTGACTTTGGGTGGTGCCAGCACCTACACTGGCTCCACGATTGTTGGCGATAATTCAGGCACAGCTTTAGGAGCCGCTACTTCTGCCGGCGGCTTGGTATTAAGCAATACCCTCGGCAGCACTGACATTCGAATCGGCAACTACAGCACCAGCAATCCAGCGGGCGGTGGCACGACAAACGCATTGCTTCAGTTGGGCGTGGGCAATGCTTTACCCTTGACGGCAAAGCTGACTTTCGACGATAGAGACTCGCAGAATTTTTCCTACCTGAAGTTGATGGGCAACACCTTGACGGTGTCGGGCATCACCAACATTGACACTGGGAACTCGACCTCCCCTGGTGCAATTGTCCAGAACACCGGCTCCGAAACCGGTTTCGGCAATGGCACGTTGATCATCAGTAACGCAACTGATCAATTGGCGGTCAGGGTGCGTGTGCGTGATACATTCAGCGGCGGTTCCGGAACCACTGCTCTTGTGAAGGATGGCGCAGGCAAGCTTCAATGGAGCGGCATCATGGCGCACAGCGGCGGCTGGACGGTGAAAAACGGCACCTTGGAAATCCAGACGCCCAATACCGACACCTATGCCGGCGGGGTTGCCTTGCAAGGCGGGCAGTTGAATATTAACGGCACGACGGCGCTGGGCGCGGCTTCAAGCGCACTCACCATCTCCGGCGGCACCACGATTGACAACACCAGCGGCGGCGCGATCACAATGGCCAACGCCAATCCGGAAACTTGGAACGGCAGTTTCACTTTCGCAGGCAGCAGTTCCCTGAATGTTGGCAACGGCACGGTGACCCTTAACGCCAGTCCCACCGTCACGGTCAGCGCCAACACCCTGACCGTGGGCGGTGCCATTACAAATTCCCTTTACTTCCTGACCAAGAATGGCAGCGGCACGCTCGCATTGACCAACGGGAGTGGCAGTTCTACATTTACCGGCTTGAATTTGAATGCCGGGACGCTGGCAATCTTCTATGGCAGTTCCTTGGGCGCGATCGGTTCGCAGGCAAATCCGTGTTTAACATTTAACGGCAACAGCACGCTGACATTCTTGAACTCCTCACCGGGCTTTAGCGCAAGCCGATATTTTACGATTAATTCCGGGGTTGTGGCCACGATTGATGTGCCGTCCACTTGGAATATTCCCATGACCAACATTATTCAAGGTTCGGGTGCGCTCACGATAACTGATACTGGAAGCCTGACCCTCTACGGCGTGAACACCTACAGCGGCGCAACGACCATCAACAGTGGCAGCACGCTGGCAATGGGTGGTTCGGGGTCGTTGGGCAGCGGTTCCTATTCGGCTGTCGTTACCAACAATGGTGCCTTCAACTATAACAGCTCCGCAGCACAGACCTTGTCCGGCATTATTTCAGGAATTGGAACTTTGACTCAAAGCGGTCCCGGCACACTGACGCTCTCCGGTGCAAACACCTACAGCGGTGGGACAACATTAAACTCTGGAAATACATTAAACATCAATAACGCGACGGCCATTGGCACGGGCACGTTGACGTTCAGCGGAAATGCCACCATTGACAACACCAGCAGCGGGGCCATCACGCTGGCGAACAACAATCCGCTGGCCTTGAGCGGCGGCAGCCTGAACTTTACGGGCACCAAAGACCTGAATTTTGGGAACGGAGCGGTAACATTGACCGCCGGTCGCACCATTACCACCACAAACGGCACGCTGACGCTGGGTGGCACTATTTCAGGTGCAGGATCTGGCCTTACCAAAGCCGGCGCGGGCACCTTGGTTTTGAATGGTTCGCTCGCCACGACGACCGGGACTCTCACTGTGAACGCCGGCACGCTGACCCTTGCTGGGGTCAACACCTACAGCGGTGCAACCACATTGAGTTCCGGCACGATCAATGTCAACAGCACCACCGCCTTTGGCACCAGCAGTTCAGTCGGCATCAATAGCGTCACGTTGGACAACACCAGCGGTTCTGCCATTACGCTGGCCAACAACAATCCCATCAGCCTTGGCGGAATGAATATCTTCACCGGCACCAGTGACTTGAATCTAGGCACCGGTGCGGTGACGCTCACGGCTGGCCGCACATGGACGGTCAATGCCGGTAATTTGACACTGGGCGGCGGGGTCACCGACACCGGGACTCCGAGAAAATTGACAAAAAATGGATTGGGAACATTGGTTTTGAACGGTGGCGCCGGCACCTGGACCGGCGGTTCTGAAGTGGACGCTGGCACGCTGGCGATTGGCAACGACACCGCTTTGGGCACGGGAACTTTCACGCTGGCCGGTGGAACCATCCAATCCAGCGGCGGAGCACGTTCGATAGCCAACCCGACTGTTATCACCACTGGAAACGGAAGCGTTGGTGGATCGGCGAACTTCACTTTCAACAGCAGTGGCACATTGACCAGTTCTGGTGGCAGCCGCACGTTGACGGTGACCAATACCGGCATGACGACAATCGCCGGCAACGTCTATTTGTCGGACGACAATTCGACGAGTGGTCGCACGTTGACCATCAACGGGAGCGGCAACGTCGCCATTACTGCGCCCGTCGCTAACAACAACGCTGGCAACACACAGCCTGCGGCTCTGACTTACAGCGGTTCAGGAACACTCACACTTTCGGGTAATAACGCATACAGCGGTGGCACGACCATTAGTTCGGGCACGCTGACAATTGGAGGTTCGGGACAACTGGGCAGCGGGTCATATTCGGCCAGCATTTCTGACAACGGCACCTTGAACGACGCCAGTTCCGCTGCGCAGGTATTGACCGGAATTATTTCAGGGACCGGAACATTGACTCAAAGCGGAACCGGCACGCTGACGCTCTCTGGCGCGAACACCTACAGCGGCAACACGACCGTCAGCGGCGGCATGCTGCTGGTGACCAACACCAGCGGTTCGGGCACCGGCAGCGGAACCGTCACTGTCAACACGGGCGGCACGCTGGGCGGCAACGGCAGCATCAGCGGCGCGACGACCGTTGGTTCCGGCTCCAGTGGCACGCTTTCGCCGGGCAGTTCCGGTATAGGCACGTTGTCTTTCGGCAGCACCCTGACGCTGGGCAGTCTCAGCACGGCCAGCTTGGCGATCAACAAGGCGGCCGGCCCGGTTTACACCGCAGACAAGGCGGTTGTCACCGGCGCGGTGACCTACGGCGGCGCTCTCATTGTAACCGCCACCGGCAGCACGCTGGCGTCGGGCGACAGTTTCACACTTTTCTCCGGCAGTAGTTTCAGCGGCTGGTTTAGCAGCATCACGGCACCGGCACTGGCCAGCGGCATTTCATGGGACACCAACAAGCTGGCCACGACCGGTGTGTTGGACATTTACACCTTCACCACCACGGCGCTGGCTCTGTCCACGCCGGTCAACTCCAACGCGGTAATCTTTGCCGCCAAGCTGGCGAATCACGCCAGCAGTTCACGGGCGGCAAATATCTATCCCACTGGCTGGACGGCGACGACAACCATTCCCGCCAACGGCACCGCCTCGGTTGACGGTAGCGGCAATTTGACTTACACGCCCAATTCCGGTTTTAGCGGCAGCGACAGTTTTACCCTCACCTTCCAGGACGGTCATGGCTGGCAGACGATGGCGGTGAGCGTGACGGTCGGGAATGGCACGGGACAGGGGGCTAACTCGGCATATACGGGAACCAGCGGTGGAAATTTCGTGGCGCAGTTTGCGGGCATTCCCGGCTACACCTACACGGTGCAATCCAGTTCATCTGCGAATGGACCGTGGACGAAACTGGCTAACTATACAGCACCCTCTGATAACAGTCTGGGCTTTGGCATCGGGGTGTTTCAAGTGACGGATCCGATGAGCAACGGTGCCGGCTTCTATCGGACAGTTTATCCCGCCTATTGAATCGAAACCCGGACAATCCAAATCCAGTTTTATGAAAAATTTCAAAGGCATTCTGGCGGCGGTGAGTGTGTGGATCGTGATTGGTGGCAGTCGTCCGGCGCAGGCGGCACTGTCTTTCACCGGACCGGGCGGTGGCGGCAGTGGGGATTACACCGTTTCCACCAGCCCCGCCATAATCATTCCGGATAACAATCCGTCGGGAGTCGCCTATTCGATTAACTTCGCGGCAAGCGGGTTGACGGTCGGTAACATCACCGTTTCAATCAATTTAAGCGGTGGGTATAATGGGGACATTTACGCGTATTTGTCGCACGGAAGCCAGATTTCCACTTTGCTCAACGGGCCGAGCGCGGGGTTGAGTGGTTCGGCGATGAACATAACATTCGTTGAGGGAACCGGCAGTCCCATTCCGACGACGAGCAGCGCGAATCTTTCAGGCAGCTACACGGCGTATGCCGACCTGGCCACTTTTAACAACACCGCTCCGAACGGGAATTGGACGCTCTTTTTTGCGGACTTGAGTGCGGGCGACACTTCGACGCTGAACTCCTTTTCGTTGGACATCACGGCGGTGCCGGAGCCGGTGAACGTGGCGTTGGCGATCTTTGCAGGATTGCTGGGTGTCGGGAGCGTGGTGCGCTGGCGGCAGCAATGCTGTGCGGATTATCATTAAATAAAAACTTCGCATGTCTCATATTGAATTAATCCTGACGTTGATGGTGTGGGCGCTGGTGGTGTGCGTGTTCTTTTATTACCGGTTCCTCGCGCTAAAACAGCAGCGGAACCATCATCAGGATGGAAACCGTTGCAACGCCCATTCTCACACCGATGTCCGTCCCTGAAATAGTTTTTCAACGGACGCGGGCGGCCGGAATTAGGATTGTTTTCAGCCCGGCGGGAGGTGTAGCCTCCATTTTGAACCGACAATTGCGACGTAAACTGTGCCACCAGTCGCTTGGTAATATTGGCAAAACAGTTGAATTAACCCTTCAACATGATATGATGTTCTCCCGTCGGTTTGACGGCAGTTTTCGAGACTGGCTTGAATGAAGAGGGGGATGTCCAGCGGGATGAATTCAGATTGGAGACCGGTCAGCATTTGATTATGACAATCAGCTTGATGATTTTGGTTGGAGTGATTGGCACCTTGGTTTCGTTGGTATTGATTCCAACCTTCCAGAAGTATCTCCCGTCGCTCGGCCGGCGAGAGCAGGGGGATTTTCATCATGTGCAAGGAGTCTCGGTGTCGCGCATGGGTGGACTGGCCTTGGTGGGTTCATTTGTCGTCACTTTTCTGATCGTCCATTTTTTTTCCCCGCCGGCGGCGGCGGACGCCGGCGTTTACCGGACGATTTTCGTTGCGGCCCTGGCGATGTTTTTTTTGGGTTTTTGGGACGACCTGAAACCTCTCGGCGCAAAACGGAAACTGGCCGGGCAGATTATCATCGCCATCGGAGCCTGTTGCGCCGGAATCCATCTTGATAACATCAAGAATCCCTTCACTGGCGTCATTTATGCGCTGGGAGTTTTCGGGCCGGTCCTGGCGGTCGTCTGGCTGGTCGCGCTGACCAACTTGATCAACCTGATTGACGGGATTGACGGCCTGGCTGGCGGCGTGGCGCTCATGCTGATGGGATTGCTGGCCTATGTTGGTTTCAATTCACAAATGCCGTATCTGTCTCTCTGCGCCATCGGCATGGCCGGCTCGCTGGCGGGATTCCTGTATTTTAATTTCCCGCCGGCCAAAATTTACCTGGGCGATGGCGGCGCTTATTTTCTGGGTTTTCTGATTGCAGGACTGTCGCTGGCCAATTCGCACAAAGGCACCATCATCGCCGCCCTGATCGCGCCGCTCTTTGCGCTCGCGTTGCCGGTGATTGATGTCAGCCTGGCCATCCTGCGGCGCGGCCTCAAAGGGTTGCCGCTGTTCCGCCCGGATCGCAACCACCTTCACCACCGCCTGATTGGCGTGGGGTTTTCCAGCACCCGCGCGGTTTTGACTCTTTACGGCGTGTCCCTGGTTTTCTTGCTGCTGGCTCTGTTCGCCTTCTGGCTGGAGGGCCGGGCGCTGCCGATCCTGTTTGGATTTGCCGGATTGGTGCTGCTGCTTTTTTTGGGTTCCTTTGGTTTTGGCCGGGAATGGTTTTCGGTGGGTCGGGTGCTGGGAAATTCGCTGCAAATGCGCAAGACCACAGAGTATGTGCTGACGTTGAGCCGGTGGCTGGAACTGGAAGCGGAGCGGCGGGACTCCCTTGATGAAATGTGGGCTGATTTTAATTTCATGCTGGCGCGGCTCAATTTTCTGGAGGGCCGGCTCACGCTGGAAGACGGGCAAAAAATCTGGGTCGCGGAGAAATCCATCACGCCGGAAACCGAACGGCACCATTGGCGGCGGGAGTTCAACCAACACATGACGATCGAGTTTGCGGCGGGAACCCGGGCGATGGATCGGCAACTGTTTGGGCACTTATGCGAACTCGCGGCGGAGGCGTGGCACAAGGCCGCGCAGCGCTGGTGCAGTTTGCATGGGCTGCCTCTCGCGTTTCAATCCAGTGCGGTTGCAGGAGCCACTGAGCCAGTGTCCCCGGAAAGTGCGCCACCCCACTCGCTGTTTTTAAGAGACCGGCAGGCTCCCTGACCATTTAGTTTTAACATCCGGGTCGGCCGCAATTATCTGAAATCACTTTGCAATCGGCTTTCGCGGGAGTAAAGTCGCCTTACCGCGACATGACCTCAACCCGGCATTTCAGGTCGCACGAACCGAAACGGGAGTTTCGCGGCCATTCGATTTCCCGTTACATGACTGACCTGCTTTCACAATCATCCTCCTTTGGCGGGCTCGCTTCGGGTGCGTTTGAAGGAAAAACTTTATTGGAACGCCGCCTGGCCTTACCGGATTTGGGGCGTGGTCTGCGCGGCGCTGGGGACGGTTTTGTGGGGTTTCGTCTTCGCCTTGATGTTTCTCATGCAATTGTCGGCGGCTCGGGCGGTGCGTATCGCTAATCCAGCGACGGAATAATTGGGGTTCAAGGCTGGCCGAGCAGGATGTTTTCGAGCTCTTCAAATCACAGTTGATGCAGATTGTCGCGACGATGATTGAAACGGATCTCGCATTCTTTAAGATTGGGGCGGAGAGCGGCGCGGATTCCGGCCCGGCGTCCGTTCGCCGCAGGTCATGACGGGGCGACCGACGGCACCGGTGTCATCGTCATCTGCCTGCCAACAAATCCGTGCGTCGGGGCACCCGCTTTGTTAGCGTCTGCGAACTATGCGAGTGTTGATTGCGACGGTCACCTGTGGCGCGGGACATCTGGCGGCGGGCGCGGCTTTGGAGGAGGCCTGGCGCGCGGCGCGGCCCGACGATGTCATCGAGAAGATTGACCTGCTGAAATTATTTTCCCCGCTGCATCGGAAGATTTATCTGGACGGCTACGTCAAGCTCATCGAACGCGCGCCGGAACTTTGGGGCATGGTTTTCGCCAAATCGGACAATCCAAAACTTCTCCAGCGGTTGAAACTTCTCCAGCGCAAATTTCCCAGCGGTTCCAAGCAGCGCTTCGCCCGCCATGTGAAACAGTTCAAGCCGGACGTGGTGCTCTGCACGCATTATCTGCCGCTTGAAACATTGCCGCCGATGCGTGAGAAGAACGACGGCCCGCGTCCGTTCGTGGTCTGCATCGTGACGGACTTCGAGGCGCACGCTTTGTGGATGGAATCGTGCGTGGACTTGTATTGCGTGGCGGCGGAGGAAACCAAGGCGCGACTCGTTGCGCGCGGCGCGGCGGCGGAGAATATTGTCGCCACCGGCATTCCCATTGCGGCGAAATTTTCCGCCAAGCCGGATGCCAAGGCCGTCCGCAAACAATATGGCTTGCGCGATGATCTGCCGGTGCTGCTGGTGTTGAGCGGCGGTTTCGGCATGGGGCCGGTCGCGGAAATTCTCGTCGAACTCGACAAGACGCCGGCGCCATTTCAGACGCTCGTCGTTACCGGGCGCAACGAGGAATTGCGCCGCAAACTGGCCACGCAGGATCGCAAGCACCCGACGCACGTCCTCGGTTTCTCGACGAACATGCACGAACTCATGGCCGTGGCCGACCTCATCATCACCAAGCCCGGCGGACTCACGACATCCGAGGCGCTGGCGCTGGGCAGGCCGCTGTTCATCTTGAATCCGATTCCCGGCCAGGAAGCGGCCAACAGCGATTTTCTGCTCGAACACGGCGCGGCGGCCAAGGCCAACCGGGTCGAGGATCTGCCCTATCGCGTCGAACAACTGCTCGGCTCCAAGAAGCTGGGCGAGATGGCCAAGGTTGCGAAATCTCTTGGCCGGGTGAATGCGGCGCAAACTATTTGCCGGGAAGTGTTGTCGCGAGTTAAATTTTAATCCGATAAACTATGGATCCACAATTGCCGCCGCTCACCGCCAGCACGCTTTACCTCGTGGCCACGCCGATTGGCAACCTGGAGGACATCACGCTCCGCGCGCTGCGCGTGTTGCGCGAGTGCGACGTGGTGGCCGCCGAGGACACACGGCATTCCGGGCAGTTGCTGAAACATTTTGGCATAAGCAAACCGCTCCTGAGCTATTTCCAGTTCAACGAGGCGCGGCGCAGCGAGGAAATCATCGAACGGCTCCGGCGCGGCGAGAAAATCGCGCTGGTCACGGACGCCGGCAGCCCCGGCATCAGCGATCCCGGCGAGCGCGTCGTCAAAGCCGCCATCACCGCCGGCTTTCGCGTGGAAGCGGTGGCCGGCCCGTGCGCGCTCGTCGCCGGACTCACCGCGAGCGGATTGCCGACGGAGGAATTTCATTTCGTCGGTTTCCTGCCGCACAAATCCGGTCAGCGGCGTAACAAATTGGAATCGCTGAAAACTGTCGTCGGCACGTTGGTTTTCTACGAATCGCCGTATCGCATCGAAAAATTGCTCGGTGAATTAAATGAAGTTTATCCCGAACGCGACGTGGTGCTGGCGCGCGAGTTGACGAAGAAATTCGAGGAATTTCTGCGCGGTAAACCGGCGGCGCTTTTGGAAATCACCAAAAAGCGCAGCTTAAAAGGCGAGTTTGTGGTCATGGTGGGCGGGGCGGAATGAGGTCGCGCAAAATAGTTTTTGAATTTGTTCCGGCTTCCCGCCAATGTTTGTGCCAATGAAATTTACAGCGTCCTTCATCTGTCTGCTGTTCGTGTTGGCTGTTCCGGCTTCGGAAATTTCCTCGATTTACCATGACGGCTGGATTGATTTGAACAAGGACGGCAAGAAGAACGTTTACGAGGATCCTTCGCAGCCGGTCGCCAAACGCGTGAACGATTTGCTCAAGCGGATGACGCTGGACGAAAAAATCGGCCAGCTCTGGCAGCCGGACATGCCAAATGATTCGGACAAGAAAATGGTCGCCCGGCTGCGCCAGGGCAGAGTGGGCTCGTTCCTCTGCGGCGGCGTGCTGATTGAAACGCCGGTGATGCGGAACAAGCTGCAGCACATCGCCGTCGAACAGAGCCGGCTGGGCATTCCGTTGATCTTTGGTCACGATGTCATTCACGGATTCCGCACGATTTTTCCAATTCCGCTGGCGCAGGCGTGCGCGTGGGAGCCGGAATTGTTCGAGCGGACGGATACGGTTGCCGCGCGCGAGATGGCGGCGGCGGGCATGGACTGGAGCTTCGCGCCGATGGTGGACCTCGCGCGCGACCCGCGCTGGGGCCGCATCGCCGAGGGGTTCGGTGAAGACCCGTGGCTCAGCGGGTTGGATGCGGCGGCGTGTGTGCGCGGTTTTCAGGGAACCAACGTGGCAGACGCAAACCGTGTTGTGGCCTGCCTGAAACATTTCGTCGGCTATGGCGCGGCGGAAGGCGGCCGCGATTATAACACGACGGAGATTTCCGAATACACGCTGCGGAATTTTTACCTGCCGCAGTTCAAGGCCGGCGTGGATGCCGGCGCGCTGACGGTGATGAGCTCGTTCAACTGTCTTTCGGGTATTCCCGCGAGCGCCGACCGGCACACGCTCACGGACATTATGCGCGGCGAATGGAAGTTCCCCGGCTTTGTCGCCAGCGACTATGAAGCGGTCGGCGAGCTGGTTGACCACGGTGTCGCCGCTGACGAAACCAACGCGGCCCGGCTTGCGCTCACGGCGGGCGTGGACATGGAAATGATCTCGACCACCTATCCGGACACGCTGAAGCAGCAGGTGGAGCAGGGAACGATCTCCAAAAAAATTCTGGACGAGGCGGTGCGCCGCGTGCTGACGGTCAAATTTGAGAAAGGGTTGTTTGACCGTCCGTTCACCGACGCGAACGGTTACAAGACCGCCTATCTCCGGGACGACGCGATCAACCTGGCACGCGAGGCGGCGGCCCAATCCTGCGTGCTGCTCAAAAATCAGGATGAGGTGCTGCCGTTGTCGCCGAATTTGAAAACCCTCGCGCTCATCGGGCCGCTGGCCGTGGACGGGGAGGAACTGGCCGGCCCTTGGAATTCCCGTGTCCACGCCGGCGACATCGTTTCACTCGCCGATGGCATTCGCGCGAAACTGAATTTTGATTTTCAAATGACCAGCGCGCGCGGCTGCGCGCTGGTGGAACCCGGCGTCGTCAAAATTCCGCGGAACCTCATCGATTATTCTCCGCTCAAGGACCCGCCCACCGGCACCAATGAGATTGCCGAAGCGGTCAAGCTGGCCGCAGCGGCGGATGTCGTCGTGCTGGCGTTGGGCGAACCGCTGGATTGGAGCGGCGAAGACGGCAGCCGCATGGGCCTCGGCCTGCCGGGCCGGCAGCAGGAACTTTTCGACGCGGTGGTGGCGACGGGCAAACCGGTCGTGGTCGTGCTGTTCAACGGCCGGCCGCTGGCCATCCCGCAAATCCAGAAAAAGGCGGCGGCGGTTTTGGAGGCGTGGTTTCCCGGCGTGCAGGGCGGCGACGGCGTTGCCGATGTCCTGTTCGGCGACGTTGATCCGGCGGGGCGTCTGACCACGACTTTCCCCTTCAGCGTCGGGCAGGTTCCGTTTTATTACAACCACTATAACACTGGCCGGCCCGGCTTCGGTGAATACAAGGGCAATTATGCCGACGGCCCGACCCCGCCGTTGTATCCATTCGGTTTCGGGCTGGCTTACACGACTTTTGCATATGACAAAGTTCGGTTGGAATCCATGGAAATGAAATCTGGTGGAACCATCACCGCCAGCTTGAAAATAAAAAACACCGGCAAACGCGCTGGCACAACGGTCGCACAGTTTTACATCCGCGCCCTGGCCGCATCTGCCGGGCCGCGTCCGGTGCGGGAATTGAAAGGCTTCCAGAAAATCCGGCTGCAGCCCGGCGAAACTCGCGATGTTGCCTTCACGTTGTCCGGAAAGGATCTCGGTTATTACGATACCCAGGGCCGCTGGCTGGTCGAACCGGGAAAATTTCAAGCATGGATTTCCCAGGATTCCGCTTCCGGCGATCCGGCGTCGTTTGAATTGGTGAAGTGAGGTTGGTGCTGCGCGGCGGCATCCAGTCGGCGCAGCGCACCCGTTCAAACAAACTTGCCCGGATTCAAAATGCCGTGCGGATCGAGCGCGGATTTGATGGTGCGATGCAGCTTTTGAGATTCAGCCGAAACCGCCAGCGGCCACCAGCGTTTTTTGGCCAGGCCGATGCCGTGTTCGCCGGTGATCGCGCCGCCAGCGGCAATCACCCAGCGGAACAATTCATCCAGGCATTTTTCGGCACGGGCTTTTGCGCCGGGCTGCGCGTAATCCACCATGACGTTCGTGTGGATGTTGCCATCGCCGGCGTGGCCGAAGCAGGCGAGCTGCAATCCATGTTTTTTTTGCAACGTCGCGGCGAATTTAAACAGCGCTTCCAGCTTGCCGCGCGGCACGACGATGTCCTCGTTTAACTTCGTCAGTCCGGTGTCGCGCAGTGCATAGGAAAATTCGCGGCGAATCTGCCACACGGTTTCGCATTGTTTGTTGCCAAATCCGCGCTCGACGAACAACGGCTTTTGTTTGCGAATGATTTTTTCCACGGCGGCGACTTCGCCGCGCACGGAATTTTCTTGCCCGTCGAGTTCCACGATCAGATGCGCCTTATAGCCGAGCAACCGCTTGCTACCGGTGCGTTTGGCGGCGGCGGCGAGCGTGAATTCATCCGCCAGTTCCGCCGCGCACGGTAAAAAGCCGGCGGCAAAAATGGACTGCAACGCGCGCACCGCCAGATTCATCGAACCGAAACCCACGGCCAAGTTGGCCCGGGACGGTGGCAGTGGCAGCAGTTTCAACGTGGCTTCGGTGATGACGCCGAGCAAGCCTTCCGAGCCGACGAACAGCCGGTGCAGATCAAAGCCGGTTTTGTTTTTGTGCGTGCGCCCGCCGAGCTTCACGATGTCGCCGTTGGCAAGCACGACTTCGAGGCCGAGGACGTAGTCGCGCGTGACGCCGTATTTCAAGCAGCGCGGGCCGCCGGCGTTCGTGGCGATGTTGCCGCCGAGGGAATTTTTCGCGCGGCTGGCGGGATCGGGCGGATAAAAGCGGCCAAGCTTTTCCACGGCGGTTTGAAATTCAGCGGTATTGACGGCGGGCTGCACGACGGCGACGAAATCAGCAGGATTGATCTCGATAATTTTCTTCATCCGCTCGGTCGAGAGCGCGATGCCGCCGCGCACCGGCACGCAGCCGCCGACATAGCCGTGGCCCGCGCCGCGCGGCGTGACGGGAATTTTATTTTTACTCGCGAACTTCAGAATTGCGGAAACGGATTTGGCGGAGCGGGGCAGGGCGACGGCGGCGGGTTGGTGCGTGGCGAACCATTTGTCGCCGGCGTAATCCGCGAGTTTGTGCGGTTCGAGAAAAATTTCGCCGGGCAGATTTTTTTTAAGCCGGCGAAGCAGCTTGGATTGGGCCGGAGTCATTCTGCGGGCGTCGCGGGAGTTTCCAGAAATTCCTTCACGTCGGCGGCCTCGTTTTCCGGAACTTCAATACGCAGCATGGTGGCGGTGGAAGTGCCGCCAATCCAGCCGGCGGCATTTTGATTGGCGATGAAAGGGTGAAATCCGGCAGCCTCCAGGCGGGCGCGGACCAGTTCGGCCTCGGCCAGATAAAAATTGGTGGCGATGGTGACGAGCTTCATTTGTTGATGAAAGTGGTGTCGGGGGTGGGAACGACACCCGTGCGCACCTCGGCGAAAACAATGATGCCCGCGCCGGTCTGAAGCAGGCTTTGCACCATCACTTCCATTTGCTGACCGATGTGCGGCTGGCCGTTGGTGACAACGACCATTGTGCCATCCGGCATGTAGCCGATGCCCTGACCCTTGTCCTTGCCTTCGCGGACGATTTTCAAGTGGAGGATTTCGCCGGGCAGCAAAATTACTTTAAGGCATTTGGCGACCTCGTGCAGGTTGAGGCAGCTCACTTGCTGCAGCTCGGCTACCTTGGCCAGATTGTAGTCGTTGGTGTAAAGCTTGGCGTTGAGGTTGCGCGCGAGGCGGACGAGCTTGGAGTCCACGTCCTTTTCCTCAGGAAAATCGCCGTCGTGGATGCGGACTTCCATGCTGGTGTTGCGCTGGATGCGGTTGAGCATCTCCAGTCCGCGCCGGCCGCGCGCGCGTTTGATGGGGTCGGCGGAGTCGGAAATCTGCTGGAGTTCCTTGAGCACAAAGCGCGGCACGACGATCAGTCCTTCGAGAAAATGCGCCTCAATCAGGTCGGCGATGCGCCCGTCAATGATGACGCTGGTGTCGAGCAGCAACAGATTGTCCGGCTTGTTCTGCGGCGAGAACCGGACATACGGAATGATGAGTGAAAAATCCTCCTTGTTGCTGCGGACGGCGAGGATGATGCCGATGTAGCTGAAGCTTAAAAACAACCCGAGCCGGATGAGCCAGTGCTGCTGGGCGTCGGCATTTTCAAAGAGTCCGGAGTAGTCAATGAGCGAGGCGACGGCCGTGCCCAGCAGCAGGCCGAACGTGATGGAGGAAAAGGCGCGGAGCGAAAAACTTTTCAGCATTTCGTCCACGGCGATCAGCAGGCCGCCGAATCCGAATCCCATCGCCACCCCGAGGAGACCGCTGTGGCCGGTGTTGACAAATTCAGGCGTGACCTGGCTGATGGCGTAGCCGGCCGTCGTGCAAAGTCCCAGAAACAAAATGCGTATGGCCCAGAGTGGCGTCATGTTTTAATGGGTTGAATTGCGCGGGCTGTGCGCTGCGGCGGTGTTGGTGTCCGGTGTTTTATGCGACCACAAGATGCCCCATAAACCGAGGTGGTTCAAGTTGCTCGTGGTGACCGCCAAATTGCCGGCGATGATCTGCACGTTGGTGGCCAGTTGCGGATTTTGCAACAAGGTTCCGGCCAGCCCCTGGCCGGATTGCAATCCGTCCATCAATTGCTTCAGCTCCTCGGTGGATGTCTTGACGTTTTGCACCGCCACGCTGATTTCCGCGCCGTTCGTTGCCAGCAATGTATTTGCGGAACCGGCGAGGGTGGTGAGTTGCTGTGAAAAAACGACGGCGTTGCTGACCGCGAGACTGATTTGCGTGCTGTTGGTGGCGACCAGCGTGTTGATGTCGTTGACGGTGCCGATCGCCTGTTCGGAAAAAGTGCGCGTGTTATTGATGGCGATGGCGAAATTTGTCAGCGTCTCCCCGTTCAGCACCACCCGCCGCAGATCCGTGACCGCGTCATCCAGCTTCCTGGCCGTTTCGTCAATGCGCTGGACGAAGCCGGCCGTCGAGCGCGCGACTTCCTGCAGGTTGAACGGTTCTTGGCAATAGACTTCCTCGTTGTTCGTCAGCATCGGCAGGCTGTTGGTGGTGGGAATCACGGAAACGTATTGGTCGCCCAGAAAGCCGGCCTGTTCGATGACGAACCGCGCGTCGTGGTAAATGGGATTGTCTTTGTAGATGCTCAACACAATGGTCACGCTCTTGCCGTCGTCTGCAAGCTTGATTTGTGAAACGCTGCCCACATCCACGCCCGCGAGCAACACGCCGGCGCGCTGCTTGAGGCCGCCGACGTTGACAGCATGCAGGCGCAGTTGGTAGGTGCCGCGGAACAGGCTCGTGCCCTTGCTGAACTGGATCAGCACCACGGCCAGCAACACCAGCCCGATCAAAACAAACAGGCCAACTTTGACTTCCAATCGCGATTTATCCATGGTTCAAAATAAAATTTCCTTCTCGTCGGCGACGCCGTCAACGAATTGACGCACAATCGGGTCGCGCGACTCGAAAAATTCCTCTGGGGCGCCGCTCGCATAAATTTTTTTGTCGTGCAACATCATCACCCGCTGGCCGACGCGACGCGCGGTGCGCATGTCGTGCGTGACCACCACCGTCGTGACCTTGAGATGCCCGTGCACGCGCATCATCAGCTTGTCAATGCTGTCCGAGACAATCGGGTCCAGCCCGGTCGTCGGCTCATCGTAAAGCACAATCTGCGGCTCGTAAATGATGGCGCGCGCCAGGCCGACGCGCTTTCTCATGCCGCCGGACAGCTCGGCGGGCTTTTTGTTCTGCGTGCCGGGCAGATCCACCATTTCCAGCGCGGCACACACGCGCTGGGTGATTTCACCTTCGGTCAAAATTTTATCACGTCGCAGCGCAAACGCCACATTCTCCGCCACCGTCATCGAATCAAACAACGCCGCGCTTTGGAACACCATGCCGAATTTCCGCCGGATCCGCAGCAACTGGCGCTCGCTCATTGGCCCGATATTTTCGCTGTCCACCAGCACTTCGCCGGAATCCGGCTGGAGCAGGCCGACGAGGTGCTTGAGCAAAACGCTTTTGCCGCCGCCGCTGCGCCCGATGATGACGACCGATTCGCCGTTTTCAATCCGAAAACTGACGTCGTCCAAAATTTTGTGCGTGCCAAAACTTTTTTGCAGATGACGAACTTCAATCATAACAGGCCAACGAGTTTGCCCATGACCAGCGTGAGGAAAAAATTCGTGATCAAAATTGTGATGGATGAATACACCACGGCCTCCGTGGTGGCGAGGCCGACGCCTTCCGCGCCGAGGCCGCACGTCAGGCCTTTGTAACAGCCGATGAGCGCGATGATGCCGCCGTAAATGAACGCCTTCACCAAACCGATGACCACGTCCACATCGTGCGTATATTTCAGCATGTTATCCCACAAATAGGTCGGCTCGATGCCGAGGATATGCACGCCGACCATGTAACTGGAACTGATCCCGATGACGATGGATTCCATTGCCAGCAACGGCAACGCGACGTGCGCCGCGAGGATGCGCGGCACGACGAGGTAATCCACCGGATGCGTCGCCAGCGTCCGCAGCGCGTCAATCTGCTCCGTCACGCGCATCGTGCCGATTTCGGCGGCGATGGACGCGCCGACGCGACCGGCGACCATCAACGCCGTCAGCACCGGGCCGAGTTCGTCGCACAACGAGACGCTGACCACCGCGAGCGTCGCGGTATCCATCTTGACCTTGTGGAATTGAAAATAAGTTTGTGCGCCCAGCACCATGCCCGTGAACGCGCCCGTCACCAGCACGACCATCTGTGATTTCACGCCGATGGAATAAATCTGGTAGAGCAGGTCGCGCCAGACGACCTTGCCTTTGAGCAGCGACAAAACAATGTCCCTGGCCAGAAAAGAAATCTGCCCGAGCTCCGAGAGCACATAATGGACGCGCTTGTTGACCAAAAGATTCATCGTCGCGCGCAAAATAGCAGAACCGCGCGGACTTTGGCGAGCGCGGGATTTTTCGAAAAGAGGTGGGAGGTGAATTGCCCGCCAAAACGCTTGCGCATTTGAGAAGCCGAAAAATCTTGCTTTGTGAATGATCGTCTGACAAGTTAATGGTTCCTTGATCGCGGGGTGGAGCAGCCCGGTAGCTCGTCAGGCTCATAACCTGAAGGTCGTTGGTTCAAATCCAGCCCCCGCAACCATTTAAAATGACAGAAACCCCTGTGAAAACAGGGGTTTTTTGTTGTTTGCGATCCTTCTACCGGTTCCTTTTCTGGGCGGCTAAAAAGACCTGAAAAGTGGTATGAATTGATCCCCAAGTGATACGGACGACCAACCTTTATGCGAAAAAATCGGTCGAAATAAATATACATTCAAAAACTAATGGGAAGCGGAAGTTTTACTCGTCTCACTTCGGATCACCTTCGGCGCATTGTGAAAAAACAAAAACTGCCTAACAGCGAAAAACTCTAATCTCGCTGGCCAGAAAACGGAAGCGGGTCAATTGTTGGCCCAGATTAACAGATCCATGACATGCAAAAGCGAAGTCACTTCACACGCTGCTATTCATGTGGCCATTTCATGCCACGTTCATTTGAGCCGTTAAACTGCCATAATAAGGGATGTCTCCGCAACCGCTGCTGTCACAAAACCGTTCCGCCAATGATTTGATTTCAGATAATTTTCAATTCAAGCGGACCGGAATTTTAATGCTTCTGGTTTTTTTGGCCGGCAACGTCGGTGCGTGGCAGATGAAACAGGGTCCGCTGATGACGCAATGGGCAAGCCAGGTAAATACGAATACTCCGTTGCCGGAATATCCGCGCCCGCAACTGGTGCGAACCAACTGGCTCAATTTGAATGGCATCTGGCAGTTTCAACCGGGTGCCACGAATGATCCGGTGCCAACGGGGCAAACCTTATCGAGCCAGATTCTCGTGCCGTATCCGATGGAGTCGGCGATTTCTGGCGTCATGCAGTATTCGGCGTTTTCGTGGTATCGGCGGACGTTTACCGTGCCGGCCAGCTGGAGCGGCCAAAGGATTGTTTTGCACCTGGATGCGGTGAACTGGCTGTCGCAGGTTTACGTCAACGGCCAGAGCGTGGGCATTCATAAGGGTGGTTATGATCCTTTTAGCTATGACATCACTCCTTACTTGAATGGGGGCAACAACGAACTGATCGTTCGAGTCTATAGTCCGGAAGACAACGCCGGCGAGCCGCGCGGCAAGCAGACGCTCTATCCGGGCGGCATTATGTATACCTCCTCTTCCGGCATCTGGCAGCCAGTATGGCTGGAGCCGGTGGACAGTTCGGGCGTGCAAAATCTCATCGTCATTCCGGACGTGGATAATTCGCGATTGCGGCTGACAGTCAACACCTATGCCACCAGCGGTGTGACGGTGTCGGCCACGGTGCTGGATACCGGCACGGTGGTGGCGACGATCAACGGTAATCCGCAGGCGGAATTGGACCTCCCGATTCCGAATGCAAAGTTGTGGTCGCCAACCAGTCCATTTCTTTATGACATACAGATTTCGGTGATTCACAACGGCGTGACGAATGATTATGTGACGAGTTATTTCGGCATGCGGAAGATTTCCATCAACAGGGTTGGCGGGATTCCAAAAATGTTTTTGAACAACCAGTTTCTTTTTGAAATGGGCCCGCTGGACCAGGGTTTCTGGCCAGATGGCATTTATACCGCGCCGACGGATGCAGCGCTGGCTTATGACATTCAGATGGAAAAGGCGCTAGGTTTCAACATGGTTCGCAAGCACATCAAAGTGGAGCGGCAGCGATGGTATTATTGGGCGGACAAACTGGGCATCATGGTCTGGCAGGACATGCCGAGTTGCAATTCCTATACGGGCAGTCCGCAGCAGATTGATCCCTTGGATTTCATCACGGAACTGACGGCGATGGTGACCAACCACTGGAATAGTCCCGCAATCATCATGTGGGATGTCTTTAATGAAGGGCAGGGCCAGTCAGAAACGGGACAATATGGCCAGACCAACACCACTTATCTGGTTAATTTGGTGAAAACGCTGGATGCATCGCGCCTGGTCAACCAAGCCAGCGGCAACAATTGGGTGGGTGCGGGCGACGTTCTCGACTCTCATAGTTATCCTGATCCCGGCGATCCGATCAGCTCCACGCAGGCGCCGGTGGACGGTGAATTCGGCGGCATTGCCTGGCATGTGACCGGACATTTGTGGAATCCAGCCCAGGCTGGAACCGGCTATCTACTGGCCAGCTCGCTTGATAATTTTGCAACGCTTTATGATGGCTACATCACCGAGGCGGTTAATTTTAAATCCGCAGCGAACGGCGGTTTGAACGCGGCCGTTTACACCCAGATCACGGACGTGGAAAATGAGTGCAATGGCCTGATGACCTATGACCGGCTGCTGAAACCAGATTTGAACCGGATCAATCTTTCCAATCAAAAGGCCATCACCGGTCAGCTAACCGTGACGACCGTGGTGCCCACCTCCCAAACGGTGCCACAGACCTGGCAATGGACCACCGTTACACCGCCTACAAATTGGTATGCCACCAATTTCAATGCCGCAGGTTGGAATACAGGTTTGGCGGGGTTTGGCAGTTCCGGGGAGCCAAACGTGACGGCGAACACGCCTTGGACGACCATGGGATATATATATTTGCGGCGCACGTTTAATCCTGGCACGTTAACATCGCAACAGATCAGCAATCTCGTTTTCACGACCTATCACGACGAAGATGTGGTTATTTATGTCAACGGAGTGTTGGCTTCTTCGGCCTCCGGATATTCCACGGCTTACGTTAACTTGAATCCGACCGCGCAGGGATTGGCTGCCATTATTCCAAACGGCACCAATGTTTTGGCCGTGTCCTGCTATCAGACCACCGGCGGGCAGTTCATTGACGTCGGTCTGTCAGATCAATTTTTGGCGGCCAACACGCTGACGGTCCCCAAGGATTATCTTGGCTATTGGCCGTTGGATGCCACGAATGGAACCGTCGCTGCCGATGTTTCCGGATATGGCAATAATGGAACCGTGAACGGCGCCGCCTGGTCCGCCAATGGCCAGATCAACGGATGTTTGAGTTTTAATGGCGTCAATAATTACGTCCAAATCACCAATGATATAAGTGGTGATTTCAGCCTCGCGTTCTGGGTCAAGACCGTCCAGACCGGCGGCACCGGCCAATGGTATAACGGTGCTGGATTGGTGGACGGTGATGTTTACGGAACTGCCAGCGATTTTGGCACGGCGCTCGTCGGTGGCAAATTTGCGTTTGGCGTGGGCAATCCCGACACGACGATTATCTCAACCAATTTGATCAATGATGGCGCCTGGCATCAGTGCGTCGCGACGCGGGTGCAGGCCACCGGTGCATTGTGTGTTTATGTGGATGGCGTTTTGCAGGCCACCGGCGCTGGCAATCTGAATTCCTTGGCGGCGTCCACTTTCCTTCGCTTTGGTCAAATCGCGTCGGGCGGTGGATTTTTCAACGGCAGTCTCGACGAGGTGCAGATTTACAACCGCGCCTTGGGCAACAATGAAATTACCGCGCTTTATCAGAACACTGTTTCCGCCCCCGCCGCGCCCACCAATCTCGTGGCCACGACCGGCAACGCGCAGGTGGCGTTGACTTGGTTTGATTCCTTGTGGGCCACGAGCTACATCGTCAGCCGTTCGACCAACAGCGGCGGACCTTATATTCCCATCGGCACGACGACTACCGCCAGTTTCACGGACACCAGCGTGGTTAATGGCACGACTTATTACTATGTCGTGTCGGCCGTGAACCGTTTTGGTGCTGGCACCAACTCTAGTCAGGTGGCCGCCGCGCCGTTCATCATCGCGGCCTGGTTTAAGGCCGATGCGATTACCGGATTGACCAATGGCGCGTCCGTGTCCACCTGGGCCGACTCGAGTGGCAACACCAACAATGCCGTGCAGACCGCTTCTGTCCAGCAACCAGCCTACGTGACCAATGCCATGAACGGCCTGCCGGTGGTGCGATTCAATTCCGCCAAAAGCAATTATCTGGCTTTCAATCGTCCGGTGCAGGATGACTTCACGATGTTCATTATCTATCAAAGCACGCAAACCGGGCAGGGCACAGGCACGTCCTTTTTCAACGGGGCAGGACTTGTGAATGGCGATCAATCAGGAGCGCAAAATGATTTTGGCGCCAGCTTGAATGGCAACGGTCTGGTCATCGCCGGCACCGGCAATCCGGACACTTCCATTATTTCGTCCAGCGGCTATAACGACGGCATGCCGCATATAGTGACGTTTAAGCGGACGGAGAGCACCGGCGAATTGGTGTTGTATTTGGATGGAAACCAAGTGGCGACGGGAACCGGCGGCACACAGTCGCTAACGGCTCCGCCACAGTTGGTGCTGGGCGCAGTGCCCGGCGGCGGGGCGTTTTTGACCGGCGATATTGCGGAAGTCAAAATTTTCAATGTTGCGTTGGATGACAGCGATCGGATTGCGGAAGAAAACTCACTCATTCACAAATGGGGTATTCGTGCTCCGCCGCCGCCCACCGGATTGACAGCTGCCGCTGGCAATAATCAAGTGCAGCTTACTTGGAATAATTCCTCGTCAGCGGTCTACTATGATTTGAAACGCGCGACGAACAGCGCCGGTCCATTCACCGTGATCGCCAGCCCGGGCACGAACAGTTTCCTCGACGCCACGGTATTCAACGGCACGGTTTATTTCTACACGGTCAACGTGGTGACGACACTTGGGGAGAGCAGTAATTCAACTGTGGTCAGCGTGACACCGGTGGCCCCGGTGGCCACCACCTGGTTTCGGGCCGACGCCATCACCGGGTTGGCCAACGGTGCATCCGTCACCACTTGGAATGATGCGAGCGGCAATGGTTACAACGCCACCCAATCCATCTCCGGCAAGCAGCCAGCCTATGTGACCAATGCCATGAATGGTTTGCCGGTGGTGCGGTTTAATTCCGCCAACAGCACTTACCTGGCATTCAACCGCCCGGTGCAGGATGATTTTACGATTATCATTGTGTATCAAAGCAGTCAAACCGGGCAGGGCACGGGCACCGCATTTTTCAATGGTTCGGGATTGGTGAACGGAGACCAGCCGAATGCACAAAATGACTTTGGCACCGCCTTGAATGGCAATGGTCTGGTCACCGCCGGCACCGGCAATCCGGACATCTCCATCAATTCGGGCGGCGGCTATAACGATGGCAAGCCGCATATAGTGACGTTTAAGCGGACAGAGAGCACGGGCGAATTGGATTTGTATTTGGATGGAAACCGGGTGGCGACGGGAACCGGTGGCACGCAGTCGTTGACGGCACCGTCGCAACTGGACTTGGGCGCGGTGCCCAGCGGCGGCGGATTTTTCAGCGGTGACATCGCAGAAGTTAAAATTTTCAACACCGCCTTGTCGGATTTAAACCGCAACGTCGAGGAGAGCGTGTTGGAATGTAAATATGGAGTCGCGGGTGTCAGTTTCGTGCTGCCCACACCCACGGGATTGTCCGGCACGCCCGGCAACCGGCAGATTTTACTCAACTGGTCGGGCAGTTCCGGTGCGGCCACATATAACTTGAGTTCGTCCACCAACTACAATGGTCCGTTCATGCCGTTGGTCCTTAATTTGACCACGAACGGTTATGCCGATACAAACGCGGTGAATGGACAAATGAATTACTACGAGGTGACGGCGGTGAATGGCTGCGATTTCAGCGCCAGTTCGGCACCGGTCGGAATTTTCCTACCCAAACCATCATTATCCTTGGGGAATTTGAGCGCCAATGGATTGGACATCATTTGGCCAGCCTGGGCCGATGATTGGCAATTATATTTTGCGACCAATTTGGTCCCACCGGTTGTCTGGCTTCCAGCGACCAATGCTGTGAGCAGTGGAAATGGGCAATTTATTGTGACCGTCCCCATAAATTCAGGCATGCAATTCTTTCGCCTGACGGCACCTTGAATTGCGCAGTCCGCCAAATAATAATTGACCAATTATTTGGAATGGCGTAGTTCGCTTCGATTGCCTGTGAATTGTCATGGTTTGGCGACAAACGACGCTTTACGCACGCAGATCGTCGTTTAAGATGTGCCAACATTGACGCGGAAACTATATATTTGTCTGGTTGCTTGTCTGGCTGGGCTCGCGGTTTATTTGGGCCAGGCCAATGGTGCTGATATTGGTCAGGCGGTGTCGGCCGGCACCATCCGTATCTGGCACAGCGAGGACGGCCTGCCGTCCGATTCTGTGACGGCTATCGTTCAAACCCGCGACGGTTTTCTCTGGGTGGGCACCACGGCAGGATTGGATTGGTTTGACGGGGTCAAATTTTCCGGCGTCGACCTGAAATCTTCGGACCCGAACAGTCCTGTTTTTGTGACGGCCCTGTGCGAGGACAGTGAAGGGTATTTGTGGATCGGCACACAACAAGACGGACTGTTTCAACTGGCCCAGGGCAGGTTGCAGCACTTTGCCGGCGAGCAGGGGCTTTTGGATAATCATGTGACAAGCCTTGCTGCTGACAATCATGGGCAGGTCTGGATCGGCTGCAAGGCCGGCTTGAGTCTTTGGGCCGGAAAACATTTTAAATCGTTTACCAAGCACGATGGTTTGTTGGATGATTTCATTTCGGGCGTCAATGTGGCGCGCTCCGGAATCGTCTGGATCACGACGCGCGTCGGGATGTGCCGGTTCATGGACGGACACATCACGCCGTATTTGTTCCAGACCGAAAGCCAGGGTCGCAGTCCCGAATATCTTGGCACCTATGAGGACCGGCGTGGCAACTTGTGGGCTTTTGGAGACACTTATCTGATCAACCTGGCCGAGGGCAAACGCTTTAATTATTTCCGTAGTTCCGAGTCGGCCTCCGTGCGCATCTGGAGTTTGTGTGAAGGACGGGATGGGCGCATCTGGATTGGCACCAGCGGACGCGGCTTGTTCTGTTTTGAAGAAAATCATTTTCAACCGGTGATACTCGGCGAAAGCCGCTGGCCGTATGATGTCCGCGCCATCTACGAAGACCATGAGGGGAATCTCTGGCTCGGCACATCCGGCGGCGGTCTGGTGCAACTCCGCCCGCAATCCGTGCATGTTGTGTCGGCAGGGCAAGGGCTGCCAAACAGTCCGCCGACGGCCCTGGCGCAGGACGCAAACGGGCGGTTATTTGTGGGCCTGCAACGCGGCGGATTATTCGTCGGAGAATCCGGAAAATTCGACCGGGTTGGCGGCGGCGATGGCTTGGAAGTTCAAAATTGTGTTTCATCCGTGTCGGTCGCCCGTGATGGGATGGTGTGGGCGGGCACTTTGGGCGATGGACTGTATGGCTTGAAAGACGGGCGCGAGGTTCATTTCACAACCGCCGATGGTCTGGCGGATGACACGGTGCTGGCGGTGTGCGCGAATGCGGAGGGCGGTGTTTGGGCCAGCACCGGCGCCGGCACACTTCATCATTTCACCGACCAAGGAGTGGTCCGCCTTGATGCCGCCCAGAGTTTGCCGGGAACACCGGTGACGGCGATGATTTCTTCTGCATCGGGCGGGCTTTGGCTGGGGTCGCTGGATGGTCAGATTCTCCGCGAAATTAACGGGAAAATTACCGTTGTTGAGCGACCGAAGAATCTGGGTGACTTTCCCGTGCTGGCGTTACGTGAGGCGGAGCCGGGACGGCTCTGGGTTGGCACCGCCGGTGGGGGATTGGTCTGTCTGGCCAGAGGTGCGATGCTGAATTGGAACACCAACAGTGGCCTGCCCAGCGACACCGTGGCGGGAGTGGTAGAAGATCAAACGAAAAATTTATGGCTGGCCACTGATGTTGGGATTTATCGTGTAAACCGCAGTGATATCATCAGATCACTCAATAATCCAGGAACTTCACTTGCCTGCAAATTGATGGCGGGGGCGAAAACCCTGCCTGAATCCACAACCATTTCCGGTGGTGCGCGAACCGCGCTTTCGCCCGATGGCCAAGTTTGGTTTGCCACTTCCGATGGCGTGTTGAATGCCGACACCCGCCAATCAGCGGTCGAACCATCATCGATACCACTTTATGTTGAGAGCGCCGCCTTTAATGGCAAACCGCCATTTTCCCTGCTCAACGGTGGGTTGTGGTCAGCAACGGGCACCAATAGCTCGCCCTTCCAGGCACCGGTGGATTTGCGGTCGCTGGAAATTCATTTCACCGCCTTGAATTATGCCGCGCCCGGAGAAGTCCGGTTTCGGCATCGGCTCGATGGTTTTGACGCCGACTGGGTGGATGATGCCGGTGGTCGCTTGGCACGCTACGGACGATTGCCTTACGGCCATTATCGGTTCCGTGTCGCCGCGCGGAATGAAGCAGGCGACTGGCAGGAGGCGTCGGAACCATTCGCGTTTGTGGTTCCAACCCCGTTTTATCGCCAGGCTTGGGCCATCGGTCTGTTTGTCATCGCTGCCGTTGCGCTGGTGACGGGAATCGTCCGACTGGTTTCCCACCGTCGTCTGCGGATTGCCCTGGCGCGGTTGGAACAGCAACAATCGCTCGAACGGGAACGCATGCGTATCGCGCGGGACATGCACGACGAGATGGGTTCGAAGCTGACGAAAATTTCCTTTCTGAGCGAACACGCCCAAGTAGAGGCGGAGGCAACCGGGGCGCTCGCCGGCAAAATCGAATCCATCGCCCAGACCTCGCGGGAATTATTGCAGACCATGGATGAGATTGTTTGGGCCGTCAACCCGCGCAATGACACCTTGGAAAATCTGGTTGCCTACCTTGGCCATTATTCGGTTGAATATTTTCAGAACACTAAAATTGAATGTGAGCTGCGCCTGCCGCAGGATATTCCCCATCATCCGCTCTCATCGGAGGTGCGGCACAACCTGTTCCTAACCTTTGAAGAGGCCTTGAACAACGTGCTGAAACACTCGTCCGCATCGAAAGTAAAAGTGGAAACGTCAATCAATGTGGATGATTGTGAAGTCAAGATTACTGACAATGGAAAGGGCTTTGTGGTGCCAGAACGGCAGGGCAATATTATGTCGCGCGGTGGTCGGGGCGGCAACGGATTGAGAAACATGCACCAGCGTTTGACAGACATTGGCGGAGTATGTCTTGTCGCCAGCCGGCTTGGCAATGGCACCACGGTCACGATACGAATCTTGCTCAACCCAAAAGCATCCCATAAACCATGAAAAAAATCATCACCGTTTCCATAGTGGATGACGAAGCCGACTTGCGCCAGCACATCGCCGGTTATCTGGCCGCCGCCGGGAACATCCGGTGCATCAGCGCTTACGCCAGCGCCGAAGAGGCTCTGAAACGTTTGCCGCAGGACAAACCGGATGTCATCTTGATGGACATCAACCTCGGTGGCATGGATGGCGTTGAATGTGTCCGCCAGTTGACTCCGCTCATGCCCGAATCGCAGGTGCTGATGCTGACCGTCTTTGAGGACACTGAGCAGATTTTCCTGGCGCTTGCCGCAGGCGCGAGCGGTTATTTGCTGAAACGTCTGTCGCCAAAAAAATTGCTGGAAGCCATCCAGGAAGTGCGTGATGGCGGGTCACCTATGTCAGCTCCCATCGCCCGCAAAGTGGTCCAGTCCTTCAAAGCCGTTCCGGTTCGCGGCGATGATTCGGTGGATCTTTCTCCCCGCGAACGGTCCGTGCTGGACGGCTTGGCCGAGGGTCTCGCCTACAAACAAATCGCCGATCAACTCGGAGTGAGCATTCACACGGTGCGAAATTACATCCGCCGGATTTACGAGAAGCTCCACGTTTGCACGCGCACGGAGGCGGTCGCAAAATTTTTAAGGAAATGAGAGTCCCAGATCCAGCATCCTGTGTGTCATTGGGGGCACGGATTATTTTTTTCCTTGCCGCGCTCGCCTGCGCCAATGCCGGCGAACCATCCGCCTGGTATCAGGCCCGGGCGCTGTTGATGACGCGCTGGGCGGCGGAGGTCGGTCCGACCAACGCGTTGCCGGAGTATCCGCGCCCGCAATTGGTTCGGCCCGATTGGTTGAATCTGAACGGGCTCTGGGATTACGCCATTACCCCGGATTCAGTCACCGAGCCACCCCGATCCGAGGCGAAAATTTTAGTTCCTTTTCCTTTGGAATCGGCGCTGTCCGGGGTGATGACCAATTTCAATGAACACAGCAAGCTCTGGTATCATCGGGCTTTTTTTGTGCCGGAATCTTGGCGCGGTTGGCATGTCAGATTGCATTTCGGCGCGGTGGATTGGCGCTGTCAGGTCCGGGTGAACGGCCACGCCATCGGTCAGCATCAAGGCGGTTATGACGCCTTTACGTTTGATGTCACAGATGCCTTGCTTTGGAAAGGTCCGGAGGAAATTTCCGTTTGCGTGACCGATCCCACGGAGGGCGACCAGCCGCGTGGCAAGCAATCGCGCAAACCTGATGGGATTTTCTACACGGCGAACTCCGGCATTTGGCAGACGGTTTGGCTGGAGCCGGTGCCGGAAGTGTGCATTGACCACCTTAAAGTCTCACCGGATGTTGACTCCAAAGCATTGCGATTACAAGTGGCCGTCAACACCATTTCTGAAGATTACCAGATTGAAGCTGTGGCCTCCGTCGCTGGAAAAGAGGTGGCCCGCGTCACGGGCAAGGCCAACACGGCATTGATTCTGAGCCTGCCCAATCCCCATCTTTGGTCGCCGGACGACCCCTTTCTTTACGACTTGAAGGTAATGCTGAAGCAAGCAGATAAGACGTTAGACTCGGTCTCCAGTTATTTTGGCATGAGAAAAATCGCTCTTCGCAAGGACAGTCAAGGCGTTACCCGGATGGCACTGAATGACCAGTTTGTTTTTGAGCTGGGCACGCTGGACCAGGGGTTCTGGCCGGATGGGATTTACACCGCCCCGACAGATGAGGCGTTGCGTTCGGACATCGAATTTTTGAAAAAAGCCGGGTTCAATCTGACGCGCAAACATGTGAAGGTCGAACCGGACCGCTGGTATTATTGGTGTGACAAGCTGGGGTTGCTCGTCTGGCAGGACATGCCCAGCGGCAACAATGCCACCGTGGATGGCCGCCGCGATTTTGAAAACGAATTGCTCCGCATGGTTGAAGGGTTGGAAAATCATCCATCCATTATCGTCTGGGTATTGTTCAACGAGGGCTGGGGTCAGTATGAAACGGAGCCGCTGGCGCAATGGCTGAAGGAAGTGGACCCGTCGCGGCTGGTGGACAATGCCAGCGGCTGGACGGACATGCGCGTCGGTGATCTCATTGACATGCATAGCTATCCCGGCCCGGATTCGCCGGCACCCGAACCGCATCGCGCTGCGGTGCTGGGTGAATTCGGTGGATATGGTTTGTCCGTGGAAGGACACTCATGGTCGGGGAATTGCTGGGGATACGTCATGCTCGCAAATGCAAATGAACTGGCTGACCAGTATTCACGGGCGCTTAAGCATGTCTGGAGACTGCATAACCTGAGCGGCTTGAGTGCCGCCGTCTATACGCAAACTGCCGACGTGGAAACCGAGTGCAATGGGTTGCAGACTTACGACCGGGCCGTTGCCAAGATTGCTCCGGCCGTTTTGTTCGCAGCCAATCACATTGAGTCTTCCGGGTCACCGATGAAAATCATTTTGGGCGATGCGCTCTTTGAGCGAATTAAATGGAGATATTCCACGGATAAACCGGCCGATGACTGGTTCAAACCCGAGTTTGACTACTCGGCTTGGAAGGAAGGAATCGGTGGGTTCGGCACCACGGGAACCCCGGGAATATATCTAAATACAACCTGGGATACGGCCGATATCTGGCTCCGGCGGGAGTTCAATTTGAAAGCAGAAGATTTGTCTGGAATCAAACTCCAGATGTTTCATGACGAAGACGTGGAAGTGTATTTGAATGGCGTGTTGGCCATGAAACAGTCCGGGTTTATCACCGATTATGATGACTTTGAGATTTCAAAAGAAGCGGCGGCGGCGCTCCAACCCGGCCGCAATACGATTGCAGTTCATTGTCATCAAACATCGGGTGGCCAAGGCATTGACGTGGGGATCATCATTCTACAGCCCGATCCGGAGCAAAACTCAAAGTAGTAAATCTCCTCGGCGTTTTCCTGTGGCTGTCATTTTAATTTATGATTTATGGATGCTAGAATAATCCGCTTCAAGTTCGGCCTGCTGTTGTTGGCTGGATTGAATGGGAGCGTCATGTTAGCCGGCAATACGGTTGTCCGGCATACCTTTGAAAACCCTGTGGTTGCGCGGGGCCAAGATCCGTGGGTGATTCGTTGGCAAACCAGTTATTATTTTTGCCAATCTCGTCCGGATGGCATCTGGGTCAATCAGGCAGCACGTCTGGAGGACATCGGTGTGGATCATTGGAAATGTGTCTGGCGGCCGCCGGCGGACTCCGCCTGGTCAAAACAGATTTGGGCGCCCGAATTGCATTTTCTGCAAGGTAAATGGTTCATCTACTTTGCGGCGGATGACGGCGATAACGCCAATCATCGCATGTATGTGCTCAAAGGCACGGCCGCCGACCCGCAGGCACCGTTCAAATTTCTGGGCAAAATTGCCGCGCCGACCGACTGCTGGGCGATTGACGGAACCGTGCTCGAAATGCTCGGAGGAAACCTTTATTTCATCTGGGCGGGCTGGCCGGGCAAAAACGACGGTATTCAGAACCTTTATATCGCGCCGATGAGCAATCCTTGGACGATCAGCGGCGAACGGGTTTGCATTTCGCAGCCCGACCAGAAATGGGAACAGCGCGATTTTCCCCGCATCAATGAAGGCCCGGAAACGCTCTGGCACGATGGAAAGTTGTTCATCATCTATTCAGCCAGCGCCTTTTGGGACGACAATTATTGTCTCGGCCAGCTTACCTGGACCGGTGGCGATGTGCTTAATCCGAAATCCTGGGTCAAGCAACCGGAACCGGTTTTTGCGCGCACGGCGGCAGTGTTCGGGCCGGGCCATTGTTCGTTTGTCAAATCGCCGGACGGCAAAGAAGATTGGATTATATACCACGCGCATCTGGCGCAAGGCACGCGCGAACGCGATGTGCGCATCCAGCGTTTCGATTGGAATCCGGATGGCACTCCTAAATTCGGCCGGCCCGTTGCGCCCGGGGTTCCAATGCCTGCTCCTTCAGGCGAGTAACCGGCTTGTCCGGCGACGTTGAACAGCTAACTTGATGTCATTTAACATCAGCTAAAAGCAGACCGAAATAAACTGTGGCCACTTCATGCCACATGACATTCTTTCGGAAGTTGGTTTATAGTCACAGCATGTTCCACATGCCGAATTGAAGGATAGCCGACGTATCCCTAGATCCAAACCTATTCGACACGGACAAAAACCAGCAACCCAACAAATGAAAACTCCAAAATATTCCCTAACCGCAAAACTGGGTAGTCTGTCCCCAATCAAAACATTGACCTTGGCCGCAGCTTTGGCCGTGCCGGCCCTGACTGCCTCGGCCCAAACCCTGTGGACCGGCGGCACTGCTGACTACAACAACCCGGCCCTCTGGAACGGCACTTACAATGGTGGCAGCAACCCCAACACGTCCAACGACAATGGCTCAAACAATGTGGTTTTAATTCAGCCGGCCGATCCGACTTGGCAGCACGGTGATACGCTGGCCGGCAATGGTGACAACACGAGTGGCGCCTACCTGCAAACCGGTTCCATCAACGATACGGGCGGCGGCAATTGGCTGCGCATGGGCATCGGTAACAACTCTTACGGTTCCTACATTTTGAGCAATGGTGTGGTGAATGTCGGTGGTAGAACTCAAATCGGAGAAAAAGGCACCGGCTATCTTGAAATTGACGGCGGCACTTACAATGGCAACGTCAATGACGGCGGTGCCAACCCGGCCATGGTCTGCGGTCAGGGTGATTTTGGCCCCGGCACTGGCACCTTGGTCATCAATGGCGGCATCGTCAACATGCCCCGGGAAACTTGGATTGGCGAGCAGGGCGGCAGCGGCACCGGCAACGGCACTTTCTTTATGAACGGCGGCACTTACAATGCAAACGACTGGTTTGCCGTCGCACGCGCCGGCGCACCGGGTGTGCTTAACATTACCAACGGCACGATCAACAAGACCGGTAATGGCGACTTTCTCATCGGCACGGGCGGCACCGGCTTTATGAATCAGACGGGCGGTGTGGTCAATATCAACAACGGCAACTTCCGGGTTGGCGACGGCACCACGGCGACTTACAACATGGCCGGCGGCTCGCTCACGAACTTCGGGGAGCTTTGGGTCGCCCAAGGTGGCGGCAGCGGCACCATCAATATGAGCGGCGGGACATTGACCGCGAACAATTGGTTTCAGTGTGGCCGCGGCGGAACCGCCCTGCTCAATATGACCGGTGGCACAATTCACAAGACCACCGTGGCTGGAACAGCCTTCATCATTGGCGATAACAACCCCGGCCGCGTCATTCAGACGGGCGGCACGTTCGTTGATGATGCGCAATACTGGATTGGCAATAATTCAACCTCGGAACTTGATTTTACCAATGGCACGTTGACGGTTAGTGGCGGAATGTATGTTGGACTCGGATCAGGCAACGGCACTTTCAACCTGGCCGGTGGCACGGTGACCAATAGCAATGTGTTCCATATTGCTCAGGATGGTAGCAGCAGCGGCACGGTGAATCTCATTGGCGGCAGCTTGTATGTGAATGAAGTGACCACCGGCAATGCTCTCCTTGGTGTCAGCACGTTGAACCTCAACGGCGGCACCATTCTGGCCTTGGGCGACAACCCCACTTTCTTGCATGATCTCTCATCGGCTTACGTTCTTGCTGGTGGCGCCATTTTTGATTCGCAGGGTCATAGTGTGACGGTTTCGCAAAACCTGCAGGACAACGGCGGCGGCGGTTTGACTAAAAATGGCGCGGGCATGCTCACTCTCGCCGGCGTCAACAGTTACAATGGGAACACGGTCGTAAACGCGGGAACTCTGGCGGTAACCACCGCCACGGCTACCTCTGGCACCGGCGGCTATACCGTGGCCAACGGGGCTGCGTTGAATTTACAGGTTGCAACTGCGAATGGCCAGTTGAACGCGACGAGCCTGACCTTGGCCAGCACGGCTTCCACTTTGAATCTTGACTTGAATTCTTTTGGCAATCCGACTTTGGCTCCGGTAAATGTCTCTGGTGCCTTGGCTGTCAATGGCACGGTAACTATCAATATTGCGGACGGTTTGCCGCAGATCAGCCAGTTTCCGTTGATTAAATATGGCAGCAAGAGCGGCTCCGGCAGCTTCGTGCTGGGTTCCATCCCAATTGGCGTGGTGGCCACTCTTGTTAACAATACCGGAAATCATTCCATTGATCTGAACATCACTTCGGTAAGCATTCCGCGTTGGGACGGTAGTGTGAACGGAAACTGGGACATTGGCCTGACCGCCAACTGGGTCAATATCGCTAATAATCTCCCGACCATTTTCAGTCAGGGCAACCCGGTGGTTTTCAATGACAGCGCAGCGGGAACGACGGCGGTCAACCTCACCACCACGGTGAATCCCAGTGCTGTTACAATTAACAACAGCACCTTGGTTTACACGCTGACGGGCACTGGCAAGATCAGCGGCAGCACCAGTTTGATCAAGCAAGGCTCCGGAACCGTTACGATTGCCAACACCGGTGGTAACAATTTCACCGGCCCCGTGGTCATCTCCGGCGGCGTATTGTCGGTAGCCAGCCTTGCTAATGGCGGGTCACCCAGCGCGATTGGAGCATCTTCCGCCAGTCCGACCAACCTGGTGCTGGATGGCGGTGCATTAAGCTATTCCGGGCCGGCCGTTACGATCAATCGCGGCTATTTGACTCAGCAAACGAACAGCACGATCACCACCGTGAGCAATCTCACGTTGACGGGCACGGCCAACGCCACGTTGCTCGGTGGATTGACCAAGACTGGCAATGCCCAACTCACCTATGCCGCCGCTGGCTCCAATGTCCTTTCCGGCGCGAGTTCTCCGGGCTACATCGTGCAAGCCGGCTCTGTGCTGTTTGACGGGTCGAATGGCGGACAAACCAATCTGGTTCAAAATGATTTCAGTGTGGTTGGCAGCGCCAGCACTGCTGCGGTCATCGTGACCAACGCGACCATAAATACCACCAGCGATATGAGCTTGGGAAATGTTCCCAACACGGCGGGCACGTTGACCTTGAACAATGGCGCCACTCTGAATGTGGGTTCATGGTTTACTCTTTCCGACTCAGCGGGATCGACTGGCACCTGCACAATGAACAGTGGCAGCACTTTGAATGTGAACAACGGCCGGCTTTTCCTCTGCTCAAACCAGGGCACCTACGACACCTTAAACATCAATGGCGGCACGATCAACAAATCCGGCGACTATTTCGCAATTGTCAACGGCGGTTGGAACGGAGTCGGTGCCGCCCGCACCGGCATAGTGAACCAGGTAAGCGGCACCGTTAACTGCTCCTCAGAGTGTTGGATCGGCGACAGTGGCGGTCCCGGAAACGGATCCCTTGGTGTATATAACCTGAGCGGAGGAACGCTGAATCTTGGCAACTGGTTTGGCGTTGGCCGGGACGGCTCCACTGGTATCTTTAACATGACCAACGGAATCCTCAACAAAACTTCCGGTGGTGATATGGTGATCGGAAGAGGTGGCAGCGCCGGAACCTTCAACATGGTTGGCGGGACTATTACTAAGGATAACAACGGTGCGCTCATCGTTGGTCAAGGGCAAGGTGTTGGCGAGCTTGATCAAAGCGGCGGCTCTATCACCACTACCGGTGAATATTGGCTGGGTGTGGACAACGGCACCATCGCCACCAATAACATTAGTGGCACGGCGCAAATGACTGTTCACAATTGGGTCACAATTGGTCGTAGTGGTCTCGGCGTGGTCAATATGTCCAATGGACAATTTAGCTCGGACACCCAGGCGTTTATCGTAGGCATTTGGGGTGGTAGTCAGGGTATCTGGAACCAGTCCGGTGGTTCGCTAAATGTAAATCAAGACATCTGGATCGGCCAGGGTGATAACAATGCACACGCCACAATCAATCTGAGCGGCGGCACTATCACCAACACGGGTTGGATAGCTGTTGGTCGCGAAGGTGCGCACGGCATACTCAACATCACAGGCGGCACCATGGTCAAGGCTGGCGTTGGCAACAATATCAGCATCGCCCACAATAGCGGCGCATCCGGTGATGTCATTATCAGCGGCACGGGCACGTTCCTCTGCCTGTCAGGTGAAACTTGGGTCGGTGAGAACGCCGCTCCTGGCACTTGGACGATGAACGGCGGCACGGCAGTTCTCGGGATGGTCCGTTTGGCTGAAAATGCGGATGCCACGGGCGTCATGACCTTGAACGCTGGTTCATTGACGGCCACTGAAATCACCACCGGCAACACCGGGGCTACCCAGCGCGAGTTGGATTTCAACGGCGGCACGCTGGTTGCCGGCGGGGATAATGCCAACTTCATCCACGACCTGACTGCGGCCAACGTGAAATCGGGTGGTGCAATCATTGATACCGCGTCGCATTCGGTTTCAGTTAATCAAGCCTTGTTGGGTGTATCACCTGACGGTGGACTCATGATGAAAGGCAACGGCACATTGCAGTTGAACGCTGTCAACACCTATACCAATGTTACGACGGTCAGCGCCGGAACCTTGGGTGGTGCGGGAACAATTGCCGGCCCGGTCAAAGTTGCTGCGGGAGCTACGCTGTCACCGGGAACCGCGTCCATCGGAACATTGACCGTCAATAATACGCTGACTTTGAGCAATCTCAGCAAGACCTTCGTCAAAGTTAGCATTGACGGTGGAGCTCACAATGACTCGGTTGTTGGCCTAACAGGGGTTGCCTACAACGGTTCATTGACCGTCAACAATGTCGGCACAAATGCGCTGACGGTTGGCTCCGTATTCCAGTTGTTCAATGTTCCTGGTTCAATCACTGGCAACTTCAGTTCAGTGGCCATTCTTCCGTTCGGCCATGGGACATTCAATCCGGCCACCGGACAGTTGACGATCACTTCCATGGTTCCACCGACGGTCAACAAGCCGGTTATTTCCAGCGGCAACTTGATCCTCTCCGGAACCGGCGGGACGCCTGGCGGTGGCTACACCTGGCTGAACAGCACCAGCCTGACGAACCCGATTGCGGTCTGGACGGTCGCCGCCAGTGGCGTGTATGACTCGGCTGGCGCGTTCTCCAACGCCATCCCGGTTAGCACCACGACTCCGACAGAATTCTTCCGCTTCCGCACTCCGTGATGTGGTTGTAGCAGAATTTGATTCAAGGGCGTCCCTTCGGGGGCGCCCTTTTTCATTTCAATTGTCCCTTTGCAAGAGAAGTGATTATGCCGGCGTTGTAGCCACTTTATGCCACATGACAACGGGTAACAATGCGCGTAGCTTTGTGTAAATCTTGCAAATTACAAGCGCTCAATTGTGGGCACCTACTTTTTCAAGATCAGGTTCTGTTTGTCAGAAAATCAAAACGAATCTATGGGTCCGATGATGAAAAAAATGTCACTTCAATGCGGTTCCGCCTCCCGCCGCCTGCGTTCCGTCAGGCATGCTCGGGCATTTACTTTGATTGAGCTTTTGGTGGTGATTGCGATCATCGCGATCCTCGCGGCCATGCTGCTGCCGGCCTTGAGCAAGGCAAAACAGAAGGCCAAACAAACCAGTTGCATCAACAACATGCGGGAGATAGGCATTGCGCTGGTCATGTATGCGGGTGATTACAACCAGTATCCCAGTTGCTTCTGGTCAGGGGGCAGCACTCCGGCGGGAAACTCAACCTATGTATGGCAACCCCGGTTGCTGAGCTTGATGGGCAATAGCCGAAAATCTTTCTATTGTCCGGCTGCCCTGCCAAGCAGTGCCTGGGATACCAATGCGAACAAGACACTTTATCCGTGGACCTCATTGGCAAAGGGAGAAAACTATCTGCCTGATCCCTATGCCATCAAAGAAACATCGCGATTTTCACTGGGTTACAACGACTGGGGTTTGAGCCAAGGTGCCGCCTTGGGCATGGGCGGGGATGTGGGCAGCCGTATCATCAAGGATAGCACGATTCGAAGACCCTCTGAAATGATCTCCGTCGGGGAAGTCCGGTCAGACGCCGCGACGATTGACTTCAACGCCAATGTGGATCCACAGGTAAGCAACCAACAAAACCCCGCACAGCACACCCAAACTCCTTGCAACCGTCATAACTTCCGCACGGACATTGTCTTCGCGGACGGCCATGTGGAAAGTCCGAAGCGCAACGATGTCATTGATCCCAAAAACATGATCTGGCGGGCGCGCTGGTGCAACGACAACGACCCGCATACCGAAGTTTCATGGTCAGTGCCGTGGTTGCCCGGCGACGGCCCGATGGAGCAGTAGCAATTTTGTTCAGCGCGGATTTTATTACAACCCGGTTTTGTCTCCCAAATTGGAATTATTTTTATGCAACGATTGTGGTTTTTTCTCCCAACTTTTTTTACGCTTGCCATTTCAACCATTGCCAGCGCCGAACCCTTTCGTCCGCCGGCGGTGTCCTTGGTGGCGAACGATCCTTATTTCAGCATCTGGTCGGCGGCGGACAAGCTGACGGACCGGGGCACGACGCATTGGAGCGGCAAAGCGCAGCGGCTCGCCAGTCTGGTGCGGATAGATGGGAAGACGTTCCGGCTCATGGGGGCGGAACCGGCGACTGTGCCAGCCTTGCCGCAGACCGGAGTGGAGGTATTGCCCACACGAACGATTTACAGTTTCAGTGGTGCCGGCATAAAGCTCGCGCTCACGTTCCTGACCGCCGACCTGCCGGATGATCTGGATCGCCTGGCACGACCGGTGACGTATTTGACCTGGTCGGCGGAGGCCACGGATTCGCAAAAGCACGACATTGCCGTTTATTTTGACGCGCGCTCGGAACTGGTGGTCAACCAGCCGGATCAGCCGGTGACTTTTGAAAAAGCCGACGTTTCGCACCTGATGGGCTGGCGCGTGGGTTCGGTGGAACAACCGGTGTTGCAGAAGAAGGGCGACGACGTTTGCATTGATTGGGGTTATTTGTATGTGGCGATGGCCAGGGACAAACGCGCTGCCGCCACGGTCAATTCAGCCGAAACGGTCCGCAAAGATTTTATCACCGCCGGCTCACTACCGGCGCCTGCGACCGGGGCCGCTCTGCAAAACAATGGCCGCAACGATTCGGTGATCGCTTTTGCCGTGAATTTGGGAGCGGTTCAGGACCAGCCGGCTTCCTGCTGGCTGATGCTCGCCTACGACGACCTCTACTCGATCCAATACATGAAGAAAAATCTGCGCCCCTATTGGCGGCGCAACGGCTGGGAAGCAGCCGATTTGCTGAAGGCGGCGGCGCATGATTATCCGTCCTTGGTGAAACGCTGCGCGGCGTTCGATGACGAACTGATGACGGACTTGCGCAACGCCGGCGGCGAGAATTATGCGTTGCTGGGCGCGCTGGCATATCGGCAGTGTTTTGCCGCCGGCAAAATCGTGGCGGACGACAATGGCCAGCCATTGCAGTTCTGCAAAGAAAACCATTCTGGCGGATTTATCAGCACCTCCGATGTGTTTTATCCGATGTCGCCGCAGTTTTTATTGTTCAATCCGACGCTGGCCAAGGCCTTCATCGTGCCGTTCATGAATTATGCGGGAAGCGAGCGCTGGAAATTTCCGTTTGCCCCGCACGACCTTGGCAGCTATCCCCAGGCGAACGGCCAGCTTTACGGGGATGGTGAACGCGGCTTGAACAACCAGATGCCCGTCGAGGAGAGCGGAAATTTGCTGTGCCTTTTTGCCGCCGTCGCCCAGATGGAAGGCAACGCCGATTTTGCCGGGCTCTATTGGAAGCAGCTTGCGCAATGGGCGGGTTATCTCAAGGACAAAGGATTTGATCCCGAAAACCAGCTTTGCACGGATGACTTTGCCGGCCACCTGGCGCACAACGTGAACCTGTCCGCGAAGGCGATCTGCGGCCTTGGTTCATTTGCAAAACTGTGTGCGATGCGCGGCGACCAGGCCCAGGCGGATGAATATTCAAAGCTGGCGCATGAGTTTGCGCAGCGCTGGGTGAGGGAAGCCAATGACGGCGACCATTTCCGGCTGGCATTCGACCGGCAAGGTTCGTGGAGCCAGAAATACAATCTGGTTTGGGACCGGATTTTGGGATTAAATTTGTTTCCGGCGGAAGTGAAGCAAAAAGAAATGGATTTTTACAGGAAAACGCAGAACCCATACGGCCTGCCGCTCGACAACCGCGAGACCTACACCAAGCTGGACTGGATCACGTGGACGGCAACACTCACGCAAAATCGCGCCGATTTTGAAGCCTTGATTGCCCCGGTCGTTGCTTTCTTGAACGCAACGCCGGATCGCTCGCCCATGACGGACTGGTATCAGACCAAGACCGCGCGGAAAGTCGGATTCGACGCGCGGCCGGTCGTCGGCGGCGTGTTCCTGCAAATGCTCTACAACCAGGAAGTCTGGCACAAATATGCCGGGCGGGACAAAACGAAGGCGGCCAACTGGGCGCCGATGCCCAAAGCGCCAACGGTCACCGTGATTGTTCCGGCGGCGGATCAACAGCCGGCAATATGGGACTACACCACCACCCGGCCTACGGATGGCTGGATGGAGCAAAGTTTTGATGCTTCGTCCTGGAAGCAGGGCCGGAGCGGATTTGGTTCGGCGGGGACGCCGGGCGCAATCATCGGCACCCCGTGGCAGACGGACGACATCTGGCTGCGGCGGGAGATGGATCTGCCGGCGGGGAATCATGGCGATGTTAGTGCGTGGCTGCATCACGACGAGGATGTCGAGGTCTATATCAACGGCGTGCTGGCTGTCAAGGCCGGCGGTTTCATCTCCGGCTATGATGTTTTTCCGTTGACGCCCGAAGGCCTGGCGGCGCTCAAGCCCGGTAAAAACCTGGTCGCCCTGCATTGTCACCAGACCGTCGGCGGACAATATGTCGATCTGGGACTGGTTGAGGTTCAAAATAACTAGCCCACGTGAGAGTCGCCATCATATCTGCGGTTGTGGCGAGTTTGACTGGACTTGGTATAATTTCCACCAGCGCACAAGGATTTCCCTCCGCGACGAATCTTCCGCCCACCGCCGTCGTCACCAATCGCGCGCCGCTGTTATCGCCGCCATTCACCGCGTTGCCGCTGGGCAGTGTCCGGCCGGGAGGCTGGCTGCTCACGCAATTCCAGATGCAGCGCGATGGTTTGACCGGGAATGCCGAGGCCGTTTATGCCAGCGATATCGGCACCAACAGCGGCTGGCTCGGCGGCACTGGGGACAATTGGGAGCGCAGCCCGTATTACTACAAGGGCCTTATCCCGCTGGCTTACGAGCTGAATGACGCCGGCCTCAAACAGAAGGCGCAAAAATGGATAGACTGGCTGCTGGACAACCAGGGTTCTGATGGCTACATCGGGCCGGTTTCCAACAACGACTGGTGGCCGCGCATGTTGGCGACGTATGCGCTGCGCGATTATTATGAGGCCACGGCCGACCCGCGCGTGCCGACTGTGTTGAGCAATTATTTCCATTACATGCTTGTCAACTTGCCGGCGCGTCCGCTTTCGGATTGGGGCAAGGCGCGTGCCGGCGATGAAATGGATGTCGCCCTCTGGCTCTACAACCGGAACGGCGACACCAATCTGTTGTCGCTCGTCAATCTGCTGCACCAGCAGGCCTACGACTGGACCGGCATTTTCACCAGCAACAACTTTGCGCTTTACGGCACCGACTTTCAGCCGAAGCACAATGTGAACGTGGAACAGGCGCTGAAGATGCCCGAGGTGTATTATCAGCTTTCAGAAAATCCCTACGACCTGAACGCGCTGGAACTGGGCTGGGACAATTTGATGCGGGAACATGGCTTGTCGTGCGGCATCAACAGCGGCACCGAATTTCTGTCTGGCAACGCGAGCATTCAGGGCGTGGAATTGTGCGCGATTGTCGAGGCGATGTTGAGCCTGGAAACCGACATCCGCACCACCGGCAACCCGGTGCTGGCCGACCGGCTGGAAACCATTTCGTTCAATGCTCTGCCGGCTGCGCTGGCGAACAACATTAAAGGCATCCAATACTACACGCTGCCGAACAATGTGGTTGCCATCAATGGCGGACACGGCTTCAACCAGGATTATGCGAATGGCACTCTGCCCGGACCCAATTCCGGTTTTCCATGTTGCCGCTACAATTTTCACATGGGCTGGCCGAAATTTGTCCAGAATTCCTGGTCGGCCACGCCGGACGGTGGACTGGCCTTGATCGCCTACGGCCCGACGATCGTCAACGCCCTGTGCAGCGGACAGCAGGTGCAAATCACCGAGGACACCGGCTATCCGTTTGAAGAACAGGTGCGGCTGAATGTTTCCGTGAGCAACGCGGTGGCCTTTCCGCTGGTGCTGCGCATTCCCGCCTGGTGCAGCAACGCCACCATCACGGTCAACGGCCAGCTTCAAAGCGGAATTGCTCCCGCGTCGTTCTTCCGCCTGCAACGCACTTGGACCAACGGCGATTCCGTCGTCGTGAATCTGCCGATGCCCGTTCAAACTTTGGCCGGGCCGAGCCGGTCGGTGGCCGTCAATCGCGGGCCGGTCGTTTATTCGTTGCAAATCGGCGAGCAGTGGACGGTGAGCACGCCCGATCCGCTGGGGCTGGGCTTCAATGAATTTCAGGTCCAGTCCACCACGCCCTGGAATTATGCCTTGCAACTGAATGCCACCAATCCCGCCGCGTCATTCGCGTTCACCAGTTTTGCGACGCCGACAAATCCCTTCGATCCGGCGGAGCCTTCGGTCCAATTGGCGGCGCAAGCGCGGCAACTGCCGGGCTGGACCATCGGTTGGCGCGGCACGCACGCGTTCGAGCCGCCCGTCAGCCCGGTCGCCTCGACCAATCCGCTGGTGCCCATTACGCTGGTGCCGTTCGGCGCGCAGCACATGCGGATCAGTTGGTTTCCGTATCTCGGAATTCCCGCGCCGACCGCCGGATTGTTCAGCGAAAATTTTGATCCAACCTGGAGCCAGCGATGGACGGTGTTTGGCGGCAACTGGTCGGCGCAGAACGGCGTGTTGAGCACCGTCCCGGCTTCGGCGAATGGCGTCAAGGCGCTCGCGATGGCGACGGCCTTTACCAATTTCGACTACGAGGCGGACGTGTCGGTTGGTGTCGTCGGAAATGCCGGCCTGATTTTCCGGGTCAGCCAGCCGGACATTGGCGCGGACGCTTACTGCGGCTACTATGTGGGCATTGATTCCGCCAATTCCCAATTACAATTCGGTTATGCCAACAACGGCTGGCATTCAATCACCAACGTGCCGATGACTTTTGCGGCGAAAACGTTTTATCATCTCAAGGTGCAGGCGCAAGGTTCGCGGATTCGCGTGTTTGTGACGAACACCAACCTGCCAGTTTTGGATTTGAGAGACACCAATTTTGCCGGCGGGATGCTGGGCGTGCGGAATTATTGCACGGACGGCAACCAGTCGCTGTCGAGCTACGCGCATCTGGTCGCAACAGAATTCGCGTCCGCGCGCGCCGGCGGCGCACGTGCCTGGTATCCGTTTGAGGGCAATACGCTGGATGCCAGCGGCAACGGCAATGACGGCACGATTTTCGGCAATGTTCAATTTGTTCCCGGAAAACTCGGCGCGCTGGCGGCGCAGTTTGACGGCAGCACCAACTCTTACATCGGCATCCCGCTCTCGGTCAGCAACAGTTTCACCATCGGCTTCTGGCTCAAAACCACCGCGACCGGGGACAGCGGCCAATGGTATAACGGCAAAGGATTGGTCGACGGCGAAGTCGCCGGGGTGGTCAATGATTTTGGCGTGACGTTGATCGGCGGCAACGCGGCTTTCGGCGTCGGCAATCCCGATACCACCATTACCACGCCCGTGGCGGTCAACGACGGTAGCTGGCACCACATTGCGGCCACGCGCGATTCAGTCAGCGGCCAGATGAATCTTTATGTGGACGGCAATCTTCAAGCCAACGGCACCGGTCCGCCCGGAACGAGAACCGCCCTGCCCGGCTTGCGCATCGGCAGCGTGCAGACCGGAACGGCAGGAGGTTTCCTGCCGGGAACAATAGATGATGTGCAGCTCTTCGATTTTGTTTTCAGCCCCGCTCAAGTGCCGACTTTGATGAATCACCCGCCCAATTTGACTCCAGTTTCCAACGCCACCATTCTTGCCGGGCGCACGCTGCTGATCACTAATACCGCCACCGATCCTGATCTGCCTTTGCAAATGCTCACGTTTAGCCTGCAAAACCCGCCCGCCGGCGCGACCATCACCGCGACGAACGGTGTTATCCAGTGGCGTCCCGCCATGAGCCAGTCGGGGGCGACTTATCCGTTCGCCGTCCAGGTGGCGGACAATGGCGCGCCCGCCATGACGGTCGAGCAAAATTTTTCCGTGGTTGTGCTGGCGCCGGCGTCGCCGGCCGTGAGCGCTCCGTTTTTCAATGGCGGTTCGTTTAGTATGCAGGTCGGCGGTGATGCGGGGCCGGATTATTTGATTTTTGCCACAACGAATCTGGCCGCCGGCTGGACCTGGCTGTTGACGACCAATCCCGCCGTGCTTCCATTTCAATTTGCGGATTCGGCGGCGTCGAATTACAGCCAGAAATTTTATCGCGTGCAGCTCGGTCCCTGAGGTGGAAACGAACAAAAATCAAACCGTTACTGGACAATTTCATGGCAGGATAGAAACTTTCGATTATTAAAATTATGAACCGGACGCGTGCAGTGCACATTCACTCAAGGTTTTTCAGCCTGATGTTGATTACGTTGGCGATTTTGTTTCCGAAGCCCGTTCACGGCGCCGGACTCAACTGGCCGGCCAATCAACTGCTGCCGACCTTTTCCACACCGACGCCGGCGCTGGACAGCATTGACATTAGTTCCGCCAGCAGCGCGGAGATTGACCTGTTCACCTCGCTCGAAGGGATTGTGAACCGCACCCAGCCGCGTGTTGTCTGCGTCAGCACCGTGAACGGGGAAGGCGAGTTCACCTGGTTGAGCCTTCATAATCTGTCCACCAGCCCGATTACCGGCTACAACGCCATTCTCAAATACCAGACCAATTTCACCGGTTTGGTGGTGACGGATCCCAGCCAGCCTGACACGCTGAATTTGGCGACCACGATGGCTGGCGTGAATAACGAACTAATCTGCAATCCAAGCCTGCTGCCAACCTTGACCAATAGTCCTTACAACCTTCCGATTACTGACGACCTGCGCGGACGGTTTGCCAACAAATACGGAGTGTATGGCTACCTATACACCAACTATTGGCCCCTATGCACGCATCGCATCCTGGCTGGCATGGAGACCAACTTGGATGGAAACCTCCGCGATTATCTGGTGGCGACGAAGACGGCCACAGTCTGGTTGGATCCGGGCTCGGTTTCCCAGGACGCTACGATGATGGCTTTGTTCACTTCCCAAATGACTCCGGCCAACAGCGTTTACATTGGCTGGGTGCCCAACGAGGGTAATGACGTGCCTTGGTTGTCCACTTATGGAATTCCCGTTGTTGCCAGCGATTATTTTGTCAACGGCTCGGTCTTCAGCGGTGTCGCCAGCCCCATCAATATTCCCGCCATTCCGCCGCCACCGCCGCTCCAAAATAAAGTATATGTCGCGTTGCTCCTCAGCGATGGTGACAACGCCCAATACATGCAGCATGCGATGAAAATAAACTGGGAGAACGGCAGTCGCGGCTCGGTTCCCATCGGCTGGACCGTTGACGCGCTGGTGGCCAATCTCGACCCGGTCATGCTCAATTACTATTGGAGCACCGCCACCACCAATGACTGTCTGATCTCGGGTCCGTCCGGAGCAGGCTATGCCCGCGTTGAGTTCTGGAGCAGCGCCAACTTGACCGCCTTTGCCAATATCGCCGACGGTTACCTCCAACGCAGTGGCCTCCGTGTCATCACGGTCTGGGATAGTGTCAACAGCGGCATCGCCAAGGCTTACGCGACAAATTGTCCGTCGTTGCTGGGTTTAACCGACCAGAATGGAACTTACAACGTGGTGAATCTGGGGCTGCGGACGATTGCTGAAACGCCGACTTATGCCTCCACCATTCCACAGATGACGAACGCCATCGCCAGTGCCGCCGCAGGTTGGAACGGCACCGTGCCGGTTTTCATCGTGGCCCAAGCTGTCGCCTGGAACTTGGTTCCGTCGGATTTGCTCAACATCGCCAACATGTTCCCCACGAACAAATTTGTCTTTGTGCGTCCGGATCAGTTGTTCATGCTCGCCAACCAGGTTTACGGAAACCCTGTCGCCGTGACGCAGCCACCCACCGGAATCACCGCTGGCAGTGCGACGCTGCAAGGCGTGGTGATTCCCAAGGCCGCAAATGCCGGTGCCTGGCTGGAATGGGGAACCAACACCAGCTATGGATTCCGAAGTGCGATGGCCAGTGTCGCGGGCAATTCGCTCGTGCCCGTCAGCGCCACGGCGGCCGGGCTGGTTCCGGGAACGATTTATCACTATCGCGCGGCGGTGAGCAACGCGGTGGGACTAGCTTGGGGAGCGGATAGAATGTTCAATCTTGGTGGCCGATTGAAAGCCTGGGGTGACGACAGTCTGGGCCAGACTGATGTGCCAGCCGGCTTGACCAATGTGGTGGCAATCAGCAGCGGCACGTATCACGGACTGGCCCTGAAAAATGATGGCACGGTTGCGGCATGGGGATCCGATTCCTTCAATCAGACCAACGTGCCAGCGGGACTGGCCAATGTGGTTGAAGTGGCGGGAGGCGTTCAGCACAGTCTCTCTCTCCAGTCGAACGGCACGGTCATGGCCTGGGGTGACAATTCTTATGGCCAGACCAATGTGCCGGCCGGGTTGGCCAATGTGGTGGCGATTGCTGCCGGTGGTTATCATAATCTGGCGCTGAAGAATGATGGAACCATTACGGCTTGGGGATATAATAATTATGGGCAAACGAATGTGCCCGCCGGTTTGAGCAATGCCGTAGCCGTGGCCGCCGGCAAGTATCACAGCCTTGCCTTAAAGTCGGACGGGACGGTCACGGTCTGGGGCAACAATAGTTACGGGCAGTCCAACACGCCGGCCAGCTTGAACCAGGTGGTGGCTATTTCTGCCGGCGACTATCATTCGCTGGCGCTCAAGGCGAATGGCATCGCTTCGCCCAGTCTGCTGCCGGCCTGCCGCTGGGTGGCGGACAGCCTCGCAGGGACCAATGGGATGCCGATTGGCAGTTGGAGCGACATCGTCCACGGTAAAAATGCCAGTCAGAATTCTGCCGGCAGCCAGCCGCAACTCTACACCAATGCGCTCGCAGGCCATAGCGTCGTCCGCTTTGCCGGTGCCGGCAGCCAGTATCTGACGGTTGCGGCAACGGACAGTCCGATTTCCGGTTCCGGCGATTTTACCATGGTGGTTGTGTTCAGGACTTCCACACCGGGAAACGCTTCATCTTCGTTTTACCTGAACACCGGTTTGCTGGGCGCTGATCTGCCCGGAGCCACCGCAGACTGGTCACTGGTCATCAATGGCAGTCAATTGGGTGCCGGTTTGGGCGACGGCACCGGCGGCTGTGGTTCGGATTTCAGTCTTTATGGCGGGAATGTGACTGATGGCAATCCGCACATCGGCATGTATGTGCGAGCCGGCAACACGATACGTTTGTATGTGGATGGTGTGATCGTGGCCGAACAAACGTCGCTCTGCACGTCGGCACGGGTCAGCGAACCGTTCGAGATCGGAGCGATGACTACCGCACCGTATTTCTTCAACGGCGACATCGCGGAAATCCAGCTTTACACCCGGGCACTGAATTCATTTGAAATTGCGAGCGACGACAACGCTCTGGCCAACAATTATGGCATGAGCGGCATCGCCGGGGCACCTAGGTGCCGATGGGTGGCGGACAATCTTACGGGCACCTCCGGTTCTTCCGTGAGTAGTTGGACGGATAACCTCGGCGGAAAAAATGCCATCCAGCCCAGCGCCGGGAACCAGCCCAAGGTTTATTCCAACGTGATCAACGGACACAAGACGGTGCGTTTCTCCGGCGGCAGCCAGTATTTGACCGTGGCGGCGGTGGACAGCCCGATTGCCGCCGCCGGCAGTTTTACCCTGGAGGTGGTGTTCCGGACTTCGACGGCGGGCGCTTCGTCAAGTTCATTTTACCAGAATACCGGATTGCTGGGAGCCGAGCAGCCAAACATCGTCACTGACTGGGCGTTGTGCATCAATGGCAGCCAATTGGGAGCCGGACTGGGAGCCGGTGGCAGTGGCTGTGGCTCCGACTTCAGCCTGTATGGTGGAAATGTGACGGACGGCAATCCCCATATCGCCATGTATGTGCGGGCTGGCGACACTATAACTCTTTACGTGGATGGATCCATCGTCGCGACGCAAAACTCACTTTGTGCGGATGCCCGGGGTGATTATCCGTTCCAAATTGGAGCGATGACGACCAGTTCGTATTTTTTCAATGGCGACATCGCTGAAATCCAACTTTACAACCGCGCGTTGAATCCATTGGAGGTCATGAATGACAATGAACAACTGGCCGCGACATTTGGTATCGGCGGCGTGGCGGGCGACGTAGTCGTCTGGGGAAATAATGCCAACGGCCAGGCCAATGTGCCCGCCGGCTTGACCAACGTCTTGGCGGTCGCCAGCGGCAGCGCCTTCAATCTCGCCTTGCAGGCGGGCGGGACGGTGACCGGTTGGGGCAACAACGGCCAGGGCCAGCTCAATCTGCCTGCCGGCCTGACCAATGCGACCGCGATTGCCGGTGGGACGAATTTTACGCTTGCGATTGCCGACGAAATTCCGCAAGCCATCAGCACCAACGTTGCGGGCTATATAAATCACGATCTCGCGTTGGCGTTGCCGGCCAACAACCCTGACGGGCTGCCATTGAATTTCCACATCTTGTCGTTGCCGGCGACCGGGGCGCTTTACCAATACTCCGCCGGCGTGCGCGGACTGCCCATCAGCGCACCCAACACGCTTGTCGGCGACCCGAACGGCCAGGTCATCTTTGCGCCAGCTCCGGGAGCGACGGGAAATCCGTATGCAACTTTTAATTTCATGGTGGATGACGGCGTTTACAGTTCCGCTTTGGCCACCGTGACGGTCAACATCGGGCTACCCGACGCGCCGCAATTCACCGGCTATTTGTGGAATCCGGGAACCTCCGGCGCGGGAAGCTTTGAGTTGGATTTTTCGGGCGACACCAATGCAACCTACAGCGTGTGGGCGACCACCAATTTGCTGGACTGGGTCAACCTTGGCACCGCGACCGAGTTCCCGCCCGGCCAGTATCAATTCATTGACACGTCGGTCACCAACTCGCCGCAGCAGTTTTACCGCCTTTCCGCCCCGTAAATTTGCCGTCATGATTTTCAACGCTAAATGTCTGCGGTCTTGTCAAACCAGTGCTTGGACTAACAAATTACTGGTCCAGAAAAGTGAACCCGGTCAACCCGATTGCGCACATAGGCCGGCAAGCAATTTCCCCGTCGGCCTGAAGAACCCATGACGATCCTCAACCAAAAACCAAAATGATTAATAATATGAATCCAACCTATAAATTGAATGTGGCGGGATTGACCGCCGGTCTGGCCGTGGCCTTGTTCAGCGGCT
>Ga0316217_10000134_pt1 | contig 111562 bp, 89 predicted proteins | sample 1anoAmetaG_FD_203633 | JGI IMG/M metagenome (GOLD analysis project Ga0316217, IMG submission 203633) | Freshwater microbial communities from Trout Bog Lake, Wisconsin, USA - 1anoA | ecosystem: Environmental > Aquatic > Freshwater > Lake > Hypolimnion/Profundal zone | place: USA: Wisconsin...
CTTGGCTCCGAGGTAGGGGGAGAAGCATGGAGGGCCTATCCCTCCTGGGGGACCTGAGGCTTCGAGTAAGGGTGGTTGTTACCTGTTGGCGCCGACTTTCGATGCCTCCAGGCAAGCCCATCCATGGGTTGACTTGGTAGTGGTCATCGTCGAGGTCAAGCTTTGCCCGAAGGCACCCATGGTGGATGAAGCCACTTACCATTCAACGTCGGCGCCGACCGGTGCCGCCGACCCCTGGACTGGAAGCCTCAGGCCCCCGATGAGGGCCAACCCTTCCATGCTCCACGCCAAGGATCGGAGCCAAGGCGTGCCAACAGGGCCCCCTCGTCTCCCCTGGGCCCATCTTTGATCCCCGCCGGCCGCGCCGGCGGAGGTACCGGGGGGAAATGGGGGGACCTCCGTCAAGGGTGATGCGATAGTCCTGCGCGCGGGTGGGCGGGAAAACACGGCGCGCCCCCCGGACCATGTATACTGGCCCGCATATAAATAACGGCTTTGAAATGCGACACGGCCTGAACAAGGTAGCCCATGTCCGACCCTCTGGAGAGTACGCGCCGGAATGCTGCAAGGCCAGCGGGTCGGAGGCCTGGACGCGAACCCATGCCCGGTTGGCAGGACGCCGAGACCCTGCCCAGCTCCACCCTGGAGGAGGCCTATGAGGCCTTCCCGTCCGGTACCCGCTTTCGTGAGCCCATCCTCCTGGGCCGGGGCGGGATGGGCACCGTCTACCGGGTCTTCGATCCGGAACTGGGGCGTCCGGTGGCCGTCAAGCTGCTGCGCTCGGCCAACTCCGAGGCTAGGCTCCGCTTCAAGCTGGAAGCCCAGGCGATGGCGCGGGTGGAACATCCCCATGTGATCAAGCTCTACGAGGTCGGTTCGATCCAGGAGATCCCCTACCTGGTCATGCCCCTGCTCCAGGGCAGGGACCTGCTCGAGGCCAGCCGGGAACGCAGCCTCGACGAGAAGGTCCTCCTGGTCAAGCAGGTGGCGGAAGGCCTGCATGCCGCCCACCTGAAGGGACTCCTGCACCGGGATATCAAGCCGGCCAACATCATGGTGGTGGATGAGGGGGACGGCACCGTGCACCCCTTCCTCATGGATTTCGGCCTCGCCATCAGCGCGGAGAGCCCCCTGCTCACCCAGACGGGGGCCGCCGTCGGCACCGTCGCCTACATGAGTCCGGAACAGGCCCTTGGCCACCGGGAGGCCATCGATGTGCGCTCCGACCTCTTCTCCCTGGGGGTGACGGCCTACCAGGTCCTCTCCGGGTGCCTGCCCTTCCGGGGCGGCAGCCGGTTCGAGGTCCTGAAGAACCTCCTGGAGACGGAGCCGGAACCTCTGCGGAAAGTCGCTCCGGGCCTGCCGGAGGACCTCGAGGTCATCGTCGCCAAGGCCATGGCCAAGGACCCGGGACGGCGCTACCAGTCCGCGCATGCCTTCGCGGACGACCTGGGGCGGTTCCTCGACCAGCGTCCCATCCGCGCCCGGCCCCCGAGCCTCTCCTACCGGCTCATGAAGTGGTACGGACGCAACCGGACCATGGCCCGGACCCTCGCGGGCGTGGGCCTGCTCAGCCTGGCCCTGCTCGCCCTGGCCGTGGCCTATGGCCTCCAGGCCCGGCGCCGCGCCGGAGAACAGGCCAGACTGGCCGCGCATTTCGGCCAGCAGGTGGAGTTCGTGCAGGCTCTCGTCCGCTATGCCCATCTCCAGAGCGCCCACAATATCCGCCCGGAACTCGCCACCATCGACCAGACGATGGTCACCCTGCGCCAGGAGATGCGGCAGGCTGGCGCCCTGGCCAGGGTGCCGGGCATGCATGCCCTGGGCCGGGGCTACCTTGCCCTCGGGCGCATCCAGGAGGCGCGCGCGTGCCTCGAGGAAGCCTACGCGGCCGGGGGGCGCAGCCCCGAATTACGGATGGACCTCGGCCTGGTACTGGGCCAGCTCTATGCCCGGAGCCTCAAGGACCTGCCGGGCGAGAACCAGCCCGCGGACCGGAGAAGGCGCCTGAGAATCCTGCAACGGGAGCTGAAGGCGCCCTCCCTGGAGCACTTGCATGCGGGCCGGCTCGACTCCAGTCCCCAGGGGCTCTATGCCGAGGCCCTGATCGCGGCCTTCGAACAGCGGCCGGAGGAGGCCCTCGTCAAGATCCACGCCGCCCTGGCCACGAGCCCGTGGTTCTACGAGGCCATCGCCCTGGAGATCCAGCTCGCCTTCCTGCAGGGCGAAACCAGCAACCACCTCGCGGAACAAAGCCGCTCCCTGCCCGCTGAACGGCTGGCCGCCCTTGGGGAGAAGACGACCCGCCTGCTTCGGCTGGCTCCCAGCTATCCCGAGGCCTATTGGCGGGAGTCCTATCGATGGTATGAGTCCGGACGGAACCAGGAGTATACGGACCCGGTGGCTAGCGAGGCCGCCTACCGCACGGGGCTGGGCTGGGCCGACGAGGGCCTGAAGGTCGATGCCCGGAGCCCCGACCTGCTGGTGGCCCGGGCGCGATGCCTCTGGGTCATGGGTGAACTGGCCCAGCGCCGGGGGCGGCCCGGCGGCGAGTACCTTCTTGAAGCCCGCGATGCGGCGGATCTCGCGGTGGTGGTGGCGCCCCGGCGGGGCGATGTGCAGCGGTGCCGGGCCCAGGTGCTGGCGGCCCAGGCGGCTTCGCTCGGAAGCTCGGGGAAGGACAGCGCCCCGGTCGTCGAACAGGGACTGAATGCGCTGCAGCGGGCCATGGCACTGGATGGCCGCGATCTCCCCGGCCTGCGCACCCTCGCCTGGCTGCAAGGCCTCCTCGCCGAGGCCCGCCTCGGGCAGGGCAAGGACCCACGACCCGCCTACCGGGACGCCATCGCCACCTATGAGGAAGTGCTCCAGCGGGCGCCGGAGGACTACATGGCCAACAACAACGTCGCCGAGATGTACGGGGATCTTTTCACCCTGGCCCTGGAAGAGGGCAGCGCCGACCTCGCCCAGCTGGAAAGGGGGCTGGCCCTGCTGGAACGGGAGAACCTGCGCTATCCCCGCCTGCTGGATGCGTGGAACAACCGGGTCTTCCTCCTCCGCTTGCGGGCCCGCTACAGCCGTGAGCACGGCGAGGATCCCGGCCCCTATCTGACGCAGGGACGGGCGGTGGCACACCGGGAACTCGCCCTCCGGACCGTGGACTCGGAAGCCTTCTCGGTCTATGGCGACCTGGAACTGGAGGCCGCCCGTGCCGCCCTGGCCAAAGGGCGCCTTCCCCTGCCGGCCCTGGCTGCGGCGGAGGAGGCCTTCCGCCATGCCCGGCTGCTGAACGGCAAGGACAGCAGGGCCCGCGCCGGCCTTGCGGAAGCGGCCCTGGTGCGCTGCGAGTCGATGAAAGGCAGGCCCGGCGCGGACCTGGTGGAGGGGGGGATCGTCCACGCCAAGGCCGCCCTGGCGCTCAACGGCGCCAACCAGCAGGCCAGGCTGGTGCTGGGCAGCCTGTACGTGCAGAAGGCCCGCGGCCAGTCCGGAGCGACAGCCCGCGAAGCAGCCAGGGCCGCCATCGAGGCTTTGGAGCAGGCTCTGGGGATGGCTCCGGTCTTTGGCCGCACCTATGGGCCCCGCCTTGAGGAAGCGCGGCGCCTGGCAGGGAAAGCTTGACATTTATAAATAAATATATAATATATTTGACGATCGAATTGCAGAGCCATGGCTCTCCCTGCTAAGGTGCTGGGTAGCCCATTGTGGCACATGGTACAACCGTATAGGCGAATGGGAAGAACCGACGTGGGACCCTGCTTCAGAATTTGTGAAATATTAAATATTAAAGATAAACATTCATGAAGAGGCCTTCGATGCTTCGCCTCCATGGGGCCCCCGCCGCCGTGCTCCTGGTCACCTTGGGAAACGTGCCGGCGGCGGCCGAGCACGTGCAGGACTTCGACCGGGCCCTGCGCGCCTTCGCCCCCTCCCGGGACCTGCGCAAGGCCGAGAGCCTGTTCCTGGAGGGGGCCCGGCAACCGGGCCGGAACCAGCTGCTCTGCCTCTACGAGCTGGGCAGCTTCTACCATTGGGCGGGAGACTGCGCCCGCAGCGCGGCGGCCTTCGCCCAGGCCGACCAGGTGGCCCGGACCTACGAGGGTAAAGCCCTGGCCTCCGTGTCGGGGGGGCTGGGCCAGGTGGGGGCGGCCCTCACCAACGACAAGGTTCTGCCCTGGGAGGGCGCGGGCTTCGAGAAGGTCATGTCCCGCACCCTCAACGCCCTGAACTACCTCGCCCTCGACGATGCGGAAGGGGCGCGGGTGGAGGTGCGCAAGGCCGAGGAATACCAGGTGAAGGAGCACGAGCGGAGCCGCAGGGAGGTGGAGGAGGCCTCCGCCCGGGATGGGGAGCAGCCCGCCACCATGGCGACCCCCGCGCTCGCCTCCGCCTACCGCGGCATGGCCTCCTTCGCCCGGAACCTCCGCAACAGCTACGAGAACGCCTTCACCTACTACCTGTCCAGCCAGATCTACCGGGCCCAGGGTCCGATGGGTCTCAACGACGCCCTGGTTGACATCAAGCGGGCCTTCGCCCTGGCCCCGGATGTCCCTGCGGTGCGGGAGGCCTACCAGGACCTCCTTGCCCGGAACGAGAGCGTGGCGGCGAAAGAGGACGGTTCGGGGACCGTGGTGGTCCTGTACGAAGCGGGTCTGGTGCCGCGCATGTCCGAAGTGAAGATCGACCTGCCCATCCGCGAGAAGCGCAAGGACGGCTCGGTGGACTCCTACCGGCTGAGCATGGCCTTCCCCATCTACAAGGATTTCGGCCAGCCCGAACCCGCCCTGCGGGTGCGCACGCCGGCCTTCGAGAAGCGCACGGCCCGGGTCGTGGATCTTCGCCCAATGGCCGTCAAGGCCCTGGAGGAGCGCATGCCCGGGATCCTGGCCCGCAGCCTTGTCGGTGCCGCCGCCAAGGTGGAAGGGCAGAAGCAGGCCGAGGAACTCGGCGGCATCCTCGCGAGGCTCGCGGTGGAACTGGCCACGGGAGTCGTCACCCGCGCCGACCTGAGGTCCTGGCTAGGCCTGCCCGCCGAGATCCAGGCCGCCCAGTTCCAGGCGCCGGCCGGAACGGGGGATGTGGTCCTGTCCAATGGCCTCTGGACGGAGAAGGTCGCCCTCGAGGTGGTTCCCGGCGGCACCACCTTCCTCATGGTCAGGTCCTTCCCCGGCTTCCGGACCGTGAAGGCCGTCGCCATCAAAGGGGACGCCTGAGGCGCCCCCCAATCCCCCCCACCTCCCCGGAGCTTCCCATGAAAGCCACCCTTGCCCTCGCCCTTCCGGCCTGCCTCCTGTTCCTGGCCTGCAACCAGCCGGTGACCTCGTATGGCAATGCCCAGAAGACCGAGACCGTGAATGCCGACTTCGGCTCCACGGATCTCCAGATGATCGCCGAGACCATGGTCACGAGCCTGCTGGCCTCCGGCAAGCTGGAACCCGACGCGGCCGAGCCCGGCAAGCCCCCGGTGGTGGCCGTGGCCCGGGTCGTGAACAGCACCTCCGAGCACATCGACACCAAGTCCATCACGGACAAGATCCGCACCGCCCTGGTCAAGTCCGGGAAGGTGCGCTTTTCCGCCCTGGACGCGCAGGCCGACCTCCTCCGGCAGTACCGGCTGCAGGGCGTCCTGGCCGACGACGCCACCGCCAAGGGCGCCGGCAAGCAGGTCGGCACCAAATACATCCTCCGGGGCGACATCGCTTCCATCGTGAAGAACCAGGGCCGCACCAAGGACGTCTACTACAAGCTCACCCTCAACCTCGTGGAGGTGGAGACCGCCATCATCCAGTGGGCGGAGGAGAAGGAGATCCGCAAGGAGAGCGTCCGAAAAATAATCGCCTTCTAGCGGGACCGAGGGCCTCCACGTGGCTGAAGGCCAGATCCTGGTCCATGGGACCGCTCAACCCCTTGGGTGGGATATCCCACTTGCTCCCAATCCCACCATCCCTATACTTGACCCTGGAGGCTACCATGCACCCGGAACCACGAAAGACGCTCAGGCCCGACAGCAAGGGCAGGATCGCGCTGGGGAACTTCGCCAAGGGCGTCAGCAGTTTTCACGCATACCAGGACCAGGAGGGACGGGTGGTCCTGGAACCCCAGGTTGAGATCCCCGCCAGGGAAGCATGGCTCTGGAATAACCCGACCGCCATGGCTCAAGTCAGGCAGGGCCTCAAGGAAGCCGGGGAGGGAAAGCTGGTTGAGCGCCCCAGGAGGAAGTCCCCCACTGACCAGGAGGACTGATGCCAGTCCTGAAATATACCGCCATCGCGGACGCCCAGCTGGACCACCTTGAGAACGATAAGGGGCTGGCAAAAAGGCTGAAGGCTGTAAATAAGGCTCTGGATTATCTGGAAAGCAACCCGCGCCATCCAGGTCTGAATTCTCATGAATTCAAGTCCCTTGCGGGAGCCAAGGGAGAGAAGGTCTGGGAAGTCTATGCGGAAAATAAAACCCCGGCGGCCTATCGCATCTTCTGGCATTACGGCCCTAAAACCGATGAGATTACCATTGTCGCTATAACGTCCCACCCGTGACTTTGAAGCCGTGGCGCCGGCCGATCCTGCGCGCCGGGACGCCGGACCAGATCTCCCCGGGACCCACCTTGGCGCCCTTGGCCACCACCGAGCCCGCGGCGATGATGGCACCGTCGCCGATGACGCAGCCGGGGAAGATGACGCTCATGAGGCCCACGGTGACCTGGCTGCCGATGACCACGGGGGCGGCGAAGAGTCGGCCCCGTTCGGCCACGTGGGCCACCAGGGTGACGTCGCCGCCGATGACCGTGTCGTCGCCGATGGAGATGAGGTTCTGGTCGGCCACCACCGCCGTGTTGATCTGCACCCGGGCGCCGATGCGCATGCCCATGAGGCGGTGGAACACCGGAAGGAACGGCGTCAGTCGCACCCAGTTCACGAAGGAGAAGCGCAGGAAGAGGGTGAGGGCGTTGTAGCTGGCCCACTGCCAGCCCGCCCAGGAGAGGTAGCTGAAGGTGCCGGTGGGGGTGCCCCGATTGAAGGTGACCCAGCGGGTGATGGGGAGCAGGAGCATGAGGGTCAGGCCGAACAGGAAGTAGCCCGCGCCCAGGGCCAGGCACAGGGCCAGGACATGGAGGTCCCCCGCCAGGGGCAGCCTGCGGACCCACAGGACCAGCTTGACGGCGGGGAAGGCCGCCAGGCCCAGGATGAGGGCGGCCTGGACGAACAGCGCCAGGGAGAGGACGAACTGCAGGGGGGTCAGCACCCGGGTCTTCCAGTGCGAGGTCATCCAGGCTCCCTGAGATGCCTGTAGGGTGCCACCTCCGGACCCTGGCTGCCACCCTTCAGATGACGTAGGCAGCCCCCGAACCCGCGCGGGCCCGCGCCTGGTCCGCCAGGTCGGCCAGGGTGTGCCGGCGCAGGGACGCCTCCATGGCCAGGGCCATCTCGGCCCACACGTCCCGCGCCACGTCGGCGCCGCCCAGGTCGTAGGGGTCCGGGGCGCCCTCGTTCGAGAGCCTTCCCTCCAGGGCTTCCACCACGTCCAGGGGGGTGATCCGAGAAGGTTCACGGGCCAGCTCCAGGCCGCCGTTGGGGCCGCGCACCGCCGTCACCAGGCCCGCGGCCTTCAGGCCTCCCACCAGCACGTGGATGTACTTGGCCGGCAGGCGCTGGTTGGAGGCGATGGTCGTCACCTGGACGGGGCCGGTCCCGTGGTGGACGGCCAGTTCCACCATGATCCGCAAGCCGTACCGCCCCTTGGTGGACACCTTCATGGCCAACCTCCGCTGCTGATTATAGGCGCAGTGGTTGATTGTTCCGATAGTTAATCGAAATACTTGACAATCATTTTCCGGCATCCCATGCTTGAACCTGCAGCCTACCCCCACCCTTCCCGAAAGGAGACCACGATGCCCCGCCCCAATCGCGTGGATTACGCCTACCAACTCATCGGCCAGACCCCGGTCGTGCGGCTGAACCGCATCGTCGAGAAGGGCAGCGCCACGATCTACCTCAAACTCGAGAGCGCCAATCCCGGCGGCAGCGTCAAGGACCGCATCGCCCTGGCCATGATCGAGGATGCCGAGGCCACCGGGGCCCTGGCGCCCGGCAAGGAGCTCCTCGAGGCCACCAGCGGCAACACCGGCGTGGGCCTGGCCTTCGTGGCGGCCGCCAAGGGCTATCCCATCACCCTGGTCATGCCCGAGACCATGACCCTGGAGCGCAGGGCCATCCTGAAGGCCTACGGGGCCACCCTCGTGCTTACCCCCGGCCCCCTGGGCATGAAGGGGGCCGTGGACAAGGCCGAAGAATTGGCTGCGGCCGATCCGAAGTTTTGGGTCGTGCGCCAGTTCGACAACCCCGCGAACCCGGCGGTGCACCGGCGCACCACGGCCGAGGAGATCCTGGAGCAGGTGCCCGAGCTGGACGCCTTCGTGGCCGGCATCGGCACCGGCGGCACCATCACGGGCGTGGGCGAGGTGCTCGCCCAGCGCAAGCCCGGCACCCTCGTGGTGGCCGTGGAGCCCGTGGACTCCCCCCTGCTCACCCAGGGCAAGGCGGGCCCGCACAAGATCCAGGGCCTGGGCGCCAACTTCGTGCCCACCATCCTGAACCGCGAGGCCTTCCAGCGCATCGAGGACGTGGCCTACGACGACGCCATCACCATCGCCCGGCGCCTCACCCGCGAGGAGGGCATCTTCACCGGCATCAGCACCGGCGCCATCGTCTTCACGGCCCTCAAGATCGCCCGGGAGCTGGGCGAAGGCAAGACCGTGGTGGCCGTGGTCTGCGACACCGGCGAGCGCTACCTGAGCCACCCGCTGTTCTCCGAGGCCTAGGAACCTGAAACGGGGACCGTGTCGGTGGATACGATCCCCGTTTCTTGATGGTATTGTCGTCATACCCAGAAAATGCGGGTCGCGGAGGTGGGACGATGCTCGTGGACGAGGCGGTCCGGTTCCTGTCCCAGGTCCCACCTTTCCAGTTCCTGGAACCGGACGAACTGCGGGACCTGGCCCAGCACCTGACCCTGGTCTTCTACCCCAAGGGCACCGAGATCCTGCACCAGGACGGGCCCGTGGGCGAGAACCTGCCCATCGTCCAGAAGGGGGTCGTCAAGATCACCATGCGCCCCAAGGGCGGCGGTGAGGAGGTGGTGGTCGACTACCGGGAGAAGGGGGAGACCTTCGGTCTCGTCTCGCTCATGGGCGGCGCCCAGAAGACCACCATCGTGGCCCTGCAGGACACCATCTGCTACCTGTTGCCCAAGGCCCGCCTGGACGAGCTGATGGCCACCCACCCCGCGGTGACCGAGTACCTCCTCCAGTTCCACCTCACCAAGTACGTGGCCATGACCTCCCGGGAGATCCAGGGCAAGAGCCTGTTCCTGGGCAGCAGCGACCAGCTGCTGTTCACGGCCCAGCTCAGCGAGCTCTGCCGGGCCGCCCCCACCACTGTGACCGGGGACGAGACCATCCGGCAGGCGGCACTGCGCATGGTGAAGGACCGCCAGAGCGCGGCCATCGTGGTGGGTCCCGAGCTCGAGCCGCTGGGGATCATCACCGATTCCGACCTCCGCTCCAAGGTGGTGGCTCTCGGCGCCCCCACCGACGGCCCGGTGCGGCTCATCATGAGCAGCCCCGTGGTCACCATGGACGAGCGGACCCCCTGCTTCGAGGCGGTGCTCAAGATGCTCGCCAGCGGCATCCACCACGTGGCGGTGACCCGGGCCGGCCGGCTCCAGGGGGTGATCAGCAACCACGATTTCATGGCCCTGCAGGGCAGCAGCCCCCTGGCCTTCTCCGAGGACATCGAGCGGCAGACCACCCTGGAGGGCCTGGCCCCCGTGTCCAGCAAGGCCCTGACGATGATCGGCGCCCTCCTGAGGGAAGGTGCGCGGGCCGCCAGCATCGTCCGGATCATCGCCGAGATCAACGACCGGGTCGTGAGGAAGGTCGTGGAGATCACCGTCAAGGAGCTGGGGCCGCCCCCCGTCCCCTACTGCTGGCTGGCCCTGGGCAGCGAAGGGCGCAAGGAGCAGACCTTCCGCACCGACCAGGACAACGCCCTCGTCTACGAGGATCCCGTCGACCAGGACCCCGCCCAGGTGGCGGACTACTTCAGCCGCTTCGCGCTCCGCATGCGGGACGGCCTGGTGCTCTGCGGCTTCGAGGCCTGCCCCGCCGACTACATGGCCAGCAACCCTGCCTGGTGCCAGCCCCTGTCGGTGTGGAAGCGCTACTTCACGGGCTGGATCTCCAACCCCACCCCCGAGGCCGTCCTCAAATCGCTGATCTTTTTCGACTTCAGGCCGCTAGCCGGCGCCGAGTCCCTGGCCTGGGAACTGGGCGAGCACCTGGACCGGCTCATTCCCGAGTACCCCACCTACATGGGCTTCCTGGCCAACATGCTGGTGCAGAACCGGCCCCCCATCGGCTTCTTCGGCTCGGTGGCGGTGGAACGGAGCGGGGAGCACAAGGACGGCCTGAACCTGAAGATCAAGGCCGTGACCCCCCTGGTGGACATCGCGCGCCTGTTCGCGCTGGAGAAGGGCATCCGCCACGCCTCCACCTGGGAGCGCCTGGAGTCGCTGCGCGGAGGCTCCACGATCATCTCGGACCTGGTGGACGAACTGGAGTATGCCCTGGAGTTCATTACCCTGCTAAGGATCCACCACCAGTACCGGCAGATGGAGGCCGGCCGGCCCATCGACAACTTCATCCACCTGGACACCCTGAGCCACCTGGAGCGCAAGTCCCTGAAGAACATCTTCCGGCTCATCATCCGGGTCCAGGACCTGGTCCTGGAGCGGTATCGGACTTTCATCATCTGAACATGGCTGCATGGGGGTTGGCCGCATGGGACTCTTCGGGCGGTTGTCGCAGTTCTGGGGCCAGCGCCGGGCCCAGGCGGCGCTGAAGCTGGACGAAACCCGCTTCACGGTGCTGGACACGGAGCTCACGGGCCTCAACGACACCCGGGACGACATCGTCTCCATCGGGGCGGTGCGCATGCGCGGGGGCGGGATCGACGTGGGCGGCGCCTTCTACGAGCTGGTCAAGCCCACCGCCGTCCTGGACGGGAACAGCGTCGTGATCCACCGGATCACCCCGAGCCAGATCGAGGCCATGCCCCCCATCGACGCGGTGCTCCCGGCCTTCCTGGACTATGTGGGCGACACCGTGGTGGTGGGCCACTGCCTGGCCATCGATCTCGCCTTCCTCAACCGCGAGTCCCGGCGGGTCCTCGGGCGGACCCTGGCCAACCCCGCCCTGGACACCATGTCCCTGTACGGGTGGCTGCGGCACCGCTTCCGGGACCACCCGGTCTTCCAGCTGCCCCTGGCCGGGCTGAGCCTGTTCAAGCTGGCCCAGGCCTACGGGATCCCCGTGGAGAAGGCCCACACCGCGCTGGGCGACGCCTACGTCACCGCCCAGCTCCTGCAGCGCTTCCTGCCCCTCCTGCAGGAGGCCGGCATCGCCGACCTGGGCGACCTCCTGCGCGTGGGGGATCCCCAGCGGCAGGCGGAAAACCTCATGGCCCCGGGCGGGCAGATGCATTTCTGAGCAGAAAAAAGCCGGGGACTCGCGTCCCCGGCTTTGCGTGTGGAACAGGTGCCTGATCAGTGACTGGCCGAACCTTCCGCGCCGACGCCCACGTAGGAGCGCAGCTTCTCGGTCTCGAACATGTCCGCGGCCGACTTCTCGGGGGTCAGGAGGGACACGATGATGCCCACCAGGAAGGCGCCGAAGATGGAGAAGATGCCCGGGTTCTTCATGGGGAAGGGAGCATCGCTGACGTTGGCGGACGCGGCGGCCTTGGCGGCGTTGGCGGCAGCGAGGGCGGCGGGGAAGTCGCCCTGGAGGGAGGCGATGTCCGCGGTGGCGGTCTTGAGATCCTTGACCATGGTCTCCTTGATCTTGGGATTGATGTTCTCGCCGGCCAGGGCCACGGTGAGGCTGGCGGCCTTGGCCTTCTGGGCGGCCAGGGCAGCGACGGGATCCTTGTAGGTGGCCAGCCGGGCGGCGGTTGCGCTGGCGGCGGCCCGGGCCTTGACGGCGCCGGCCTGGAAGACGTCCTCCCAGACGGTGGAGGACAGGGCGATCAGGACGACGGCGAGGATCAGGCCGGTATACATGCTGGCGATGGCGCCCGCGGTGGTGAAGCGCTTCCAGGTGATGGACATGAGGAGCGCGGGGAAGTTGGCGCTGGCGGCGATGGCGAAGGCCAGGCCCACCATGAAGGCGACGTTCTGCTTCTGGAAGAGCAGGCCCAGCAGGATGGCGATGACGCCCAGGCTGACGGTGGCGATCTTGGCGATCTTCATCTCTTCCTTCTCGCTGGCCTTCCCGTTGCGGATGACGCCGACGTAGAGGTCATGGGAGACGGCCGTGGCGCCCGCGAGGGTCAGGCCGGCCACCACCGCGAGGATCGTGGCGAAGGCCACGGCGGCCAGGAAGCCCAGGAAGGGGCCACCACCCAGGCGTTCGGCCAGGGCCAGGGCCGACATGTTGCCGCCGGCATCGATGGAGGTGATGAAGTTCTTGCCGACGATGAGCGCGGCGCCGAAGCCGATGGTGACGGTGAGGACGTAGAAGTAGCCGATGAAGCCGGTGGCGTAGAAGACGGACTTGCGGGCTTCCCGGGCGTCAGGCACGGTGAAGAACCGCATGAGGATGTGGGGCAGGCCGGCGGTGCCGAACATGAGGGTGAGGCCCAGGGAGAAGGCGTCCAGGGGCTTGGTGATCAAGCCGCCCGGCTCCAGGAACTTGGGCCCATACATGGTGGACACCTGGGCGAAGAGCTTGGGATAGCTGAAGCCCACGGTCCTCAGGGTGAGGAAGACCAGCACGGTGGCGCCGCCCAGGAGGAGGCAGGCCTTGATGATCTGCACCCAGGTGGTGGCCAGCATGCCGCCGAAGAGCACGTAGCAGATGATGAGGACGCCCACGACGATGATCGCGGTCTCATAGGGGACGTTGAACATCAGCTTGATCAGGGTGCCCGCGCCCACCATCTGGGCGGTCATGTAGAAGAGCACGGTGACCAGGGAGCCCACGGCGGCGGCGGTCTTCACCGGCCGCATCCTGAGCCGGAAGGCCACCACGTCCGAGAGGGTGTACTTGCCCAGGTTGCGCAGGGGCTCGGAGATGAGGAACATCACGATGGGCCAGCCCACGAGCCAACCCACGGAATAGATGAGGCCGTCGTAGCCCTTGAGCGAGACGAGGCCGGCGATGCCCAGGAAGGAGGCCGCGCTCATGTAGTCGCCCGCCACCGCCAGGCCGTTCTGGAAGCCGGTGATGCCGCCGCCGGCGGCGTAGAACTGGGCGGCGCTCTTGGTGCGCCGGGCGGCCCAGTAGGTGATCATGAGGGTGACCACCACGAAGGCCAGGAAGAACGTGATGGCCAGGGGGCTGAGGGTGCCGATGATGGACTGTGTCTGCGCCTGCATGTCGCTTACCTCCCCAGCCGATCTTTGACGCCCTTGACCATGGCGTCATACTTGTTGTTGGCCCAGTAGACGTAGATGCCCGTGAGCACCCACGAGAGGACGATCACGCCCACCGCGATGGGGATACCGAGCGTGATGGATGAGCCCTCGCTGATCTTCTGGCCGAGGAAGGGCTTGTTGTAGGCGATGAGGGCGATGAAGCCGAAGTAGAGCGCCAGCTCCACGATGGTCAGGACCACCGTGACGGCGTTCTTCTGTCGCATGAGTTTCAGGAATTCCGGATCTTCCAGGATCTGGGCCACTGATTTCGAAGACATGGTCTCCCTCCTTGGGTTGATGGGGTTGTTCCCGGCTTGTGATTGTCGAAGAGGGAGAGAGCATAAGATGGATATCGGGGTCGTGAAAGAAAAATTCTTAAAAATTTTTCACAAGCCTTCATTTCTACCGATTTCTCAAAAAACGCGCGGGTTTTATCAATATATTTTTATTGAGTGTTTGCGGGTGGTTCGGGAAGAGCGCGCACCAGAATGTGGTCGGTATCGGCCTTGGTTCCGACCTGGAAGAAATGTTCGCCCGCGTAGGTGAAACCCCAGCGTTCGTAGAAGGCCCGGGCCCGGTGGTTGTGCTCCCATACGCCCAGCCACAGGGTGCGCCCGCCATGGTCCAGGGCGGCCTGCACCACGGCCTCCATGAGGGAGTTGGCGAGCCCGCTGCCGTGGGCCTCCTGCTCCAGGTAGAAGCGGTTCAGCTCCATGGGGGCGGGGAGGGCGGGCAAGCCGGGGGCCGGATGGTCCAGGACCACCTGGGCGTAGCCCAGGGGCACGCCGTCCCGTTCCGCCAGCAGGGTCACCCAGAGGGGGTCCTCCAGCTCGCGGCGCTGGTGGGTTTCGCTGTAGGCACCCTCCAGGAAGCTGGTGAGGTCGGTCTCAGGGTAGAGGTGCCCGAAGGTGGCCACGAAGGTCCGCCGGGCCAGGTCGGCCAGGGCGGGGGCGTCGGCGGGGGCGGCGGTGCGGATCAGGATGGGCATCGCCCATCATACTCAAGGTTTGCGCGCGAGCACCACCGCCCTCCTGAAATCCATCCACAGGTGGGGCAGGGCGGCCTCGCGCCACGCCGCCTCCAGGCGGCGTTCCAGGGCCTCGGGTTCCCAGCGGTGGCGCAGGTAGGTGCGGGCCAGGGGCAGGAAGACCTCCCGGATGTTCGTGACCACGTCCTCCCCGTGCAGGGCGGTGCCGTAGTTGCGCAGGGTCACCTCCTCCATGCCCATGCGGTCCAGGTGGTGGGCGATCTTCAGGGCCACGGCCAGGTCCGAGCCCCGCTCCTCCACCACCTCCACCAGGCGGTCCAGGAGGAAGTCCAGGTTGGAGCAGGGGGGGTGGAGGGAGCAGAAGCGCCGGGACTGCTGGACCGGCTCGAAGCAGGCCAGCCACCCTCCCGGCTTGAGGGCCTCCGTCAGGCGCACCAGGGCCCCTTCCAGCTCCTGCACGTGGGCGAGGGTCACGGACGTGAAGGCCAGATCGAAGGCCCGCGCCGGCAGGGCCAGGTTCCTCAGGTCCTGGCGCAGGAAGGTGGTTCCGCGGACCCCGGCCTCCTCCAGGCGCGTGCGGGCGAGGTCCAGCAGTTCCGGCGACCGGTCCAGGCAGGTGAGGGTGCCCTCGGGAATCCGGACCGCCAGCCGCACCGACCAGAAGCCCGTCCCCGAGCCCACATCCAGGATGGCGCCCCCGGCCGGCGTGCCCGGAATCTGGTCCAGGGGCGCGAGCTTGTCCAGCAGCAGGTTCTGCGCCTCCAGGCGCGCCACCTCCCCGCCCTCGCTGTCCCGCAGGACGCGTTCGAACGCATAGGGCACCGCCCCTTCGGTTTCGGGTACACCGGTCCCGGGAGCCGAGGGCCCCTGTTTCATGTCTGAAATTTTCATATGGTTCTCTATATTTTATATTGGTTCTAAACGAACTACCCGCCCCATGCGGGCAGGCCTCAGCATCGCACCATCCGCGGGTCGGCGCCACCCCCTGGCCGTGTTGGCCGCTAGCCGATCCGGCGGAAGAGGATCTGGCTCTCGAGGTAGAGGTGCTTCTGGAGCCGCTCGGAGAGCATCCGGAGGGTGTCCTGGATGCGCACCAGGAGGCTCTCCGGCACGCCCGTGGCGGCCAGGGTGCCCGCGAGGCCGCGGATGGTGCGCAGCAGGCCGGCTTCCAGCTCGTGGTCCCCCTCCAGCAGCTTGCGCACCGGTTCCAGGGCTGCGGCGGGGTTGGCGGCGCCTTCCCCGTTCTCCATGGCGAGCACGAAAGGAAACAGGTTCCGCTCCTCCAGGGAAAGGTGGGCGCGCATCTCCCGGCAGAACCGGCCGACGAGGTCACGTACGTCCAGCAGGGGCTGGTTCGCCTTGCCCTCTTCCAGGACCAGGAGCTCGACGAGGGTCTCCAGGCGGGCCATGTCCACGCGGCATTCCAGGTGGCAGATGCCCACGAGGTGATGGACCAGATCCGGAAGGGGGGCCACCTTCCAGGCTGCCATCTCCTCCTTTTCGATCTGTGACACAACGCCTCCATGGCTTCCAGGGACCGTCCGGCGGCCCCGTTTCTTTGATGCTGATGAAGTAAAAGGATAGCTGGAAAGATGATATTTTTTTCAGGACCAGATAGGGAAAAAATCCGTAAAGATTTAATTATTTCCCATTTATGACCGAAGGGTCGGCAATGCGCCAGGCTATGGATCCGGGCACAATGGTGCCCTTCGCCCGGGGGTGCCCATGTTCTTCCACCTCGCTCTCACGGCCCTGCTGGCTGCTCAGGCCCCCAAGGATCCCCCCCGCCTGGAGGTGGCCCCCCCGGGCCAGGTGGACCTGGGCAGCGTGGGGCCCCGTGAGGGGCGGGAGCAGGCCTACGTCATACGGAACGCCAGCGCCGCCCCCATCCGGCTCCAGGTGCTCGACCTGTCCCCGGGGGTGACCGTGGCGGGGCCCGCCCTGGCCGGCCCCATCCCCCCAGGCGCGGAGGCCGGGCTCACCCTGAAGTTCGAGCCGGAGGACTGGCAGGGCCCGCAGACCCGCAACGTGCGGCTGGCCACCGATGATCCCAGGCAGGGGGAGTACTATCTCCCCGTGAAGGTCTTCATCCGCCCGGACCTCACCGTGGACGGAACCCGGCGGGACTTCGGCGACCGCGCCGCGCACGAGAGCCCCGTGGAGGCGTTCACCTTCACCCGGGAGACGGGGCAGCCCCTGGCCCTGCGCCTGGCCTCGGACCTCCCCCCCTACCTGGAAGGGGAGGTGAGGCCCGAGGGGGGCCGCGCCACGCTCTCCTTCACCCTGCGCCCGGAGCGGGTCCCGCCCGGGGAGCGCCTGGGGCTGGAGCGGGTCCGGGTGGAGACCAACGCCCCGCTCCAGCCGACCTTCGACCTCTACCTGGCCTGGAGGATCCACCATGCCGTGGAAGCCGACCCCCCCCGCGTGGTGCTCCAGGACCCCGCCTCCTGGGTCGCCGAATTGAAGCTGACGGCCCGGGACGGCAAGCCGTTCCGCCTCCTCAAGGCGGACGTGGAGGGCGAGGGGTTCAGGGTGGACCCCTTCCCGGACCGGGAGACCCAGGCCCAAGTGCTGGCCATCCGCAGGCGCACCGCAACGCCCGCACGGGCCATGCTCGTCCTGCGCTTCCAGGGGCAGGACCAGCCCCTGCGGGTGCCCCTGGCCTACCTGCCGTCGACACCCAGGGCCGGGAGCTCAGAGAAACCTGGCTAGGTTTTTCGCTCCGGCCCGGCCTCCGGGGCCGGAGTCTCGGCGGGCTTCAGGGTCAGCTTGACGAGCTTGCCGTCCCGCAGGACCTCGAACTCCAGGGGCTGCTCGGGGGGGATCAGCTCGAGGAAGTCCATGAGCTGGGTGTCCCGGTCCATGGTCTCGCCGTTCACGCGCATGATCACGTCCCCGAGGATCAGGTCCTCGGGCTTGTAGGGGGCGACGGCGTCGGGCTTCAGGTGGACGCTGCGCAGGCCGGCCTTGTCGGCGATGCCGCCGGGGGTGACCGCGGTGACGACGATGCCCCGCTTCACGCCCAGGGTGGGGGCCACCGTGGTGGCCGCGGTGTCGAAGCCCAGCACCGGGCGGTAGGTCTGGCCCCTGGCGATGAGGAGCGGCACCACCTTGTTGAGGGTATCCACGGGTATGGCGAAGCCCACCCCGGAGCTGGCGCCGGAGGTGGAGGTGATGGCCGTGTTCATCCCCACCAGGCGCCCCATGCGGTCCAGGAGCGGCCCGCCCGAATTGCCGGGGTTGATGGCGGCGTCGGTCTGGATGGCGTCCGAGATGTGGGTGTCGAAGCTCGTGAGGATGGGCCGGCCCAGGGCCGAGATGACCCCGGAGGTGAGGGTGTGGTCCAGGCCGAAGGGATTGCCGATGGCGATGACGCTCTGCCCCACCACCAGGTCCTTGGAGGTGCCGATGGGCAGGGGCTTCATGGCGTCGAGGGGGGCGAAGACGTGGAGCACGGCGATGTCCAGGGCGAGGTTGCGCCCGATGACCACGGCCTTGAAGACCCGGCCGTCGGCCAGGGTCACCTGGAGATCGTCCGCCTCGCTCCGGGGCTGGCCGAGCTTGGCGTCCTCGAAGGTGATCACATGGTGGTTGGTGACCACGTGGCCCAGGTTGTCCCACACGAAGCCGGTGCCCGAGGCCGGCGGGATGGCGAACAGGTCGCCCTTGGCGTTCTCGTAGGCCCAGTTCCGGGTGATGGAGTGGATGAAGACCACGGAGTTCCGGGCACGCTTGAAGCTCTTGGCCCGGGCCTCCTCGCCGGGGCTCAGGGGGGGACGGGGGGTGGGCTTGCGGGGCGTGGCGAGCTTCCGGTTGAAGTCGACGGCTTCCTGCTCGGTGGTGCTGAGCTGCTGCCGGGGCCGCTCGTACACTTCCTGGGCGGACAGGGGCGCCGCCATCAGCCCGAGGCAGCACCCCAGCCTTAATGCCGCAGCCTGCCACCTCACCATGTCGGAGCCTCCGGTTCTACTTTGCCATGATCCGGCGCGCCCAGGTCCCTCAAGGCGCCTCAAGGCCCATGCAACAGGGTCTCCCACGGCAGGTCATAGCATGTGCTTCGGCCACCCCCCGACATGACCAGGCACTTCAGCTCGGCGAGCTCGGAGAGGTCCCGGGAGGCGGTGATGGGGCTGCAATGCGTGAGCGAGGCGTATTTTCGGGTCGTCATCCCGCCCTGGAAACCGTCCGGACCGGCATCCAGCAGCCGGTTGAGCGCCTTGCGCTGACGTTCATTGATCTGGCTTGCCCGATGGCGGATCCAGAAGGCGCCCTTGGCCAGGGTGCGCCTGAGGACGCCTTCAGACTCGGCACAGGCCGCGGCCACCTGGTCGAGGAACCAGGTCAGCCAGGGCGTGATGTCCAGGGCGCCATGGAAGGACTGGGCCTGCTCCAGCGCCGCGTAGTATTCGGACCGGATGTGGAGTATGCGATTGGACATGCGGGCCAGGGGATCGCCACCTCGGTCCTGGGCCAAGGCCAGATCGGCCAGGATCCTGGAGATCCTGCCGTTGCCATCCTCGAAGGGATGGATCGTCACGAACCAGAGGTGAGTGATCCCTGCCCGAAGGAGGCCATCCAGGACCCCGGCTTCACGCCCCTGGTTGAACCAGGCGATGAAACAGTCCAGTTCGACCTCCAGGCGTTCCCGGGGCACGGCCATGAAATGGACCATGGCATGGTCCTCCGAGACGCTTGAAGCCACGTGGACCTGCCCGGGTCGCAGCATGCCTATGGCCAGATCGGGGCGGCTCTCGGGGAAAAGCGCCTGATGCCATCGGCAAAGGCGGGCCACCGTAAGCTCGGCGCCATGGTTGCGCAAGGCGTCCCAGAGGACGGTTGCCATGCCCTCCGCCTGCCGGTCCAGGGGCGCGCCGGACTCCACAGGCAGGCCCAGGTGCCGGGCCACGGATGCGGCCATGGAAGCGGGGTTGATCATTTCCCCCTCGATGGCGCTGCTGCTCACGCCCTCCAGGGCCAGCACTTCGGCCAATACCTCCTGGGCGGCGCGTGGTTCCAGGACGCTGCCGGCCATCTGCAACCGGCCGAGGGCCAGGCGAGCCTTGCCCAGGGGTTCCACAAGCCGCTCCCAGTCCCATTGAAACTGGGGCCAGTCGGGCCGCTGCCAGCTCCATTGTTCATGCATCTGCTCTGGAGAGGGTAGGATACCCCTACCCAGGCGGAGGGCTCCGGGCTTAGGAGGGTGAACCTGGGCTTCGGGCGGTCCGGACTGGGTCATGGCTATTCACATCTCCCCGTGATGCGAATATAGAGACTAATCGCATCACGAGCAAGAGGCCACCGTCGGTTCCAGGGCAGACGACCTGTCAGTTCCCAGCCGGAGGTGCAGGCGGGGCGGGGGGCGCAGGGGGGGCGGGAGGCGGGGCGGGGGTGGCGGGAGGCGCGGGCGGCGCGGGGGCCTGGGGCTCCGCGTGGTCCAGGCGGTTCAGGCGGGCCTTCAGGCTCTCCACTTCGGCCTTCAGCTCCTTCATCTCGGGGGACGCGTGTTCGCGCTTGCGGATGATGATGTGCCGCTCGCCGCGCCCTTCCGGGCCTTCAGGCGGTTCCGGCATCTCGAAGTCCGGAACGTCGAAGTCCTGCTCCTCCAGCTTGATGTCGGGGACGTGCACGTGGATCTTCATCGAGGCCAGGGCCTTGGCCTGGGTGGCCAGGTCGCGGGCCATCTGGGCGATCTCCTTCTGGAGGCGGGCCAGGTCGGCGTCGTCCTTGCCCCCCCTGCGGGTGCCTTCGTACTTGTTGGCCCAGGCCTGGGCCTTCTCTTCCAGGGCCCGGGCCTTGGCGTCCAGGTCGGCACCCTTGGTCTGGATCCGGATGGTCTTCTTGATGACCTTGGGGGCGGGCAGGGTCTTGGGGGCCTCGGGGGAGGCCTTGGGGGCCGTGTCCTGGCGGAGGCTGAAGGTGGTGGCGGCCCCCAGGGCGGTGACGGTCAGCAGGGCCATGAGGCCCGCGCGGCCGGCGGGGGAGGGAGGCAGCTTGGGCAGGATGAGGCGTCGGATGCGGTTCATGAGGGATCCTCCCGTGGCCGCGAGGGCCAGATGGGGTTGCGGTTCGAAGGCATGACGGAGGTCCTCCAGGCCCGCCAGGGCGCGGGCGTAGAGGAGCGGGTCGCCGCACAGGGCGACCGCGGCGTCGTCGCAGCAGTGTTCGCGTTCCGACCGGATCTGATGGGAGAGCCACCAGACGGCGGGGTGATGGAAGAAGAGCGCCTCCACCAGGGACTGGATGAGGTTGACCAGGTAGTCGTGGCGCCGGATGTGCGCCAGTTCGTGGGCGAGGACGGCCTCCAGGGCCGCGGGTTCCAGGCCCGCCAGGACCGCGGCGGGCACGAGGATGACCGGCCGCAGCCAGCCGATGACCATGGGCGCGTCCACCGCCCAGGACTTGATCAGCTCGATGGGCCGGTGGAGGCCGAGACCCATGCGTGTGGCCAGGGCCTGGACCCGGTCCACCCAGGCCTGGGGAGCCGCTTCGGCCCCCTGGCGGCGCAGGCGCTGGAGCCAGTACCAGCCTCCCAGGAGGCGCAGGGCCATGACGGAGACCCCCAGGGCCCACAAGGCCGCCGCATAGGGCAGCCGGGGCGCCAGCGCCTCCCTCCAGCCCAGCGTCTCCCGGGCACCCAGGGCCGGGCCGGGGTCCGGTCCCGCTGGAATGGGCCATACCACCAGCAGCGTCCCCAGGGCCAGGAGGGGCAGGACGGCCAGGGCGGCGCAGGCCAGGAGGTAGCGCGCGCCCGGAGTCCGGTTGCGCAGCAGCCTGAGGCCAACCCAGGCCAGGAGGCCGACCAGGGCGCCCTGCCACAGGGAGTGGACCAGGACCCAGCCCAGGGCCTGGAGGAGGGGGGTGTCCAGGATGAGGTTCACGACTACCTCCCTTCCGCCTGATCCAGGAGGGCCCGGATCGCGGTCAGTTCCTCCCGGGTGGCCTTCCGGTTGGAGAGGGCCTGCATGACCAGCTTGGCGGCGGAACCGCCGAAGGCCCGGTCCAGCAGGTCCACCACCAGGTGCTCCCGGGTGCGCTCCGCGCTCTGGGCCGCCCGGTAGACATGGGACCGTTCGGCGGCGTCCCGCTCCACCAGTTCCTTGTCCGTCATGACCTGCAGCAGCTTGAGCACCGAGGTGTAGCCCAGGTCCTTCTCCCCGCTCAGCACGTCGTGGATCTGCCGGACCGTGGAGGGTCCGCGATCCCAGAGCACCCGGAGGATGGCCAGTTCTCCGTCGGTGGGCCGGGGCAGGGGGTGGTTCATGGGGACTCCTGATCTACGAAGATATGTGTACGTCTTTTTTCGTAGAGTGCAAGTCCCAATTTTTAGAAGGTCAAAACGATCCGCCTCGAAGGGCGGCTTTCAGGTTCCATGGAACGAACCGGACGGCTTTGGCTCGACCCGCGGGTCGAAGCCAAAACCGTCCGTGTTGCGGATCAGGGGCTATTCCTCGGTCTCCAGCAGCACCATCTCGCCGTGGCGGTCGGCGATCAGCTCCTTGATGTTGAGGAGCTGGTACCACTTGATGAAGGCCTCCACGAACACGATGGCCATGAGGATCATGAGCACCACGGAGAAGACCACCAGGAGCCAGAGGCCCTTGGGGAGGTAGTTGTAGAGGATGTTCTGGACCCCGGCCATGAAGGTGACGGGGACCATGAACAGGCCCGGGACCGCGGTGGTCCAGGCGTAGCGGGCCTTGCCGTGCCGGATCAGCATGGTGGTGCCCACGATGAGGGCGCAGGTGGCCAGGAGCTGGTTGGCCATGCCGAACAGGGGCCAGATCGTAGAGATGTCGCCGGTGTAGACCAGGTAGCCCCAGGCGCCGGTGAAGAGGAGGCTGGTGACGATGATGCCGGGCATCCACTTCTTCTCGTCGAAGCGGGGCCAGACCTTCCCGAGCATCTCCTGCAGCATGTACCGCCCCACGCGGGTGCCGGTGTCCACGGCCGTGAGGATGAACACGGCCTCGAACATGATGGCGAAGTGGTACCAGTAGGCGGCCAGGTGCTTCATCCAGGGGATGGACGAGAAGATGTAGGACATGCCCACGGCCAGGGACACGGCGCCGCCGGGGCGCCCCTGGAGCTGCTCGCCCACCGCCGCGCCCAGGGCCGGCAGGTGGATGGGGGTCATGTGCAGCAGCGCGTAGGCCTTGGGCATCGCATTGATGGCGAAGTAGTCGGAGGGCATCAGGACGCTGGCGGCGATCAGGGCCATGATGGCCACCACGCCCTCCACGAGCATGGCGCCGTAGCCGACGAAGAGGATGTCCTTCTCGCTGGCGATCATCTTGGGGGTGGTGCCGGTGCCGATGATGGCGTGGAAGCCGCTGAGGGCGCCGCAGGCGATGGTGATGAAGATGAAGGGATAGACGGTGCCGGGGATGATGGGGCCGCCGCCGTGGATATATTGGGTGACCGGGGCGTTGACCAGGGTCGGGTGGACCCAGGCGATGCCGCCCACGAGCATGATGATGACGCCCAGCTTCAGGTAGGTGGACAGGTAGTCCCGGGGGCAGAGCAGGAGCCACACCGGCAGGGCGGAGGCGACGAAGCCGTAGGCGGGGATGATGATGCCCAGCTGGTTCTTGGACAGGGTCAGCCAGTGGGCCCAGGTGGGATTGGCGGCGACATAGGGCCCGGCCAGGAGGGTGAGGAAGAGCGCCACCACGCCGATGATGCTCGCGCCCAGCACGTCGCCCTTGAAGAGGATGTACATGTGCACGCCCATGTAGAGGGCGATGGGCATGGTCATCAGCACGGTGAAGGTGCCCCAGGGGCTGTTGAACAGGGCGTTGACCACCCCGATGGAGAGGCCGGCCAGGGTGAGGATGAGGATGAACAGGATGGCGAAGCCGGCCACGGTGCCCGCGCGCTTGCCGATCTCGTTCTCGGCGATGTGCGCCAGGCTCTTGCCCTTGTAACGCACCGAGGCGAACAGGACGACCATGTCATGCACCGCGCCACCCAGGACGCAGCCGATGATGATCCACAGGGTGCCGGGGAGCCAGCCGAACTGGGCCGCCAGCACGGGCCCGAGGAGGGGCCCCGCCGCCGCGATGGCGGCGAAGTGGTGGCCGAAGAGCACGAACTTGTTGGTCTTGTGGTAGTCGTGGCCATCGGCCAGGGCCACCGCGGGGGTGGTGCGGTCGGCGTCGATGTTGAGCACCTTCGTCGCCAGGAAGATGCCGTAGTATCGATACGCCAGCGCAAAGATGCACAGCGTGACGAACACGAGCGTCAGGGCATTCATGAACTCACCTCCTGTTGGATGGTTGAGGGTTAAAGGGGAAGGCTTATAGAAGACGTATGGGTCTATAATAAAGGCCGGGCTGCTTGCAGCCCGTTCCAAAGCTCCCAGACGACGATCCAAGGACGTATGCGGTCGTTTTTCTTCCCCAAGCGGTGCGAGTCCACTGGAGCATCATCCTTGTTCAAACTCCTGTTCCCGCTCATCCAGGTGGTGTCCTTCTTCCTGCTGGTGGCCTACGTCTACTGCAAGTCCCCGGCCTACCGGCTGCGGCGGTCGGAACTCCCCGGTCCGGGGCAAAAGTTGGCGCTGTTCGTGTTCTTCACCCTCATCTCCGTGGGCGGCACCTACCTCGGGGTGAAGGTGCAGGGGGCCATCGCCAACGCCCGGGCCATCGGTCCCGTCCTGGCCGGCCTCATCGGCGGTCCGGTCCTCGGCACCGGCGTGGGGCTGCTCAGCGGCCTCCACCGCTATTCCTTCGGTGGCTTCACGGCCCTGGCCTGCAGCATCTCCACCACCCTGGAGGGCTTGGTCGGGGGGCTCGTGGGTCTGTACCTCCAGCGCTCCACCCTCCAGGACCGGGCCCTCAGCCCCCTCACGGCCGGCCTCACCATGCTGGCCGCGGAGATCCTGCAGATGCTCATCATCCTGGCCGTGGCCCGGCCCTTCGCCGATGCCTGGGCGCTGGTCCGGGTCATCGGCATCCCCATGATCCTCGCCAATTCCTGCGGCGCCGCCCTGTTCATGAGCATCCTGCGGGATCGCCGGGATATCTACGACCTGGCTGGCGATGCGTCCACGGCCCGGACCCTGCGCATCGCCGAGCGCACCCTGGACCTGCTGGGCAAGGGCTTCAGCCGGGAGGTGGCCCCCCGCCTGGCCACCATCATCCAGGAGGAGACCGATGTGGGCGCCGTGGCCATCACGGACCGGGAGCGGGTGCTGGCCTTCACCGGGCTCGGCTCGGAGCACCACCGTCCCGGCACGCCCATCATGTCGGAGGCCACCCGCAAGGCCATCGCCACCGGGGAGGTGGTCTTCCTGGACGGGGTCAAGGAGCCCTACCACTGCACCCTCGATGAGGGCTGCCCCCTGGGCTCGGCGCTGGTGGTGCCGCTGCTGGTGGGGCACGACGTGATCGGGACCATCAAGCTTTACGAGAAGGCCAGCAAGCGCTTTCTCAGCATCAACCGGACCCTGGGGGAGGGTCTGGCCAACCTCCTGGCCAGCCAGCTGGCCCGGGCCCACTACCAGGACCAGAAGGAACTGCTGGTTCTGGCCGAGCTGAAGCTCGCCCATGCCCAGATCAACCCCCACTTCCTGTTCAACTCCCTGGCCACGATCCAGTCCATCATGCGCCGGGACGAGGGCCGGGCCCGGGCCCTCCTGGACAACCTGGCGGACTTCTTCCGCATGAACCTCAAGCGCAATCCCGAGCTGTCCACCCTCCAGGAGGAGCTGGCCCACGTGAACGCCTACCTGGAGATCGAGAAGGCGCGCTATCAGGACCAGCTCTCCGTGGTCATCGACGTGGATCCGCGGCTGCTTGCCTTCCGGCTGCCCACCTTCACCCTCCAGCCCCTCGTCGAGAACGCCATCAAGCACGGCGTCGCCGAGATGCTGGAGCCGGGCACGGTCGGCATCCACGCCTACCTCGCGGGGTCGGCGGTGCACATCGACGTGGAGGACGACGGGGGCAGCTTCAAGGCCAGTCCCCGGGGCGACGGCCTGGGCATGAGCATCGTCGACCGCCGCGTCCGGAACCTGCTGCAGGACTGCCCGGGCCTCACCGTCCACTGCGAGCCGGACCGGCTCACGCGCGTCTCCCTCGTCATCCCCTGCGCGGCGGCGCCGGCGGGTGCCGCATGATGCGGGCGGTGGTGGTGGACAACGAGCTCAACGCCCGGGAGGGCCTGGAGACCCTCCTGGCGGAGCGGGGCGACATCGCGGTGGTGGGCAGCTGCGCCAACGCCATCCAGGCGCTGCGCACCATCCGCGCAGTGCGCCCGGAGATCCTCTTCGTGGACATCCACATGCCCAAGGTGGACGGCTTCCAGCTGGTGGCCATGATCGAACCCGAGCTCATGCCCTGCGTGGTGTTCGTAACCGCCCACGAGGAACACGCCCTGAAGGCCTTCGACGAGAACGCCGTGGACTACCTCCTGAAGCCCGTCCAGGCCGGGCGCCTGGAACGCACCATCGGGAAGATCCGCCACTACCTGGGCGAGGGCGGCAAGCCCGTCTACCTGAGCCCCGCCATCGAGCGCATCCCCTGCGTCTGCGCCCAGGGCACCAAGCTCGTGAATGCCGAGGACGTGGAGGCGGTGTGCTCGGGCGAGACGGGCGTGCACCTGCTCACCGCCCAGGGGGAGTTCCTGACGGAGCTGACCCTCACCCTGCTGGAGGCCAAGGTCCCCCGCATGGTGCGCTGCCACAAGCAGTACCTGGTGAACCTCAGCCACGTGGACGTCATCGGCCGGGTGGATCCCGCCGCCGTGCAGCTGCGGACCCGCTCGGGCTTCCAGGTGCCCGTGACCCGGCGCTACCTCGCCGGCCTCAAGGAGCGATTAGGCATATAGAGCCCCGGCGGAGGCCGCTCCGCCGGGAACTCAGGTGCGCACGAGGTTGAGCTTGAGCATGCGCGAGCGGAGGGTGCTGGGCTTGAGGCCGAGCAGGGCGGCCGCGCCCTGGGCGCCCTCCAGTTTCCAGCGGGTTCCATTCAGGATCTTCAGGATGTGCTGACGCTCGACCTCTTCCAGGGTCTGGTCCCCCAGGCTGCTGCCCAGGTCGGGGCTGGTGGCTGCGGCCAGGGGATCGGACAGGCGCAACCACGTGCCTTCGGAAACGAGGACCGCCTGCTCGATGACGTTCTGGAGTTCGCGGATGTTGCCTGGCCAATGATAGGCCTGGAGGGTCTGGACGACGGAGGTGGGCAGGCCGAATTCGGGACGCCCCAGGTTCCGGCAGAAGCGCTCCACGAAGGTCTGGGCGAGGACCGGGATGTCCTCCTTCCGGTTCGCCAGGGGCGGGACGGTGATGGGAAAGACGTTGAGACGGTAGTAGAGGTCCTCGCGGAACCGACCGCTGGCCACTTCCTTGCTCAGGATCCGGTTCGTGGCGGCGATGAGTCTGACATCCACACGGATCGTCCGGTCCCCGCCCACCCGCTGGAATTCCCCGGCCTGGAGGACGCGGAGCAGCTTGGCCTGGATCTCGGGGGTCAACTCGCCCACCTCGTCCAGGAACAGGGTCGCGCCGTCCGCCAGCTCGAAGCGTCCCTTGCGCAGGCTCTGGGCGCCGGTGAAGGCCCCCTTCTCGTGGCCGAACAGCTCGCTCTCCGCCAGGCCCGGCGGGAGGGCGGCGCAGTTGATCCTCACCAGGGGCTGGTCCTTGCGGTGGCTCAGCTTGTGGATGGCCTCGGCCACCAGCTCCTTGCCTGTGCCGGTCTCGCCCTGGATGAGCACCGTGGTGTCGGCCTGGGCCACCTGGTTGATGCGGAACAGGAGGTACTTGATGGGATCGCTCATCCCCAGGATCTCGCTGGAACCCTCCACCGTCTGGATCTTGACCCGGTAGTAGGTGTTTTCCGCCTCCAGCTGGTCCTTCAGGGTCCCGATCTCCCGGTAGGCCTTCAGCAGGTCCAGTTCGCCCTGCCGGCGGGCGGTGATGTCGCGGATGCTGCCCCGGTTGCCCGCGAGACGGTCACTGGACAACCAGACCGGATTGTTGGTCTGTTCCATCCAGCGCACTTCCCCGGCCTGGGTGACGATCCGGTAGACCAGGGACGTCTGGTCATGGCCTGCGAGGGCCTCGGCCTGGTTCTTCGTCCAGGCGGGGAGGTCCTCCTCGTGGATGATCCGCTCCATGAGCCGGGCATCGTCCAGGAAAGCAGAGGGCGGAAACCCGCTGATCCGCGCGCAGGCGGGAGACACGTAGGTGAACTGCCCTCCGGGGCTCTGCCAGAATTCCCAGTCGTGGGTGAAATCGGCGACGTTGCGGTAGCGCATCTGGGCCTCCACCAGTTCCGCCTCCACGGCCTTGCGCCGGCGGAGCTGGATGACCAGGCCGGCCACCAGCATCGCTTCCACCAGGATGATGGCCAGCGCCCCGCTGATCTCCTTCCAGTAGGCGTCCCAGAGGGTCGGCTTGCGGAACTTGATGAGGCTGCCCGGGGGCAGGTCGCGGTCGTGGATGTGCCAGCGGGCCAGTTCCCGGGAATCGAAGATGGGCGCCGCCCCGGAATCCCTGCCCAGGGGCAGGGACGAGGCCTTCTGGCCCGCCAGCACCCGGAGCCCGAGCTCCGCGGCGGCCTCGCCGGAAAGGCGCTGGCTGAGGAGAATTCCGCCCAGGATGCCGGCGCCCAGGTCCTCCTCCACCACCCCGAACACGGGCCGGCGACTGGCCCGGGAGACCCGCTCCTGGCCCACGGCGGTCTCGAAATCCCGCCCCGTGGCGTCCTGGAGGAGGCTGCCGTAGAGCACCAGGGTGTCGTTGGGCAGGGCCCCCACCTTGGCTTCCATCTGTTCGATGGATAAATCGTTCAAATATTCAAAGGTGATACGGTCGTTGAAGGAGCTGAAGATGATCCGCCCCATCTTCGCCTGGTCCCGCTCGTAGGCGCTGGCGCCCAGCACGACCTCGATCCGGCGGGTCCCGGGATACATGGAAAGCATGAGATCAATGGTCTTCGGCGCGTTCCTGGACGGGATGGCGCCGGTCAGTTCAGGCCGAAGCTCCTGGGCCGACCGCACGAACCGTTCGGCCACGTAGCAGGTGACCACGGGCACCTGGCTCAGGAATTTCCGGCCCACCACGAAGTCCAGGGCCGTGGGGCCCACGGGGATGAGGAGATCGACCTTCCGGGAACCGTACTTCTCATTGTACAGGGCCAGGAGGCTGGATTCGTAGGTGGCCCCCTGGAAGTGGTCCAGGCCCGTGTATTCGTTGTAGACGTCCAGCGGTACGGGGGACCCCTGTTTCAGGCGGTTGAGGATGGCCTCGGTGAGCTCCCGCTGCCCGGTCTCCTCGGGGGAAACCGAATGGAGGATGACCACGGTGCGCCGGGGAAGGGCGGCCTGGAGCCACCCCGAAAGGACGGCGAGGCCCAGGGCGAGGAGGAGTCGGGTGCCTGCCCTGGGTTTCGCTTCGGGAAAGATGAGCACCGAATCTCCTTTTCTCGTCACGGCCTTCATGACCACCTGGATTGGACCACGAACCGGAGCCCTCCGCGACCCACGAAATATCGTGGGCCACGAAATATCGTGGGCCGAACCGAGGTGGGTCGCGGGAGTCCGGAGCCGCCATGATAAAATAAATTTAATTATTTCAATTTTTATAAATTTTCAACAAAATCCGCGACCTTGGCGTTGATTTTGCCAAGTAGGGAGGCAAGCACAAGAACGGGAGATCCAGAACATGGCCAAGGCAGTGGGATGCGAGGAAAGGGCGGTTACGACCCTCCTGACGGCCAAAACAGGCAAGCGAGAGGAACTTCTGCAGATCCTCCAGAGCATCGTGGACGAGGTCCGCTCGGATCCCCGGGTCCTCCAGGCGGTGGTCGCCCAGGCCATCCATAGTAATGATTTATTTGTAATGCACATCATCTGGGAAAACGCCGAAGGCCTGGGCAGCTACCTCGCCTCCGAGGGCTTCAAGGTCATGCTGGGGGCCTCCAGCATCCTGAGCGAACCGGCCCAGTTCAGCTTCATCGCCGACGAAACCCCCCAGTCCGCCCGGGTGACCAACAAGATCCGGGACCTGGGCGCCCCCGGCCCGGGGCACGTGCCCGGCGGGACCACCAGCAACGACTAGCAGGGCGGGCCCGCGCCTTCCTTCAAATCCCAACGAAAGCTTGACCCACAAGGAGCCAATACATGAGATTTCCGATCATCACGGGGGGTGCGCTGGCGGTCGTCCTTGCTCTGGCGGGGCCCCTGGCCGGGGCCCAGGAGAGCGGCCTGGATGCGGCCTTCAAGATCCGGGCGGGCATGGGTCTGGCGTCGAGCGACGATCATCTCCAGCCCCGGACCATGGGCCTGGGTTTCGAGCTGGGCTATGCCGGCACCTGGGGCCGCTTCGGGGCCGAGGCGGGCTACCAGTACAAGCCGGGCAACCTGTATTCCACCGATCCGGCGGCCATGCCCGTGGCCAAGGGAGCCACCGTGGATCCCGCCACTTATGTTGATACCCGCAAGAACCAGGTGGGCGGTCTCGCCCTGAGGCTCAGCTTCGAGCGGGCCGTCACGGAGGCCTGGGCCTGGAGGGCCGGCCTGCAGGTGGGCGGCGCCAAGTACCGCCAGGAATACGTCGGCGAGGTGATGGATGCCGCCATGTCCTACACGGACACCTATAACGGCATCGTCACCCGCAACACCGTGGCGGTGAGCCCCTACCTGGGGGTGCGCTACACGCTGGACGCCGAGCAGGCCCTGGAACTGAACCTGGTGGACACGACCTACACCTCGGGCAACTACGTCCATGTGGCGGGTTCGATGAAGGGCTCCATGTCCGGCAATACGGCCCTGGACTACATCGCCACCCGGAAACATGCCATCCCGACCCTGGAATTCGGCTACGTCCTCCGCTTCTAAGCCCTGACGAGACCTTTTGGAGTCTATGAAATGCATCTGAGATCGATGTTGCGGTTCTCCACCCTCGGCTTGTCCCTGGTCGCCGGGACGGCACTGTGCGCCCAGGCCACCACCGGTTCGCTGGCGGGAGGCGTCAAGGACGCCAAGGGCGCGCCCCTGGCCTCCGTCAAGGTGATCCTGACGTCCCCGGCCCTCTTCAGCCCCCGCATCTGCATCACGGATGCCGCCGGCGAATGGCGCGCCCCCCTCCTGCCCGTGGGCAACTACCGGGTCCAGGCCCTCAAGGACGGCTTCATCGGCGCCGAAGCCCAGAACCTGCGCGTGGGCATCGGCAGCGCCCTGCGCCAGGACATGGTGCTCAAGGCCGCCGCCCAGGCCAGCGCGGTCGTGGAAGTGGTCGGCGCCTCCGCCGAGGCCGACAAGGCCGACACCAAGTCCTCCACCAACTTCTCCGCGGAAGTCCTGGACACCCTGGCGGCGGCGGACCGCAGCTTCTACGGCGCGGCCGACCTCACCGCCGGCGTGGTGACCTCGGGCAACGGCGGCCTCAGCGTGCGCGGCGGCGCCACCCAGAACACCCTCTACCGCCTCAACGGCACCGACATCAAGGACGATCTCCAGGGCGCCCAGGTGGGCACCTGGGTCATCGAGGACAACATCGCCGACGTGCAGGTGGTGCTCTCGCCCCTCAACGCCCGCAACGGCCGGGCCCTGGGCGGCCAGATCAACGTCGTCACCAAGTCCGGCGGCAACGAGTTCGAGGGCAGCTTCCGCGCCCATCTCTCCCGGCCCACCTGGGGCGCGGCGAACCCCTACACCAAGTACCAGGCGGGCTCGGCCAGCGACAGCCTCAGCCGCACCTTCGACGTCTCCGTGTCGGGCCCCATCATCAAGGACCGCCTCTGGTTCGTGGTGGGCACCATCCTGACCCCCAACGGCGCCGGCAGCCTGGAAATCTCCCCCGGCAACCCCCTGGCCCAGGGACCCATGCGCACCGGCGATCCCACCATCGACGCCGCCGTGGCGGCCTCGGTGCCGGCCGGGTACTCCTTCGCCAACTTCCTCACCGCCGAGAAACCCTACACCCAGACCTACACGTCGAACTACTTCGAAGCGAAGATCACGGGGGCCCTGGCCACCAACCACACCTTCGACCTCAGCTACACCGGGTCGGGGGACACGATCAACAACGTGGACCCGGGCGTCGGCCTGATCCGGACCCAGGCCCTGGGCACCCAGACCGAGAAGCGCAGCGCCTACGGCCTCAACTACCGGGGCATCCTGGGCGCCGATTCGTTCCTGGAGGCCCGGGTCAACCGCTACAAGTCCCAGGCCTCCTTCCCCACCGGCGATCCCAAGTACAGCAGCGACCCCGTGGATGTCTGGTTCGACGCCGTCGCGCCCAACCAGCACTACTGGTATGACGTCGGCCTGCCCTTCGGCGCGGGCACCACCTCCAGCCCCGACAAGCGGAACAACACCAGCGGCAACGTCAACCTGAGCCTGTACCGGGACTTCTGGGGCGCCCACCACGAGCTCGATCTGGGCCTCGAGTACTACCAGTTCGACCGCACCACCCAGACCAAGGTCGGCGCCGACAACCGCAGCTTCCGCGTGGGCTCGGCCTACTACAACGCCGGCACCAACGACTGGATGTTCCCCACCATCATCTGGCCCTACTACGCCCAGCTGGGACAGAGCACCTCGGGCAACACGGGCCTGGCGCCCACCATGTTCCAGTACTTCGGCCAGGACGGGGTCACCAAGAACACCACCACCTCCCTCTACGCCAACGACCTCGTCACCCTCAGCAACCACTGGAACGTGATGGCCGGCCTGCGCTACGACAAGATCGGCGTCATTGACACCACCGGGTCGACCCTGGCCAAGGCCGCGGACTTCTCCCCCCGGCTGCAGATCCGCTACGACCTGCACGGCGACGGCAAGTCAGTGTTCACCCTCACCGCGGCCCGCTTCCAGGGCGACTTCAGCTCGGGCTTCACCGCCGCCTTCGTCACCCAGGCCAACAGCAAGGAGGTGTCCTACGGCTGGTCGGGCCTCCCCGGCCAGGTGGACCCCTATTCCAGCCCCGGCAGCGCGGTGCAGTGGGTCACCTACGCCCAGCTCACCAACCCCGCCAACTACACCGCGAAAAACACCTACCTGGCCGGCTACGGCCTCGGTCCCAGCACGGCCTACAGCTTCGCCGACAACTCCAAGAGCTACCTCCTGGACCCGAACCTGAAGGCCCCCTACATGGACGAGGCGACGCTGACCTTCCGGCGCACCTACGACAACGGCAACTTCGTGCGCTTCACCTACGTGGACCGCGTCTGGAAGAAGGACTGGGCGTTCTCCACCGACTACACGCCCTCGCAGATGGTCACCATCACGGACCCCAGCCATTCCGGGCTCGCCGACAAGCTGGCCTCCACGGTCCACGTCTTCAACTCCGACGACCTCCAGCGCGCCTACCATGCCCTCGAAGTGGAACTGCTCCGCAGGTTCACCAGCCGGTTCACCGTCAGCGGCACCTACACCTTCAGCCGGCTCACGGGCAACAACAACGGCGGCGACACCCCCTACTCCACCTTCCGGGACAACAGCGTCCCCGGCTACTACGGCAACCGCACCTTCCTGACCCAGACCCGGGGTCTCACGGACCAGGACATCGCCCCCTCCGGCCCCCTGGTCTCCGACCAGACCCACCGGGCCCGGTTGAACTTCACCCTGGACATGCCCATGGACAAGGGGCACCTCTCGTACTCCGCCCTGGTCCGCTACGACAGCGGCGGCACCTGGTCGGCGGCCTTCGCCCACCCCCTGGGCCAGAACGCCTACGATCCCACCAAGCCCTATCCCACCGGCGACCAGGCACCGCTGATGAACATCACCAACGCCCCGCCGGCTCCGGCCACCTACACCCAGTACTACGGCGGCCGCGGCCAGTACACCACCAACGACACCTACCAGGTGGATCTCAAGGTCTCCTACAAGCTGCCCCTGGGCTACGGCCCCCTGATGCTCATCGGCGACCTGCAGATCAACAACGTCTTCAACGCCATGCAGCAGGCCTCGTACTCGGGCGCCACCGCGTCCCTGCCCTACGGCGGCAACGCCTTCTTCCTCCAGACCACCGGCCCGAGCAAGTTCGGCACCGCCGATCCCTCGGTTGGCAACTACTGGATCGCCGGCCGTTCCATGGGCGCCAGCGTCGGCCTGCGCTTCTGAACCCCAACTACGGAGCCATGATGATCACCCGAACCCTTATCCTGAGTTTCGCGGCGGCCATGCTGGCCGGCGGGTTCCAGCTCTGCGCCCAGTCGCCCACGCCCTTCGACGCCGGGATCAGCCTCGTGCTGCCCCTGGACACGCTCAAGGCCGTCACCCACGCCTCCGGCCTGGGGGGAGCCACCTTCGAGGCGGGCTACAACTCCACCCTCGGCAAGACCACGGTGCCCTGCCGCGTGTCCCTGTCCATCAATGATCTCCCCGGCAAGGAAACGGCCTACACCACCAGTTCCCTCCTGGGCTTCCAGGCGGCGGGCGACGTGATGATCCCCTTCGCCCCAGGCTCCAGGCTGTCGGCCGTGGCCGGGCTCTCCCTCAACGGCTGGCGCTGGAACTACCAGGACGCCGGCCAGCATGCCACGAACAGCATGAAGGGGGCCAAGTTCGGCGCCCGGTTCGGCTTCGATTACCAGGCCAGCGACCGGATCACCGCCTCCCTGATGCTGCAGATGGTGGAGCTGGGCATCGACGCCAACGCCACCCGCGGCTACAACCCCTCCTGGATCCAGGCCGGCGCCCGCTACCGCTTCTAGCTCCGCGAATTCCATTCCTTGGGAGTGCCCATGTCCTACCCCCTCAGGTCCATCCTGCCGGTCCTGGCTCTCGTCCTCGCCCAGGCGGCGGGGGCCCAGACCGTCCATCCCCTCCTCTCCCCCCAGGCGCTGGAAGCGAGCCGGGCCCTGCAGCCCCAGCGGGCCCAGCAGGCCACGGCCTTCCTCGACGGCCAGGATCTCGGCCTGGGCCTGGGGGACGCCTTCACCCAGGTGGCTGTCACCACCAACGCCCAGGGACAGGCCGTCGCCCGCTACATCCAGACCCACCAGGGCTTTGCCGTCTACGGCACCGGGGTGACCGTGCGGGTCGACCCGGAGGGGACGACGTCCATCATGGCCAAGGATGTGGCCAAGGGCATCAGTCTGGGTTCAGCCCTCAAGCTCTCCCAGGCCGACGCCATCCTCGCCGCCCATCAGAACCTCGCCCCCTCGGGGGCCTACGCCGCCGCGCCGGTGGCCGAACGGATCGTGTTCCCCACGGTCTTCGCCCAGGGCTTCAAGGTGGCCATGGACCCCACCACCAAGGCGCCCCGGCTGGACCGCGGGAGCAGCCTGGTGGGCCCGCGTCCCACGCAGACCTACGTCTGGGGCTACCGGGTGGACCTCAAGCTGAGCAACCCCACCGACGGCTTCCATGAGATGCACCTCATCGTGGACGGGACGACCGGCCAGGTGCTGCGCAAGTGGGATGACGCGGCCGGCCTGGTCCCCAAGGCCCCCCGCGCGGTCCAGCCCAGGGACTATGCCGCCCTGGCCCGGCTCAAGGCCAGCACCCCGCAGGTGGCCCCAGCCGCGATGGCTCGCCCCCGCGTCGCCGCGGCCGCCACGGCCACTGCGGCCGCAGCGCCGGTGCAGGTCCAGGGCTGGGGCCATTCCCAGTTCTCCGGGCTGGTGAGCCTGGACACCATCCAGTCCCCCCAGGGCACCGGCTACGACCTGGTGGACCTCTCCCGTCCGACCCAGCCCCACGCGATCTTCGGGACGATGGGCAACCAGACCTGGTTCTGGGACTCCAGCCTGGCCGTGGGGACCGCCCCGGCCCTGAGCGACTATGTGTTCCCCTACCTGGGCTACGAATACTACAACACCTACGCCATGGACGACACCACCTGGAGCGCCGGCGGGCTGACGCCGGCCGGTTCCCCCGACAACGTGTGGGGCGACGGGACGAACTACCTTTCACCCTTCGGCTTCACGGCCACCGGCACCTATGCCAACAAGCCCTCGGCCGAGGCGGACTTCCACTACGGGGACGCCAACGGCCAGACTGCGGCGGTGGACGCCCACTTCGCCATGGCCGCCACCTACGACATGTACAAGAACGTCATGGGGCGCCTGGGCCTGGACGGCAAGGGGTCGGCGGTCATCTCGGTGGTCCACGACAACCTGGACTCCTTCGACAACGCCCACTTCTCCTACGTGGACCTGATGATGCACTACGGGGACGGCGACTTCAACGCAGCCAACCCCAATTCCTACAGGACCTTCACGTCCGTCACCATCGGCGGCCACGAGATGAGCCACGGCGAGATGCATTTCTCCGCCGCGGTGAACTACTACGGCGAAGGCATGGGCCTCAACGAAGGCAATTCCGACATCATGGGCATGTGCGTGGAGGCCTACGCCAAACGCACCGCCAATGACCCCATCGACCAGATCCCCGAGGGCGTGGCCAACTGGGTCATCGCGCCCGAGATCTCCCTTAGCGGCACGCCGCTGCGGAACATGATGAAGCCGTCCAAGGACGGGCTCAGCCCGGACGCCTGGTATTCCGGCATCGACCGCCTGGACGGGCACTACAGCATGGCCGTGCCCAACCGGTTCTTCTACTTCCTTTGCGAGGGCGCCAGCGCCGACACCACCAGCGATGCGTTCAGCGTCTACCTCCCCGGCGGCATGCAGGGCATCGGCATCAACGCGGGCGGCCATATCTGGTACAAGGCCGTGACCGAGTACATGACCTCGGGGACCTCCATCCTCGGCATCCGCGGCCCGCTCCTGGCGGCGGCCACGGATCTCTACGGCGCGGGTTCCACCCAGGTGGCCGCGGTGGCCAACGCCCTGGCGGCCGTTAACCTCGGCGCCCCGGCCAACGGGCAGGCACGCCCCCTCGTCACCTTCCCCAACAACCTGGTGGATCCCAACTCGCCCCTGGCCAGCATCGGCATCCCTTCCGAGTCCTACAGCGGCGCGCCCGGTGGTTTCGACGCCACCTACGATACAGTGCCCATCGTCCCCAAGGGCGAGACCACGAACCTCCAGGTCAACGTCGCGAATACCACCAACACCCAGGTGACCTGGTCCACGGGCTGGCCTTACCTCATGGTGGCCTTCCCCATGGACAGCGTGGATGGCAGCCAGGAGCCCGTGGGCCCATCCGGCGCCAACGGCTCCTTCGACGCCAACGGCGTCTACACCGCCCCCCTGCAGTCCCCCACGTTCTGCATGGTCCAGGCCACCAGCGCGGCCGATCCCCTGGAGTTCGGCTTCCTGCCCACCCTCATCGCGAACCTCGACACGGATGGCGACGGCGAGCAGGACGCGGTGGACATGGCCACCTTCTCCCTGCTCTACAGCCTGCCCCTGGGGCTGGCGGACCAACTCGATCCGGGCGCGGAGCCGGTGGGCCTGCTCTGGTATGACGCCACGGGCGCCACCAACAACTACGAGGGGTGGTCCTTCGACGATTTCTCCGTCCAGGCCTTCACCGAAGCCTTCCAGAACGCCTTCGCCCAGTAAGGACCAACCCATGAACCTGCGAACGATCCGAACGTCCTTCCTGCCGGCGCTGGCCCTCTCCCTGCTGGTCGCCTGCGGCGGCGGCCAAACCACCGCCCCGGGGCCCCAGACGAACCTTTCCACCGGCCTCTCCTACCAGGACCCCACCGGTTCCGGTTGGACCCTGGTGAGGAACGCCTCCTCCAGCGACACCCACCTGGTCCTGGACCTGGTGGGCCCCTCGGGCCTGAAGGCCCGGGGCATCGGCTTCAACCTCCAGTCCGACGGTACGGTGCCCTTCTCCAAGCTGAGCTCGGCCGGGTACGTCCACGACCTGGGCGTGTTCAAGCTGCAGAGCACCTTCACCAACTTCAGCGCCGAACCCGTGCTCCTGGGCGGCGGCGTGAAGAAGGGCGGGACGCTGCTCACGGTGGGCATCTTCCAGAAGGACCGCAACTGGCCGGCCCAGAAGGTGGATCAGCCCGTCGTCCAGATCGCCCTGGATTTCGACGCGGTCAAGACGGCGGCCCTGCCCAAGGGCACGGTAATCCCCATGACCATCGTCAAGGCCAAGTACGTTCCCGATAACATCGGCACCATGCCCGCGGACCCGACCTCCGCCAGCGCCGACTGGAGTTCGGTGTACTACGCGTTCCGAACCTCCGTCCTTCCCGCGCAGATTTCGGTGGGAACCCTGACGACCAAGTAGGCCGGCAGGATCCCGTTCCCTTCCTTCTGATCCCAAGAGGAGTTCCCGTGTTTTTCCGCATGCGAAAACCGGCCACGGCGCTGGCCATGATGCTCACCGGGGCCGCGCTCGCCGCCCAGGCGCTGCCCGAACTGCCCCCCGCCCAGCTGCAGACGCTCACCCGCAACCAGGCCGCCCGGGTGGCCCAGGCCCTGGCCCATGTCCGCGGCCAGGCGCCGAGCCTGGGCCTGACCGCGGCCGACGACCTGATGGTGCGCACCGCCTTCACCAATCCCCAGGGGGAATGCGTGGTCCGGTTCGACCAGATCAACCAGAACACCCGGGTCGTGGGGGCCTCCCTGGTGGCCAAGGTCCGGCCCGACGGCACCATCGTCCTGGGCTCCAGCTCCCTGGTCCAGGGCGTGAGCCTGCCCGCCACCGGCAGCCAGCTCACACCGGCCCAGGCCCTGGCCCTCCTGGTGGCCAAGCTCTCGCCCACCGTGGGCTTTGCCCGGACCCCCAGCGTCGAGGCGGTGGTCTTCCCCACCCGGCTCATGGGCGACCTGGTCCTCACCAAGGACCTGGCCACGGGCCTCCTGGCCATGGACCCCCTGCGAAGCGCCGAACTGTACACGCCCAGCGTCCCCCATCTCCGGGGCTACCGCATCATCTGCGACATGCAGAGCACCCAGGACCAGCCCGACGTCACCCTCACCGTCATCATGGACGCCCAGACCGGCGCCATCCTCGACCGGAGCTTCACGGGCCCCAAGGCCACCAACCCCTACGACTATGCCCAGGGCTACCATCCGATCGCCGCGAAGAACAAGCTGCAGCCCGCCGCGATGAAGGCCAAGGCGCAGGCGGACACGGCCACCACCACGACGACCACCACGCCCTTCACGCCCGGCGTGCCCTCCGCCCTCCTGGTTCCCACCGTGGGCTGGGCCAACACGCCCTACAGCGGCCTGGTGGCCCTCCCCACCACCTTCGATCCCGCTCTGAAGGGCTACGGCCTCCTGGACACCACCCGGGGCACGGCCAACAACTTCTTCGTGCAGGACCGCATGGGCTACAGCGACGGCTACGGCAACTACCACTTCAACCTCGAGCGCCCCGCCGGCAACCTTGTCGTCACCGACCAGTTCGGGGCCTTCGTGCCCTACACCATGGACGGCCTCGCGGGCTCGGAAGTGCAGGTCGCCGCGGCCGCCCCCGGATTCGTCACGGGGCGCCCCGCCACCACCGGGACCCAACTCAAGGACGATATCTGGGGGAACAGCGGGGACTTCGTGCCCACCACCGATCCCTCCACCGCCTACGGCGCCTTCGGTCCCGAGGGCATGGCCGATGCGGCCGAGGCCATGAACACCATGACCAACGCCTATGAATTCATGAAATACGAATTCAACCTGCTGGGCCTGGACGGCAACGACACGGGCATGACCGTCGTCGCCAACGACGGCTACTATGTGGGCCAGTGCGTCCACCAGACGTTCGGCTACAGCCACCCGGCCTCGGACCCCAAGACTCCCGCGGCGCCCTATCCGGAGTTCGCCATCTGGGCGGGCACGGGGATCTACAGCCAGGGGATGGCCACCACGGCCGAACCCACGCTCCTGGGCCAGCAGATCGGGGAGATGCTCTGGGAGTGGCACCTGGGCCAGAACTACAGCTCCATATACGAAAACAAGTTCCTGGAGCAGAGCTTCGGCAACATCATGAGCCAGGCCATCATGAGCCTGGGCGCCCTGCACGGCCTGCAGCGGACCATCATCCAGGCGCCTTACGAAATCGGCATGAACTGGTACAACGGGGCCTATGACCTCTCCATGTTCCAGCCCAACCTGGACGGGATCTCCCCGAACGGCTGGTACGACGGCATCGCCTTCCTGGGCAACGATGCCCCCAATTACGGCGACGGGCCGCTCAACCGGGCCTATTTCTACATGGCCGAGTACGCGTCGTCCACCGCCACCGATCCCACCTACAGCATCTACCTGCCCAAGGGGATGACGGGCATCGGCCTGGAGAAGACCGTCAAGATCCTCTTCAAGGCGCTCACCGAGGACCTGACCGACACCAAGGCCGGGATGCACGACATGCGCGCGGCCGCCATCCAGGCCGCCAGCGACCTCTACGGCGCGGGCAGCGCCGAGGTGATGGCCACCACCAATGCCTTCGCCGCGGTGAACATTGGCGGAGCCTACGGTCAGCCCGACCCCGTCATGGTCCAGTTCAACATGGCGAACTACCCCGCCGACAGTGACATGGGGTTGAACAGCCCGTTCGAGCCCAATGCGCGGGGGAACAAGTACCCGCTGGTGCCCATGGGGGAGCCCACCCAGCTGAAGGTGGACGTCAACGGGACGGTCGACAAGACCCTCACCTGGACGAACAACCCGGCCTACTACAGCGGCGCGGGTCTGCTGCCCCTGGACGGCCTGCAGCAGGGCAGCATCACGCCCGACGGGGTCTTCACGTCCTCCCTCAACCAGGGCTCCAGCAGCACCATCAACTCCTTCAGCGTACAGGCCACGAGCCATGCCGACCCCAACCAGTGGGCCCAGGGCTTCGTGATGTCCCTGGCCATGGACTATGACGGCGACGGCACCAACGACGCCCTGGATCTCGGCTACCTGGCCCTGGCCTACGAGCTGGGCGCCAGCCTGACGGATTCGGTCAATGCCCACATCATGTCCGGCTTCCCGGGCGTGGGTGAAGGCGAACTGCAGATGAACCTCGCGGCCTTCAAGACCGCCTTCAACAAGTAGGGATCCGCCATGCGCACACGCTTCCTGTTCAGGCCGCTGGCCGCTCTGTCGCTCCTGGGGATCCTCACCGCCTGCGCCGGAGGCTACACCCCGCCGCCGGCCCCGGCCGCTCCCGCCGCCACGGCCCCGGCCACGGGTCTGGCCTACACCAACCCCTCCACCACCGGCTGGGCCCTGGTGCAGGATGCCTCCAGCACCGCCACCCACCTGGTGCTCAACCTGGTGGGACCCTCCGGCCAGCAGGCCCGGGGCGTCGGCTTCAACCTGGCCTCCGACGGTTCGGTGGCCTTCCACCGCTACGCCGATGGCAACTACGTCCAGGACCTGGGGGTGTTCCAGCTCAAGCTGACCACGCCCAACCTCTACTCGACCACGTACCCCAATTTCTACGAACCCGTGCTCATGGTGGGCGGCGTCAAGAACGGCGGCAAGCTGCTGACCGTGGGGCTGTACCAGAAGGACCGGAGCCAGCCGGCCCAGTCCTTCACGCCCGACAAGCCCGTCTGCCAGATCGGCGTGGATTTCAGCTCCGCCCAGGCGAGCGCGGTCGCCGCCGGGTCGACCATCCCCCTCCAGCTGGTCCGGGCCCGGATCATCCCCGGGGACATCGGCACCCAGCCCGCCGACTATACCGGCGACTGGACCGATGTCCTGAACAAGTTCCGGATGGAGGACATCCAGATCGCCGTGGGCGTCCTCCGCGCCCAGTAGCGCCGCCCGCCCCGCCGGCCCCGAGCGGGCCGGCGGAGCGGGGCTCCTTCCAACCTCGGTTCCAGCTTTCGATCGTCCCGTTCGTTCCCATGAGGAGGATTCATGTCCCCTGAGCAAGCAACCCCTGCCCGCGCCGTCCAGCGGGCGCCCCGCGCCGGCCGGTTCCTGCCGGGTGCCGGCGCAGGCCTGCTGCTGGCCGTGCTGGCCGCCTGCAGTTCCGGCGGAAAGGACGGCCGCGTGGCCTCCGCCCCGCCCACCTTCACCACCCAGCCCGCGGACCTCACGGTCGTGGCCGGGACCACCGGCACCTTCACCTCCGCGGCCTCGGGCTCCCCCGTCTACCAGTGGGCCCGGGACGGGGTCGCCGTCGCCGGGGCCGTGGCCCCCGCCTTCACCACGCCGGCCACCACCGCCGCCGACAACAACGCGGTCTATTCGGTGACCGCCAGCAATGGCGGGGGCTCCGCCCAGAGCGGCTATGCCACCCTCCACGTGAACTACGCGACCATCACCACCCAGCCCGCCGACACGGCGGTGCCGTTCGGCCAGCCGGCCACCTTCACGGTGGCGGCCGCCGCCACCGGCCAGATGAGCTACCAGTGGTCCAAGGACGGCGCCGTCCTCAACGGCGCCACCGGCGCGACCTATACGCTCCAGGCACCCGCCCTGGCCGACATGGGGAACTACCTCTGCACCGTCACCAGCACCCTGAACGGGACGACGGCCACCGCCGCCAGCGCCGCCGGCAAGCTCGTGGTGATCACCGCGGCGCCCACGGTGACCACCGCCCCCGCCGATGTTACCGTCCTGAACGGAGCCTCCGCCACCTTCTCCGTGGCGGCCACCAACGGCGCCACCTACCAGTGGTTCAAGAACGGCCTGCCCCTGGCCGGCGCCACCGCCGCCACCTATGTCACGCCCCCCACCGTGGCGGGCGACGACGGCTCGCTGTACACCGTGACCGTCGCCAATCCCGCGGGCACGGTCACCAGCGCCCCCGCCACCCTCCACGTGGACTTCGTGCGGGTCCTCACCCAGCCCGCCAGCGCCATCCTGCCTGAAGGCGGCGCCCTGAACCTGGCCCCGGTCATCGCCGCCAGCGGCACCGTCGTCTACCAGTGGACCCTCAACGGCACCGCGCTCCCCGGCGCCACCCAGGCCACCTACGCGGTGCCCAGCATCGGCCTGGCCGACGCCGGCACCTACGTATGCGGCTATGTCGCCACCCTGAACGGGGTCACGTCCCAGACCAGCACCCTCCCCGCCACCCTCCAGGTGGTCGCCAAGCCCGTCCTCACCACGCAGCCCACCGGGGGCACCTTCGTCCTGGGCAGCTCCGCAAACCTGGTGGTCGCGGCCACCCAGGCCGGGGTCGGCAACCTCACCTACCAGTGGAAGAACAGCGCCGGCAAGGTGCTGGCCCTGACCCCCAACTACTTCATCGCGTCCCTGGCCGCCACCGATTCGGACACCTACACCTGCACCGTCACCAACACCTACAAGGGGATCGCCGCCTCGGTGACGACGGCCCCGGTGCAGCTGGCGGTGAACGGCTGGCCCGTGATCACCGCCCAGCCCTCCAGCCTCACCGTGTTCGCGGGCCGGCCCGCCACCTTCGCGGTCGGCGCCTCGGGTCCCGGCACCCTGACCTACGCCTGGTACCGCAACGGCGCGCTCATTCCCGGCGCCACCTCCGCCTCGTACAACCTCCCCGCGGTCGTCCTGTCCGACACCGGCTCGACGTTCCACTGCGTGGTGGCCAATGGCAACCTGCCCAACGCCACCTCCGCCGACGCCACCCTCACGGTCACGCCCGTGGCCCAGGGCGCACCCACCTTCAAGGCCAGCCGCACCAAGCTCACGGCCGGCCAGGGCGTGGTCTTCACCTACCTGTTCGACGCCGGCGCCACTGCCACCTTCGGTCCCCAGGGCGGCCCGGCCGCTCCGGTCAGCAGCGGCGGCGCGACCACGGTCTACCCCATGGCCACCACCACCTACACCCTGACGGTCACGGAGGGCGGCGTGGCCACCCCCGTCTCCATCCCGGTCACGGTGAACACCTACACCCCCAGCTGGCTCTACGTGGTGAACCAGGTCGACGCCAACATCTACCAGTACCCGGTCAATGCCAACGCGCCCGAGGCCAAGTCGGTGGGCGTCCTGTGCGCCGACAACGGCTTCGACGGCATGGCCAACGCCCTGGTGGGGAACCCCGTCAACGTCCATCGCAGCACGGGCGTCAACCCCGGACACATCACCTCGACCTATGACGAGCGCTTCGTCTACGTGACCAACAACGGCGATGCGACCCTCAGCGGCTTCACCGTGGACGCCGCCAGCGGCAACCTGGTGCCCATGACCGGCTCCCCCTTCGCCCTCCCCGCGGGCTACACCCGGCCCGGGTGCTCGGCCATCGACCCCTCCTCCCAGCGCCTCTACGTCACCTGCGCCGAGGGCATCGCGGTGCTCACCCTCGACGCCGCCTCGGGCGCCCTCACGGCGGCCCCTGCGCTCTGCTACAGCATCCCCGGCCACGGGCAGGGGGACCTGGTCATCCATCCCAGCGGCCAGTTCCTCTATGTGGCCGACAGCGGCAGCAGCACCATCCTGCCCTTCCTTGTCAGTGCCACGGGCGCCCTCAGTCCCAACGGCACGCCGCTGCCCGTGACCTTCCCTTCGGGCTACAACCCCAGCCAGAGCAGGAACATCGCCAACCCCTCGAACCTCACCTTCGACCGGGCGGCCAACCTCCTCTTCACCCGCACCGACGATCCCCTCGGGGACCAGCACGCCGCCCCCTACGTCGAGACCAACGCGGCCATCGACTCCTACCAGGTGGACCCCTACACGGGCATGCTGACCCGCCTGGCCTCGAGTTCCTCCACCCTCAGCGCCACGATCGGGGCCTACCTGGTGGAAGGGATGTGGGACGCCCCCCATGCCCTGCTGTTCTCCGCGACCCCCGGCGTGGACCACCTCATCGATGGCTACACCGACCCCGCCGAGGGCTGGGGCGGCGCCTACATGAGCCTGTGGTCCGTGGACATGAACCCCGCCTCGCCCACCTACGGCACGATCCCCGGCTACTGGAACGATCCCAACTTCGGGCCCTACCCGCACATGATCGGCGGCAGCGTCCTCTGGAGCAGCGTGCAGGGGGTCTCGGGCCTCGTGCAGGATCGCAGCGGCCGGATCCTGGTCCCCCTGTGGGGCAACCAGGGCACGCAGGACCTCGGAGGCTTCGAGGTCAACGCAACCTCCGGCAGCGTCTCCTTCATGGGCGACGGCACCGGCGAGACGCCCCGGAACACCGGCAATGGACCCGTCCACGGGCTCATCCGCGGCTCGCTGAACTGACTTGACTGAACGCATTCCTTCTGGAGAATTCTCATGGCCTTGTTGAATCGAACCGGATTGCAGCTGGTCGCAGGCGCGGGCGTAATCTTCCTCGTCGGCTGCAGTGGAAGCGGCGGCGGGGGCGGGAGCAGCGCGTCCCAGACGCCCGCTTCGCCCACCTTCTCCCTGCAACCCGCTGACCAGACCCAGCCCGCGGGCGGGGGCGCCACCTTCACGGTGGCCGCCCTGGGCAACGGCACTCTCAGCTACCAGTGGACCAAGGACGGCGCCGCCCTCCCGGGCGCCACCGCCGCCACCTTCACCCGCGCGGGGCTCACGGCCGCCGATGCCGGGGTCTACCTCTGCAAGGTGACCAACACCTCCGGCGGGACCAGCGCCTCCGCCCAGAGCAGCCCGGCGCTGCTGGTGGTGAACGTGCCCCCGGCCATCGCCGCCCAGCCGGACCCGGCCCCCACCCTGATCCAGGGGGGGACCGTCACCCTCACCGTGGCCGCCACGGGCAACGGCGCCCTCTCCTACCAGTGGCAGAAGGACGGCAAGGCCATCCAGGGCGCCACCAAGGCCACCCTCGTCCTGGCCAACGTGGCCTCGACGGACGCGGGCACCTACACCTGCGTGGTCACCGCCACGCTCAACGGCACCCATACCGCCACCACCAGCGCCCCCTCCGTCCTGGGCGTGGGGCAGCTGCCCACCCTGGCCTCCCAGCCCCTCGCCCTGCAGACGGTGGTCCTGGGCGCGCCTGCCGCCTTCTCGGTCACGGCCTCGGGCAACGGCAGCCTCAGCTACCAGTGGCTCAAGGACGGCCTGGCCCTCGACGCCACCGCCAACCCGAGCGCCGCCACCGCCAGCCTCGCCCTCGCCGCGGCCCAGGCCGCCGACGCCGGCGCCTACACCTGCGCGGTCACCAACACGGTCAACGGCATCCCCGGGACCCTGGCCACGGGCCAGGCCGTGCTGGCGGTGAACGTCCCGCCCCAGGTGGGCGCCCTTTCCGCCCAGACCCAGGGCCAGGGCGGCAACGTCACCTTCACGGTGGCCGCCACCGGCAACGGCACGCTCAGCTACCAGTGGTCCAAGGGTGGCGTGGCCATCCCGGGCGCCACGGCCCCGGCCCTGACCCTCACCGGGGTCCAGCCCGCGGACGCCGCCGACTACGCCTGCGTGGTGACCAACACCCTCAACGGGACCACCACCACCACGTCCACCGACGCCACCCTGGCCGTGAACCCCGGGCCCTCCGTGGCGCCCCTGGCCGACCAGACGCAGATCCAGGGCGGCGCCGCGTCCTTCACGGCCGTGGCCACCCACCTGGGCACCCTGTCCTACCAGTGGCAGAAGAACGGGGCGCCCATTGACCCGGTGGCCAATCCCTCCGCAGCCACCGCCACCCTGACCCTGTCCAGCCTGGCCGTGGCCGATGGCGGGGCCTACCGCTGCGTGGTGACCGACACGGTCAACGGGGTCTCCGCCCCCACCACCAGCAACGCCGCCAACCTGACCATCAACCAGCAGCCGGTGTTCGGCGGTCCGGTGGCCAACCAGGGCTTCACCCTGGCGGGCGGCACGGCCGTCTTCACGGCAGCCGCCACCTCCAACGGAACCCTCTCCTACCAGTGGTACCAGGGCGCCGCCCCCAACGGGACGGCCGTGGGCGCCTCCAATGCCACGGGCCTCCTGAACCTCACCGGGCTGCTGGCCGCCGCCAACGGATCCACCTACTACTGCGTGGCCACCAGCACCCTGAACGGCACCACCATCACGGCCACCAGTTCGCCCGCGACCCTGGTCCTGGACGGCGCCCCCACCTTCACCACCCAGCTCCCCGCCACCGTCACCGCGGGCGTGGGCGGCCCCGCGACCCTGACCGTGGCGGCCTCCGCCAGCGGGACGCTGGGCTACCAGTGGTACAAGGGCGCCCTGGGCGCCGGCACGGCCATCGCCGGAGCCACCTCCGCCAGCCTCACCCTCCCCTCCGTGGCCAAGACCGACGCGGGCAGCACCTACTACTGCGTCGTGACCAGCGTCTTCGGCAGCGCCTCGGTGAGCGCCACCAGCTCCCTGGCCGCCCTGGCCGTGAACTGGGCGCCCACCTGGGACACCATCGACTACGGTTCCGCTTCCTTCTCGGTCAGCAACCCGGCCCTGGTCAAGCAGGGCGCCACCGCCGACATGACCGGCCAGGGCGTGCCGGCGATCGTCGACCAGACCGCGAATCCCGCGGGCACGATCGCCTACACCTACCAGTGGTACAAGAACGGCGCCCCCATCAGCGCCGGCGGCACCCTCGCCATCAAGCTCAACAGCTACTCCACCGCCGACTCGGGCGTGAAGATCACCGGGGCCCAGGTCTCGGACATCGGCAGCTACACCTGCGTGGCGACCCGGACCCTGAACGGCGGCGCCGCCATGAGCAGCGTCCCCTCGGCCGCGGCCAACCTGTATGTGCTCGCCACCCCCGTGATCACCACGCAGCCCGCGAGCGCGACGGTCAACCAGGGTACGCCCGGCACCTTCACCGTGGCCCTGGCCCAGCCCGCCAACGGAACCCTGTACTACCAGTGGTACAAGGGCGCCGCGGGCAGCGGCGCGCCCATCCAGGGCGGCACCGCGGCCACCCTGACCCTGGCCAGCCCCAAGGCCACGGACAGCGGGACCACCTACTACTGCACGATCACCAACAAGGACATCGTCAACGCTCCCAGCCTCACCAACGCCGTCACCACCACCGTGGCGACCTTGACGGTCAACCCCGTCCTCACCACCGCCCCCGTGACCATGGATCCCACCGTGGCCGCCGGCAAGACCGACCTGGTCGCCTCCACCCCCGACCAGGGCCCGCAGGTCACCTACGCCTGGACGGTGGTGGACGCCAACGCCAACAACCTCGTCACGGGCGCCAGCAACCTGCGCACCGTCTCCTACGCGGCCCCCGCCGCCGTCGCCAGCGGCCCCGTCACGGCCACCGTCACGGTGACCTCGAAGGTGGACGCCACCTTCGTCACCGGCACGGCCAAGGCCCTCGTCAAGAGCGTGGCCTTCGTGACGCCCGACATCATCGCGCCCCCGGTCATCCACCCGGGCGACACGTGGCCGAAGGCCTTCACCACCGCCAACACGGGCGAGACCTATGCCTGGACCTACGTCCAGGGCACCGCCGCCAAGGGCGGCACCTTTACGTCCGGCAGCAACACGACCGCCACCCTGGGGTTCTACTCCACCACCTCCACCAACCCCATGAACGACACCTTCACCCTGAGCCTCAACGGCCAGCTCAACGGGGACAACGCCACCACCACCTTCCCCGTCAATGTCCGCACCGGCGCCTGGGTCACCAAGGACGGCAGCAATCCGACCTTCTTCGGGTCCTACCCCACCGCCACGACCCTGGCCAACGGCCGGGTCCTGCTCACGGGCGGACAGCTGTTCTCCGCCTCCTCCGCCTACCTCACCTCCAGCTCCGCCTTCATCTACGATCCCGGCACGGGGCGCATGATTCCCACCGGGTCCATGAACGTCGCCCGCACCCAGCACACCGCGACCCTCCTGGACAACGGCATGGTCCTCGTGGTGGGCGGGCTGTCCACGGTCACCAACGGGCTCTCCTCCAGCGGGAGCGTCACGACCTACCTGAACAGCGCCGAGGTGTGGGATCCCGCCACGGGCCTCTGGACCGCGGTGCCCGCCACAATGGCGAACGCCCGCGCCCTGCACGCCGCCTACAAGTACACCGACGGCACCAGCCGGGTCGCCATCATCGGCGGCACGAGCAACGGCAGCTCGGCCGTGGGTCCGATCGAGATCTTCGATCCCTCCGTCGAGACCTGGTCCGTGGGCCCCACCCTGAAGATCCCCCGCTACAACCACACGGTCACGGTCCTGGCCAATGACACCGTGAACAACCGGACCTTCGTCGATGCGGGCAAGATCCTCATCCTGGGCGGCACGGGCGGCACGGCCAGCAACAACCAGAGCACCCTTGACGCCAAGTGGCAGCCGGAAATCTGGGACGGCACCACGGTCAACGCACCGGCCAAGACCTCGGCCATGACCGCCTATCCCCGCAACCAGCACACGGCCGTTCGGCTGAAGGATAGCAACGTGTTCATCGCCGGCAGTTCGGCGACCACGGTGCCCACCCTTCCGGCGACGTCCACCAGCATCCCGGCCCTGACCGGGGAGCTCTTCAGCCCCAGCACCACCACGTCCCTGGCGGGCACCTTCACGGCGACCGGCACCATGCTGGGCGGGCCCCTGGGCGCCACCCCCGGCGGCCGGGCCCAGGCCACGGCCAACCTCCTGCCCGATGGCACCGTGCTCCTCGCCGGCGGCGTCGCCACCGGCGGCGCGGCCGACAAGAGCACTTCCTTCAGCATGGAGCTCTTCACGCCCTCCGGTGCCCCCTCCAGCGGCGGCACCTTCAGCTACACCAACGCGGCCCCCGCCGTCGCGGGCGTGACCTCGTCCACCCACGAAGCCCACATCGCCCATGCCAGCGCCCAGCTGCCTTCGGGCCAGGTGGTCCTGGTGGGCGGCAAGACGCCCGCCGCTACCCTGAACGTCTCGAACCTGGCCGAAATCTACACGCCGGTCAGCGGCGCCACCCCGGCCTCCATCACCGTGCCCTCGGGGACGGATTCGGGACGCCTGCTGCACCAGACGGTCCAGCTCGCCAACAACAACATCCTCGTGATCGGCGGCGTCGGCACCTTGGCCGGCACCATGAACGGCAGCAACTACAGCTTCGCCTACCTTGACACCTGCCGCATCTACAACCCCACCACCCAGACCTGGACCGCCACCGGCAGCCTGAACATCCCCCGCAAGGATTTCGCGGTGGCCCTGCTGGCCAACGGGAACGTCCTGGTCACCGGCGGCAAGACCAACCTCAACGGCTCGGGCGACGCCTCCGCCGAACTCTGGAACCCCGCGGCCAACGACGGGGCCGGCGCCTGGACCCTGCTGCCCTCGTACCTGAACTCGGCCCGCTGCCTCCACAGCATGGTGGCCCTGCAGGACGGCCGGGTGCTGGTCATGGGCGGCGCCAATGCCGCCGGGGGCCTCGCCACCTGCGAGATCTACGCCAACGGCGCGTTCACCCTCCTGCCGGCCTCGGGCAACATGTCCGAACCCAAGGGCTACCTGACGCCGATCCTCATCCCCAGCGGCGTCAACGCCGGCAAGGTGGTCCTCCTCGGGGGCGCCGCCGGCGCCGCCAACACCTCGGGTGCCACCGCTTCCGCCCAGGTGGAGGTCTTCGATCCCACGACCAACACCTGGAACAAGAACATGACGCCCCTGCAGACGGCCCGGGCGCTGCACAACACGATCCTGCTGCCCAGCGGCAAGATTGTGGTCCTGGGCGGCATGACCACCCTGTCCTCCGGGTCGGGCGTGTTCGCCGGCATCGACCCCGCCAGCTTCCAGGGGGTGGCGGGCACCGCCACCGAGACCTATGACCTCACCCTCAATGGCGGCCTGGGCGGTTCCGTGCAGTGGTCGCCCGGGGTCTACAGCAAGGCGGTGTGGACGGCCGACGGCCACCGCGGCGCCGGCGCCGTGCTGATCTCCAACAGTGGTCCCAACTCCGGCAAGGTGCTGGTGGTGGGCGGTCCCGGCGCCACCGCCTCGGGCACGCCCCCCGCCTTCAACCCCAACTCCGGCGCGGTGGTTGAAGTCTACGACCCCGCCACGGACACCTTCAGCGCCACCGGCCTGGACCCCCTGCCCGTGCCCCGCCGCTACAACTTCTTCGGGGGCGGCGACACCTTCGAGTTCACCGTCAACGTCATGGGCGGCACGAGCTCCACCACCAAGAGCGACGTCATCGTCATCGGCGGCGCCTTCGCCGGCGGGGCGGCCAACATCTTCAGGCCCTAGCCTTCCCCGGGGCCCGCTCGCGGGCCCCGGGCGCCCTTCGCACCGATCGACAAGGCCCCGGGGTCACGGCTTCCGGGGCCTTGTCTTGACTTCCCCTGTTGCGCACCCTCTCTGGAGACACACGTGTTCCGCATTCCCCTACGGCTGGCCGCGGCCACCCTCTGGGTCCTGGCACCCCTTGCGCCCCTGGCGGCCCAGGACCTTCCCGTCACCGAACGCACCCTGGCCAACGGCCTGCGGGTCCTCCTCGTGGAGCGCCACGAGGAGCCCACCATCGCCTGCGGGTGGGTGGCCCGGGTGGGCAGCGCCGACGAGCGCCCCGGTGTGACGGGCATCGCCCACCTCTTCGAGCACATGATGTTCAAGGGCACCCGGACCATCGGCACCCGGGACGCCAAGCGCGACGGGGAGCTCAACGCCCTCCAGGACGGGATCGTGGTGGAGCTGAGGAAGGAGCAGGACCTCCTCCGGGAGCGCCTGCGCCGGGGCGAAATCCAGGACATCAATGATCCCCGCGCGCGCACACCGCGCCACCAGGAGCTCAGGGACGCCCTGGACAAGCTCATCGCCGAGCAGCGGACCCTCATCGTCAAGGACGAGCTGGCCAAGGTGTATTCCCAGGCCGGGGCCACGGGCCTGAACGCCAACACCACCCAGGACCGCACCTTCTACCACATCGACGTCCCCGCCAACAAGCTGGAGCTCTGGGCCTGGCTGGAGGCGGACCGGCTGCGCGACGCCGTCTTCCGGGAGTTCTACAGCGAGCGGGACGTGGTGCTGGAGGAGCGGCGCCTGCGCACGGACGCGACCCCCACCGGGAAGTTCCAGGAGGCCTTCGACGCCATGATCTGGCAGGCCAGCCCCTACAGCTGGCCGGTCATCGGCTGGCCCAGCGACATCACCACCGTCACCCGGGACCAGGCGGACTACTTCTTCGCCACGTACTATGCTCCCAACAACCTCACGGCCATCCTCGTGGGCGATTTCCAGACCGGGGAGGCCCTGGCCACCCTGGAGCGGTACTTCGGCGGGCTGCCCGCCAACCCCAAGGCGCCCCCCAAGGTCACCACCCTGGAGCCGCCCCAGGTGGCCGAACAGCGGCTCCTCGCCACGGCGGACGCCATGCCCGCGGTCACCCAGGCCTACAAGATCGTCTCCGCCGTGCACCGGGACGCCCCGGCCCTCAAGCTGCTCAGCGACGTCCTCAACGGCCAGTCGGGGCGGTTGAACAAGGAGCTGGTGCTCCACACCCAGGTCGCCGTGGACACCGGGGCCTTCGCGCGGCTCCAGAAGTTTGGCGGCATCTTCTATGTGGAGGCCATCCCGGCCCCGGGCCGCACCCCCGAGGAGGCGGAGACGATCGTGAACAGGGAACTGGCGCGGCTGTGCGCCGAGGGCGTGACCGCCCAGGAGCTGCAGAAGGTCAAGAACCAGGAGCAAGCCGCCGTCTATGCCCGGATGGAGGCCAACGCCCTGCTCCGCAACCAGCTGGCCGAGGCCGAGTCCACCGGTTCGTACCGGGATTTCCTGGAGGAGCCCGCCCGGCTCCAGGCCGTGACGCTGGAGGACCTCCAGCGGGTGGCTCGTTTGTACCTCGTCGCCGAGAACCGCACCACCCTGGTGGTCCATCGCAAGGAGGCCAAGTGATGGCCCGCGCTTTCGCCCTGCCCCTCGCTCTGCTTCTGGGTGGCACCCTCCTGGGGCAGGACCGTCCGGTCCGGCCCGAACAGCTCACTTTCAAGCCCCTGGTCTTCGCCGCGCCCCGGGTCGAGGCCTTCCAGGCCCGCCTGAAGAACGGGATCCCCGTCTACCTGGCCGGTGATCCCAAGGGCGTGCCCTTCGTGCGCCTTTCGGTGCGCATCCGGGGCGGTGCCTACCTGGATCCCCAGGGGAAGGAGGGGCTGGCCGCCCTGGCCGGCAGCCAGATGCGGAACGGGGGGACGGCGGCCACCCCCGCTGGCGCCCTGGATGAACGGCTGGAATTCCTGGCGGGGGACATCGGCAGCTCCTTCGGCGACACCTCCGGTACGGTGGAGATGGAGTTCCTGGCCAAGGACCTCAAGGAGGGTCTCGGCCTTTTCATGGAGGTGCTGACCCGGCCCGCCTTCGCCCAGGAGCGCCTGGACCAGGCCCGGCAGGGCCTCCTCCAGGAGCTGGCGGCCCGCAACGATGACGTGCGGGTCCTGGGCAGGGGCGAACTGGCCCGGCTCCTCAACGGGGAGCACCACTTCAGTGCCGCCCAGCCCACAGGTGACAGCCTCAAGGCCATCACCCGTGACGATCTGGCGGCCTTCCATGCCCGGGTCCTCCACCCCGCCAACCTGGTGGTCTCGGTCTCCGGGCGCTTCGAGCGCAAGGCCATGCTCGAGCTCCTGAACGGCACCCTGGGCGCCCTGAAGCCCGGGCCCTCGGCCCAGCCCAGTCCCCGTCCCCAGGGGCCGGAGGCGGCCCGGAAACCCGGACTCTATGTGGTGGACAAGGACGTTCCCCAGAGCCTGGTCTCCTTCGCCCTGCCGGGCCTGCGGCGCAGCGATCCCGACTGGCACGCGGCGGTGGTGATGAACGCGGTCCTGGGCGGCAGCGGCTTCACCTCCCGGCTCATGAAGAAGATCCGCAGCGACGAGGGGCTCACCTACGGGATCAGTACGGGCCTGGGGGAAGGGGCCTACTGGCGCGGGGACTGGAGCGGGTCCTTCCAGACCAAGAACCGCTCCGTGGCCTACGCGCTGCGGCTGATGCTCGCGGAACTGGAGCGCATCCGCACCGCGCCGGTCACTTCGGACGAACTGGCGGTCATCAAGGACAGCATCATCCAGGCCTACCCCGGGCGCTGGGCGGTGCGCAGGAACGTGGTGGGCACCTTCGCCAGCGAGCACCTCGTCGGCTGGCCCGACAACTGGTGGGCCGACTACCGGGAGCGGATCCAGGCCGTGACCGTCGCGGACGTGCAGCGGATGGCCCGGAAGCTCCTGGACCCCAGGGGCCTGGTGATCCTCGTGGTGGGCAAGGCCGCCGAGGTCGAGGCCGGGGACGCCAAGGACCACCCCGGCCTCCTGAAGGACGTGGCGCCCCTGCCCCTGACCCGCCTGCCCCTGAGGGATCCGCTCACCCTCAAGCCGATGCCCTGAGCACTGGACGAAGGGGCCAAGCTACCTATAGGATGAATCCTTCCTGTCCGTCCCCTTGCGCCGAACCTCGCCCGGGTTTCCTTCCAACTCCCCGATGGACCTGCTGACCTGCAGCCTGGCTTGAGAAGCGACCGTGGACCCTGAAGCGCGCAATGATGGACTGGAAGGACTGGAACCCGACCCTGCGCCCGGGACCTGCACGGTGGTCGCCATCGAGGCTGATGCCGCGATCCTCCGCCTGATCCGGGAGGCGCTGGCCACGGGGGGCATGGTCTGCCGCCCGGCCTCAACGGCCGAAGCGGGGCTCGCATTGATCGGAGCATCCCGGCCGGATCTGGTCCTGGTGAACACGGTCCCGGACGGCTTCGAGGTCTGCCGGGCCATCCGGGCCACCTGGGAAGCGGATGAGCTTCCAGTGGTCCTGCTCGCGGGCCGGGACGACCTTTCGTCCCTTGAGGCGGCCTACGCCTCCGGCGCGAACGAGCTGCTCGACCTGCCCCTGAACGCAGCACGCCTGCCCTTGCGCCTTCGGCATGTCCTCCAGGCCAGCCGGGAGGCCTGGGCGCGCCGGCAGTCCGAGGCGGCCCTGCGGGAACGGGTTGACTGGGCCCATCAACAGTTCAACCTGGCCAACGAAGGCATCCTCGTCCACACCCTCACCGGCCGGATGCTGGAGATGAACGATGCGTTCGCCCGGATGCATGGGTACACAACCGAAGCCATGCTTGCCATGAACCTCAGGGACCTCAACGAGCCGGGGACGTTCCGGAAGCACCCCGACAGGCTGGCCCGCATCCTGGCCGGGGAGGCCACCACCTTTGAAGTCAGGCACGTCCACAAGGACGGCCATGTCCTTCCCCTGGAAGTTTCGGCCAGCGTCCTCGCCCGGGGGGAGGAGACGGTCCTCATCACCTTCCACCGCGAGATCACCGAGCGGGTGCGGGCCCAGGAGGAGAGGGAGAGGCTCCAGACCCAGCTCAATCAGGCGCAGAAGATGGAGAGCCTGGGCGTCCTGGCGAGCGGCATCGCCCACGACATGAACAACGTGCTGGGGGCCATCCTCGGCATGGCTTCGGCCCACCTCGAGGCCCATGCCGAGGGCAGCCCCACCCGGCGGGCCTTCGACACCATCTCCCAGGCGGCCACCCGGGGCGGGATGGCGGTCAAGAGCCTGCTCCGGTTCGCCCACCAGACGCCCACCGAAGTGCGCGAGCTCGACATGAATGAACTCCTCCGGGAGGAGATCCGGCTGCTGGAGCGGACCACGCTTTCCAAAGTGCGGCTCGAACTGGACCTCGCCGCGGACCTCTGGCCGATCCGGGGCGAGGTCAGCACGTTGGCCAACACCATCATGAACCTCTGCGTGAACGCGGTGGACGCCATGCAGGGGCAGGGCACCCTCACCCTCCGCACCCGGAATGCCGGGGAGGGCGGGATCGAAGTCCGGGTCGAGGATTCAGGCAGCGGGATGTCCAGGGAGGTCCTGGAGAAGGCCCTGGACCCCTTCTTCACCACCAAGGCCGCAGGTACCGGGCTGGGTCTCTCCATGGTCTACAGCACCGTCAAGGCCCACCGCGGGAAGCTGGATATCCGGAGCGAACCCGGGAAGGGCACCTGCGTGCGGATGTGCTTTCCCGCCTGCCTGTCCTCGGGAGAGCCGTCCCGGGCTGCGGGACCGGACGGAGTGCAGGCCCGGGGTGGAGCCCTGCGGATCCTCCTCGTGGATGACGATGACCTGGTCCGCGGCTCCATGGAGGAGATTCTGGGTGTCCTCGCCCACACGTTCACTTCCGCTGCCTGCGGCGAGCAGGCCCTGCTGAGCCTGGAGCAGGGACTGGCCGCAGATCTCGTCATCCTGGACCTGAACATGCCGGGTCTGGGCGGCAAGGGCACCCTGGTCCGCCTGCGCGCGTCCTATCCGGACCTGCCCGTCCTCCTGGTCACGGGCCAGGCCGACCAGGCAGCCCTGGACCTGGTCGCAGCCCACCCGCAGGTCGCCCTGCTTTCGAAACCCTTCAAGCTGAGGGACCTCGAGGAACGCCTGGCTCGATATGCGCGCTGAGCCGGCCGCGCTCCCGCCGCCGAGCCGGTCTGCTCATTCAGCGGCGTAGATCCTCAGCCCTTCGACGTCCGCCACGGCCAGGCGCGCGTCCAGCAGAGCCATTTCCGTGATCACCCGGTCCACCTTCCAGGTGGCCTGGTAGTCCCCCTTGGCGGCGTCCAGGACGGTGATCACGTGGTCCTTCTCGGCGTGGGAGGTGAAGTAGAGGTGCCTGGTGTCGGCCAGGAACAGCGCGCCGGGCTTGAACCGGGTGGGATAGAGATTGCCGTCGATGATGGCCTTGTAGTGGAGGCCCCGGTGGGAGCCGGTATGGATGGCCTCACCGTCCTGGCTCCAGACCTCCTTGCCGTCCTTGACCTTGAGGGCATTCTGGACCGTGGCCTGTCCACCGCCCGGGCGGGTGGGTTAAAGTCAGGGCTGGAGCCGATGACCTGTGAGCATGCGCTATGACCTTGGTGCGGTGATCTTCGACTGTGACGGAACCCTGGTCGACAGCGAGGAGCCCGGCCATGATGTGCTGCACGGCCTGCTGCGCGCCGAGGGCCTCGACATGACGCGCGAGCAGGTGAACCGGCAATTCCGCGGCGGGACCATGGCCGAAGGCATCGCCTGGATGGTGGAGCAGCTGGGCGGTAGGGAACCGGGCTTCGAGGCCGAGTTCACCCGCCGGATCCGCCAGGCCATGGCGGAGCGCTTCCGCCGGGGCCTGGACACCATTCCGGGCGCCTCCGAGCTGCTGAGCCGTCTGCGGATCCCCTTCTGCGTGGCGACGAACGGCCCGCGGGAGAAGGTCGAGCTGACCCTGGGGCTCGTAGGCCTGCTGCCCCTGTTCGAGGGGCGGATCTTCTCGGCCTACGAGGTCGGCAGCGCCAAGCCGGAGCCGGGCCTGTTCCTTCATGCGGCGAAAGCGCTCGGGGTCGCCCCCGGGCGCTGCGCCGTGGTCGAGGACAGCTTGACGGGCATCCGGGCGGGTCTGGCGGCGGAGATGCAGGTTTTCGCCCTGCATCCCCGCGCGACGACTCCGGACGAGCTGAGCGGACGGATCTGTTTCATCGAAGACCTCTTCGCCCTGGACGTCCTGCTGCACGGTGAATCGGTCTGATCGCCCCCGCCGCCCATCCCCGGGCCATGTTCGGGCTCAGAGGGTGTCTGCGAAAAGGAGGGCCCCGCGATGATGGCACCCCGCCATGGCAGGACAAGGCACGCGAGGTGAGCGATACGGGATATCGTTCGACGAGCGTAACGCGGTACTGCCGATCTTTGCATCACTTGGGTCCACATTAAGTGGACCCAAGTGGTGCAAAGATCTTCTCGTGCGCAAACCCCTTGAAAGTATCACCTATACTTCCTGCGGCGCTTCCACACGATAATCGGGCCTCCAGGCGCCGTCGCGGGGCCCTCCTTTTTGCAGACACCCTCTCAGAACCGGAGCAGGACGCTGAGCTGGTAGTTCGCGCCGAACAGGGGACGCCCCAGGAACACGCTGCCGGCGCCGATGCCGGAGCCGACGACCCGCGGGTTGCCCTCGGTGATGGCCAAGGTGTTGGTGACGTTGGTTGCCGTCAGCTGCACGGTGATGCCGTTCCGGCCCTCGGCCGCCACACCGAAATCCAGGGTGCGATAGGCGGGCAGGCACTGCGTGTTCTGCGGGTCGGACCAGCGCTGGCCGACGTAGGTCCCGGTGGCGTAGAACCTGAACAGGGCCAGGCGGGTGGGCACCTTGTAGCTGGGTGTGAGGCGGGCCTGGACGGCGGGCTGCTGGGCGACGGTGTTGCCCGTGATCCCCGGCCCACCTGCCGTCAGGACGCCATGCATGTAGTCGCCGATCAGGTCCAGCTGCAGGTTCTCCAGCGGCCGCGCCACGGCTTCCACCTCCACGCCGTCCGTGCGGGAGCTGAGCAGGTAGTTGACGAGGGTGCCGTCCACCAGGGTCTGCTGCTGGGGCTGGCCGGTGAAGGTGCTGTAGAAGGCGGTGACATAGGCGGAGTAGTCCCTGCCGACCACCTTGACGCCGCCCTGGACCTGGTCGACGTGCGTGATCGTGTCCTGGCCCGCGTAGACACTGTCGAAATTCGGGAACTGGTAGCCTTCGTTGAAGCGGAGGAAGACATTGCAGTCCCGCTTGAGTTCATAGCCCAGACCGGCGGTGAGGGCGTGCGCCGTGCCATCGTAGTGGTAGCTGGCCGTGCCCGGAACCCGGTACGTGGCGCCCAGATCGTACAGGGCGAGGAGATTGCCGCTGAGGTCGCCCTGGGCCGTATTCGCCCCCGTCCCGTCGATCCCGCAATGCTCCAGGCGGCAGCCGGCATCCAGCCGCAATGCGGGGGTGACCTTCCACTCGTCCTCGAGGATGGCGGCGAGGTTGACCGCCTTCATGTCGATCTGGTTGGCGTTGGTGGGCGGCGCGTAGATGCCGTCGCCGTTGGTCGCGCGAACCCCGTTGTCGAGGACCACGTTGATCACCTGCGGGTTGTTCCGCAGCTGCAGGAGCTGGTAGGCGCCCTTGGCATCGCTCTCGTCGTCGCTGTACGCGGCCACATAGGCGCCCAGGGTCAGGGTGTTCGCACCCGACACGGGCATCGAAAGGCGCGCCTCGTTCACGTAGGATTTGAACTGCTTGTCGATGGCACCGACGTTGACGCCGACGACCTCCTGGTCCAGGTTGGTGATGACCTGGCCCGTGCCCGCGAAGGTCGCCACCCCGCCCTTGGCGGCCACGCCGCCGGCGGCGGCGAGGACCGCGCCGTTGCCGTTGGCCGCGGCCACCTCGGAGCCGATGAAGGAGGCCAGGGTCTGGGGCAGGGGGCCGCTCTCCTGGCGCGCCGTATAGGCGCTGCCGCTCACGAAGCTCATCTTGTCGGTCACTTCGAAGGTGCCGGCATGCGTGTCGAAGGTCAGGCCCAGCAGCTTCAGGTCGATGCCCCGCCCCTTGGCCATGTCCAAGGTCTGGCTCTGTCCCGGCGCGGTGTCGAAGGTGACGTAGCGGTTGGCGTTGCCGTACAGGGTGGCGGTGAGCGGGTTGAAACCCGGATAGGCCGAGATGGTGGTGCCGCTGCCCGAGCCGCTGCTCAGCAGGGGCAGGTCGGTGAAGAAGGCGTTCTGGTCGTGGGTGGTCCGGCCATAGAGCGTCACCTTCCCGCCCTCGAGGTCATGGGTCAGGGTGGCGACCAGCTGGTAGCCCTGGTCCGCGGGGTATTGCGTCGCTCGCACACCGTCGTCCTTGCGGTAGAAGCCGCCGACACTGGCGTACCAGCCGTCGGCGATCTGGCCGCCCCCATAGCCGTCGAATCGGCGATAGGCGCCAGTCCCGACCGTGGCCCGGAGGCTCCCGCCCGGGTTGTCCCGGCCATTCTTCTCGATGAAATTGATCGTCGCGCCCGGTTGTCCCATCCCCCACAGCACGGCGGGCCCGCCGATGGTAGCCTCCATGCGCTGGACCGTGTCGTCCAGGCGGAACGGGGTGAAGTTGTCGAGCCAGGAGATGGTCGAGACGCCGTAGAGCGGCAACCCGTTCAGCTGCAGGGTGACCCAGGGGGTGTCACCGGTGGTGGGGAAGCCCCGCACATCGACGTTCGGGCCGGACACGCCGCCGGTGGTCTCCGCCCACATGCTCGGCACCAGCCGGGTGACATCGGCCGTATTGAGGGCCTGCGCGTCGTGCATCGCCAGTTCCGTCACCGTCGTGATCGCGTAGCTGGCCTCCTGCTTGAGCAGGCCATGCTCGCTGGCGGCGCCGGTGATGACGACCTCCATCAGCTGGTCCAGGGGCATGGCGAGGAGATCCTCGACCGATTTCCGGCGAGGTTCGTCGGGTGGGGCCGCCCCCCCGGGCAGCGACGCGCCCGCGATCGCCAGGCAGGCAATGGAGAGGAACAACCGTCGCTGCTTCATTGGTTTCCCTTCCGTCCCAGATAGGCCTCAAGCCCCTGGAGAACCTTTGTCAGCTCTGCTTCGAAGCGGTCCGCAAGCGCACCCGTCACGTCGGGGCGCCGGGCCCTGATGGCGTCCTGCAGGGCCTTGGCTGCGGCGGCCAGGTCCCCGGCTCCGATGGTCCCGGCCGCCGAGATCATGGAATGGGCCGTCCGCTCCGCCGCGCCCAGGTCCCCACGCTCGAGGGGCGCCCGGAGGTCCTGGGCGGTCAAGGCGTGGAGCGACAGGAACCGGCCCAGCATCTTCTCGTACAGAGGCACCTGCCCGAGGAAATTGCCCACGCCGACCTGCCAGGAGATGCCGGGCAGCTGCTCGAGCCGGGGCACGGCCGCTTCGGGGGTGATGCGGGTCGTGCCCGGGCCGGGGCGGCGCCCCACCCACTGGGCGAGGGTGGCCGCCAGCTGATTCGGATCGATGGGCTTGGTGACGAAGCCGTTCATGCCCAGGGCCAGGCACCGCTCCCGTTCCTGCACCATGGCGTGGGCCGTCATCGCCAGGATCGGCAACCCGTCGAAGGCCGGGTCCCGGCGGATCTCCCGGGTGGCCGCATAGCCGTCCATGACCGGCATCTGCAGGTCCATCAGCACGGCGTCGAAGGCCTGGGTGCGGATGGCCTCCAGCGCCTCCTCGCCATTGCCCGCCACGAGGACTTCCACCCCCATGAGGGCCAGGAGTTCGGACCCCACCTGCTTGTTGAACTCGTTGTCCTCCACCAGCAGCACGCGTGCCCCCCGGAGACGGGCCCGGTCCTCCGCCGAAGGTCCCCGGCCGGCCGGGGCCTGGCCCGGGAGGGCGGCCTGCTTGCCGAAGGCCCGGATCACGGCATCGAAGAGGCTGGAGGGCGTCACGGGCTTGGTGAGGTAGCCGTCCAGTCCTTCCCGTTCGGCACGCCTGGCCTGGTCCTCGTCCCCGTAGGCGGTGACCATGATGATCCGGGGACATTCCGCCCGGGGCAGCTCCCGCCGGATCCGGCCGGCGGCCTCGAAGCCGTCCACGTCCGGCATGTGCCAGTCCATGAGCACCAGGTCCCAGGTCCCCTGCCGGAGCGCCGCCAGTCCCTCCTCGGCGGAAGCCACCGCGGTGGCCCGGTAGCCCAGGCCGGTGACCAGGCCCGTCAGGATCTCCCGGGCGCTCGGGCTGTCGTCCACGATGAGCACGCTCAGTGCGGCGAGCCCCTGGGCCTGGGGGTCGCGCGGCCGGGGCTGGAGGTCGCCCAGCCCGAAGGTGGCGGTGAAGAAGAACTCGCTGCCCTGGCCGGGCTGGCTCACCACCCAGAGGTCCCCGCCCATCATCTCCACGAGCCGCTTGCTGATGGCCAGGCCGAGCCCGGTTCCGGCGAAGCGGCGGGTGCTGGAGGCATCCACCTGGGTGAAGGGGCGGAACAGGGCCTTGGCCTGCGCCTCCGTCATGCCGATGCCCGTGTCCCGGACGCTGAACTGGAGGGTGACCAGACCTTGGGCGGATATGACCTTGGCCACCGTGACGGCGATGATCTCGCCCGACTCGGTGAACTTCACGGCATTGCTGCAGAGATTGAGGAGGATCTGGCCGAGCCTGAGCGGGTCTCCGGTGAGGGAGGGCGGCACCTCGGGCGCGGTGTCGAGCATGAACTCCAGGTGCTTTTCCGCGGCCCTGGGGCCGGCCACGTGGGTGACGTGCTGGAACACGTCCTCCAGGAGGAAGGGCCGGGAATCCATTTCCAGCTTGCCCGCCTCGATCTTGGAGAAATCCAGGATGTCGTTGATGATGCCCAGCAGGCCGTCCGCGGCGGCCTTGCTCTTCATCAGGTAGTCCCGCTGCTGGGGGCTGAGGTCGGTCTGCAGGGCCAGGTGGGTCATGCCGAGCACGGCGTTCATCGGCGTCCGGATCTCGTGGCTCATGTTGGCCAGGAACTCGCTCTTGGCCCGGGTGGCCGCTTCGGCGGCGTCCTTGGCTTCCAGCAGAAGCTGCTCGTTCTGCTTCATGACCTCGATGACCTCCTCCAGCCGGGCCCCCCGTTCCTCGGATTCGGCCGTGCGCAGGGCCACCAGCTCCTCCAGGTTCTCCTCGTTCCTGCGCAGCGCGGCTTCCGAGCGCTGCTGCCTGGCATGCCGGTCCTGGACGGCCGAGATCATGTCGTTGAAGCTCCGGCCCAGGATCTGGACTTCCAAGTCACCGTGGCTGACGTCGACCCGGAGGTCGTACTTCTCCTGGGAACTGATCACCTGGGCCGTGCGGGCCATGTGCTGGATGGGGTCCACGATCGGTTTCTGGAAATGGCCCGTGAGGAAGAAGGCGAGCAGCACCGACAGGACCAGGACGGCGCCCAGGACCAGGCCGAAGGAGGCGACCCGTTCGCTGACCTTCCCGGTGTCGGCGCAGAGGTAGACCTGGCCCAGGACCTTGCCGTCGACGAGGATGGGCACGACCGTCTCCAGCTGCCCGTCCCTGAACGCGAAGGTCCGCGGCCACTGGGATGGCGGCCTCAGGGGGAGCACGGCCCGGCCGGTCTGGACTTCGGTGAAGATGGCCCCCTGGGCATCGGTGACGGCCGCCCGTTCCAGGGACGGATGGGCGCCCAGGGACTTCAGGTGGTCATGGGTCGCCTCCCGGTCCTGGAAGGCGAGGGCATAGCCGGCCCGGCTCGCCACGATCTCGCCCAGGGTCTGGAACTCGGAACGGAGCGAAGCGCGGACCTGCCGGACCTCGACCAGCAGCAGGGCGAGATAGCCGGCGCCCAGGGTCACCAGGACCGTGATCAGGACCAGCATCCGCAGGCGGTGGCCGATGGAGCGGGGCGGGCGTGGCTGGGGGTCGGGGTTCATGGGCTCACCGTCGTATCGTCCTGGCCAGTTCCTGCAACCGGGTGCTGATCTGGAGGCCCTTCCTGGAGGCTACCCCCAGGTTGAGCTCGAACCTCAGCCGGTTGCCCTCCAGCAGGAAACCGATCATGCCGCCCTCGTCGATGAAGTGGGCGGAAGTCCCGATGGTGAGCACCGGCGCCGCGCCCACCTGCCGGAGGAGGTTCGGGACCTGGGCCTGGTAGGCCGACGGCACGTACACGGCGTCCACCGGACCCCAGGCCTGGACCTCCAGGGGCAGCCGGATGACCTTGATGGTCAGGGTGCCCACCTTGTTCGGCAGGAGCGCGGCGAGTTCCTCCCCTTCCCTGGACGTTCCGTAGATGCCCACGACCAGGGGCGAATTCTGCGCGGGCCAGTGGGTCAGGGACAGGAAATGGCAGAGGTAGGCCGCCTTCAGGGTCTGCTGTTCGGCCGCCTCCGGAGTTCCCGCCAGGACCGTGCCGCCAACGACCAGCACGGCGGCCCGAAGCAGCCGCCGAAGGGGGGTCATCGCAGGACGTAACAGGTGAGGATCCATTCCAACCAGAAGGGGTTGGCCAGAGTATACCTCTGAGGCGGAGGAACCTCCTATCCCAACAGTTCCCGCAGGGCCTCGACCAGGGTCCGGCACTGCGCCTCGGTGCCGATGGAGATGCGCAGGAACTGATCGATCCGGGGGAGCCTGAAGTGGCGGACGAGGATCCGGCGCTCGCGCAGGGCCGCGGCCAGGTCCGCGCCGTCCCTGCGCGGGTGCCGGGTGAAGACGAAATTGGCGGCCGAAGGCAGCACCTCGAAGCCCAGGGCCCTGAGGTCGGCCACCAGGCCCTCCCGGCTGGCCATGACGGCGCCGCGGGTCCGGTCGAAGTAGGCCCGGTCCTCCAGGGCGGCCATGGCGCCGGCCATGGCCAGGCGGTCCACGGGGTAGGAATTGAAGCTGTTCTTCACCCGGTTCAAGCCCTCTATCAGTTCGGGGTGGCCGATGGCGAAGCCCAGGCGCAGGCCCGCCAGGGAGCGCCCCTTGGAGAGGGTGTGGACCACCAGGAGGTTGGGATGGTCATGGACGAGGGCCACGGCGGATTCGGCGCCGAAGTCCACGTAGGCCTCGTCCACCACCACGGGGGTCCCGGGGCAGGACTCCAGGAGTTCCCGGAGCGCGTCCAGGGTCAGCCAGCAGCCGGTGGGGGCGTTGGGGTTGGGGAAGATGATTCCGCCCTTGGGCCGGTCGTAGTCCCCTACCTGGATCTGGAAGGCGTCGTCCAGGGGCACCTGCTCGTAGTGGATGCCGTACAGGCCGCAATAGACCGGATAGAAGCTGTAGGTGACGTCCGGGAACAGCAGGGGCCGGTCGTGCTTGAGGAGGGCCAGGAAGGCCAGGGCCAGGACCTCGTCCGAGCCGTTGCCCACGAAGACCTGCCGGGGCTCGATGCCCTGGGCCGCGTAGCAGCCGGCGATGACCGCCCGGAGTTGGTCGGCGTTGGGATCCGGGTAGAGGCGCAGGGTGTCGGCCGTGGCGGCCCGGATGGCCTCCAGCACCTTGGGCGAGGGTCCGTAGGGATTCTCGTTGGTGTTCAGCTTGACCAGGTCCTGTACCTTGGGCTGCTCACCGGGCACGTAGGGGGTGAGGGTGTGGACGACCTGGCTCCAGAATTGGCTCATTAAACGGCCCTTTCCCCACCAGGATAGCCGATTCCGGGGTCAGCTCGGCACCCGGGGCAGGTCGGGGCTGCCGAGCCGGCCCAGGCGGCAGAGCCCCGGGTAGTCCGCGATGTCCAGCTGGTTCTTGGTGAAGCGGCGGACGATGCCCAGTTCCTTGAGGCGGCTCACCGCCTTGGTCACGCTCACCCGGTGGACGCCCAGGAGCTTGGCGACGTCGTTCTGGGTCAGGTCGGCCCGGATGAGGACCTCCCGGGTCTGGGCCCCGCCCTGCTTCCAGCGCACGTAGTAGATGAGGAGCCGGCAGACCCGCTCGAAGTAGTCCAGGCTGAGGCTGTCCTGGAGCCAGACCCCGTACATGCGCAGGATGTGCCCCATGAGCCCGGCCAGCTCCAGGATCAGCTGCGGATGGTCCCGGGTGATGGGCCCTTCCACCGTCTCCTTCCTGAAGTAGTACAGCGTGCAGGCGGTGCGGGCCCAGACGGTGGCCTCCCCGGTCCGGGCGGTGGACAGGCAGCAGGCTTCACCGAACAGGCTGCCCTGGCCGATGCCGTAGAGCACCTTCTCGGGGCCGGTGAGGGTGTAGAGCACCGTGTCCACCTGGCCTTCCTGGACATAGTAGATGCCCTGGGCCGGCACATCCATGTCCAGGATCAGCGCGCCCTTGGGGTGGACCTGCCGGGAACCCAGGTGCGTGACCCGGCCCCAGGAGGGGCAGTGGTGCTCGAAAAACGGGAATTCATATTGCACGCGGGAAGCCGCCTTTCACCCGAGGGCGGGGTCCACGGGCTGGAAGAACCGGTAGGCGTTCTTGCCCGCGTTCTTGGCCGCGTACATGGCGACGTCCGCGCAATGGATCAGATCCCCGGGCGTGTCGCCGTCCACCGGGAACATGGCGATGCCGATGGAGACGCCCACCCGGGCGGGCCTGCCCGCCAGTTCCATGGGCTCGGCGATCACGGATAGTATCCGCTGGGCCACCTGGGCGACCTCGTCCTCGCCCGCGGGGTTGTCGAGGACGACGATGAACTCGTCCCCGCCCAGCCGGGCCACGGTATCCGTTTCCCGCAGGAGGGCCGAGAGTTTGCCCGCCACGCACTTGAGCAGGTCGTCGCCCACCGCGTGGCCGCGGGAATCGTTGACCGCCTTGAAGCCGTCCAGGTCCAGGAACAGGACGGCCAGGAACTCGTCCTCGCGCTGGGCCTTGGCGATCTGGTGGTCCAGGCGGTCCGTGAGGAGCGCGCGGTTGGGCAGGTCGGTCAGCGGGTCGTGGAAGGCCAGATAGTTGATCCGGTCCTCGTTGCGCCGGATATGGGTGATGTCGTGGAACACGGAGACATAGCGCACGGCTCCGCCGACGGGATTGCGGATGCGCGTGATGGTCAGCCACTCCAGGTAGACGCCGCCCTCCTTGCGGCGGTTCCAGATCTCGCCCTGCCAGCGCCCGTACGTGTTGATCTCCCGCCACATCGCGGCGTAGAAGGCCGGGCCGTGGTGGTCGGACTTCAGGACGCGCGGGGTCCGGCCGATGACCTCCTCGGCCTGGTACCCGGTGATCTCCGTGAAGGCCGGGTTCACCGACAGGATGACCTGGTCGGCGTCGGCGACGAGGATGCCCTCGATGGTGTTCTGGAAGACGCTGGCCGCCAGGGTCAGCTCGCCTTCCACGTTCTTCAGTTCCGTCACGTCGTTGGCCAGGACGAAGAAGCCGGCGACCTGGCCGTCCGCATCCACATCCGGGATGTAGTCCACCAGGGAGTAGGCGGTGCTGCCGTCGGCCCGGGGCTGGGCGCGCTCGAAGCGCTGCTTCTCTCCGTTCAGGACGCCGCGGAAGTAGGGCTCGGTCTGGGCATAGAGCTTTTCTCCGAGGATCGTCCGGGCCGGGAGACCTGGCAGCGTGCCGGGCTGGCCGCCGAACCCTTCGGCCACGGCCCGGTTGGCGAAGCGGCAGTTCAGATCCCGGTCCACGTAGGCGATCATGCCGGGCAGGCCATCGGTGAGGGTCTTCAGGAAGGAATCGCTCTCGGCGAGGGCCCGGGCCGCTTCCTGGGCGGCTTTCCGGGCACGGTCGAGGGCCCGGGCGAGGCCGGCGATGAGGGCGCCGGCGAGCAGGAGGGTGGCCATCCCCAGATACCACGCCAGGCCCGAAGCCTGCCGGTGCAGCAGGGCCAGGCCCGCCACCGCGCTCACCACCGCCAGGGCAAAGCCCTCCCAGGGCCAGGGGCGTTGGGACAGGGGGGTCGAGTCCTTGGCCACGCGGCGGAGCCTCCTGCCGGCGGGGGAGGGGCCGGCCATTACCTAATTCAATATCGGCGCCACGTACGGCAGGGTCAAGCCCAAGAGCCACAGCATCAACAAAACCACCGGCAGGTGGAAGATCAGCTGCAGGGTCGAGTAGCCCGCCAGGTCCCGGGCCTTGACGCCCGTCAGGCCCATGAGGGGCAGCATCCAGAAGGGGTTGACGAAGTTGGGCAGGGCCTCGGCGGCATTGTAGACCTGGACCATCCAGGCCAGGTTGACGTGGAGGAGATTGGCCGCCTGCAGCATGTAGGGCGCCTCCACCACCCACTTGCCACCGCCCGAAGGCAGGAACAGGCCCAGGATGGCGGAGTAGACGCCGCCCACCAGGGGCAGGGTGTCGTGGGTGGAGATCCTCACGAAGAAGTGCGCCATGACCTCGTTCAGGTGCGAACCCATGAGCACCCCGAAGATCCCCGCGTACAGCGGGAACTGCAGCAGGACGCCGCCGGTCATGGGCACGGCCTTGGCCGCGGCCTTGAGGAAGGCCCGGGGCCGCCAGTGCAGGAGCATGCCCGCGATGAGGAACATGAAGTTGTAGGTGTTCAGGTCCAGGGCCGCCAGGCCCCCCTTGGTGCGGAAGACGTCGAACAGGTAGACCAGGCCCAGGGCCACCAGCACCAGGGTGAGGATGGGGCTGAACTCCAGCTTCTCCCCGGGCGTCTGCGGCGAGCCCAGGCTCTCCTGGGTCTCCTGGTACACGATGCCCGCCATCTCGGCGGTCTTGGCGTGCTCGGCGTCGGGCGTGGAGACGTAGCAGATCCAGGTGGAGAGCACGACCAGGACGACGATCATCACCAGGTTCTGCCAGGTGAACAGCGTCATCTTCAGGAGGATGACGCCGCTGATGGAGAGCAGGCCCGGGGGTATGGAGCCCTTGGTGGCCATGAGCAGGGCGGCCGAGGAGGAGAAGCCGAGTGCCCACACGCTGCCCAGGCCCAGGTAGCCCGCCGCGCCGATGGCGCGGTAGTCGATGCCCTTGACCCGCTTGCTGATCTCGCGCATGAGGATGCCCGCGAAGATCATGCTGAAGCCCCAGCTGAGCAGGGACGCCAGCATCGCCAGGATGGCCACGTAGGCCACGGCGACCTTGGGGGTCTTGGGGAACCGGGCCAGCACGTCGATGGCCTTGCGCACCGGGGGCGAGACGGCCACGATGTAGCCGCCGATGACCACGAAGGCCATCTGCATGGTGAAGGGGATCAGGTTCCAGAAGGACTTCCCGAAGTCCTGGGACACCTGGACGGGGGTGCGCCCCATGATGAAGGCCCCGGCGACGACGATGACCACGGCGATGGCCGCGAACACGTAGGCATCCGGGAACCACTTCTCGCTCCAGTCCGCCAGGGTCGCCCCGAGGCGGGCCATGAGGCCCTGTTCGCTGCTGTCGGCCGTGCTTCTTCCTTCCGCGTTCATGGTGGTTCTCCGGGTCGCGTTTGGGAGCGGTGGTGGGACGGGTTCAGTCGTTCACGGGCATTTCATGGCAATCGGAACTGACCGCGAATTCGGCCTCCGTTCGGGCCCGGACCTCCTCCAGGGTCACGCCGGGGGCCGTCTCCATCAGGGTCAGCGCGCCGTCCAGGAACCGGAAGAAGGCCAGTTCCGTGACGATGCAGGTGACCTGGCCGGCCGCGGTGAGGGGCAGGGTGCAGCGCCTGAGGATCTTGGCGCCGCCGTCCTTGGTGGTGTGCTCCATGGCGATGATGACCTTGCGCGCGCCGGTGACCAGGTCCATGGCGCCGCCCATGCCGGGCACCATCTTGCCGGGCACCATCCAGTTGGCGAGGTTGCCCTCCTGGTCCACCTGGAGGCCGCCGAGCACGGTGGCGTCCACGTGGCCGCCGCGGATGATGGCGAAGGAGGTGGCGCTGTCGAAGAAGGCCGTGCCCGGGGCCATGCCGCAGGGCTTGCCGCCCGCGTTCACCAGGTTGGGCAGGGGCTCCCCCGTCAGGGGGGCCAGCCCCAGGAAGCCGTTCTCGGACTGGAGGGTGATGGTGATGCCCGGCGGCAGGAAGTTGGGGATGAGGGTGGGCAGGCCGATGCCGAGGTTGACGACGTCGCCGTCCTGCAGTTCCAGGGCGGCGCGGCGGGCGATGAGGGTCTTGGCGTCCATGGTCAGTTCTCCCCGGCGAGGATGATGGCGTCCACGAGGATCCCGGGCGTGACGATCAGCTCGGGATCCAGCTCCCCGGCCTCCACGATCCCGTCCACCTCGGCGACGACGAAGTCGGCGGCCATGGCGGCCAGCGGGTTGAAGTTGCGGGCGGCCCGCTGGTAGACCAGGTTGCCCTTGGTGTCGGCGCGGTGGGCCTTCAGGATCGCCAGATCGGCGCGGAGCGGGCGTTCCACGAGGTAGTCCACGCCGTCGTAGGTGAGCTTGTCCTTGCCCTCCTCGACGATGGTGCCGACGCCCGTGGGGGTCAGGATGCCGCCCAGGCCCGCGCCGCCGCAGCGGATGCGCTCGGCCAGGGTGCCCTGGGGCACCAGCTCCACGGTCATCTCCCCGGCGATCATCTGCCGCCCGGTCTCGGGATCCAGGCCGATGTGCGAGGCGATCACCTTCTTCACCCGGTGGTGGGCCACCAGCTGGCCCACGCCGGTGCCCCCGGAGCCGGTGTCGTTGCCGATGAGGGTGAGGTCCTTGACGCCCGAGGCGAGGATTTCCCGCACGATGCCCTCGGGCGTGCCGATGGCCATGAAGCCACCGTACATGATCGTCATGCCGTCCCGGAGGCGGGGGCGGAGTTCCTGGTACGTGATTCTCCTGCAAGGTGTGCTCATGGGGTTGCTCCTGGGCGTGCGGACGGTTCCCTGGCGAGGGGTGGCGGCGAAGGCGGGTCACGCTGGGTTGGATGCTGCTGTGCGATGGAGTCAGCCGATTCTACTGCGAATTTTCCAAAATCAAAGCAAGGTCGAGGGAACCTTGGGTCACCGGTCTGAATGGTGATTTAATTAACTTGAAACACCCACAGGGGAAGCCCCACCGTGTGCCTGCTCTTCGGTTCATGCCGGGCGGCTGGGTTCCGGTCGGCCCCCACTCCGGAGGTGGCCAATGCGCCTGGATTGGATGAAGAAGGCCCTGGGACGCAAGGCCATGGCCCTGGTCTGCCTGATCTCCGCCCTGGTGCTGGGGGCCCTCTTCCTCGTCACCCGGACCTGGCAGCAGCGGATGACCATGGCGCTCCTCGAACGCTCGGAGCGCCAGCTCGCCGGCACCATGAAGCTGGCCCTGGACGGGGCCATGGAGCAGGGCGACAAGGCGCAGATGGATGCCTTCTTCCGCCGCGCGGGCGAGGTCAACCATGATGTGACCATCCACCTGGTGGTGCCGGGCAACCGCATCGGCTTCAGCACCGGCTCGGGCTTCGTGGCCACGGACGCCGCCGGGCTCTTCCAGGATCCGGCCCTGCGGGAGGCCCTGGCGGGCTCCCTGGCCGGCCCCGTGGCGATGGACCGCGTGACGGAGCTGGGCGGGAAGCCCCAGTTCGTCCACCTCCAGACGATTCCCAACGAGCCGCGCTGCTTTGGCTGCCATGAGGAGAAGATCCGGGTGCTGGGGAGCATGGTCCTCCTCCAGGACCTCAGCGCGGACTGGCGGGCCATGGCCCTCCAGGCCTGGGCGCAGGCCGGGCTGTCCATGGTAGGGCTGGTCCTCCTGGTCCTGGCCCTGGGGCTCTTCATCCGCCGGGTCATCACCCGGCCCCTGGCGGGGTTCGCCGGCGTGCTGGGCAAGGTGGCCGGCGGCGATCTGCGGCGGCTGGAGGCGGACCACGGCGAGGACGAGATCGGGGCCATGGGCCGGGCGCTGGGGACGATGGTCCAGGGGCTCCGCTCGGCCCTGGGCGAGGTGCACCGGGCCGAAGGGCAGGTGTCGGCCTCCAGCGGCCAGCTGACGGACCTGTTCAACCGCATGGACGGCGACACCCGCGAGACGGCCGACAAGGCCAGCACCGTGGCGGCCGCGGCGGAGGAACTGAGCGTGAACGCGGCCTCGGTGGCCGCGGGGATGGAAGAGGCCGCCTCCAGCCTCGCCATCATCACCGAGGCCACCTCCCAGATGACGGCCACCATCTCGGAGATCGCGGGCAGCAGCGAAAAGGCGCGGTCCATAACCGCCGAGGCGAACCACCAGGCCGAGGGGATGGGCGTGCTGATGAAGGAACTGGGCGAAGCCGCCCAGGCCATCGGCAAGGTGACCGAAGCCATCACCGCCATCTCGTCACAGACCAACCTGCTCGCCCTGAACGCCACCATCGAGGCGGCCCGGGCCGGGACGGCCGGCAAGGGGTTCGCCGTGGTGGCCGGGGAGATCAAGGTCCTGGCCCAGCAGACCGCCGCGGCCACCGACGATATCAAGGTCCGGGTCGGCGCCATCCAGAAGGCGTCCTCCGGGGTGGTGGCGAACATCCAGAAGATCAGCGGGGTGATCCGGGAGGTGAGCGACCTCGTCCACAGCATCGCCTCGGCCATCGAAGAGCAGGCCATGGTGACCCGGGACATGGCCGGCAACCTCGGCCAGGCCTCCCAGGGCGTCCAGGACGCCAACCGCCGCGTGGCCCAGACCTCCGGCGTCACCCACGAGATCGCCCGGGACATCGCCCGGGTGGACGCGTCGGCGCGCACCCTTCAGGACAACGTCCGGGCCTCCCGCTCCAGCACGGAGGAAATGGCGCGCATGGCGAAAGAGCTGGGCACGGTCCTGTCAGCCTTCCGGCTCGATTGAGGGTGGTTCCGGCACGGTCCCTGATCCTCCTGGCCGTGCTCAGGGGCGCGTGAAGGTCAGAAACCCCTCCTCAAGGGCCTTGAGCTGGCTTCGATCGCGCCTGGCCTCCTTGACCCCGTCCTCGCGCTGGGCGAAGCTGAAGCGGGCCTCCCGGGCCTCGGAGGCGAATTCGCCGTGGCAGGTCCGGCCGTCAAGGGCCACCTTGCCCTCCGCCGAGCGGAACGGCGTGGTCAGGCTCTGCTCCCGGAACCGGGGCGCGAACCCGGGGGGCAGCTCCAGGTCAAACCGCAGGGCCCAGCGGCCGTGGCGCAGGGACTCCAGGGGAAACTGGCGGAGGTGGCCGGGTTTCTGGGCCGAGGGGGGCGGTTCGGGCAGGCCCACGGGTTCCAGTCGCCATTCGCCCCCGGCGCTGGTCAGGGCCCTGGGGCATTGCAGCCTGACATGGAGTTCAAGGGGATGCCGGAGGTCCAGGGGATCGGAGGTGTCGAGCAGTTCGAGCCGGGCGTCCTCATGCAGCCGGAGCAGGCCCACCAGGCGCTTCTGCAGGACCTTGGCCGTGGCCTGCAGGGCCAGGGACCGGAGGCCCTCCGCATTGCCCTCCTCCTCCAGGAGGACCACGGCCTCCAGGTTCCCCCCGGGCCCCAAGGCCCCCTGCAGGCGGACCTCCAGGGAACTGGCCTGGATGGCAGCGTCTGGAACCTGTACCCAGACCGCCCCGGACTCCGTGCAGATCATGACCCGGCGCCCCCGGTGCGCCTCGGGCAGAAGGCCCAGCGGCGTCAGGCGCGAGGTGGGATCCACCAGCAGGAACCGTCCCTTGGGGGTGTCCACCTCGGCCGCCAGGCCCAGGGAGCCTTTGAGTTCCACCGCGCTGATGACGTGGTTGAAGAGCCATGGGCTGACCGGCGCATCCGGGGGGATCTCGCCGGTGTGGATGGCCGCCAGGACCGGGTGGGTCCGGACGTCCAGGGCCATTAGTGCCCCATTGAAGCAGGAGGTGAGGTCCTTGCAGTCCCCGTAATGCCGGCGGCAGACCTCGGCGCTGGTTTCGGGCGCCCAGCCGCGTTCCGCGGTCAGATAGACCTGGCGGTAGGCGAGTTCCCTGGACATCCACTCCCTCAAGGCCTCCATGCTTTCGCCCAGGCCCTTGCCCCGGAGGGGCACGGGCTCGACCGGGGTCCGGCGGGCGGCGTAGGCCCGGTCGACCCATTCGGCGTAGGCGTCCCAGTCAGCCATCGACGGGGCCCCGGTGTTGCCCGGGTCCAGGAAGGTCAGGAACACGATGGGCTCGGCATTCAGGGGCCATGGGGCCAGCCCCTCGTCCCGGGGCCTGGCTGGCAGGGGGCCGAGTTGAAGGGCGGTGGGCGTGCTTCGGGCCCCTTGGGTCCAGGGTCCCAGATTGCGGCACTCCAGGCGCAGCGGGAAGGCGCCATGGAGCAGACCACCCAGGACGCCATCGGTTCCGGACAAGCTGAGTTCCCACTGCCGGGTAGGGTAACGGTCCAGCACCGTGGCCATCCAGTTGGGCCCCATGGGCAGCTTCACTTCCTCTTCGGACTCGAAGGCCACGAGGCTGCCCTTGATGACCCGCTCCAGGGAAGCGACGGTCACATCCTGGATGCTGTCGCCGGCGTCCACCACGCCGCCCCCCAGGGTCGCGACGAACCTGCGCTCAAGGCGCACCAGGTCGCCATCGGGCCGCAGGTTCCAGCCCTTGAGGGCGCGGATCCGGCTGGCGCCGCCGCCAAGGCTGCCCAGGGTGAAGCCGCCCGCGGCCAGGCCCCGCTCCTCCAGGATCCGGACCAGCCGGCGGGAGTGGATGCGCATCTCGCCTCCTCCGCCATAAAGGAATTCCGATTTCTGCAGCAGCACCCAGGCCTCGGCATCCGCCGGGGCCGGCTCGGCCAGGCTCGCCAGGGCCACCTCCGCGGCCCAGCCGGGAAGGCGGTTCAGGGCCTTGCTCGGGCCGGGGTCCGGAGGCCCGGCAAGGAGGGGCAGGATGCCCAGCAGGAACGCCAGGGCCCGCCCGATCATGGCTGCTCCAGCACGACCAGCCGGGTCATGGCGTCCCGGATCCAGCCGGTGAATTCCTGCAGCGCCGCATACTGGTCCGGCCTCGCCACCAGGGTCTCAAGGTCCACTCGGCACACCACCTTGCCTTCGGGTCCAGCCTTGCCGTCCACTTGCTGAAGGAGCCAGGCCACGGCGCCGAAGGCGTTGTGCTGGTTGAGGGGGGAGGCGGGCAGGAGCCGGTAGCCGTCCGGAATCCGGAAGGAGGCGCTGGCCACGTGGATGCCGAGGCAGGGCATGACGATGTTGTCCTTGCGCTCCTCGGGCCAGGTGCGGGGCACGGGCACCGGCCAGGGCACGGTGGGAAAGGGCGCCACGGTCAGCCGCCGCCCCCCGTCCCGCTCCCGTGCGCCCTCCGCCATCCAGGTGAGGTTCTCTCGGGGGTCGACCGCATGTCGGACCTCCGCTTTGAGGATCTGGAGGGTCCGGTCCCCCGCCTCCAGACGGTCCCGCAGGGCCTTGCCCTGCTCCGCCGGGTCCAGGGCCAGGAACAGCCTCCGCTCCTCGTAGTCGGGAAACCCGCGGAAGTCCGCTTCGACCCTGAACCGGTCCAGGTCCTCGCCCAGGTCCAGGGTGCATGCGTAATGGCTGACGTTGGCACCCGGGGCCTGTACCGGCACGGTGACGGCTTCGGGCTTCCAGGTCGAAGGATCGAAGCTCAGGCCGGGTGTGCCCTGATAGGCAGGGTTGATGGTGCCCGGGGCCGCATACCGCATGCTGCAGTCCACCCAGAACACGGGCCTGCCCTCCTCGGGCACACCCACCAGGACGGCCGAGGCCTGGCCCGCATCCCTCAGGTGCAGGTCCAGGAGGCGCTGCCGGCGGTCGGCCACGTACAGGATCCGGATGGGCAGGTGCGCATCCTGCAGCAGCCGGAAGTAGAGGTACCCCATCCCCAGTGCGGACGTGCCGCCCCTCTTGACGGTGGCGTCCAGGTCCTCGGGATGGATCGGCGCCCGCGCGGCCTCCTTGTCCAGGGCGGCCAGTTCCCGGTAGGTGGGGCTGGAAAGGTTGCGGATCGCCCCCTGGAGGCGCATGACCACTTCGTAGGCGGCCTTCTGGGGGGTGCCCGGAAGGTCCTTGAGCAGTGCCTCCGCGAAGGACCGGTAGGCGCGCCCGCCGTCGATCTTGTCGAACTGGGGCTTGAAGTACTTCCTGCCCGCGGCGGCCCAGAAGGCCTCGTCGCTCTCCTTGAAGGCGTCCGCCAGTTCGAACGGGACATGAAAGGTGGTCAGGCGGGGGATGCCCCGGGCCGCTTCCAAAGCGAACGGCACGTCCTCAAGCGCCGGCAGGCCGGCGAGCAGAAAGGTCTTGCGGTGCTCCTTCTGGCCCATGAGCGGCCGGGTCCCATTGAATTTGATGTCCCAGGAGTGGGAGTAGTCATCGGCAATCGCCACCTCCTCCTCCCGGATCGGCCAGGGCAGGGCCAGGGGCCAGACCCGGGATCCGTAGTCCAACCGATAAGACCATCCAATGGTCATGAAAAAACGCGGCTCCTTCCAGTGCAGGTCGACCACGCAGTCCACGCTCAGGCCCGGAGGCACCACGACCCGCTCCCGGGTTTCGTAACGCTGGACGTGCCCGGGCGCGTAACGCTCCTCGGTCCGGATGGTCCGCTTGAGCAGGTCCATTTTGTCGGTGAAGGGGATGACGGTACCGTCCCTTAGCACCGTGCGTCCGCCCAGCTCCAGGACGCTGTCCGGGAGGTGCAGGCGGTTCAGCACTTCCTTGCCGGCCTCGGCTACGATCCGGACCCGGTAGTCGAAGACGGAAGCATCTTTGTCGAATTCCATCCTCCGCTTGAGGATCAGGGCGCCCGTGCCTTGGGTGTCCTCCAGCTTCAGGTTCCACACCTCCGCCGGCACCGGTTCGAAGGTCGGCTCCCCCGCCATGGCGGCCACGGCCACGGACAGCAGGGCAAGGATGCATTTCACGGAATGGAGATTCACGGCGGCTCCGGCAGGGGTTCCAAGGATCCCTGACAGGCGACGGCAAAGGGCCGCCGGAGGCAAGTCCCTGCTCACTCCTGTCCTGGAATCCAGGCAGTATAGCGCGATGCCGCCCGGTGCTGCCCTAGGCGCCGACGGCCTTGAAGGCCGCTTCGACGATGGCCTGGGCCTCGGCCTTGACGGCGTCCAGATGGGCCCGGCCCTTGAAGCTCTCGGCATAGATCTTGTACACGTCCTCCGTGCCCGAGGGGCGCGCGGCGAACCAGCCGTTCTCGGTGATCACCTTGAGGCCGCCGATGCTCGCGCCGTTGCCGGGGGCCTTGGTGAGCTTGGCGAGGATGGGCTCGCCGGCCAGGGTGGCCGCGCTCACCTGCTCGGGCGAGAGCCGGGCCAGGACCTTGCGCTGGGCGGCGTTGGCGGGGGCGTCGGTGCGCTCGTACAGGGGCTCGCCGAAGCGCGAGGTGAGGTCCTGGTAGTGGAGGCCGGGGTCCCGGCCCGTGGTGGCGGTGATCTCGGCGGCCAGGAGGCTGAGGATGATGCCGTCCTTGTCGGTGGTCCACACGGAGCCGTCCTTGCGCAGGAAGGAGGCCCCGGCGCTCTCCTCGCCCCCGAACCCGAAGCTGCCGTCCACCAGTCCGGGCACGAACCACTTGAAGCCCACCGGCACCTCCGCGACCCGGCGGCCCAGGGCCGCGCCCACGCGGTCGATCATGGAGCTGCTCACCAGGGTCTTGCCGATGGCGGCGTCCGTGCGCCAGCCGGTGCGGGACTGGAACAGGTACTGGATGGCCACGGCCAGGTAGTGGTTGGGGTTCATCAGCCCGGTGCTGGGGCAGACGATGCCGTGGCGGTCGAAATCCGGGTCATTGCCGAAGGCGATGTCGAAGCGGTCCTTGAGGGCCACCAGGCCGGCCATGGCCTGGGGGGAGGAGCAGTCCATGCGGATCTTGCCGTCCCGGTCCACGGTCATGAAGCCGAAGGTGGGATCGTAGGCGCCGTTGAGGACCTCGAGCTTGAGGCCATAGCGCGCCGCGATGGGTTCCCAGTAGCCCAGTCCCGCCCCGCCCAGGGCGTCGGCGCCCAGGCGCAGGCCCGCGTCCCGGATCGCGTCCATGTTGATGACGTGCTGGAGGTCCTCCACGTACGGGGTGATGAAATCGAAGGGATGGATGCAGGGATCCTTCAGTGCGCGGGCGATGGGCAGGCGCAGCACCTCGCGGTTCAGGCACCGCAGGTAGTTGTTGGCCGTGGCCGCCACCCAGTCGGTGACATCCGTGTCGGCGGGGCCGCCGCTGGGGGGGTTGTACTTGATGCCCCCGTTGTCGGGGGGGTTGTGGGAGGGGGTGATGATGATGCCGTCCGCGAGGTCCGTGGTGCGGCCGCGGTTCCAGGCCAGGATCGCCCGGGACACGGAGGGCGTGGGCGTGAAGGCTCCGTCCCTGCCCATCATGGTCTCGACCCCGTTGGCGGCGAGCACCTCCAGGGCGGTGGTCTGGGCGGGCTCACTCAGTGCGTGCGTATCCTTGCCCAGGTAGAGCGGGCCGGTGATCCCCGCCTGCTTGCGGTAGTCGCAGATGGCTTGCACGATGGCCAGGATGTGCGCCTCGTTGAACGTGGCCTTGAGGGCGTTGCCCCGGTGGCCGGAGGTGCCGAAGCTGACGAGGCAGGCATGATCCTCGGGATCGGGCTGATGGGTGTAGTAGGCGCTGATGAGGGCGGGGATGTCGGCCAGGATGGACTTCGGGGCGGGTTTACCGGCGAGGGCGTGCATGGTTTGTCTCCCGAGTGGGGTGGATACTCCATCCTCATCCCAACCCGGCACCTGCGCAACCCGGGAAGGTCAGACCCTTTCGAAGATGGCGGCGATGCCCTGGCCCCCGCCGATGCATAGCGTCACGAGGGCATAACGGCCCCCCACGCGGTGCAGTTCGTGGATGGCCTTCACCGCCAGGATGGCCCCGGAGGCGCCCACGGGATGCCCCAGGGCGATGGCCCCGCCGTTGGGGTTGGTCCGGGCCGGGTCCAGGCCCAGGGCCTTTTCCACCGCCAGGGCCTGGGCGGCGAAGGCCTCGTTAGCTTCGATCACGTCCAGGTCCTGGAGCCTGAGGCCGGCGCTGGCCAGGGCCGCCCGCACGGCGGGGACGGGGCCTTCGCCCATGTGGCTGGGCTCCACCCCGGCGAGGCCCCAGCCGGCGACCCGGGCCAGGGGCTTGGCGCCCCAGCGGGCCGCCGCGCCCCCTTCGGCCAGGACCAGGGCCGCAGCCCCGTCGTTCAAGCTGGAGGCGTTGCCTGCGGTGACGGTGCCGCCCTCGGGCTGGAAGGCGGGGCGCAGCCGGGCCAGCTCGGCCAGCGTGGCGTCCCCTCGGGGGTGCTCGTCCGTGTCGAACCTGAGCACACCTTTCCGCGTGACGGTCTCCACGGCCAGGATCTGCCCCGAAAAGCGCCCCTCCGCCTGGGCCTGGACCGCCCGCCGGTGGGATTCCAGGGCGAAGGCGTCCTGCGCCTCCCGGGTGACGCCCCACTTCGCCGCCAGGGTCTCCGCCGTGGTGCCGATGTGCCTTCCGGCGAAGGGGTCCGTGAGCACCCCCGCCAGCAGGTCCAGCACCATGGCATCTCCCATGCGGGCGCCCCAGCGGTTCGTGGGCAGCAGGTAGCCCGCCCGGGTCATGGACTCCACCCCCCCGCCCAGGGTGAAGCTCGCCTCCCCCAGCTCGATCTGCTGGGCCGCGCTCACCACCGCCTGGAGCCCCGACCCGCAGAGGCGGTTGACGCCCATGGCCTGGGAGGCCGGGCTCATCCCGCCCCGCAGGCAGCAGACCCGGGACAGCCACATGTCCTGGGGTTCCGTGGGGATGATGTGCCCCAGGAAGCCCTGCTCCACCCGGGCCGGCTCAAGGCCCGCCCGCTGAATCGCCTCCCTCACCACCCGCTGCCCCAGGTCCGCAGGGGCATGGTCCTTCAGCCCCCCGTTGAAGTCGCCGATGGCGGTCCGCACCGCGCTCAGGACCAGGATGTCGCGCGTGACGCCCATGGGAGCCCTCCAGGCACGCCCCGGTGCCGGCCGGGACGGCCCAGCATACCAGGGGCGCCGGTAGGATCCCCCTGGCGCCTGACGCCAAGGTATTCCTTTTTTCAACCCTTGCAGGCCACGGCGAAGAGCCCATGGCGGCGCAGCTGGATGGCGCCGTCCGGGAGGCGGTGTTCCTCCAGGCCGCGGTCGAGGGCCGCCCGCGCCCGCTCCAAAGCCTCGTCATCCAGATCCGCATAGGCGTTGCCGAAGGAGCTGGAGGTCTGGAAGGCCATGACCTCTTCCACGTCCTTGAACCGGTCGGTGAAGGTGCGCAGCTCCATGCGGGTGACGGTCAGGCCAGCCTGCTCCAGCAGTCTGCGCAACCCTGCGGCATCCACCCGGTACGAGAGGGGCTGCGCCAGGGGGGACCGGGCGCCGAAGACCTCCGCGAGGACCCGGTCCAGGTCGCTGGGGCGTTCCTTGGCGGCGGTGCAGATGCCCAGGCGGCCCCCGGTCTTCAGCACCCGCGCCGCTTCCCGGAGGGCCAAGGCCTGGTCCGGCAGCCAGTGCAGGACGCTGTTGAGATAGGCCAGGTCGAAATGGCCCTCGGGGAATTCGGCAAGATCCTCCGCGCGGCCCTCCCGCACGTGGAAGTTCACGGTGGCATGACGCCGGGCCACCTCCACGCGGCTGGGCAGGGGATCGATGCCGATGACCAGGCCCTGGGGTCCCACCCGTTCCGCGACCTCGTGGCCCAGCAGCCCGGTGCCACAGCCGATATCCAGCACGTGGTGTCCGGGCTGCACCTCCAGGGCGGCGATGAGCAGCTTGCCATGGGCGAACTGGCGGTGGCCCAGGCGGTCATAGGCCTCGGCGAGGCCCGGGGTGTCGAGGTTGAGTCGGACGGGGGTTGGGGAGGGGGGTAGGCTGTACGTCATCCCCCTTCGATGCGCCCGTACGGGTCCAGGTGACACCGGGCGAACGCCAAGGCCGGTTCCCGTTGCGCCGTAGCGAGGGAACCGGCCATGGTGCACCCATCCTGCCTGCGGTCGTCGCCTACTTGGCGATGCCCTTGGGGTAGCACAGGCCACCGGTGATCTCGATGGTCGTGGCGTTCAGGGCCTCGTTCTGGGCGGCGTAGCCGATGAGCGAAGCGATCTCCTCGGGTGCGACGAGGCGGCCGAGGTGCACGTCCTCCAGGATGCCCTTGAGGGCTTCCTGGTTCATGCCCGTGAGCATCGGCGTGGCGGTGTAGCCGGGGGCGATGGCGACGCAGCGGATGTTGCGGATGCCGCGCATGAGGAACTCCCCGATGATGATCTTGGGCATCAGGGCGTCGGCCACCTTGGCCGAGGAGTAGTTGATCTGCCCGACCTGGCCCACCTTGTTCACGGAGGAGATGGGCACCAGCAGGCCGGGCCAGCCGCCGTTGACCATGGCTTCGGCGGCGTCCCGCATGGTGAGGAAGGTGCCGGTGAGGTTGGTGTCGATGACGGCCTGCCACTTGTCCAGGCCCAGCTTCTTGGAGACCTGGCCCGTCTCCTTGTCCAGGCTCAGCATCGTGCCGTCGCGGATGATGCCGGCGGACGAGACGACGATGTTGAGCTTGCCGAAGGCCTCCAGGGCCCCCTTGATGAAGCGGGCGGTGTCGGCTTCGCTGGTGACGTTGGCCTGGATGCCGATGGCGTCGCCGCCCATTTCCTTCACTTCCTTGACGACCCGGTCGAGATTCTTCTGGACCATGTCGACGATGACCACCTTGGCGCCGAGCTTGGAGAGGTGCTTGACCACCGCTTCGCCGATGCCGTTGCCGCCACCCGTGACCAGGGCTACGCTGTCCTTGATTTCCATTACGTGTTCCTCCTTTCGAGGCTGATGCTCATAGGCAGACTACTTGGCGCAAGAAACACTGTCCTTGTCCCAGTAGATGAAATTGGGGTGGGTGACGTCCGGTCCGACGATCTTCAGGTCGCCGATGCGGTTGGGATGGGTGACATCCGGCCCGACCGACCGGATTCCCACGGGGAAGATGGTCTTGATGAGGGCGAGGGCGCGGACTTCGGCCTCGCTTTCCGTCAGGCCGGGGAACAGGCCGGCGCCCGCGATCGTCGTGGAACCGTCGGCTTTGGTGATGGTGAGGTCCCAGCGGTCTTCGCGGCCGGTGACCGTGAACTGCATGTCGTTGTAGGTGATGGTGGGCATGACTGTCCTCCTCCTAGCGTTTCCGAAGGACCGTGACGCAGTTGGTGACCGCCGAGCCTCCGACGTTGAAGGCGACGGCGATGTCGGCCTTCCGGGCGGCGACGCCGATGGGCTCACCGATCAGCTGCTTGTAGAGCAGGGCATGCATGGAGGCGCCGGTGGCGCCCACGGGATGGCCCTTGGACTTGAGGCCGCCGGAGAGGTTGATGGCGATCCTGTCGTCCCGGGTGAAGCGGCCGTCCAGGTAGTCGTAGCCGGCGCGGCCGTCGTCGGAGAAGCCGAGGGTCTCGGTGGAGATGATCTGGTTGATGGTGAAGCAGTCATGCACCTCGGCCAGGTCGATGTCGGCGGCGGTGATGCCCGCTTCGGTGTAGGCCTTGGCCGCGGCGTTGCGGCCGGCCATGAGCTCGTACATGTTGGGACGGACATTCTCGGGCAGGCGCTCGCAGGAGTGGCCGATGCCGGCGATCTCGACGGCGCGGTGCTTGTTGGTGACGTTCGAGGTCTGGGTGATGACGACCGCGGCGGCGCCGTCCGTGACCAGGGAGCAGTCGTGCAGGCGTAGTGGGGCGGCGATCATCATGTTCTTGCACTTGCCCTTGGCGTCCACTTCATTGAGTTTCATGATGGCCTCGAGGGTGGTCGGGCCGTTCTTCACGTGGGCCAGGGGGTTCTCCGCGCCGTTCTTGTAGCAGAGGGCGCCGGCCGTCCAGAGCATCTTCTCGAGTTCCTCCGTGGGGATCTTGTAGTGGGCCTGGTAGCCCTTGGCATACTCCGCGAAGAGCATGGGGAAGGACATGCCCCGGGAACCCTCGGTGGGCCAGTGGGAGGAGCAGGCCAGGACGTGGGTCATCTGGGGGGTCGGCAGGAGGTTCATCTTCTCCACGCCGATGACCAGGACATGCTTGGCGCGGCCGGCCTCGATGGCGTAGACACCGTCGTACAGCGCCACCGAGCCCGAGGCGCAGGCGCACTCGCAGCGGGTCATGGGCTTGAAGCGCAGGGCGGGGTCGATTTCCGCGGCCAGGGGGGCGACGTGCTCCTGGTTGATGAACGAGCCGGGAGAGCAGGAGCCGACGTAGATGGCGTCGATGTCCTTGGCCTCCAGACCGGCGTCCTTGATGGCGCCGCGACCGGCCTCCACCAGCAGATCGTAGTAAGTCTTGGTGTCGGTGATCAACCCGGTCGCCTTGTCCTTCTTGATGAACGCGCCGAATTCCGTGTTGTACGCACCAATGATGCTTGCCTTGCTCATATCAGACCTCCTTTGTGCTGACAGACCTCCGGTCCGCCTATCGGTTTGATGAAATCAACTGACCGCCCGGTTCCCGGAGCAGGGGCTCCGGGAACCGGCGGCTGTCATTGTTCGTGGATGGTGTCCTTGTTCGTCTCCTTGGCGAAGTAGACGGCAACGACGGTGATCAGCACGAGGGCGATCATGTAGAAGGCGATGTAGCTCGCGCCCTTGCCGTGGGCGACGCCCACGCCCAGCAGCCAGGTGGCCACCAGCGGAGAGAGGCCGCCTGCGAAGATCGAGGCCAGCTGGTAGCCCAGGGAGGCCCCGCTGTAGCGCACGCGGGCCGAGAACATCTCGGACAGGAAGCTGGCCTGGGGACCATACATGGCCGCGTGGCCGAGGCAGACCGGAATGACGATGGCCAGGGCGATCATCGTGGGATCCTTGGTGCCCAGCATCCAGAAGAAGGGGAAGGCCAGGACGCCGCAGGCGATGGCGCCATACATGTAGACGGGACGGCGGCCCATCTTGTCGGACAGGGCGCCCCAGCCCGCGCAGGTGAAGATGCCGAAGAAGGCCGCCCACAGCAGGCCGTTGAGGCCGATGACGCGGGGGACCTTGAGGTAGGTGGAGATGTAGGTCAGGGAGAAGACGGTGAAGACGTAGAACAGGCCGTTCTCGGCGAACCGGGCGCCCATGGCGATGAAGATGTTTTTCGGATGCTTGGTGATGGCCTCGATGATGGGCATCTTGGCTTCCTTCTTCTGGTCCTTCAGCTTCTGGAAGACCGGCGATTCGGCGATGGTCATCCGGATCCAGATGCCGACGATCACCAGCAGGAAGCTGAGCAGGAAGGGCACGCGCCAGCCCCAGGCGAGGAAGGTGGCTTCGGGCATCTTGGAGACGGCCCGGAAGACGAGGGTGCTCAGCAGCAGGCCGATGAAGGCGCCCAATTGGGGCCAGGAACCGTAGAAGCCGCGCCGGTGGGGCGGAGCATGTTCCACGGCCATCAGCACGGCGCCGCCCCACTCACCGCCCAGGCCGAAGCCCTGCAGGAGGCGCATGCCGACGAGGAGGATGGGCGCCCAGATGCCGATGGTGCCATAGGTGGGCAGGAGGCCGATGCAGGCCGTGGCCAGACCCATGATCATCAGGGTCAGGTAGAGCATCTTCTTGCGGCCGATCTTGTCGCCGTAGTGGCCGAAGACGATGCCGCCCACGGGGCGGGCGATGAAGCCCAGCGAGAAGGTGGCGAAGGCCAGCAGGGTGCCCACCAGGGGGTCGTAGCTGGGGAAGAAGAGCTTGTTGAAGACCAGGGCGGCCGCGGTGCCGTAGAGGAAGTAGTCGTACCACTCGATCGACGTGCCGATGAGGCTGGCGAGGGCCACCTTGACGATCTGGCTGTACTCGGGGTCGGGAAGGGCCGCCTGGTTGGCGGTGTTTGAGGCGTGTGCCATGGAACCTCCTTGAGAAGATGAAAGTTAAAAAAGAGAACGTTGGGTCGGTTTGTACTGAAATATGGCCAGCGTGGTAGGGCGCTGTCAAGTAAACATGAGGAGATCTTCCTTCAGGCCTTGGGGAGCATGGCCAGGAGGCCCATGGGTTCGTCGCGGAAGATGGCCTCGTTCATGAGGCGCAGGTCCGGGGCGATGGCGGGGGTGAAGTCCATGAGGGCCAGGATGTCCCGGTCCAGGTCGACGCCCGGGGCGATCTCGATGAGCTCGAGGCCCTTTTCCATGAGACGGAAGACGCAGCGTTCGGTGATGTAGAGGACCTTCTGGCCGTTGCGGTGGGCCACCGGGCCGCTGAAGGTGCGGTGCTCCACGTCCTTGACGAACTTGCGGCTGGTGCCTTCCTTGAGGATCCGCAGGCGCCCGCCTTCCACGGCGATCTTCAGGCCCACGGCCGTGAAGGTGCCCACGAACACCACGGCCTTGGCGGACTGGGAGATGTTGATGAAGCCGCCGGCCCCGGCGATGCGGGTGCCGAACTTGCTGACGTTGAGGTTCCCGTGCCGGTCCGCCTGGGCCAGGCCCAGGAAGGTGAGGTCCAGGCCGCCGCCGTCATAGAAGTCGAACTGGGAGGGCTGGTCGAGCACCGCCGAGCTGTTCGAGCCGGCGCCGAAGCTCAGGCCCGAGGCGGGAATGCCGCCGATGACGCCGGGCTCGGTGGAGAGGGTCATGAGGTCCCCGGCCCCCTCCTCCACCGCCACGGAAGCGATGCCCTCGGGCATCCCGATACCGAGGTTGACCATGCAGTTGGGCTTGAGCTCCATGGCGGCGCGGCGGGCGATGATCTTGCGTTCGGTCAGGTCCAGGATCTCCAGGGAGGACATGGGCACCCGGATCTCGCCGCTGTAGGCCGCGTTGTACTGCTCGCCGAAGGTCTGCATGTGGTATTCGGGTTTCTCGGCCACGACCACGTAGTCCACCAGGACGCCGGGGACCTTGACGTGCCGCGGGTTGAGGGTGCCCCGGTCGGCGATGCGCTCCACCTGGACGATGACCTTGCCGCCACTGTTGTGCACGGCCATGGCGACGGCCTGGGCCTCAAGGGTCAGGGCCTCCCGCTCCATGGTCACGTTGCCGTCGGCGTCGGCCGTGGTGCCCCGGATGAGGCCGATGTTGATGGGCAGGGCCTTGTAGAAGAGGTAGTCCTCGCCGTGGATCGGCAGGTGCTCGACCAGGTCCTCGGTGGTCCTCGCGTTGAGCTTGCCGCCGCCGAACTCGGGGTCCACGAAGGTGCCCAGGCCGATGCGGGAGAGGGTCCCGGGCTTGCCGGCGGCGATGTCCCGGAAGAGGTGGGCGATGATGCCCTGGGGCAGGTTGTAGGCATCGATCTTGTCGGCCAGGGCCAGGGCCTGGAGCTCGGGGACCAGGCCCCAGTGCCCACCGATGACCCGCTTTACCAGGCCTTCATGACCGAAATGGTTCAGGCCCCGCTTGCCGCCGTCGCCCTGGCCCGCGGCGTAGATGAGGGTGAGGTCCCTCGGCTCCGCGGTGGCGAGGAAGCGTTGCTCGAGGGCGACGGCCAGGTTCTCGGCGAAGCCGATACCCACGAAGCCGCAGGTGGCGACGGTATCTCCATCGCGGACACAGGCCACGGCCTCGGCCGCGCTGTGGACCTTGCCGCGGCGGCTCTGGGGCGCAGGTTGGGAGGGTGACGACGGCGCAGCATTCGACATGGGCACTCCTGGGCAGATGGGTTTCTTATCCAGAGCAATGGTCATGCCAGACCGACATCTTAAGTTATTCTTATATATTCATAGCTTACCCGAATGGCCGCACGGAGGCTTGTCTCGCTTTGGAGACGCGGGTCGGGCGCCCCTGCAGCCCGATTTTTTCACCTGCACCGTAAGTCAAATCAAGTTATTATTTAGATACAAAGTCTCCAAATGGAGACTTATCTCCTTTTGGAGACACGCCCTTGAGGGCGGTCATCCGCTTGTAGAAGGTGGCCCGGCCAATGCCCAGCCGCCGGGCGGCCTCGGTGACCTTGCCGCCGCAGGCTTCCAGGGCCGAGGCCAGCACCCGCCGCTCCGTTTCGGCCATGATTTCGGCATAGGTGGTGCCCGGGGGAAGGGGGGGGATGGGTACGGGCGAGGGGCCCAGCTTGACCAGGCCCGGGAAGTCCGCCACCTCCAGCCTCGCCTCGTCGGTATTCATCATGCCCCGCTCCAGGACGTTGCGCAGCTCCCGCACATTTCCGGGCCAGCTGTGCCGCCGCAGGAGGGCGATGGTCTCGGGGCTCAGCTCCCGCCCGCGGGTGCCGTTGCGGAAAGCCGATTTCTCCAGGAGGTGCTCGCACAGGAGTTCCAGGTCCTCCAGCCGCTCGCGCAGGGCCGGCAGGCGGATGTTCAGTACGTTCAGCCGGTAGAACAGATCCCGGCGGAAGCGGCCGTCCTCGGCCATGGCTTCCAGGTCCAGGCTGGTGGCCGCCAGGATGCGCACATCCACCTTCATCACCTTGTTGGAGCCCAGGGGCTCGAATTCCTGCTCCTGCAGGACCCGGAGCAGCTTGGATTGCAGGGACAGGGGCATGTCGCCGATCTCGTCCAGGAACAGGGTCCCGCCGTTGGCCAGTTCGAACTTGCCGGGGCGGTGCTTGCGGTCAGCCCCCGTGTAGGCCCCCGGCGCCACCCCGAAGAACTCCGCCTCCAGCAGGTTCTCGGGAATGGCCGCAACATTCACCGTGACGAAGGGGTGGCCGGCCCGGGGCCCGCCGGCGTGGATGGCCTGGGCCACCAGTTCCTTGCCGGTGCCGGTCTCCCCGTGCAGCAGCACGGGCGCCTCCAGCAGCGCAGCCCGCCGTGCCAGGCGCTTGACCTCCATGGTGGAGGGACTGGTGCCGATGAAGGAAGAGAAGGTGTACTTGGTCTTCCGGGCCTCGGCGAGCTTCTTCTGCACCTGGGCCAGTTCCGATTGGAGGGCGGAGAAGCGCCCGAACAGGGGCTTCAGGGCCTCGTAGTGGCTGAAGAGGGCGAAGCCCATGGCGCCCACCACCTCCCCGTCCTCGTCCCGGATGGGCATGCGCATGACGACGAAGGTCTGGCCGGCGGTTTCCAGGATGTCCAGGAGGATGGGCTTGCCCGTCTGCACCACCTCGCGCATGAGGCTCTCGGGGATGATGCTCTCCACGTCCTGGCCGATGGCCTTGACGGGGTCGATGTGGAGCCGGGCCGCGTAGCGGTCGTTGATCCACACCACCCGGGCCGCCTTGTCCACCACCATGGTGCCTTCGCAGAGGTCCTCGAAGCAGTCGAACACCGACTGCAGGGCCTTTTGCTGGAGGAGATTGGTGTCCTGCAGGGCGGGCAGGTGGCGTGTCACGGGTGGGTCCCCATTGTGGGTTCGACCCAGTGTAACGCCTTTGGACAGATCAGAATTGGGACCAGAGGAGCTGGTTGGTCACCTCGTGGTGGAACTGGATCTCGTAGGGCTTGACGATGGTGCCCAGGGCCTTGGGGCAGCGCTCGGCCTGGGTCACCTTCAGCTCGGCGAACTTGGAGTGGATGTCCTCCCCCAGCTGCTCGGACAGGAACCGGGAGCTCTTGAAGAGCCGGATGGCATCGTAGATGTTGTCCGGCAGGAACCGGGTGCGGGGGCGCTTGGAGGTGTCCTCGGTGTCGACCGAAGGGCCGTCCAGCCCGGTGCGCAGCAGGGTGTAGAAGAGCAGGTAGGGGTTGGCGTCCGGTCCCACCGAGCGCACTTCGATCCGCGCGGACTGCTCGTTGCCCAGGGGGATGCGGATCATGGAGCCGCGGTCCGTGGGGGAGACCTTGATCTGGTTGGGGGCCTCGAAGTGGGGATCCAGACGGCGGTAGGCGTTCACGCTGGGATTGAGGACCAGGCACATCTCGGCCGCGTTGGAGAGCAGGCGCTGCAGGAAGTCCCAGGCCCGGGCCGACAGGCCGTCCCGGCCCGCGGCGTCGTAGAAGAGGTTCCGGCCGTCCTTGTTGAAGGAGAGGTTGGTGTGCATGCCGTTGCCGTTGACCCCGGCCACGGGCTTGGGCAGGAAGGAGGCGGTGAGGCCCATCTGGGCCGCGATCTGCCGGGCCAGGAGCTTGTAGAGCTGCACCTGGTCCGCGGCGATGTTCACTTCGGCATATTTGTAATTCATTTCAAACTGGGAGGGCGCCACCTCCGGGTGGTCCTTCTCGTTGCAGAACCCCATGGCCCGCTGGGCCTCGGCGGCCGTGTCGATGAAGCGCCGCAGGCTGTCGCCGGGCAGGGAGTGGTAGTAGCCCCCGGTGGAGATGAATTCGAAGACGCCCGTCTCGTGGTAGTGCTTTTCCGCGTCCCGGCCCTTGAACAGGAAGCCCTCGATCTCGTTGGCCGCGTTCATGACCACGCCGTCCTTGGCGTAGAGCGCCTCGGTGCTGGCCTTGAGCCGGGCCCGGAAATCGGAGGCGTAGGGGGTGCCGTCCTTCTCCATCACGAAGCCGAAGACCAGGACCTTGCCCGCCCCGAAGATGTCCGAAGGCAGCCAGTAGAAGGCGGGCCAGTCGATGGCGAGCCTCAGGTCGCTTTCCGCCTGCTGGGAGAAGCCGCGGATGGAAGAACCGTCGAAGGTGAGGTTGTCGGAGGACTTCAGCAGGAATTTCTTGTCGTAGTCCAGCATGTGCATGCGGCCTTCGATGTCGGTGAAGCACACCGTCACGGCCTTGATCCGCTTCTCGCCGCCCAGGTAGGCCATGCGCTCCTGCTTGATCTGCTCCACGGGCACCCGGTCCAGGCGCTGCTGCTTGGCGTGGAGGTTCATCTCCTCCAGGGTGTCGTAGGGAATTTCGAGAAAGTCCCTGAGTCCATCGCTTGCCATGAAGTCTCCCCAGCGCTTAGCCTTAAAACCGGCCACACAAGATTAAATTTATACATTTTTAGGCTTGTATTCAATGGGAATATTTTTGGTGAAAGCAGGGAGGGAAAAGGCGAGGTTCCTTTGCGGGGCAGCTGGTTCTTTCGCCCAATTTCCGCCATTCTGGTGTCATGCAGCATCCCATGGATTCCTATTTTGCCCCCCCCGAAGGACGCATCTTCAGCTGCTTCCCGGGGGCCGAGGCCCGGGGGGGGCAGCAGGCCATGGCCGAGCACGTGGCGGACGCCATCCGCGACGGGGCCGCGGCCTTCGAGGCCTGGCGCGCCGCGGGGTCGGACAAGGACACCCGGCCCGATGCCCTGGTGGTGGCCATCGAGGCCGGCACGGGCACGGGCAAGTCCCTGGGCTACCTGGTGCCGGCCCTGGCCTCGGGGCGGCGCCCCGTGGTGGTGGCCACCCGCACCAAGCAGCTCCAGCGCCAGCTGCTGGAGGAGGACCTGCCCCGCGCCCGGGGCATCCTGGGCCGCGAGGTGAAGGCCGTGCTGGCCAAGGGGCGCAGCAACTACCTGTGCCGGGAGGCCTGGGAGGCCCTGGAGGCCCATCCCCCCGCGGAGCTGAGCGTGGCCGATCACGGCCTCTGGCTGGCGCTGGGACGCTGGGCCAAGGAGACCCTGGCCGGGGACCGGGAGGAGCTGGGGCGGTACGGGGAGGGGGAATCCGAGCTGTGGGACAAGGTCAATGCCCGGGCCGAGCGGTGCACCGGCAAGCAGTGTCCCCACTTCGAGGACTGCCACCTCACGAAGCTGCGCCAGGAGATCCTGGAGGCCGACCTGGTGGTGGCCAACCACGCCCTGCTCCTGGCGGACCGGGTCCTTCGTGAGAGCGCCTTCGGGCAGGTCCTGCCCGACGCGCCGGTGCTCATCCTGGACGAGGCCCACGAGATCGAGGAGCAGCTCACGGACAGCTGCTCGGAGCAGTGGTCCAACCGGGCGATGACCTTGCTTTTCAAGGACATCGGCGAGGCTTCCGGCCAGGAGCCCGAGGGCGCCATCCTGGACGCGCTCCGGGGCCCCTGGGAGGATTCCTGGTCCGCCCTGCTGGAGGCGGTTCCCCTGGACAGCGGCACCTACGGGTTCGAGGACGACCGCTTCAGCCTCGGGCCCCTGGCGGACGCCGTGGGCGCCTGGGTGGAGGTGGGGCAGGCGGTGTGGAAGGAAGCCAAGCGCCTGGCCGCGCGGCGCGTGGACGGCAAGGCCGAGGACCTGGGCTGGCGCAAGCTGGCCGAGCGGGTCGGGGTGGCCTTCGACCGCATGGAGCAGATCTTCGCCCAGCCCCAGGGCTGGGTCTCCACCATCACCCGGGAGGGCCCCCGCATGGTGCTCTTCAAGGCCAATCCGGTGGACGTGCGCCCGTTCTTCCACCAGCATCTGCGCCGGGGCTTCGAGACGGTCATCCTCACCTCCGCCACCCTGCGGGACGGCCGTGGTTTCAATGGCCTCAAGCTGCGCCTGGGCTTCACGGAGACCGAGGCCGACCAGAGCCGGCTCGTGGAGAGCCCCTTCGATTTCGCCAACCAGGGTATGCTCTTCATCCCGCCGGGACTGCCGGCCCGCCGTCCCGGGCGGGACGCCGTGGGGGACCCCGCCTGGGTGGAGGCGAGCCTGGACGCCATGGGGCGCCTCATGACCGCCAGCCGGGGCCGGGCCCTGGTGCTCTTCACGAGCCGCAAGATGCTCGCGGCCTTCCGCCCCCGCCTGGAGGCCGCGCTGCCGGGCCTCACCTTCTTCGTGCAGGGCGAGGGCATGACCCGCACGGCCATGATGGAGCGCTTCAAGAAGACGCCCCACGCCGCCCTGCTGGGCCTGGCCAGCTTCTGGCAGGGCGTGGACCTGCCCGGGGAGGCCCTCAGCCTCGTGATCGTCACGGCGCTGCCCTTCGCCCCACCCGACGACCCGGTCCTCCAGGCCCGGGTCCGCGAGGCCGACCTGGTCAAGCAGGGCCTGGGCTTCATCGGTATCCAGGTCCCCCAGATGACCCTGAAGCTCAAGCAGGGCATCGGCCGCCTCATCCGCACCCGCACCGATCGCGGCGCCGTGTGCATCCTGGACCCCCGCCTGATGCTCCCCCACGAGGACCCCAACGGCAAGCGCTACGCCGCCCAGGTGCGGGCCTCCCTGCCGCCGTTCCCGCTGAGCCGCGACTGGGCGGAGATCGAGACGTTCCTGCGGTCGCTCTGACCGAAATCCGCCAGGTGCCGGATGAGGGCTTCCTCCAGTTCGGACTCGGAGTAGTCATCCTTGAGATCCAGGAACTCCAGGACGAAGGGATCCCGAAGAGCCTCCACGGGAGTGATTGTGTCACCCGGCCTCGCAAGCGAGCCTTCTTCAAGCATGCCGGCCTTGTTCCGGGACAGGGCGGTGCGCTCGTAGAAAAGGCTGTCTACCTGCCGTTTCAGCTGGCGCACGGACCAACCGCACCGGAGCGTTTCCGCCTCGTAGAAGCTGCTTGCGGCTGGGTCTCGAAGAGAAAGCAGACAGACGATTTCCCAATAACTGGCCGTCATCAGAGCATTGACACTTCGGGCAGCCGAAGTTCGGGCGGCTTCAAGAAGGGTGACGATGCCCTCCTGGATGTCCTGGTAGGCGGCCGGGGAGGATTCCAGGGGCACACCTGGATTGGGCTGGATGGGGTTGGTGGGTTGAGAGGGCATGGTTGTAGTCCTTAAAAGGAATACAGTTGAGAGCTACAGCCACAACCGGCGACGCGGTGTCACCGGTTGGCTGTCTCCCATGCCCGAAGGCTCCCTGAGTTGGTCGTTGCTAATTTGGGGGGACCGGGCGCCGAGGCGAGGACCTGGGCGGTGGTCTGCTGCCCTCTTAATTGGTTGCCGCAGTCCTGGACGCCGTTCCCGAAGCGGGTTTGAGGGTGGCCTCGAAGGCCTTGATGGCTTCCTGCAGGCCGGTGAGCTTCCCCGTGGGGTCGGGCAGGACGGGCAGGCTGAGGCCCGGCAGGAACCGGGGTTCGCCCACGGTGCCTTCGAAGAGGTCCAGGGGGAGGGCGGTGAGGCCGGGTTCGTGGTGCCCCATGACCACCCAGGCCTCGGAAGTGTCCTTGGGCAGCACCTGCCAGCAGAGGTCGTCCAGGGGGCCGGGGGCGGCCAGGTCCTGGAAGGTGCGCAGGGGCAGGCCCAGCTTCACTTCCTTGAGGCGGTCCTCCAGGGGCCGGAAGATGAACAGGCGCCGGGCCAGGGGGTTGAAGAGGACGGTGAACTCCAGGACCTGCACGGCCTCGTAGCCGACCTGCAGGGAGGCCGCCGCCACGGGGGAGACCTTCTTGCCCCACGCCAGGCACCCGGGGTCGGGGTAGGGGGCGAGGATGGTGGTGGCGCTGCCGCCGTCCTCCACGGCCTCCAGCAGGGCGCGGTAGAGGTGGGTCCGGGGGTCGGCGGTGCAGACCAGGAGGATCCGCCCGGTCATGTCCACCTCGAAGTCCATGAACTCCAGGGCGGGCTCGGCCTTCAGGACCCAGCGGCCCTCCCGGGGCTCGCGCCGGTAGAGCTTGCGCCCCGAGCGCACCCACAGGGCCCCGTCGCGCCATTTCTTGCGCAGGCGGAAGGGTCCGGAGGAGGCGCCGGTGGTGGCGGCGGGCAGCGTGTCCACCGTCCTGGCCCCCAGGCGCCAGGGCGTGACAGGGTTCTGCCAGGCCGGCTCGAACAGGTAGGTCCGGTCGGCCAGCACCAGGAAGCGCTGATGGTCGAAGCCCTGGCCCGCGTCCAGGGGCAGATCCAGGTTGCACCGGCCGGTGAGCAGGTTGACGGGGGCCTCCTGGGCGGGCAGGTGCGCCTGGAGACAGAGCGTGGCCAGCAAGCTGGCCAGCGCCCGGATGGGGCGAGGGGAGACCATGGCGGACCGCCCTAGTCGCAGTTGGAGGTGGCGACGATGGTCCCCCAGGTGGAGTTCTTGTAGGTGCACATGAGGATGCACTTGAACCCGGTAGCCATGCCGTACTGGTAGCCGCAGCTCACCGGCGGGTTGCCATGCTGGTCCCGCTCAGGGCAGCCCTTCGTGGTGCATTTGGAGGTGTCCGCCTGGGCCGCCACGGGCATCGCAGTTGCTCCGGTGGCCTGGGGTGGCTGGGCGGGCAGTTCCTGGGCTGCTGCCAAGGGAAGACAGGCAAGGCCGGCAAGGAGGGTAAGGGGCTGAATAAGTTTCATAATAAACTCCAGTTGGTATAGAAAAAACAAGTATAACCCGCAATTTTGCTCAATCCGGCAAAAGAAAATTGAATAAAATAAGTATATATAATATTAAATTCCGAATGGTGACGCTACTTTAACAACTCAAGCAGTCCTGCCACTTCCATACGCAGCTCCGGAATGCCGGTGCCCTTCTCGGCGCTCGCCCAGGCGATGTCCCCGGGGAGGAGATCCAGGATCTGGGCCACGTCCCGGCGCTGGGCCAGCTGGCGGGACTTCTTCACCTGGTCGCACTTGGTGGCCACGATGCGGTAGGGCAGGTCGACGGAGCGCAGCCAGTCCACCATCTGGGTGTCCAGGGGCGTGGGGCCCACCTCGGCGTCCACGAGCACGAAGACCATGCGCAGGCTCTTGCGGCCCGTGAGGTAGGACTCCACCATGCCCTGCCAGGTCTCGCGCTCCTTGGCGGGGCCCGTGGCGAAGCCGTAGCCGGGGAGATCCACGATCCACCGGTCGGGGCCCGTGAGGAAGACGTTGATGAGCCGCGTGCGGCCGGGGGTCTTGGAGGTCTTGGCCAGGCCCTTCTGGAAGCACAGGGCGTTGAGCAGGGAGCTCTTGCCCACGTTGGAGCGGCCCACGAAGGCCACCTCGGCGTGGCAGACCCCCAGGGTCCTCACGGTGGAGGCCGAGGTGAGGAAGCGGGCATCTCTAAGGGGCTGGGCCATGGTTCCTCGCAGGTGGGTGTACAGAGTGCCAGAAGCGGCGCCGGCGCGTACCGGCTTCAAGGACAGGTCAGAGCTGGTCGGGGATCCGGGGGACCCGGGCGGCGATCTGGCACGTGACTTCGTACGGAATGGTCCCCAGTGCCTTGGCCCAGTCGTCGGCGGTGATCTCCAGGCTGCCGCTGCGGCCGATGAGGACCGCCTCGTCCCCCACCTTGACGTCCGTGTCGGGGCCGAGGTCCACCATCGTCTGGTCCATGCAGACCCGGCCCACCACGGGGCAGGCGCGGCCCCCGATGAGGACCCGGCCCTGGTTGGAGAAGCGCCGGTTGAAGCCGTCGGCGTAGCCGCAGCAGAGGGTGGCGATGCAGGTGGTGCGGCTGGCCTGCCAGGAACGGCCGTAGCCGATCGTGGTTCCGGCCGGCACCTGCTTCATGAACGTGACCCGGGTGACGAAGGACAGCCCCGGTCTCAGGGCCACGGTGCGGGGGCTGGCCGCGTCGGGATACTGGCCGTAGGCCATGATCCCCACCCGCACCAGGTCCAGCCAGCTGCCGGGGTGCCCCAGGACGCCGCCGGAGTTGGCGGCGTGCACCAGCTCGGGCCTGCGGCCCATGGCGGCCTCCACCTGGGCGAGGACCGCCTGGTAGCGCTGGAGCTGGGCCCGGGTGTAGGTCACATCCGCCTGGTCGCTCGTAGGGAGGTGGGTGAAGACCCCTTCCAGGTGCAGGTGCGTGCAGTCGTGCTCGATGAGGCGGGCCAGCCCGGGGGCCTCCGCCTCGGCGACGCCGGAGCGGCCCATGCCGGTGTCGATCTCCAGGTGCACGCGCCCCTGGAGGCCCTTGGCGGCGCAGGCGGCGTCCAGGGCCCGGGCCGAGGCCTCGTCGCCGAGGGTGAGGGTGAGGGCGGCCTCCACGGCGGCCTCCATCTCCTCGGGGAACGTGCCCGACAGCTTGAGGATGGGCAGCTGGATCCCCGCCTCGCGCAGGGCGAGCCCCTCGGGGACGGTGGCCACGCCCAGCCAGTCCACGCCGCAGGCCTCCCCCAGGCGGCCCACGTCCACGGCGCCGTGGCCGTACGCGTTGGCCTTGACCGACACCAGGAGCAGGCGGTTGCCGATGGCGGCGCGGATGGCCGCGATATTCGCCCGGATGCTGCCGAGGTGGATGCGGGCCTGGGTCTGGTAGAGCATTGCTGGCAGGTTCCTATGGCGTCGGGGCTGCATGCCCTCCCTAGGATCATGCCAGGGCCCGGGGCGGGAAGCGTCACAGGTCTTTGAAGCCAACTTCCCGGTTTGCCTTCCTTAGCAGGATCTCTCGGCAGGGACGGCCCGGCCGTGGTCGGTGAAGGTGTTGCCGAAACTGTGGCCGTATCCGGGATTCTCGATCCTCAGCTTGCCGGCGTGCTCGTTACCGGTGATGGTGCGGATGCGCACCTGCTGGCCCAGTTCCGCGTCCTCCAGGAGGAAGCCGGAGACCCGCATCACCTGGGGTGGGCGCAGCAGGTCCCTGGCGGGCACGGGACCCCGTTCCACCGCCCGGGTCGCGACCCGTTCCACTTCAACCCAGGTTCCTTTGGCCACGATGCACATGGGCTCACCTCAAGCAGGGCTTGCACGACTTTCGATGCATTCAACCGTTCAGACCGCCCGGCGCACGCCGTTTGCGGGAAAGCTGGTTTCAGGTAAAAGGATGGCACAAATTGCTAACTAAAGTTGAAAAAAACCAACCATGCGAAAGGGGTCGGCTCGGTTTCGCGAACAGGTGTTGAAACACGATTTTACCAAGTGTTCAAAGGGCTTTCCATGGCTCCTTCGATAATACCGGATGAAAGCCTCCGCTATTGATATTCCTTGCCATTGTGTCAAGACGTGACCCGCGTTGGAACCGGGGTCGTCGGTCGCGGGAGACCACGGCCGGATCCCGGGCGGCTAGGCCAGCAGGGGCGGTTCCTCACGCGGCCGGTAGCCTTCCGGCAGGGGGGGCAGCACCACGGTGCTTGCGGGGGCCGGGTTGTCGTACGCGAGCCGGCCATGCTCCAGGCCGATGAGGCGCTTGCGCATGCGCTGGATGAGATTCCGGTCGTGGGTGGCCACCAGGACGGTGGTGCCCTGGCCGTTGATCCGCTCGAACAGGGACATGATCTCCTGGGCCAGGTCGGGATCCAGGTTCCCGGTGGGCTCGTCGGCCACCAGGACGAGGGGGTCGTTCACCAGGGCCCGGGCGATGGCGACCCGCTGCTGCTCGCCGCCCGACAGCTGGAGGGGATAGCTGGCCAGCTTGTGCTGAAGCCCGACCATCTTCAGGGCCCGGAAGGTGCGCTGCTTCTGCTCGGCGTGGCTGACGCCCAGGATCTTCAGGACGAAGGCCACGTTCTCGAAGACGGTCATGGTCCGGATGAGCTTGAAGTCCTGGAAGACCACGCCCATCTTGCGCCTGAGCAGGGGGATCTCCTTGGGGGGCATGGAGGCCAGGCGGTGGCCGGCCACGCGGATCTCCCCGGTGGTGGGCACCTGCTCCCGGAAGAGCAGCTTGAGCAGGGTGGACTTCCCCGCTCCGCTGGGGCCGGTGAGGAAGATGAACTCCCCCGCCTCGATGTGGAAGCTCACATCGGCCAGGGCGGTGTGGATGCGCCCGTACTGCTTGCCGACGTGGGTGAGGGTGATCATGCCCCTAGCATCCCACAACCTCGGTGTACCAGCCACGGGCGCGCTCGGGGCTGATGTCCCCGTGCAGCAGGGCGCGGCCGTCCCGGAAGATCATGATGGTCAGCTCCCCCTCCTTGCCGGCGATGGACAGCGCGTTCTGTTTCCATGGGCCGCCGGTGCGCAGCTCGAGGCGGGTCCGCAGGGCCGTCAGGTCCAGCGCCCCGGGGGGGTTGACCCGGATCTGCACGCCCTCCAGGCCGCACAGGCGCGAGGCCTTCACGGTCCACCGCGCGTTGAGGAACTCGGTGATCCTCCCGGTGCAGTACGGGCAGCGGGTGGCGGGGGGCTTGAGGAACTGCCGCTCGTTCCGCCAGAAGTCGAAGCGGGCCAGCTCCGGGTGGGGCTCCTCCCCGGTGAGGACCTTGATCGCCTCCAGGGCGGCCCAGCTGCCCACGATGCCCACGGTGGGTCCCAGGACCCCCGCGCTGTCGCAGGTGTCCACGTCCCCGCTGGCGGGGGGCTCCTCCATGAGGCAGCGAAGGCAGGGCGTGCGGGGGGGATTGAGGGGCCAGACGAGGCCTTCGCCCCCGATGGCCCCGGCGTAGATCCAGGGCGTGCCCGTGAGGATGGCGTAGTCGTTGATCAGGAAGCGGGCCTCGAAATTGTCGGTGCCGTCCATGATGAGGTCGTAGCCGGCCAGCAGCTCCCGGGCGTTGCCGCTGGTGAGGTCGGTCACCGCCGCGGCCACCTCGATGCTGCTGTTGGCTTCGCGCAGGTGCTGGGCGGCCACCTCGGCCTTGGGCTTGAACAGGTCGCTCTCCCCGAACAGGATCTGCCGCTGGAGGTTGGAGGTCTCCACCAGATCCCGGTCGATGAGGGTGAGCAGGCCCACGCCGGCCCGGGCCAGCCAGCTGGCGATCACCGAACCCGTGGCGCCCACTCCCACCACGGCCACACGGCGGGTCCGGAGGCGGCCATCGGCCGCCCCGCCCAGGAAGATGCGCTGCTTCGCGTAACGTAGGGACATGATTTCACTATAAACAACAAGGGACGGATGCGTATCCGTCCCTTGGGTTCCCGGAGGCTTCCAGGCCTAGTTGTCCTTCTGGGTGGTCATGGCCTTCTCGTAGTCGCTCTGGAGGCGCTGGCCGTCCGAGATGGCGAACTTGTAGACGTATTCGAAGCGGTCGGCGCCCTTGGTGAGGCCGATGATCACTTCGTAGATGCCCTCGCCACCCACTTCGAAGGGGGACGCGATGACGTTGAAGGTGCCTTCCTTGGCGCCGTCGGGAATCTGCACGTCGCTGTCGCGGATGATGTCCTTGCGCTCGCCGCCGGGGGCCACGATGGAGAAGCTGAACTTGAAGATGCCGTCCATGCGGGAGAAGCGGGTGTAGAAGCAAACCTTGGGAAGCACGAAGGGCACCTGGGGCACCACGATGTGATGGTCATAGAGACCCATGAGGGAGGTCTTGCCGCCCATTTCCTGCCGGATGTCGTCGCAAAGGAGCGTGAACTCGTGCTTGGGCGCCTTGATCTGAACTTCTTGCATGTGATCTCCTGGTTGAACAGACAGTCTACCTTCAGAGTGCCGACACTCCAAGCAAAGTGCGTCACGGACCCTGCTCCGGTTATCTTAAGGAGTCCAGAGGTCCTTGGGGGGGAAATGGTGCTTCGTGCCGTCGGAATCCTACTTTGCGCCGCATTCCTGCAGGCCCAGGACGTGCGTCTGCAGATCCTGGAGACCACGGATGTCCATGGTCACGTCCTGCCCCAGGACACGTTCACCCTCCAGCCCGCCCCCGGCGGCTGGGCCCGGCTGGGCACCCTCATCCGGAACCTGAGGGCCGCCAACCCCAACACCCTGGTCGTGGACGGCGGGGACGGCACCCAGGGCGAGCCCATGGACTACGTGTGGAGCCACCTCAAGCCGGGGGCCCCCGAACCCACCATGGCCCTGCTGAATGCCCTGGGCTACAACGCCATGGTGGTGGGGCATGCGGAATTCGACAACGGCCTGAAGCTCCTGCGGACCATGGAGGAGCAGGCCCGGTTCCCGTGGCTGGCGGCCAACGTCTGCTTCGCCTCCACAGGCAAGCATGCCTTCACCCCCTACGTGAAAGTGGAGGTGGCGGGGGTCCAGGTGGCCATCCTCGGGCTGGTCACCCAGGCACTGCCCCGGCTGGTGGGCCCCGAGGCCACCGAGGGCCTCGCCTTCCAGGATCCCGTGGCCTGCGCCCGGGAGTTCCTCCCCATCCTGCGCGAGCACGAGAAGGTCGATCTCGTCGTGGTGGCCCTCCATGGCGGCATGGGGAGCGCCCCCTGCGGGACCGACGAGGAGAACCCGGCCCTGTGTCTGGCCCGGAACGTGAAGGGCATCGACCTGATCCTGGCCGGGCATACCCGCCAGCAGGTCTCCACCCGGGAGAACGGCGTGCCCATCCTCCAGGCGGGGACCGGCGGCCAGGTGCTGGGCGTGGCCGACCTGACGCTCCGCCGCGGGAAGGCGCGCTGGGAGGTGGCGGCCTGCGAGACCCGGCTCGTCCAGCCGGGGGCCGAGCTGGAACCGGATCCGGCCGTCCTCCTGGCCACTTCGGACATGCGGGCCCTGACGGAAACCTACCTGAACACCCTGGCCACCACCCTGGGGACGGATCTCGACGGCCGCTGGTGCCGCATGGAGGACACGCCCCTGGCCCACCTCCTCCACACCGTGGTGCGCTCGGCGACCGACGCCCAGATCACCGCGGTGCCCGCCCCCGGCTCCCGGCTCTTCATCCCCAAGGGACCCACCTCGGTGCGCCAGTTCTACGCCCTGGCTCCGGATGAGGAGACCCTGGCCCGCATCCGGGTCACCGGGGGCCAACTGAGGGCCTACCTCGAACAGGCCGCCCGGTACTTCGCCTTCAGCCACCTGCCGGACCTCTTCAACCGGGCCGCGGCCCCGGACGCCTTCGACACCCTGGATGGCTGCACCTATGCCCTGGACATCTCCCGCCCGGCGGGTTCCCGGGTGGTCGAACTGAATGTCCAGGGCAAGCCCGTGAAGGACGACCAGACCTTCTCCCTGGGCCTGACCTCCCGCCGCCTCCGGGGGGAGGGGGGCTACCTGGAGGCCATGGGCTGGCGGGGCACCCCCGAAACCGTCACCGGCACCTCCCTGCGCAACCTCCTGCTTGCCTATGTCATGGCCCGGCCCAACCTGACCGTGGGGGAAGCCGGCAACTGGCGCATCATCCCGGCCCTGGACCGGGAGCGGGTGCTGGCGCAGCAACCGTAGCCCTTGACAGGGCCTTATTACGTATTACGTTTGTTGCCATGGGAAAGCACCTGCCGCTTGGTAAAACGATGACTCTGGACAAACTGCTCGCGATCGACCCCAGCGACGCCGCGTCCGCCGAGGCCATTCAGGCGCGATACCTCGATGACGTCAAGGATGTTGAGGCTGAACTGGGCCCCCATGTGCCACCCCTGCTCACGCCGCAGGGACGTCCCAAAAAAGGTCAGGTGGTGGAGGCAGCGGAGATTCATGCGCTCAGAGTGAAGCCATCCGTTTGGCTTGCCCTGGTCTCCAAGGCCAAGGCGGCCGGATTGACGCCGAATGCCGCGGCCCAACTGGCACTGATGGAATGGTCCAGGCGATGAGACTTTTTTTTGGCACAGCAAACACAACCTCTGATGGGGGGACGCAATGGAACTGAGCAGGATCGGCCTCGGCACCTACCTGGGAGCGCCCGACGCGGCCACGGACGACGGCTACGCGGCCTCCGCCCTGGCCTTCGCCGCCGCCGGGGGCAACGTGTTCGACACCGCGGCCAACTACCGCGGGGGGCGCTCGGAGCGCGCCCTTGGGCGATTCCTGGAACGGTTCCTGGCGAAGGCGCCAAGGGAGGAGGTCTTCGTCAGCACCAAGGCGGGCTACCTGCCCATGGGCGACGGCGTCCGGCAGGAGGGGCCCCGGGCGTGGTTCCAGCGGGTCCTGGAGGGGCCGGGGGTCCTGGGCCCCGGGGACGTGGTGGACGGCTGCCATGCGATGACACCCCGGTACCTGGCCCACCAGCTGGGCGTGTCCCTGGAGGCCATGGGGCTGGCCCGGGTGGACCTGTTCCACCTGCACAACCCCGAGCAGCAGCTGCCCTCCCTGGGGCGGCCCGCCTTCCTCGCGGCCATGCGCCGGGCCTTCGAGGCCTGCGAGGGCCTGGCCGCCCGGGGGCTCATCGGCGCCTACGGCTGCGCCACCTGGAACGGCTTCCGGGTGCCGCCCGAGGCTCCGGACCACCTGAACCTGGAGGAACTCGTGGAGGAGGCCGAGCGGGTGGGGGGCTCCGGCCATCACTTCCGCTGGCTCCAGCTGCCCTTGAACCTGGCGATGCCCCAGGCCTTCAACCTGGCCACCCAGACCCTGGAGGGACGGAAGGTGACCCCCCTGGAGGCCGCCGCGGCCCTGGGCTTCCGGGTCCAGGTCTCGGGGAGCCTCATGCAGGCCCGGATGCTGCCGAGCCTGCCCAGCGGGCGGGACGCCATCCTGCCCGGCTGCGCGACGCCCGCCCAGGGAGCCCTGCACTTCGCCGCCTCCTGTCCGGGCGTGACCACGGCCCTGTGCGGCATGGCCGATCCGGCCCACGTGGCCGAGAACGTGGCCGTGCTGGCCCTGCCCAGGGCGCTGCCCGCGGAGCTGCATGCCCTCGTGGGATGATGGGGGCATGTTCATTCTCGCCATCTCCCCCGGCTCGGGCCTGCAACCTTCCCTCTGGGAACGGGTGCTGGCCTCCGGGGCCGATGCCCTCATGCTCCGCGAGCCGGCCATGACGGCGGACGAACTCCTCCGCACGGCACGGTGGGTGCAGGAACGGGCCCCCGGCCTGGAGCTGTGGGTGAACGGAAGCCTGGACGCGGCCCTGGCCGCGGGCTGCGGCTTCCATGCCCCCGAGTCCTGCCGGGAGGTCTCCACGGGCCTCCTGCCCGTGTCCCGGCCCATCCACGAGGCGGGGCAGATCCCGCCGCGGGCCTGGGCGCGCCAGCTCATCCTGTCGCCGATCTTCGCGGTTCCGGGCAAGGGCCCGGCCTGGGGGGTGGACAAGCTGCACCAGGTGCTGGAGGCCATGCCGGCGGGGAACTTCCGGGCCCTGGCCCTGGGGGGCATCACCCCGGCCAACGCGGCGGCACTGCGCCACCCCAGGCTGGCCGGGGTCGCGCTGATCCGTGGCCTGTGGGAAGCTGCGGACCCGCAGGAGGCCGTCGGCCGCCTGCGGGCTGCCTGGACCTGAGGCCTCTCAGAGTCCCGCGAACTTGTCCGTGGCGGCCACGAGGGCCCGGCAGTTGGGCGCGTCGAAGGCGCTGTGGCCGCAGTCGGGGGTGATGACCAGGTCGGCCTCGGGCCAGGCCCGGTGGAGCGCCCAGGCGCTCTCCATGGGGCAGACCACGTCGTAGCGGCCCTGGACGATGACGCCGGGGATGTGGCGGATCTTGTGGGCATCGCGCAGCAGCTGGTCCTCGGGCTCGAACCAGCCCTTGTTCATGAAGTAGTGGGCCTCGATGCGGGCGAAGGCCAGGGCGAACTCGTCCTCCTCGTAGTGGCCCGTGAAGTCCGCGTCGGGGATGAGCTTGCTGGTGCCGCCCTCCCAGCCGCTCCAGGTCTTGGCGGCGGCGAGGCGCACCGCGGGGTCGGGGTCGGTGAGGCGCTTGTGGTAGGCGGTGAGGAGGTCGCCGCGCTCGGCTTCGGGGATCAGGGCCAGATAGGGCTCCCAGGCGTCGGGGTAGAGGATCGAGGCCCCGCGCTGGTAGAACCAGTCGATCTCCTGCTTGCGCAGGAGGAAGATGCCCCGGAGCACCAGCTCCGTGCAGGCTTCGGGATGGGCCTCGGCGTAGGCCAGGGCCAGGGTCGAGCCCCAGGAGCCGCCAAATACCTGCCACCTGGCGATCCCGAGGTGCGCGCGGAGCTTCTCGGTGTCGGCCACCAGGTCCCAGGTGGTGTTGTCCTCGAGGCTGGCATAGGGCGTGCTCTTGCCGCAGCCGCGCTGGTCGAACAGGATGATGCGGTACTTCTCCGGGTGGAAGAACCGCCGCTGCTTGGGATCGCTCCCGCCGCCGGGCCCGCCGTGGAGGAACACCACCGGCTTGCCCTCGGGGTTGCCGCTCTCCTCGTAGTAGATCTCGTGGACGTCCGAGACCTTGAGCATGCCGGTGTTGTAGGGCTCGAGGCCCGGGTAGAGCCAGGTCTGGGGGTCCTTCATGGGATGTTCGCTCATGGTTCCTCCGTGGGTTCGGGACTGGGGGCGGGCGGGTTGGGACTCCACCACTATAGACCCAAGGGACGCTACACGAAGATCCCGAGGATCCCATTGCTCATGAGGATCCCCCGGGTCGTCAGGCGCAGGATGCGGCCCTCCCGGGCGAGGAGGCCGCCCTTGAGCAGGGGCTCCAGCTGGGCCTCCCAGCTGTCCACCAGGGGCGCGAGGTTCAGGCCGGCCCCCCGGGTCCGCAGGGCCTCCCAGTCGATGCCCCGGCGCATGCGCAGGGCCAGGAGGGGGAGTTCGGCGAAGGCTTCCGCGGCGTCCAGTTCCTGGAGGTCGGCCTGGCCGCGGTCCTCGGCCCAGGCGGTGATGACGCCGCTTTCGGTCCAGCGCCAGTCCCCCAGCTGGGAGGCGGCGCTGGGGCCGAGGCCCAGGTAGGGGCGGCGCTCCCAGTAGCGGCTGTTGTGGCGGGATTCCTGGCCCGGGGCCGCGTAGTTGCTGATCTCGTAGGGCTGGAGGCCCAGGCGGGGCAGCTCGGCCTGGAGCGCCTCGAAGACGTCGGCCGTCTCGTCCTCGGTGGGCAGGGTGAGCTTGCCGGACTCCACCTGGCCCCTGAGGGGGCAGGCCTTGTCCAGGTCCAGGAGGTAGATGGAGAGGTGGTTCGCCCCGGCGGCCACGAGGGTGCGGGCGTCCTGGAGCACCCGCTCCAGGCGCTGGCCCGGGATGCCCACCATCAGGTCCGCGCTCACCCGCTCGAACCCGGCCCGACGAGCCCAGGCCAGGGCCTCCAGGCCCGCGCGGGCGTCGTGGATGCGGCCCAGGCGCTCCAGGAGTTCGTCATCGAGGGCCTGCACGCCGAAGGAGACCCGGTCCCAGCCCAGGCCCCGGGCCGCTTCCAGCCAGGCGAGGTCCAGGGTGCCGGGATTGGCCTCCAGGGTGGCCTCCTCCAGGGGGGCGAGGTCGAAGGCTTCCCGGCAGGCCCCGGTGAGGGCCGCCAGCTCCCCGGCCGTGAGCAGGGAGGGGGTGCCGCCGCCCAGGTAGAGGGTGTCCACCCGGGGCCGCCCCAGGCGCTCCCCCCAGAGGCGCACATCCCGCTCCAGGCGCGCGAGGACCGCGGCCTTGAGGGACTCGTCCCGGGTGGTGACGAAGGAGCAGTAGGTGCAGCGGTCCCGGCAGAAGGGCACGTGGAGGTAGAGGCCCAGGGGCTCACGGGCCGCGGCCTGGGCCAGGTGGCTGGGGTCGGGGCCTGACACCCTGTCCGGGCTTTGCCCGGGCAGGGAGTGGGGGAGTCTGAGGGGGGACGAAGAGCGAGCACCGCGAGCGGGCGGTCCCCCCTCAGTCGCATCAAAAGTGTTGATCGATGACCTCGCACCAGAAATGGTAGGTCATGAGGTGGATCTCCTGGATGCGCGCCGTGACGGTGCTGGGCACCACCAGGGCGTCGTCGGCCAGGTCCTTGAGCTTGCCGCCGTCCCGCCCCAGGAGGGCCAGGGTGCGCATGCCCAGGCCCTTGGCGGCCTCCACGGCCAGGATGACGTTGGGGCTGTTGCCGCTGGTGGTGATGCCCACGAGCAGGTCCCCTGGCCGGCCCAGGGCCTCCACCTGCCGGGAGAACACCTGGTCGTAGCCGTAGTCGTTGCCGATGGCCGTAAGGGCCGAGGTGTCCGTCGTCAGGGCGATCCCGGCCAGGGCGCGGCGCTCCTTCACATAGCGGCCGGAGAGCTCGGCGGCGAAGTGCTGGGCGTCCGCGGCGCTGCCGCCGTTGCCGCACACCAGGATCCGGCAGCCGCGCTTCAGGCGCTCGGCCATGTCGTTGGCCTGGGCCACGATGTGTTCGGCCTCGGCCTCGAAGAAGGTCTTCTTCAGGGTGATGGCGTCTTCAACATGCTGGAGGAGGAGCTCTTTCATAGTTTCCCTTCGTGCTCCCACCAGTTTGACGCTACGGCGGCCCGTTTCAAATCGCCATGTTTTCCCGGTATCTGGAATAATGGGGGCCCAGGAGGACCTCATGGCTCCAGAATTCGATCCGGCCGCCCCAGCGGGTGATGCTCTCCTCTCCCATCTGGACCTGGAGGTGATGGAGCAGCTCCTGAGCCTGGACGATGGCGAGCTGGGGCTCCTGGAAGAGATGCTGGTGCTCTACAAGGAGGATACGCCGGACCGCATCCAGGCCGTGGCCGTCACCCTGGCCGCGGGCGAGATGACCGAAATGGCCGATGTCGCCCACGCCATCAAGGGCTCCGCCGGCACCATGGGCGCCCCCAAAGTGCGCGCGGTGGCCGCCCTGCTGGAGGGCGGAGGCCGCACCGGGAAGTGGGAAGCGCCCCCCGAGGAGCTCCTCGTGCAGCTCAGGCAGGTGTATGCCGACTCCGTGGCCGCCCTGGAGGGGTTCGTCGCTTCGAAGAAGGGGTAAGTTCGAAGACCAGATGGAGCCTATTCGAAGACCTTGATCCCGGTGGCCCCCCTGGGCGGGGGCTGGTCGCTGATCTGGGTGCGCCCGTAGCTGTCGATCCACTGGAAGATGCGGGTGTTGCGGGGCTGGGGGTGCTCGGCCACGGGCAGCGCATCGGGCGGCACGGGCTTCTCGTCCACCTCGAAGCCGCCCCGGCCCTTCTTCAGGAGGGCCATGGAGCCGGCGGCCTTGGGATCGGCCTGCACCAGGCGGTTGGTGTAGAGCCGCAGCACCCGGGGCACGTAGGCCCGGGTCTCGGCGAAGGGGGGGATGCCCCCGTACTTGATGACGTTGTTCTCGCCGGAGTTGTAGGCGGCGATGACGCTGGTGAGGTTGCCCTTGAAGGCGTCCATGAGCCAGCGCAGGTACTTGACCCCTCCGGTGATGTTCTGCCGTGGATCGAAGGGATCCAGGACGCCGAAGCGCTCGGCGGTCTGGGGCATGAGCTGCATGAGGCCCAGGGCCCCGGCGCGGCTGCGGGCCTTGGTGTAGAAGGCGCTCTCGGCCTGGATTACGGCCCGGGCGAGGTAGGGGTCCACGCCCTCGGCGGTGGCGATGGCGTCCACCAGGGTGAGGAGCTCGGGACTCTTGAGGACCTCGGCCATCTGGGAGTTGCTGATGGCCAGGCGCACGTGGCCGACCCCCACGTGCCGCAGGGTGAGCCCCTGGCCCTTCAGGTAGGAGGGGGGCAGGTTGTTGATGACGGTGTTGCCGTTGCGGTCCATGTACGTGTAGAGGTAGGTCTGGCCCGCCTTCACGGTGCCCGCCCCCAGGGGGGAGGCGAGCGCGGCGAGGGCAAGGCAGGCGGAGAGCAGCCGGGGCAGCTTCATCGGCCGCCTCGCCCCGGGTTCCGTTCCGCCGGAACGGTCAAGCCTCCGCCCCACCCTTGGGGACCCATTTGACGTCCTCCACGCCCGCCACGGCGTTGGCGGCCCGCGCCAGGGAGAAGAGCCAGTCGCTGAGCCGGTTGAGGTAGACCACCACCTGCTCGTCCACGGTCTCCTGGGCCGTGAGGGCCACCACCTCCCGCTCGGCCCGGCGGCAGACGGTGCGGGCCCAGTGGGCATAGGCCGAGGCGGGACTTCCCCCGGGCAGCACGAAGGCGGTCATGGGCGGGGCCAGGGCCGTGAGGCGGTCGATGTCCTCCTCCATGGCCTGGATGCTCCAGGTGGGGCGGGTGAGGCGCTGGCCCAGGAGGTTCTCGCAGGAGGGAGGGGTGGCCAGGATCGCGCCCAGGGAGAAGAGGTCGTGCTGGACGGCCTCCAGGTGCGCGGACGAGCCCATGGCGGGGGGGAGGTGGAGTCCCAGGACGCCCAGGAGGCTGTTCAGCTCGTCCAGCGTGCCGTAGGCCGCAAGGCGCAGGTGCGACTTGGGCACCCGCTGCCCACCGAACAGGCCCGTGGTGCCTTCGTCGCCGGTGCGGGTGTAGATCTTCATGGTCGCCTCATGAGTGATTGACGCTCCAGGCTACGGTATCAGCCCGCCAGTCCCTCAGGGAGGCCATGTCGTGGTTATCCAGGATCCCCTTCTCCTGGGCCTTGGCCGCCAGTTCCGGGAAGGTGGCGAGCACCTGGAGCTCGACCCCGGCCTCCCGGAAGGCGGTCTCGGCCTGGGGCAGGTCGTAGCTGAACAGCGCCAGCACCTGCAGGACCTGGGCGGTCTCCCGGCGCAGGGCGTCCACGCACTTGATGCTGGAGCCGCCAGTGGAGATGAGGTCCTCGATGAGGACCACCCGGTGACCGTCCGTGTGGGGGCCCTCCACCTGGCGGCCCATGCCATGCTTCTTGGGCTCGGGGCGCACGTAGGCCATGGGCAGGCCCAGTTCGTCGGCCACCAGGGCTGCCCAGGCGATCCCGGCGGTGCTGGTGCCGGCGATGAGGGTGGGGTCGGCCTTGGCGGCCGCCTCGGCCAGGGCCGTGCGGATCTGGCGGCGCAGCTCCGGGAAGCCCAGGAGCTGGCGGTTGTCGCAATAGATCGGCGACTTCAGGCCCGAGGCCCAGGTGAACGGGCTCTTCGGTGAAAGGCGCACGGCGCCAGCGTCCAGGAGGCCTGCGGCGAGGTCGAGGGTGGTCACGGGGAGCCTCCTAGTTGACGACGATGCTCACCAGCTTGCCGCCGGGGGGCACCACGACCTTGACGATGTTCCTGCCTTCCAGGTGCTGCCGGGCTTCGGGGCAGGACAGGGCCGCCTCGCGGCGCTCGTCCTCGGTCGCCGAGGCCGCCACGAGGATGCGGCCGCGCACCTTGCCGTTGACCTGGACCACCACCGTCACTTCGTCGGCGCTGAGCCAGGCCGGGTCCACCTCGGGCCAGGCGGCGTGCATGCAGAAGCCCTCGTGGCCCAGGGTCTCCCACAGCTGTTCGGCCAGGTGGGGGGCCGCGGGGCTCAGCATGAGCGTGAAGATCTCCAGGCCCCGCTGCATGATGGGGCCCCGGTGGGGGGCGTCGGCGGGGAGGTCGCCCAGGGCGTTGGCCAGCTCCATGAGGCTCGAGACCAGGGTGTTGAACTGGTAGCGCAGGCTCAGGTCGTCGGTGACCTTGTGGAGGGTCTGGTGGAGCTTGACGAGCAGTGCCTTTTCCGCGGCCGTGAGCTGGTCCTTGGGAGGGATCGGCTCGGTGGTGAGCGGGTGCTCCTCCACCATGCGGGTGGCGCGGCGCAGGAAGCGGGTGGCGCCCTCGATGCCCTCGAAGCCGGTCCAGTCGATCTCCTTCTCGATGGGCGAGGCGAAGATCATGAAGAGGCGCAGGGCATCGGTGCCGTAGTGGGCGATGACCTCATCGGGGTCCACGATGTTGCCCTTGGACTTGGACATCTTGAAGCCATCCTTGAGGACCATGCCCTGGCAGATGAGCTTCCTGAACGGTTCGTCCCCCCCGGCCAGGCCCAGGTCGCGCAGGACCTTGTGGAAGTACCGGGCGTAGATGAGGTGCATGGTGGCGTGCTCGATGCCGCCGATGTAGAGGTCCACGGGCAGCCAGGCGTCCGCTTCGGCCCGGGCGAAGGGGAGTTCCTCGTTCCGCGGGTCCAGGTACCGCATCCAGTACCAGCTGGAGTCCACGAAGGTGTCCATGGTGTCCGTCTCGCGCCGGGCGGGCTGCCCGCAGGCAGGGCAGGGGCAGTCCAGGAAGGTGCGGGAGGTGAGCAGGGGGGAAGCCCCGGCCCCGGCGAAGGCCACGTCCTCGGGCAGGCGGATGGGGAGGTTCTCGGCCTTCTCGGGCACCACCCCGCAGGCCGGGCAGTGCACGGTGGGGATGGGCGTGCCCCAGTAGCGCTGGCGGGACAGGCCCCAGTCCTTGAGCTTGAAGGTGATGGCCTTCTCGGCCCGGCCCCCGAGCCTGGCCACCATGGCGTCCACGGCCGCCTCCGAGGTCAGCCCGGTGAATTCGCCGGAATTCACGAGGATGCCGGGCTCCCAGGGGTTCGCGCTCTCGATGACCTTGGGGATGGGGACGCCGTACTTTTCCGCGAACTCGAAGTCCCGCTCGTCGTGGGCGGGCACGCCCATGACGGCGCCGGTGCCGTAGTCCATGAGGACGTAGTTGGCCGCGAAGACCGGCACCTTTTCAAGGGTGAAGGGGTGGACGGCCTCCAGCTTCGAGCGGTGGCCCAGCTTGATGTCGCTCATGAGGCGGTCCTCCCGGCTCATGGCCGCCACCTGGGCGCAGAAGTCCCGCAGGGCGGGGTCGGTCTCGGCGGCCTTGACGATGAAGGGGTGCTCCGTGCTGAGCGCCATGAAGGTGACGCCGTACAGGGTGTCCAGGCGCGTGGTGAAGACCTGAACCTGTTCGCCCCCGGTCAGGTCGAAGGTCAGCCGCGCGCCCTCCGATCTCCCGATCCAGTGCCGCTGCATGGCCTTGACGTTCTCGGGCCAGTCCAGCTGGGCGTGGCCGGTGAGGAGCTCGTCGGCGTACTTCGTGATGGCGAAGAAATACTGCTCCAGGGCCTTCTGCACCACGGGATGGCCGGTGCGCTCGTCCTTGCCGTCCACCACCTGCTCGTTGGCGAGCACGGTGCCCAGGGCTTCGCACCAGTTCACGTTGCGCAGGGCCCGGAAGACGTCCCCGCGCTCCCACATCTTGAGGAAGAACCACTGGTTCCAGCGGTAGTACTCGGGCAGGAAGGTGGCGATCTCCCGGTCCCAGTCGTAGCTGATGCCCATCTTCTGGATCTGGCCCTTCATCTCCTGGATGTTGGCCCGGGTCCAGATGGCGGGGTGGATGCCGTTCTTGATGGCGGCGTTCTCAGCGGGCAGGCCGAAGGAATCCCAGCCCAGGGGGTTCATGACCTTGTCGCCCCGCATGCGGCGGAACCGGGCCACCACGTCGCCCAGCGTGTAGTTCCGCACGTGGCCCATGTGGATGCGGCCGCTGGGGTAGGGGAGCATGACGAGCATGTAGAAGGTGCGGTCCCCGGGCTTGAGTTCGTGGGCGGCGGGGGCGCGGAAGGCCTTCGCCTCCATCCAGCGCTGCTGGATCAGGGCTTCCTGGTGGAGGGGATCGAAGGGCATGGCATAGCCTCGCGGTAAACCATCAGTTTACCGGAGGACTTGGGCATCTCCAAATCAGAGGTTCGCGCCCTTCACCAGCTGTCCGCAGGCCCCGGCCACGTCCTGGCCGCGGCTGCGGCGCACGCTGACGGTGACGCCCCGGGAGGCCAGCAGGGCGCAGAGCTCGCCCACGCGCGCCTCGGTGGGGGGCTCGAAGCCCGAGCCTTCGTGGGGGTTGAAGGGGATGAGGTTCACCTTGGAGGGGAAGCGGCGCGCGAAGTCCGCCAGGCGCCGGCCGTCCTCGAGGGCGTCGGTGACGCCCCGGAGGAGGACGTACTCCAGGGTGATGCGCTCGCCGCTCTCCAGGGGGAAGGCGTCCAGGGCCCTGGCGAGGGCCTCCAGGTTCCAGGCCCGGTTCACGGGCATGATGCTGGAGCGGTAGGCGTCGGTGGTGGCGTTGAGGCTCAGGGCCAGCCGGGGCCTGGGCTTGAACCCGCCCAGGCGCTGGATGCCGGTCACCAGGCCTGAGGTGGACAGGGTGATGCGCCGGGGCGAGATGTTCAGGCCCGCGGGGTCCGTGAGGAGGGCGAAGGCCGCCATGACGTGGTCGAGGTTGTGCAGGGGCTCGCCCATGCCCATGAACACCAGGTTCACGCCCTCGTCGGGGCCATGGCCGTGCGCGTTGAGCATGGTCACCACCTGCCCGGCGATCTCGCCCGGGGTCAGGTTGCGCTTGATGCCCATGAGCCCCGTGGCGCAGAAGGTGCATCCCATGGCGCAGCCCACCTGGCTGGAGAGGCACAGGGTCGTGCGGGACCCGTAGGGCATGTGGACGCCCTCCACCTGGGCACCGTCCTCCAGGAGGAAGGCGTGCTTGGTGGAGCCGTCCTGGGAGGGGGCGCTGTCCTGGATGGCCGGCCAATGGAGCCGCACCTCGCGTTCCAGACGCGACCGGAGGGCCTTGGACAGGTTCGTGAAGGCCGACCATTCCGTCCAGCGCATGCGGTACAGTCCCTGGTACAGCTGGCCCGCCCGGAAGGGGCTCTCCCCCAGGCCGGCCACCAGGGCCTTCAGCCCGGGCAGGCCCATGCCGGCCGCATTCGGCCTTTCGCCTGACCCTAGCTCCGGCGCGGGCTGTTCCCAGCTCACATGGAGATCCGGAAGGTGTTCAGGAAGGCCTTGTCCGCTTCGGACCACTGCACGCCCTTCTCATCCATGGTGAATTTGCCGTCATCACCGGCCTGGGCGTCCTCGGCGCCCTCGTCCTGGTGGAGCTGGAGGGCCACCGTGGCCTCCAGCACCAGGGCGATATCGAAGCCCTGGGCCTGGATCTGGCGCGCCAGGGCGCGGGTCTCCTCATCCCGGGCGAGGGCCTGGACCATGGCCGTACCCAGGCGATCCACGATCGCGCGAAGGTTCTCTGGGATCTTCATGGCCGCCTCCACCTCCATAGTAATGCGGACAGCGAGTCCATGTCGGCCCTCAAACCGCAGGGCACCGGAACGGTTGTTCTTTTCATCCGCTACAATCGATTAATAATTATTTTTTCAGGTGCCGCCAAAGGAATACGCCCATGCCGACCACCAGCGCGCCGACGATCACCAGATCGAAGCGGTGGAAATAGACCCCCAGGGTGTCCCATTGCTCGCCCAGCTTGTAGCCCACCCAGGCCAGACCCAGGCACCAGGGGAGGCTGCCGGCGAAGGTGTAGAGGTGGAACCGGGTGCGGTCCATCTTGGCGATGCCGGCGGGCAGGGCGATGAAGGTGCGGATCACGGGGAGCATGCGTCCGGCCAGGATTGCCCAGTGGCCGAAGCGCTCGAAAAAGCGGTGGGCCTGATCCAGGTGGTCCAGGTTCAGGAAGATGTACTTCCCGTACCGCTCCACGGCCTTCCGGCCGCCCCAGGCGCCCAGTTCGTAGGCGGGTATGCTGCCCAGGTTGCAGCCCAGGGCCCCGAAGACCCCGGCGATGCAGATCTGGGCGGCGGGGCTGCCGGCGCCCAGGCCCAGGAAGGTCATCTGGCCCCGGAAGGCCAGGAACCCCGCGAAGGGCATGATCACTTCACTGGGGAGGGGGATGCAGGCGCTTTCGATGCCCATGAGGAGGGTGACCCCCAACGGACCGGCCGCCGCCAGGACGGCGGTCATCCAAACAATGAGGGGTGCAAGCATTTTATGAAGCAACGGGGGTCTCCTGAACCCTATAGCCTAACGCGGATAGACTGAAGGCATGAGTGAAGACCTTGTGAGAAACCGGAAGGCCCTGCACGCCTTCCACATCGTTGACACCTGGGAGGCCGGCGTGGCGCTCCTGGGCACCGAGGTGAAGTCCCTGCGGGGCGGCCATGGCCAGCTGCAGGACGCCTACGTGGACACCAACGGGGGCGAGCTCTGGCTCAAGCAGGCCAACATCAGCCCCTACGAGTTCGGCACCTGCGCCAACCACGATCCCCTGCGGCCCCGGAAGCTCCTCCTGAACCGTGCGGAAATCAACAAGATCATGGCCAAGGTGACCCGCAAGGGCCTCACGGTCATCCCCCTGGCCATCTACCTGAACCCCAAGGGCAAGATCAAGGTCAAGATCGCCCTGGCCGAAGGGAAGACCATGGGCGACAAGCGCGAGGCCCTGAAGGAACGGGAACAGAAGCGGGAGATGGACCGCGTGCGCAAGGGAGACCACTCGTGAAGTTCGTCCATGAAGCCCTGAACCGACGGGAGGGCAACCTCATCGCCGGCTACCTGTGCGACCTGGGCATCCCCGCCGAGGTCCTGGGCGGCGCCTTCCAGTCCCTCGAGGGCGAAGTGTCCAATATCAGGGGCATCCTGCCGCGCATCTGCGTTCTGGACGACCGGGATGCCGACCGAGCCAAGGACCGCATCGCGGCCTACCTCGCCATGGTGAATGGGGGGGTGGTGGGAGACCCCTGGGTCTGCCCGCAGTGTGGAGAGACCCTCGAGCCGCAGTTCATCTCCTGCTGGCAATGCCAGACCGCCAACCCGGGCCTGGAGGGAGAGGGGTCGGGTTCCTAGTGTAGGCCCATCGAATCAGCGGAACCATTCCGCCTCGGGACATCCGACTGAATCATTTGTGGTGGACTCTGACAAATCCGGGCCTCCCGGTGGCTTCAGCGAAATGCCTTGAAGCGCAGAGAA